>Ga0209253_10005846_pt1 | contig 10658 bp, 12 predicted proteins | sample FrelakmetBRP12BR_FD_187145 | JGI IMG/M metagenome (GOLD analysis project Ga0209253, IMG submission 187145) | Freshwater lake sediment microbial communities from the University of Notre Dame, USA, for methane emissions studies - BRP12 BR (SPAdes)... | ecosystem: Environmental > Aquatic >... | reverse complement strand
ACACAGGGCACAAAGATCACCTACACCGCAGTCAGTCCACAAACATAAACTTCCCCTTTATTTGTTGAGAATAGGGGGTAGGGTGAAGCAGATTCTCTGCTCACTCCCTTTGTTTCCTAATTGGAGGTGCAACAAATGGTCGTAGAAATAAAAGAGTATGGCTCGGCAGAAGAAATAGCTGAAACACTAGAAAAAGAAATTTCAGAAACCAAGAGTACACTAGGCGAGTACCTACGCCGTCTAGATGACATAAGATCTCTGGCAGAAAAATCCAAAAAAATCCACGAAGTTGTCATGAAACTTGCAGGCAGAAAAGCTGCAAGCGAAAGCTTGGGCGAAATAGCAATAGGTAATCTAAACATAGTACTCGACGCCAACCCATTCCACGAACTAACCGCCATAGAAGAAGTCGTGCGAAGTCACCAAGAAAGGCTACTCGCACTGCAGAAAGCCCGAGAAGCCCTCAAATGGCTAGACCAGATTGGAGACACTGAAGGACTAAAGTATCTAGTCGTGGAACAAGAAGGCATTCCCGAACGTATTCTCTTCAAGATCTCATAATCACAACGCTTTGGAAGTGAGATAATATGGATAACGAAGTCTACTCCTTTGCCTTAAAGATCGCCCTAAACGAAATCCAAAACATGTGCCCAGACATTAAAAGCACCTTCATCTTCAAAGAAGACGGCGAAATCGTCGCAACTGACGAAAAAACACCGGAAAACACAGTCATAAAAGTGCTCAATGCATTCGACCGCATGTTCGAAAAATCAGACACCATCGGTGACATTGAGGCCATAACCTTTGAAAACGGCAAAGGCAGAGTAAGTGTTTCCTGTATAAGCGATCTTTACTTTGTCACAGTTACTTCCGAAAAAACAGACATGAATTACGTGAACACAGTAACCCGCGTCTTGCTCCCAACAGTATTCAAATTACTCGAAAAAATCAATCCTGCCTCCCTCAAGAACAACACCATCTCATCAACGGGGCCTGAAACAAGACCAGAATTTCAAGTTTTTGACAAAAATGAAAGATCCGCTCTGGGTAAAGAAGAACATGCAGCGGAAGAACCCAGAGAACCCGCATTCGAACCCGAAACAAATCCAAACCTGCTTCCAGAACCAACAGCAAGTCAATTCATCGTTGAAAACATTGGAGGACTACTCGTTCCGTCAGACACCGTACGCATCGATAAAGAACTGATCCTGCAATGGGCAGAAGTCTGCGAAGGAAAGAAAATCGAGGAAGTCGAAATTGAAACTTTCGGTGGAAAAACAACACGATGCAAAATCAAACCAATAAAGGATTCAAAATACGAAGGAAAAGGAATCGTGCAAATGCCAGAAAAAATACAGTTCACACTAGAGATCAAAAAAGGCGAACTTGTGAAACTCAAACCAGTGGTCGAGTGAACGGAGGAAACGCCATGACAAGAAAGAAAAACATTCAGGAAATCGCCACTGTTACTGAGCCTGTAATCATTGGAGAGGCAACATCCGAAAACAGCCTGCGCAGAAACCTAGAAGAAATCAAAACATACGACGGGGTCATAGGGTACATCCTAAGAAACTCCACAACTGCAGCAATAGACCTCAAAGATCCAGCAAAAATAGTAGATTACGCAATCCTCTCTTCCTCAGCATTCGATGCAAGCAAAGAACTTTCAGAGCTTTTCGAACTAGGCAACACAAAAAACATGCTGGTTGAAGGCAAAGACGCAAAAGCACTATCAGTAGTTATTGGCGAAAACGAAATAAGCGTTTTTATGGAAAAAAATGCTGATCATAGGAAAGTTCTGAAAAGGCTAAACATTTCTTAGAACCAAATCAATACATCCAACAACGCTTTCTCCACTTTTCCAACATTTCAGAACGTTTAAATTATTGGTTTCGCATTGTTATTTCTAGGGGAGAAGGGGACCTAGCAGCCCTTGGCCGAAGGAGCTGTTGGTAAACTTGTTGAATCAGGTCCGAAAACGTGCTAATAATAATCATCGAGGTAGCCTAGACATTATAGCGGATATTCTGAATGCTTCCGCGGGCAAGGTAAAAAAGACGTATTTGATGTACAGATGCAACCTAAGTTTCAGACAGCTAAAGTACTACTTGGATTTTCTGCTTAACAAGGAGCTTTTATGTGAAGCCGAACAGAACGGCGAATCTAGCCATGAGCAATTTGAAGTTACTGCAAAAGGCAAAGAATATCTAAGGGCTTACAAAAGCCTAATGTCTCTCATGAACTAGTTACCTGATTGAGGAACCTTTGCGCGAGCTCTTCAAGTCTTATCCCTTTTTTCGCATCGTCTACTATTATGAAATCGTATTCCTTAAGAAAAGCTGTTATCGTGTTTATTTCGTTTTTATTCAATTTCGCCTTTTGTTGAATATCCTCCAGCGTATGCCACTTTCCATCGGTGAGCATCCCAAGCATTTTCTCAAACTTCGACGTCATTATCAAATGGCCTCGCTACAGGTATTGAAACTTCTCTGTGTGATTGTTTAAATGCTTTCCGGGATTGTGTTTCAGAACTGTTTTCTAGAAGAAAGTACACTGTACGTCTGCTCGCCTGTTTTCAGCAAAGTCTTTATCGAAACTGTGAAACAATACTTGCAATCATCGGAGAACACACTTGATGAATGGGCAACTTCACTGGTTGCAAATGCTGGCCCTCTGCAGAGACAAAGTACAGGAACAGATCAAACCTCACATTAAAACGTTGAATCAAAAACAACCAGAACTAGGCATAGGTGCGGGAGGTGACCCACTGAGACAAATAGATCTGGCAGCGGAAAACGCCATAGTAAACACGTTTCGAGAGTACGGAATCTCTTTCACTCTCATAAGTGAAGAATCAGGCATACGGAAATACGGTTCCACCCCTGGAGAATGTTACGTAACAGCAGATCCGGTGGACGGATCAACGAACCTCATGAGAGGCTTACCCTTCTATGCAACCTCAATCGCCATATCCACAAACCCAACTCTAAATACAATACACACGGCTCTAGTAACAGATCTTTTTCATGGAGTAACATACACAGCTCAGAGAGGAAGAGGAGCTTATCGTAATAATCAAAGGATAGAACCATCAAAAGTTTCATCATTGGAAGAGGCAGTTATAGGTGTAGATCTAAACACCTATAAAATCCAAGAAATAGTCCCGCGAATAATAGGTTTGATGCAGAAGACCAAACACATACGCCATCTTGGCGCCAATGCCTTGGAACTGTGCTACGTGGCAGACGGGACAACAGATGCTTTCGTAGACATCCGAGGAAAACTTCGCACAACAGACATGGCGGCCGCTTGGTTAATAGCAAAAGAGGCAGGCGCAAAAATGACCACGCCCGAAGGAAAACCACTCAAGGCCAGATTGAACCCAAAACAAACACTGGCATTTGTAACATGCGCGAACCAGGCAATTCATGAAGCCATACTTGGCTTGATAAGACCTGAAAAGGAAAAACCATGATAGCACCACTACCGCCCTATCCGGCAGCAATAATAAAAACACAGAAGACAAGCGCAATCGTAATCGCCGACTTGCATATAGGATGGGAAATAGCGCTTGCTCAAAAAGGCATACATGTGCCTTCACAGACGCCAAAAATATTGGCAAAATTAACAAGCCTCATAAGTACTTACAAGCCGGAAAAACTGTTCATTTTAGGCGACATTAAACACACGGTAGCGACAGCAGAGATCGGCGAATGGCGCGACGTACCGGACTTTTTTAATGAATTGAGAAGGCAAGTACAAGAAATATGCGTGGTTCGCGGCAACCATGACGGAAACCTTGAACCACTATTGCCCGAAAACATAGGGCTTGCACCAGCAGCAGGAACAATTTTTGGCGAGGTAGGTCTATTTCATGGACATCAGTGGCCCACGCCTGCACTATTGCAGTGCAGAACGCTGATAATGGGACATGTGCATCCAGTTGTAGCCTTCCGCGACCCTGGAGGATTTAGAATAACAAGACAGGTGTGGATAAAAGCAGCCTGCAATGGAGCCCAACTTGCCAGAGTTCTACTACAAAAACACAGAATAAAAATCGGAAAAAACCCAGAAGAAACATTGCGAAAATATTATAAAATCAAGCCCCTAACAACGCAACTCTTCATAATTCCACCATTCAACGATTTCCTAGGAGGCAAACCGCTGAACGAAAAAAACCTGAGAGACACTAGAAAGCAAATGATCGTGGGCCCAGTTCTTCGCTCAGAAACAGTTGACTTGGAAAATGCAGAAACATACCTTCTGGATGGAACCTTCTTAGGAACCATTGCCCAACTCAGAAGGCTAGACTAGCATTTTGCACAAGATTTATACCCAGTCACAATCTTCACCATAGCATGGTGAGCGAATGCCCCCTGAAGAAGATGACCGCCCAGAATGGTACAGAAAAAAACGTTCTCCGTTTTTCAGAGATTGGGGTTTCGACAACATAGACGAAATATTCCGCGGAATGGAAAAAATGATGGAAGAAGAACTTAGAGATTTCACTGCGCGAATACCAAAAGACTATGTTAAGGAACGTAAACTCCCTGACGGATCAACCACACGTGAATTTGGCCCATTTGTATATGGATACAGCATGAAGATAGGATCTGATGGCAAACCTGAGATTCGTGAATTTGGAAACGTCAAACCAGGCCTCCGTGGTCCGCAGGTAAAAGAAGAGCGCGAACCGCTTGTGGACATCTTTGAAACAGATCACGAAATCCACATTGTAGCGGAGCTCCCAGGCGTAGACAAAGAAGACATAAACCTCTATGGAACAGAGGAATCCCTGACTATATCTGTAGATATTCCACAATACAAATATTACAAAGAAATCAAACTGCCAGCTAAAGCAAAAGTAAGGGAAGCAAAAACACGATACAAAAACGGAGTTCTAGAGGTCACATTACCAAAAACTGAAGACAAAAAGAAAGAGAAAGGCGAACCAATAAAGATAGACTAGCCCGCATTCGGAAGCTTGTGCTTCTGTGAGCAAAATCTCGGAAATTGATATACTAAACAAGATCTGCAGAGAAGCAAAAGCAGAAGGCCGACTGACTGGCAGAAACTTGACGAGACTATATGATATCTTTGGCCAGCGCTTCACAAAAGCTTTTGAAGCCTTAAAAGAGAACCGCATAAAAAAGTATGTTTTCAAACCATGTGGGAAAAACATCTGGATTGTCATTGGAAAGGAGAGAGAGTACCTGATAATGCCAAAGGCTGAATTCTGTACATGTGATGATTTTTACTTCCGTGTCATGGACAAAGAGGTTCATCTGTGTTACCATCTTATCGCCCAGAAACTGGCTGAAAACTTGGGCTGGTATGAACGAGTAGAAGAGCATGATGAACTCTACGATTCGCTAATGAAAGAGTGGAAAAAAGCTACTGTTTAAATATCTCAACATAAAATAAGTGTGTAAAAGGAGACGACTTCCGTGGACATAGGACCATACTTCGAATTAATCAAATATGTCCTCATGATCGCCACACTTACAGTATTAGTGCTGATCTTTCTGTATATGTTCTTCGGCAAAGAGGAAAAACAGAGTAAACAAGACTAACCGTTAATTTGCTTTGTTTTTTTCGAACAGCTATGATGCTGTACTCAAGACTTTACAAAGCTCCCCTTTTTCGACAATATCGGTAGCTCCCAATAGCCTTTTAATAAACTTCGCAGAAACCATTATTCCATTAAGCGGTGTCAAAGCTGACGATGATTACTGAGCGGATAGTTGATCAGATCACTTCAAAGCAACCGAAAACATCGAGAGAACAGATCCTAGAGAGGTTGGAGCGCGAAAGGAAGAAAACTGGTGGACTTATCGCTGACGAAACGCTTTTGCGAATAATTGCTGCTGAATTTGATGTGGAAATTCAAGGGTATGACACTTTTGCGCCTGGTCTTTCTATAATTGACTTGATCCCAAACCTAAACAATGTCAGCGTTGTCGGACGTGTAGTTGCCGTCTTTCCAACTAGAACCTTTAATGGCCGTAGAAGCGGGAAAATTGCCAGTCTGATCATAGTTGATCAGAGCGACATTTTGCGAATCGTTTTTTGGAACGACAAAACAAGTCTTATAGAATCTGACAGGGTGAAGATTGGACAAATAATCAAGTTTTCTCACGGATACACTAAGGAAGGTCGCAGTGGGAAAATAGAGCTACATGTCGGAGAAAAATGTGAGATAGATATTGACCCACAAGATGTAAACGCCGATGAGTATCCAACTATCAGCAGGTTCATGACAAAGGTAGGCGACGTAGGATCAGAACATAGAAACAAGAAAGTAAACGTTGCAGGGACTGTCAAAGAATTGCTTTCTATCTCCACTTTCGAAAGGCCAGATTCAACTTACGGAAAAGTTATGCGGCTAATATTAGAAGATGCCGGCGGCGAAGCAACGGTAGTTGCCTGGAACAGCAAGGTGGATGAACTCGAGGGGAGATTGAAGAAGGGTAGCAGGTTGCAGGTAGTAGATGCGAAAGTAAGAAACGCAATGCACGAAGGGTTTGAGATACATATTGACGCAGAGACGTATGTAGAGGCATCTTCACCTGACGAAAGGTTTCTGAAGATAGCAGGCCTGAAAGAAAACGCGGGTTATGTAGACGTTGAAGGTGAGGTCGCCACAAAGCCTATGCTGAAGGAAGTAAAGACTGCAAAGGGAGAATTTGTGCAATTAGCTACTTTCGAATTAAGAGATGAGACTGGAAGAATTTGGGTCTCCGCGTGGCGAAAACACGCAAATATTGCTGGCAACTTAAAAATGAGCGACAGAATCACCATAAAAGATGCTTATGTTAGGAAAGGCTTTGGCTATCAGCTGGAGTTGTCAACTAGGGAAGCAACATCGATTTTGAGAAAATAAGTCGCTTGGTGCCGGGGGCGGGATTCGAGCCCGCGACCTCTGGACATCAGGCGTTTGCCCCATTGTTCTCCAGATTATGAGTCTGGCGCCCAAGCCAGGCTAGGCTACCCCGGCATTGAAGGTTATGATTTGGCGGGTTTTCCATGTTCATATGTGGCGTCTCTTGATTTGCATCATTTTCGCGTTGCCTTTCCTTTATCTCTTTTGGTATTGCCGCCGCCACTTGAAAACCCTCTTCCGTGCCTCTTTCTCGCGATAAAACGCATAATCCATTCGCTGGTCAAGTCTTAAGTAAGGGTTTCTGTTCATATTGTTATGGTGGCAAGGTTGAAGAGGCCAGTTTCTTGGGTGATCATAGCTTTACTGTTGACGAGCGTTTGGATATCCAAGATGCTGCCTGCAAACGCTGATTTTGAAACAGCTCTCAAAAGTGACAGCCAATTAGACCGAGTTTGGGCTGTGCCTTTGAACACGAGCTTGGGCGATTGGAAGCATTATCATGACTACACGGAAATCGTGAGCATGCTTCTTTACTTAAACTCAACATATTCTGAGTTTGTAGATGTATTTTCTATAGGGAAGAGTTGGCAAAATCGTGACATTTATTGCATAAGACTGACAAACGAATCCAGTACTAATGAAAAACCTAAAGTTTTGTTTGTAGGCTACCATCATGCTCGCGAAGTCATTAGCGCAGAATTGCCTTTCTATTTTGCAGTTGCAGCAGCATCCAACTACGGCGCGGATAGAACAATAACCACTGTTTTGAATCGCTGCGAAATCTATATCGTCATAGCACTGAACGTAGATGGCCTTGAGATTATGAAAACCAACGAGTGGCAACGGAAAAACGCACACCCCTTTGATGACGACGGGGATGGCCTGCTGGATGAGAATCCGCCCAGCGATGTTGATAAAGATGGTTCTATAGAATTTTTTATGGAGGAAGGCGATAACTGCAGACAATGGACAGAAGGCATAGACACGGATGGTGACGGCTTGATAGGCGAGGACGGTGTCGGAGGGGTTGACCTAAACAGAAATTATGGTTACCAATGGGATACCCCCCTCGCTAGCAGTAGCGATTCCTACCCATCATCAGAAGTCTATCGCGGACCAGCCCCATTTTCTGAGCCTGAAACACAGGCGCTGAGAGATTTGGCTCTCAGACACAGTTTCAAATATGCTATCAGCTTCCATTCTGGTTCTGAATGTATTATCTATCCATGGGGTTACACGATAAGCCCAACACCTCATGACGCAATTTTCAACGAAACAGCCAGAAACTTAGCAACCCTTGTTAACGCCCCCTATTTTCAAGGTGGAGTCGGCCTTTACACCATCTCTGGAGAATGGGGAGACTGGATGTACGGTAACAGAAGCACTCTTGCTATGACCTGTGAAATTTACTCAAATATCACGGCGTGGCAGTATACGCTTCTCAACGGGACCATCAGCCACCCGAAGTTTTCCTGTTTCAAAGGAATATTCCAATCCTACAACCCTAGTCCTACTAACATTGAAAAAGTAATCAAACGGTGGCTTCCTGTCTTTACTTACATTTCGGATAGAGCAATCAATTATAACGTCACCATAAAACCTGTACCATTTTTTGAACCTCCAATGAAGGGATATGCAACAATGATGCCTCCTGAACTCTACTCTGCCTTGGCAACAGTTCTAACGATGGTTTTGGTGTCAGCAAAACACAGAACGCACAGAAAGACAACTTTACCGTGGTGATTAATAGCTCGTTCAGTTGAGGATTGAAAATCTATTTTGCCGTTAGCGTTTCCACGCTCGAATGTTTTCCAATGTAAATGGTTTTTGCCATTTTTATGAAAAGCCCAGTCTCAACAATGCCTGTTAGGCTTTTCAGCTTGCGTTCTAACTCGTTAGGTCGTGAGATTAGTCCAAAAGTGGCGTCTATCACAAAATTGCCGTTGTCAGTTATTACCGGTCCCACTTTTCTTACTCCTTCTCTTAATATAGGCTTGCCGCCGAGCTCTGCAATCTCGCGCATCACAAGTGTCACTGCAAAAGGTAAAGTTTCCAGTGGTACTGGGTGATGGTTTTCTCCTAAAGTTTTTACCTTCTTGTTTTCGTCAGCTATTATGATTAGTTTTTTTGATGCGGTGGCAACGATTTTTTCTTTGGCTAGGGCGCCGCCCATTCCTTTGATCAGGTTCAGTTTTTCGTCTATCTGATCGGCTCCATCTATTGTTAAGTCTAGTGCTGTGTGTTCTTCCAGGGTTGTTGCTGGTATGCCATGTTTGACAGCCAGATTGAAGGCTTGATATGATGTTGGTACGGCCAGAATGCATAATTTCTCGCGTTTAACTCTGCGCCCTATCTCCTCAATAGCATACGCTGCTGTGCTACCGCTTCCCAGACCAATCACAAAGCCGTTTTTGACATGCTTTGCTGCTTCTATAGCTGCATTCTTCTTTGCAGTTTCAATCCAGTCTTGTTTAGGATTCAACTTCCATCTGTCCTAATTTGTCTAGAACCTTTTCAACTTCAGCTCTGATTTCTTCTATTCTCTTTTCGGCTTCAGTCCTAGGGGTTGGCTTGGTTGATTGCGGTTTCCTTCTCTTTTTGGTTTTCTCTTCTTCTTTAGTGGTTTCTTCTTCTAAGCTTGGAATTTCTGTTTCCATCGGTTTCTCGGTTTGGATGGTAATCTCTTTGATCGGTTTTACCTCTACTTTTGAGCGCAGTTCATCGATTTTTCCAGTTAGCTCGCTAAAGCGGTCACTGAATAGTTTTATCAGATCTTCCTGCATGGTTTCAAGCTCGTGCAGGGCAACTACGGATTCGCTTCTTGAAATGGCATCTCTTACAGTCATCATTCTGGCCTTGTAAGTCTGTGCTAATCTTTCGCGTTCCACTTCGGTTATTTTTCCTTCGGCTTGAGCCTCATAAAGCCTTCTGATCGAGTCACTCAGGATTTCTCTTTCCAAGTCCAGTATTCGTAAGTCATCTTTTGCGTGTGTGGCGTCTTCTCGGGGGACGCTTTTGAGGATTTTGAAGGGTAAGCCTTCGAGCTTCGGTTGCGTCTCTTCTAAGACTTCCTTTGATTCTTTTTTGTCGCGTTTTCTCATTCCGTAAACAATTATAGCGCATGCGATGATTACCCCTGTCATGAGTATGGCGATGGTCAGGGGATCATCAATGGCCAATAGTCGTTTCCCTCGCTATATCCTTCATTTCATTGCTCTATTAATATATAAATTCTGTAGAGGCTTGGCAAAATCACGTTGAGATTATACTGTTCCAGTGAAACTCAATTGTCATACATGAAGGCCACAAAGATTTCTGCAGAACGGCCTAAGCATTCGCAACACATTCCTGGTATTCTATCGACTCTGACGTTTGAAAAATATTTTTGAACCATTTCCTTGATTTTTCCTGGTTGGAAGCCTAAGTGTATGTCGCCCATTTCGGTTTTGAACTCTTCGAAGCTGTGTTCGCATAAGTCGAGGACTATAGCTTTTCCGTTCTTCTTCAGGATTTCACTGAGGCTTCTGAAAACCTTTTCTGGGTGGATGCTGTGGTGAAGCATTAGGGTTGTGAAGACTGCATCGAACTGTTGTGGGATGTTGAAGTATCTGGTTGCTTCTTTTATGCTACCTTTGATGTTTTCGGCGATTCCTATGAACGGGGTTATGTTTGCGCTTTTTGCCTCCAATGAAAGCAGCATCGCTGGTGTTACGTCCATTGCGTAGAAGGTGGCTTTCGGTAGCTTGGGACGCATCTGCTCTGCGACCTTAACTGT
>Ga0209253_10005845_pt1 | contig 10659 bp, 4 predicted proteins | sample FrelakmetBRP12BR_FD_187145 | JGI IMG/M metagenome (GOLD analysis project Ga0209253, IMG submission 187145) | Freshwater lake sediment microbial communities from the University of Notre Dame, USA, for methane emissions studies - BRP12 BR (SPAdes)... | ecosystem: Environmental > Aquatic >... | reverse complement strand
AAGAGCCCGCTTTCAGAACGCCGGAGTATATCCGGAAAAACGTGAGCTGCCCGACAAAGGGATCGGTCAATATCTTGAAGGCCAGGGCGGCAAAGGGCACATCATCGCTTGCCTCCCTCACGACGTCGCGGCCGGCGGTCTGGATATCTTTTCCCACCACCGGCGGCATGTCCAGCGGCGAAGGCATGAGTTGCACCACCGCGTCCAGCAGGAGCTGAATGCCCTTGTTCTTGAAGGCCGAGCCGCAGAGAACCGGGATGACCTTCATGGACCGGGTCAGATTGCGGATCGCTCCGCGGATTTCTTCCTGTGAAAGAGCTTCTTCACTCAAATATTTCTGCATCAAGTCCTCATCCAGATCGGAGATGGACTCGATCATCTTCTCACGCTGGCTCTTTGCCTCTTCCAGAAACTCCGGCGGGATGGGACCCACCGAATACTCGGTACCCTTGATGTCCTTGTCGTAGGTGAGGGCCTCCATGCGAATGAGGTCCACAACCCCCCTGAACTTCTCCTCCGAGCCGAGAGGGATCTGAACAGGGATCGGATTCGCCCCCAGACGGTCCCGGATCGCCGCCACGACCCGCATGAAGTCCGCGCCCACGCGGTCCATTTTGTTGATGAAGGCAATGCGCGGCACGCGGTATTTGTCCGCCTGCCGCCAAACCGCTTCGGACTGGGGTTCCACGCCTTCAACGGCGCTGAAGAGGGCCACAGCACTGTCCAGAACCCGGAGCGATCGTTCAACCTCGATGGTGAAGTCCACATGGCCCGGTGTGTCGATGATGTTGATCCGGTGATCCTTCCACGAGCATGTTGTTGCCGCGGAGGTGATCGTGATGCCCCGCTCCTGTTCCTGCTCCATGTAGTCCATGACCGCGGTGCCGTCATGAACTTCACCCATCTTGTAAGACACCTTCGTGTAGTACAGGATCCGCTCGGTGAGCGTCGTCTTGCCGGCATCGATATGGGCCATGATGCCGATATTACGGATATGCGATAAGGGAATCTCCCGAGTCACGTTTGGGTTCCTGCAGCTTTTAAAAGAGCGTTAGAATCTATAATGGGCAAAAGCCTTGTTGGCCTCCGCCATTTTATGAACGTCCTCTTTCTTTTTGATCGAGGCGCCGCGGTTGTTGGCCGCATCGAAAAACTCGCCGGCGAGTTTTTCCTTCAACATCTTCTCGGAGCGTGCCCTCGAGTGGAGAATGAGCCAGCGCATGGCCAGGGCGAGCCTCCTAGAGGGGGCCACTTCCGTCGGGACCTGGTAGGTGGCCCCTCCCACCCTTCTCGAACGAACTTCGATCAGGGGTTTCACGTTTTCCACCGCCTTCTCGAAAACCGCCAGGGGGGCGTCCTTTGCCCGCTTCTCGATAACGCTAAAGGCTCCGTAGAGAATACCCTCCGCGGTGCTTCTTTTGCCCTTCTTCATCAGGCAGTTGACGAACTTGGCCACCAGCTCGCTGCCATATTTGGCATCCGGCGTGATCTTGCGCTTGGCGATAACTCTTCTTCTCGGCATTTTAAAACCCCAGATTAACTGGACTTTTTCGTCCCGTACTTCGATCTGCTCCGTTTCCGGTCCTGAACCCCGACGGCGTCCAGAGTCCCCCGGACGATGTGATACCGTACGCCTGGAAGGTCCTTCACGCGGCCGCCCCGAACCAGGACAACAGAGTGCTCCTGCAGGTTATGGCCGATTCCGGGGATATAAGATGTCACCTCGTATCCGCTCGTCAGACGAACCCTCGCCACTTTACGAAGGGCGGAGTTGGGCTTCTTGGGTGTCGTGGTGTAAACCCTCACACAGACCCCGCGCCTCTGCGGAGAGGATACCAGGGCCGGGGCGGTTGTCTTTTTCACAACCTTTTTTCTGCCCTTCCGGATCAGTTGATTGATCGTCGGCATTTCGCCTCCAACGTCACGAATTCACCACCCGAAGGGGTGGTGACGAAAGCTTGTTTTTCTATCAATTTGTGGCTTCCATGTCAAGGTTTTTCTGAAGCAGTTTTCGCTCCCCTTCTTCGCCCTCGACCTTGATGCCGAGCTTCTTATAGATGGGCAGCCCGGTGCCTGCCGGGATGAGCCGCCCCATGATGACGTTTTCCTTGATCCCCCGCAGGTAGTCGGTCTTACCGGCCAGGGCCGCCTCGGTGAGCACCCTGGTCGTCTCCTGGAAGGAGGCCGCCGAGATGAAGCTCTGCGTGCTCAGCGAGGCTTTGGTGATCCCCAGAAGAATCGGCTCTCCCACGGCGGGCCGACCCCCCTTGGCAAGAACCCGTTCATTTTCCTCCTGGAATCGGATCTTTTCGACCTGCTCATCAGACAGGAAGATGGTGTCACCCGGGTCGGCGACCTTGACCCGCCGGAGCATCTGGCGCACGATAATTTCGATGTGCTTGTCGTTGATCTTGACACCCTGCAGCCGGTACACCTCCTGCACTTCGTCGACCAGGTAACGGGCAAGCTCTTTCTCGCCCTTGATCGTCAGGAGGTCATGGGGGTTGCTCGCCCCGTCCATGAGCGGATCACCGGCCTGAACCCGGTCGCCCTCCTGCACGGTGATATGCTTGCCCTTGGAGATGAGGTACTCCTTTTTCTCACCCACTTCGGGCGTCACGATGACCCTGCGTCGTCCTTTGACGTCCTTCCCGAAGGCAACGGCGCCATCGATTTCGGAAATGACGGCAAATTCTTTTGGCTTCCTGGCCTCGAAAAGCTCCGCCACCCTGGGGAGACCGCCGGTGATGTCCTTCGTCTTCGTCGTCTCCCTCGGGATCTTGGCGATGATGTCACCGGCATAGACCTTATCTCCCTCGGACACGACAATGTTGACGCCGACGGACAGGAGGTACCGGGCGTAGCTGTGCGTGGCGGCGATTCTGGCTGTCTTGCCTTCCTTGTCCTTGATGGAGATTCTCGGACGCATATCGGGATCGGAGAAGTCCATGACCACTTTTCTCGAAAGGCCTGTCACTTCGTCAACCTGCTCCTGGACCGTCCGGCCCTCGAGGATATCGCCGAATTTCACAGTTCCTTCCACTTCGGTCAGGACGGGAATCGAGAAGGGATCCCATTCGGCGATCCGGTCGCCGCGTTTAACCTGTTTTCCCTCCCTGACCTTCAGGTGTGCACCGTAGGGTACGGGGTACTTGCCGCGGCTCCTCTCCTGATCATCGAGGACGTAGACTTCACCGTTTCTGCTCATGACAACGAGTGAACCCTCCCGGCCCTTGACGAGATTGAAATTGACGAACTTCACGGTCCCGTCATGCCGGGCTTCCAGCGTGGAGCGCTCCTCGAACTTTGCCGTCCCGCCGATGTGGAAGGTTCTCATGGTCAGCTGTGTCCCCGGCTCTCCGATGGACTGCGCCGCGATGATCCCGACGGCCTCACCGATGTTCACGAGGTGTCCGTGGGCCAGATCGCGGCCGTAGCATCTGGCACAGACACCGTACCTGGATTTACAGGTGAGCCCCGAGCGGATCTGGACCCTTTCAATACCGGCGTGGTCAATCTTATCCGCCAGGGTTTCGTCGATCCCTTCGTTGGCCTTGACCAGGATCTCCCCGGTGAAGGGGTCTTTGATGTCCTCGAGGGCGACCCTGCCGAGGACGCGCTCCCCGGCGGTTTCGATGATCTCCCCGCCCTCCATGAGGGCCTGGACATAAATGCCGTCCAGCGTCTTGCAGTCCTCTTCCGTCACGATGCAGTCCTGGGCCACGTCGACGAGCCGGCGGGTCAGGTAACCGGAATTGGCCGTCTTGAGGGCCGTGTCGGCAAGACCCTTGCGGGCACCGTGAGTAGAGATGAAGTACTGCAGAACGGTGAGGCCCTCTCTGAAGTTGGCCGTGATGGGTGTTTCGATGATTTCTCCGGAGGGTTTCGCCATGAGACCCCTCATGCCGGCCAGCTGTCGGATCTGGGCTGCGCTGCCCCTCGCACCGGAGTCGGCCATCATGTAAATGGGGTTGAAGCTCTCGACTTTCTTTTTACCCTCCGCCGATGAAAGCTCCTGGGTACCGATACTGGTGAGCATGGCATCGGCAACCTTTTCAGTGGCCTGTGCCCAGATGTCGATGACCTTGTTGTAACGCTCACCGTCGGTGATGAGTCCGTCCATATACTGCTTCTGGACCTCCAGGACGTCCTTGTCCGCCTTCGTGATGATGTCTTTCTTGATTTCCGGGATCATCATGTTCTGAATGGAAATGGAGGCGCCGGAACTCGTGGCATACCTGAAACCCAGGTCCTTCAGGCGGTCCGCCAGGATGACAGTCGCCTTGTCTCCGCAGATGCGGTAGCAGAAGTCGATGAGGTTGGCCAGTTCCTTTTTGTTCATCACCTTATTGATGACATCGAAGGGAATATCCGGAGGAATGATTTCGTACAGGATCACCCGGCCCACCGTTGTTTCCTTCAGGGTGCCGTTCAGGCGCACCTTGATCCTCGCATGAAGCGACGCCTCGCCGGCGTCGAAGGCACGCCGGACTTCTTCGGAATCAGAAAAGATCATGCCCTCCCCCCTCGCACCGGTCCGGAACCTGGTCATGTAGTAGATCCCCAGAACGATGTCCTGGCTGGGCACGATAATGGGTTTGCCGTGAGCCGGTGAAAGGATGTTGTTGGTCGACATCATGAGAACCCGGCATTCCACCTGGGCCTCGATGGAAAGCGGGACGTGTACAGCCATCTGGTCCCCGTCGAAGTCGGCATTGAAGGCCGTGCAGACCAGGGGGTGGAGCTGAATGGCCTTGCCCTCGATGAGAACAGGCTCAAAGGCCTGAATACCGAGCCGGTGGAGGGTCGGTGCACGGTTGAGGAGCACGGGATACTCGCGTACCACCTCGTCCAGGGCATCCCAGACCTCCGGCGTTTCCCGCTCGACCATTTTCTTGGCGCTCTTCACCGTGGTGACGTAACCTTTCTGCTCGAGACGGTTATAGATGAAGGGTTTGAAGAGCTCCAGGGCCATCTTCTTTGGAAGACCGCACTGGTGGAGGCGAAGGTCGGGACCGACGGTGATAACGGACCGTCCGGAGTAATCCACGCGTTTGCCGAGCAGGTTCTGACGGAACCGGCCCTGCTTCCCCTTGAGCATGTCGGAAAGCGATCGCAGGGGTCGCTTGTTGGAACCCGTGATGGCCCGGCCACGCCTGCCGTTGTCGAAGAGGACGTCCACGGCCTCCTGGAGCATGCGTTTCTCGTTGCGGATGATGATCTCCGGGGCATTGAGCTCCATGAGGCGCTTGAGCCTGTTGTTGCGGTTGATCACGCGCCGGTAGAGGTCATTGAGGTCGGAGGTGGCAAACCGACCGCCCTCCAGGGGGACGAGGGGCCTCAGGTCCGGGGGAATGACGGGCAGAACGGTGAGGATCATCCACTCGGGCTTATTTTCCGATCTCTGGAGCGCCTCGATGACACGGAGCCGCTTGATGAGTTTCTTGCGCTTGGTGTCCGATGACGCGTCCGCCAGCTCCGCCCGGAGCTCGGCATTGAGCGACTCGAGGTTCATTTCCCCGAGGAGCTTCCTGACCGCCTCGGCGCCGATGCCCACGACAAAACCGTCCGCGCCGTACTTTTCCCGGGCCTCGATAAACCGCTCCTCGGTCAGGAGTTCCTTCTTTCGAAGCGGCGTGTTCTTGGGGTCCATCACGATCCAAGATTCGAAGTAGAGGACTTTCTCGAGCTCTTTCAGCGAAAAATCCAGCACATTGCCGATGCGGCTGGGCAAACTCTTGAGGAACCAGATGTGCGCCACCGGTGCCGCCAGGGCAACGTGGCCCATCCTTTCCCGGCGGACCTTGGACTGGATGACCTCGACACCACACTTCTCGCAGACCACCCCTCGGTGCTTCATCCGTTTGTAACGTCCGCAGAGACACTCGTAATCCTTGACGGGCCCGAAGATCTTGGCGCAGAAGAGACCGTCTCTTTCCGGCTTGAAGGTCCTGTAATTGATCGTTTCCGGCTTCTTGACCTCGCCGTGCGACCAGGAAAGAATCCTTTCCGGGGACGCAATGGACATCCGCATCGCATTAAAGCGAATCGGGTCCTTCGGTTTTTCAAAAAAGCTGTAAATGTCTTCCACTGAGTCTTTCTCCTTATGGTGCTGAAGTTTGCCGCCTCAGGCGGCTCGGTGTTGCAACCTGCTTCGAAACCCCGCTCCCGCAAGAGGGGGATCCTCCCGATGACTTATCCCTTTTCGACCAGTTCCACGTCCAGGCAGAGGCTCTGTAACTCCTTGACGAGGACGCTGAAGGATTCCGGCAATCCGGGCTCCAGGGCATGTTCCCCTTTGACGATGGCCTCGTACATCCGGGTTCTCCCGGCAACGTCATCGGACTTCACGGTCAAAAACTCCTGCAGCGTGTGGGCGGCTCCATAGGCTTCCATCGCCCAGACCTCCATCTCACCCAGCCGCTGACCGCCGAACTGGGCCTTTCCGCCCAGGGGCTGTTGCGTCACCAGAGAGTAAGGTCCGATGGAGCGTGCGTGAATCTTGTTGTCCACGAGATGATGCAGCTTCAGCATGTATATCATTCCAACGGTCACGTTCTGGTCGAAGGGTTCACCCGATCGGCCATCAAAGAGGATCGTCTGTCCCGACAGGGGAAGCTCCGCAGCTTTGAGCATATCCCGGATCTGCTCCTCGTGCGCACCGTCGAAAACGGGCGTGGCGATGGCAATGCCTTTTTTCAGCCGGCCGATGAACCTGCGGACCTCCCGTTCGGTGGCGCCATCGACGTATTTATTGAATTCCTGAGATGTATAGATGCTCTTGAGCTCCCTCTTGATTCCCTCGAGGCTGAACTTTTTTTCCACGATGGCGTTGATCTTCTCGCCCAGGCCGCGGGCAGCCCATCCGAGGTGGGTCTCGAGAATTTGCCCTACGTTCATTCGGGAAGGAACGCCCAGGGGGTTGAGAATGATATCCACGGGGATCCCGTCAGCAAAGAAGGGCATATCTTCCTCGGGCAGAATCCTGGAGAGAACGCCCTTGTTGCCGTGGCGACCGGCCATCTTGTCACCCACGGAGAGCTTCCGCTTGATGGCCACATAGACCTTGACGAGCTTGATGACTCCCGGCGGCAGTTCATCGCCCATGCGGAGTTTGTCGACCTTCTCATCAAAGAAGGCCTCGACCAGCTCGATCTTCCGCTCGAGGTTTTCAAACATCATGCGGAGATTCTGTTCCAGGGTTTCTTCCTTGAGGAGGGAGATTTCCTTCCAGTACTTGAAGGGGACCCTGGACAGGACCTCTTCCGTGATGACCTCGTTTTTCTTGAGAAGGATCTTCTTTTTCTTCGCATCCATCAGCCTCGATGCCGACACCTTGCCCTTAAGGAGTTTCACGATTTTGCTCTTGACGCTGTCGGTGATGATCCGGATCTCGTCATCACGATCCTTGTGAATATTCTGGGTTTCGTCTTCTTCAATCGTCTGGGACCGCCGATCCTTCTCCGCCCCCTTCCGGGTGAAGATCTTCGCGTCGATGACCGTCCCCTCCACACCGGGGGGAATGCGCAGAGAGGTGTCACGGACGTCGCCGGCCTTCTCGCCGAAGATGGCCCGCAGCAACTTCTCCTCGGGCGACAGAGTGGTCTCGCCCTTGGGCGTGATCTTCCCAACGAGGATATCGCCGGGCTTGACGGACACGCCCATACGGACGATGCCGCTCTCGTCGATGTTCCTGAGCGCGTCCTCGCCCACGTTGGGGATGTCCCGGGTGATTTCCTCTTTCCCGAGCTTGGTGTCCCGGGCCATCGTTTCGAACTCCTCGATGTGGATGGAGGTGTAAATATCCTCCTTAACGATGCGCTCGCTCACCAGGATCGAGTCTTCGTAGTTGTATCCGCCCCAGGACATGAAGGCGACCATGACATTCCGGCCGAGGGCAAGCTCCCCGTTATCCGTGGCCGGACCGTCGGCGATGATGTCACCCCGCTTGACCCGCTCCCCTTTGTTCACAATGGGTTTGTGGTTGAAGCAGGTGTCCTGATTGGTTCGCTGATACTTGGTCATGTTGTAGATATCCACACCGGTATCGAAGGTGGTTTTCTCCCCGTCGTCGGACTTGATGACGATTCTCGAGGCATCGACACTTTCGATGACGCCGGAGCGCTTCGCCGTGATCACGGCGCCGGAGTCCCTGGCCACGACGGATTCCATCCCCGTCCCGATGAGGGGCGTCTCCGGTCTCATGAGGGGAACGGCCTGGCGCTGCATGTTGGAGCCCATGAGCGCGCGGTTGGCATCATCATGCTCCAGGAAGGGGATGAGCCCGGCAGCGACGCTGACGAGCTGATTGGGCGAGACGTCCATCAACTGGACCTCCTCAGGTACCACGGTTACAAATTCGCCGCCCTTTCTGGCGTATATGATGGCCTCCTTGAACCGGCCGCGGTTGTCCAGCACGGCGTCGGCCTGCGCGATGATGAATTTCTCCTCTTCGATGGCGGTCAGATATTTGATCTCGTCGAGGACTCGCCCTTTTTCCACAACCCGATAGGGTGTTTCGATGAACCCGAATTCATTGACCCGGGCGTAGGTGCTGAGCGAGACAATCAGTCCGATGTTCGGACCTTCCGGTGTCTCCACGGGACAGATCCTGCCATAATGCGTGTTGTGCACGTCCCGGACTTCGAACCCCGCCCGCTCCCGCGTGAGCCCGCCGGGGCCCAGGGCCGAGAGCCTTCGCTTGTGGGTGATTTCGGAAAGGGGATTCGTCTGGTCCATGAACTGGGAGAGCTGGCTCGAGCCGAAAAATTCGTTGACCACGGCCGAGACCGGTTTGGCGTTCACCAGGTCATGGGGCATCATGGTCTCCACATCCTGGAGGCTCATCTTTTCCTTGATGGCTCTCTCCATCCGGATGAGCCCGATGCGGTATTGATTTTCGATGAGTTCTCCCACGGAGCGGATTCTACGATTGCCCAAGTGATCGATATCGTCAACGCTGCAATCTCCCACGCCGCTTTTGAGATTGAGAAGATACTTCACCGCCGCCAGGATGTCCTCGTTGCGAAGAGTCGTCACATCGGCGGAAGCATCAAGGTGAAGCTTGTAATTCATTTTCACTCGGCCTACGTCGGAAATGTCGTAGGTGTCGGGATCGAAAAAGAGGCTTCTGAAGAATCGGCGGGCCGTCTCGGGCGTGGGGGGGTTGCTCGGGCGGAGCCTCCTGTAGATCTCGATAATGGCCTCCTCCCCCGATTCCACGCGGTCTATGAGAAGGGTTTCCATGATGGAGGCGTTCATCCGGTCTTCGTCAAGGTGAATGAATCGGACCTCCTTGATCTTCTTCTCCCTCAGAAGTGAGAGCCTCTCCTCTGTCATTTCCTGGTTGCATTGGAAGAGAATCTCTCCGGATTCCGGGTCTCGGACGGGGGAGGCAAGGACCTTCCCGATGAGATAATCATCGTTGACGGGTATCCGGTCCAGCTTCAACTCTCCAATGTGCTTGAGGGCGGCCTTCGTGATTTTTCGCCCCTTCTTGACAATGACCTCGCTGCCCTTACCGATATCCTCGGGAGCCTTCTCGTTGAGGAGAAAGTCACCAATCTGAACGTGGGTTTTGCGTTCATCCACAAAAACCCTCTCGATGCTGTAGAAGTAGTTCAGGGTGTCCTCCATGGTATTCCCCATGGCTTTCAGGAGGATCGTTACAGGCATCTTCCGCCGGCGGTCGATCCTGACGTAGAGGTGATCCTTGGTGTCGAATTCGAGATCCAGCCAGGAGCCCCGGATCGGTATGATCCTGGCGGAGTATATGAGCTTACCGCTGGCGTGGGTCTTTCCCTTGTCGTGATCGTAGAAGATACCGGGCGAGCGATGAAGCTGACTGACGATCACACGCTCGGTCCCGTTGATGATGAACGTCCCGTTTTCCGTCATCAGCGGAATTTCACCGAAATAGATTTCCTGTTCTTTGATGTCCCGGATGATCTTCTGCTCGCTCGTCCTGTCGGAATCAAACACGACGAGCCGCACGACGATTTTTAACGGTGCGGCATAGGTGAGCCCCTTGGCAAGGCACTCCTTGACGTCGTAGCGGACATCCCCGATCTTGTAACTCACAAATTCGAGCGAACACTTGCCACTAAAATCGGAAATCGGAAAGATACTTTTAAAAGCCCCCTGAAGGCCGAAATTCCCTCTCTTTTCGAACTGGGTTTCCCGCTGAAGGAATTTCTCGTAGGACTTTTTCTGAATGTCAATCAGATTGGGGATATCGATGATTTTTTGAATGCGGCTGAAATTCTTTCTAAATTCCAACATAGGTTTTTTAACCTCGAATGGGCTTGGCCTCGACCCCCTTCGGGGTCGTGTGGCCTGAGTCCCCGGCCCCCATCATGAGGGCCGGGGGCGTCTTAAGATTTCTTTGCCGGCCGCCTTGCCGGAGCGTTCCCCGGACTGATTATTTGATTTCCACGGAACCGCCGGAGGCTTCGAGCTTCTTTTTGATGTCCTCGGCTTCTGCTTTGGAAATGCCTTCCTTCACGGGCTTCGGTACGCCGTCCACGAGATCCTTCGCTTCCTTAAGACCCAGACTCGTGATCGCCCTGACCTCCTTAATGACCTGGATCTTCTGCTCCCCGAAACCGGTGAGCATCACGGTGAATTCCGTCTTCTCCTCCGCTGCTGCGGCAGCCGGGG
>Ga0209253_10005844_pt1 | contig 10660 bp, 12 predicted proteins | sample FrelakmetBRP12BR_FD_187145 | JGI IMG/M metagenome (GOLD analysis project Ga0209253, IMG submission 187145) | Freshwater lake sediment microbial communities from the University of Notre Dame, USA, for methane emissions studies - BRP12 BR (SPAdes)... | ecosystem: Environmental > Aquatic >... | reverse complement strand
TCGCGCTCGTAGGGCTGGAAGATGTCCGACTCCTGGATGGCGAACGGGTACTCGTTCGACTCGTACCGGGTGTAGACCTCCTTCAGCGACTGCACGATGCGGATGCGCGGGAGCCCCGTCGTGGCGGTGAGCGAGTCCACCATGGCCTCGAGGCTGGGAACGATGTAGTCCACCCACGGGTAGAGGGTGTTGTCGAGGTCGGTGACGACGGCGCGGATCCGGGGCACCGGCGCATGGTAGCCACCGGGACGGCGCCGCGCTAGGAGAGACACATGCGCTTCGAACGCCACGTCTTCGTCTGCGAGAACCGCCGCCCCGACGGCCACCCGCGGGGCTGCTGCGCCGCGGCGGGAGGCACCGAGGTCAAGGAGGCCCTGAAGGCCGCCCTGAAGGCCCGAGGGCTCCAGACCCGCGTGCGTGCCAACTCGGCGGGTTGCCTCGACGCATGCGAGCACGGCGTGGCCATGGTCGTGTACCCGGAGGGCGTCTGGTACGGCGGGGTCACCCCGGCCGACTTGCCGGAGATCGTGGACCGTCACCTGGTCGGCGGCGAGCCCGTGGAGCGGCTCCTCATCCGCGACTGGCCCGCCACGGGCTGATCAGTTCAGGAGAGAGGGACGGCCGCCCAGTTCCTTCAGCAGCGCCCGGACCTCGTCGGCGTCGGAGGCGCGCGGGTGGCCGCGCACGTAGGCCTCGAGGTCCCGAGCGGCAGCCGCCGTTCCGCCCAGCCGCGCCGATACGAGCCCACGATCGCGCCGCTCCTCCAGGTCGCCGGGCGTGACCAGCAGCAGGCGGTCGACCACCCAGAGCGTGCGCACGTCGTCGCCCCGCTCCACGTAGATCCTCTTCAGATTGTGGAGCAGGCGCGTGAGGATGTGGCGGGAGTCGACCGGGTCGAGGAGCGTCTGGTCGAAGGCCCGTCCGTGCAGGACCGACCGGAAGCGTGCGGTGCACTCCTCGCTCCCGAGGAGCTCCCAGCCGTTGAACGCATCGACGAAGATCTCGCTCGGAAGGCCGGGCTGGACGGCGCACTTCACCAGGAAGTGACCGGGAAAGCCGACCCCTTGCAGGTGGACCCCGAGCCGCCTGGCCACCTCGACGGTGAGGATGGACAGCGAGATGGGGATGCCCAGCTTTCGCTCGAGGACCTCGTTCAGGAAAGAGTTGCGGGGGTCGTAGTACTCCTTCTCGTTTCCCCGGAACCCGTGCTCCCGGAGCACGCTGCGCATGGATTGTAGAACCCTGAGCGGGGGGCGGAGATCCCCGACCTGCGCGCCCACCTCCTGGGCCAGGGCATCGAGCTGGGCCAGCGCCGCCTGCGTGTCGAGGTCGGGGTATTCCTCGGCGGCGATGGCCAGCGCCGCCTCGTCGAGCGGGATCTCGCTCCGCGCCAGGAGGGCGGCGAATCGTGCGCGTGCTGGCGTTTCCGTGTCGGTCATCTGCTCACCCTGGCCGCTACCTCCTCGTGATACCGGCGTTCCTTCCTCGCCAGCTCCCGGGCCATCGCGGTCACCTCGTCGGGCGCCCCCGCTCCGGGCTGTCCGGAGAGATCCTTGAACCAGTTTGCCAGCCGAGTCCAGCCGGCGGCGATCTCTTCCATGCGCGCCGGGAGGCCCAGGGCGGCGACGGCGGCGTGGTGACCGGCCGCCTCGGCGAGAAACCGGGCGTAGAGAAGCCGGAAGTTCCCTCCCCCGGTTCCCCGCTTCTCGATGCACTGGGACGCGAAGCGGAAGCACCAGGCCCGATCGGCCTCGTCCCGGGCCAGCTCGTGCCAGGCCGGAAGCTCGGCGGCGAAGCGCTCCAGCCCGGACATGCCCACGTATCCATCCTGTCCGAGGAGCATGTGATGGGACTGGCGGCGGAGCGCGTCGGCCACGGCCTCTCGCCAGGGCACGGGCCCGGAGGGGGCGTCGATCTCCATCCAGAGTCGCCCGGTGAATCCGAGCGGCTGGCCGTCGGAGGCGCGGGCACGCTCCAGGTCCTCGAGCGCCACCTCCTGGAGACCCTCCCACTCGCTGTCGGCGAGGTGCGCGACGCGTCGCCCCTCGTCGTGGCCGGCCAGGACGACGCGGTGGCCATTGAACGGCGAGGAGGTCCGCCAGTACGGCAGGAAGCGCAGATCGGTGGAGAGGATGGGGGCGATGCCGCGGTCGAGTGCCGCGCGGACGCCCTCCCAGGCGCGGCCTGGTTCACTTTCGGTGTGGATGGCGAGCGGGGCGCCGAGGACGTCGCAGGCGGTCTCCTCGAGCGGCCCGTTCCGGCCGATGAAGAGGCGCGTCGGGCTGAGCAGCGGCGAGTCGAGGTAGTAGAAACCCAGGCCTGCGCCCAGGCCGAAGGCCATGGCCTCGGTGAGCTCGAGGCCCCGGTGGCGAAGGACGTCGGCGAGGGCCGTCGATCCGCAGTGGACGCCGGGGAGATGGACGAAGCCGGGAAGGAGCACGGGGGTGAATATAGGTGGTCGCGTCGGGCGCCCGCCAATTCGCCTCTTCCCGCCGATTCCGGAGTCGTTCCGCGGTCGTTGACTTCGACGGCCACGGCGTCTAGTCTCCCCGCCCTGCCATTCCCCAGTAGCTCAGTTGGCAGAGCAGATGACTGTTAATCATCGGGTCGCAAGTTCAAGTCTTGCCTGGGGAGCCAGTTATACAGGGGGTCACGGGGGACCGTGACCCCCTCTGCTTTTCTAAAGGTGTACCCAGTGCTGCGATCACCTTTCTGAACGCGGGCCGGCCTCCGTGTCGGTGGCTCCCCCGGTTCTCGCATGGATTGGGAGGCCCGACTTCACCAACTCCACGAGCGTCGCTTCAGCAGCCCCGTTCTGCACCTGATCGGCCCAAGCCTCCTGACCCGGACGAGGATGCCAGAGCAGGAGAGCGCGGGATTGGTGCCACGCGAAAGGCGTCGCACTCGACGGAGCCGCGTTAGATTGGTCCCGGGCGCCTGGAGAGCGGGCGGCCACGCCCGGAGAAGCGAGGCCGTCGCCTCTCCACACAACGGAGTCAGCATGGTCACGATCGAGTACTGCACGGTTTGAAACTACCTCCCCAAGGCCCGAGGTCTCGGGCAAGCAATCACCGACCGGTTCTCTGGCAACGTCGGCGTCCAGCTGAAGAGCGGGAGGAGGTCGTCCTACGAGGTCACCTTCAACGACGAGGTGATCCACTCCAAGCTCGACAGCGGTGAATGGCCCGACACCGAGGAGGTCCTCGAAGCGATCGCGAAGCGGCTTTCGCCATGACGCGAGGCAAGGTCCCGCCGTAGATCGTGCGCTGGTGCGACTCGCTGGCGAGCGGGCACGGGAAGCGAGGGCCAGCGACGGCGGGCGAGCGCATCGCCGCCCGCAGGATCTTCGCCATCTGCTCGTCCGTGAACCTGCCCTTGCGCATCGGCTCTCCGTCCCTGGAGAGGCATCGTCTCACGCGTCAAATGGTCCTAAACACGCCCAGCAGGTCAGCCGCTTGCGCCTGGTGGACTTCTGACCTCCGGCCCGCGCGCTTCGGTCTACAATCCCCGCATGACTCGATTGCCGAACGCACTTTTCCTGGCCGTGACGCTCCTGGGTTGCGCCACGGTCGTGAAGCCGCCACCGCCGCCCATCGCCATGACCCCCGCGCCCGTGGGCATCGCGGCCGGCGAGTTCCAGGCGACGGGCGAGGTCGTGTGGAAGGATCTCACCGGGGTGAACCCGCCGCGACGGGCCTCCTTCGACGACTGGCGGGTGATCGGACCGAAGGTGAGCCTGACCCGTGCCCCCGACGGGAACTGGGTGGGAAGGCTGGGGAACGTCGAGGTGCGGCTCCTCGCCACCCTCGGAAAGGTGTCCGGGCCTGGCGTGGAACTCTCCATCACCTCCGGCGAGAAGGGGGCCGTCGTCGTCGACGGGCTCTGGGGCGGCAGGCCCGTTCACCTGGAGCTCGGGAAGGAGCGCATCACCGGCAGCCTTCCCGGCCGGCAACTCGACCTCACCGACATGGGGTCCGGCCTGTTCAACAGCTACCAGGGGCTGCTGCAGATCACGGGCCCCCCGGACATGCCCCAGGTGGTCCTGGCCCTGCTCGCGGTCTTCGGGAGCTGACGGCGCCCCGTCACCCCGCGGCCGCTCGAATCTCCCCGGAGACGTCCACGACGAAGAGCACGCTCGACCCCCGCGACCCGCTCGGTGGGCCGAGCAGCTCGTAGAGGACCACCGAGGGGCCCAGCCGCTCGCAGAGCAGCTCCACGGCGCGCTCCCCCCGCGCGCCGGCCCCCCTCTCGGCCTCCCGGTACATGTTCCTCACCCGGAGGTCGCGGCAGTAGATCTCCCCGAAGCGGTCCCGGACGAGGAGAAGGTGGTCGCACACCTCCTCCTCGGCGAGAACGTCCCAGAAGCAGATCGGGCAGAGGAAGCTGGCCAGGGCAGAGCCGTCCCCGCGCTGGAAGCGGCGGCCGTCTCCGGAGGGTTCACTGCTGCGTCCTTCATGGATGGTGGTCATGCTTCGACGATACGGATCGCGCCGATGTGGCGGTAGATAGAGAAATGGCATTCATTGTTTCATCAGTGGAACAATGCGCATGCCTGCTCGATCTCGCCTGTGGGCTCATGTGGGTGGACAGCGACCTGCCAGGGCCGCGCCAGGCCGGCCATTCACGGAATCCTCGCCTGGGTCCGGCGCTTGCTATTGTGAACTCCGGTCTCGAACCGGAGGAATCATGCCCCACCCTGCCTGGCGAACCTGGCTCGGTTCCTTCGTCCTCCTGGCCTTCACGCCAGGAGCGCTCGGGCAGGCGCTCGGCGGGCTCGAGCTGGTCGCACGACAACTCGGGCGGGGGATGGGGCCACGGCTGGGGTGGCGGGGGTGGCAGATCCAGGGGGGAGGCTGGGGCGGAGGCGGATTCCACGGAGGCGGAGGTCGTCGCTAGACCGCCCGGACCGGACGATCTTCCGGCAACTTGACCTTCGTCCATTCGCGCCCCGTGCAGCGCCGTAGAATCGCGCCCCGGGGGAGCCATGCCGACATCCAGCGCCAGCGGAGCCGTTCGCCACGCCATCGAGGACTATTTCGCGGGCGAGCGGCGCGACGCTCTCCTCTTCATGATGCTCGGGGCCGCAAACCTCGGGGCAGCGCTCGCCGTGCTGCTCGGCGTGCCCGGCCAGGGACTGCTCGCGCTCGCGCTCGTCACCATCGGGGTGCTCGAGATCGTCCCTGGGTCGTGGGCGCTGCGGCGCCAGACGGTGCGTCACGGCGAGGCACTGGCGCGCCGGCACATCGACCCGGAGGGCTGGCGCGCCGAGGAATCCGCGCGCCTGCAGCGGGTCCTACAGGCGAGGAAGCGGCTCCGCATCGCCGACGCGGTCTTCTTCCTGGCCTTCGTGGTGGTGGTGATCCTGGCGCCGGCCAGCGAGCGAATCACCTGGCTGGCCGTTCCGGGGCAGATGGTGCTGCTGCCGCTCCTCAACATCGCCATGGCGCGGCGCACCCGCCGGCTTGCCGACGCGCTCGCCGCATCCTGACCTTCTCGCCGGAATCGGATCCGGGCCGGGAACTTGCGTTGACAGGCTGTACATCGGAGCGTAAACCGCGCGAGACCCACGCGCGCGGGAGTGGCCCATGCAGCCGTTGCAGCCGTCCGAGAAGTTCCGCTTCCTGTACTTCACCGACCTGATCGGGATGAAGGTGGTCTCGTCGGAAGGGGCCCCGATGGGACGCCTCGCCGACCTGGTCGCCGTGAGCGGGGAGCCCTACCCCCCGGTCGAGTCGCTGGTCGTCCGGTCGGCCGGCAAGCTCTGGCAGGTACCGTGGTCGTCGGTGGAGTCGGTCAACGGCTCCGTTCGTCTCACCCCGGGCACGGCCCTGGAACCGATCCCGAGCGCCCCCGTCCCCGATCGACTCCACCTGGGCCAGGAGATCCTCGACCGGCAGATCGTGGATATCGAGGGGGCCAAGCTGGTGCGGGTGAACGACCTCCACTTCCTGGAGACCAAGGGGCAGCTGCGCGTCGCCCACGTGGACGTGGGGCTGCGCGGCCTGGTCCGGCGGATGGGCTGGCAGCGGCCGGTGGACGGGGTCGTGTCCATGTTCCGGCCGGCCGCCCGCTATCTCAACGACGAGGCGCTGCTCTCCTGGAAGCTCGTGCAACCCATCGAGAGCGCCCCGGGGCGCGTCCGGGTCGAGGCCACCAAGAAGGCGCTGGCCTCGCTCCACCCCGCCGACCTGGCGGAGATCATCGAGGACCTGGACCGCCACCAGCGCGAGGTGCTCTTCCAGCGGCTCGACGTGGGGACCGCGGCCGACGCGCTCGAGGAGACATCCACCGAGCTGGCCACCGAGCTGCTCGAGGCCGTGCCGCCCGAGAAAGCCGCCGACATCCTCGAGGAGATGGCCCCCGACGAGGCCGCCGACGCTCTCTCCGAGCTGCCCGGCCCCACCCGGGAGTCCCTGCTCCGGGCGATGGAGAGGCCCGAGGCTGCCGAGGTGGCCGAGTTGCTCGAGTACCACCCGCGCTCGGCCGGCGGCCTCATGACCCCCGACCTGGTCGAGTTGCCGCCCGAGGCCACGGTGGCCGACGCCTTCGCCGAGGTACGCCGCCGCGCCGAGGAGCTTCCGCTCGTCTACGAGCTCTTCATCGTCGAGGGGGGGCAGCTGAAGGGCATGGTGACGCTGAAGGACCTCGTCCTCGCCGTCGACACCAGCCTGACGCTCACCTCGATCCTGCGTGAGGTCCCGGCCACGGTGCGGGACGACGCCAGCGTCAGCGACGTGGCCCGGGCCGCCTCCAAGTACAACCTGCTCTCCGTGCCGGTGGTGGACGAGTTCGGGTCGCTGAAGGGGATGGTGACGGTGGACGACATCCTCGCCGAGGTGATCGGTGCCGCCTGAGAAACGCCAGGTGCGGCCCGGCCGATGGCGCCAGGTCGCCCTCTTCCTCGCCGTGATGGGCCCCGGGCTCATCACCGCCAGCGTCGACAACGACGCCGGTGGGATCACCACCTATTCGCTTGCCGGCGCGCAGTTCGGCACCAAGCTCCTCTGGACGCTCGGCCCCGTCACGGTGGCCCTGATCGTCGTGCAGGAGATGAGCGCCCGCATGGGCGTGGTCACCGGCAAGGGGCTCGGCGACCTCATCCGCGAGAACTTCGGGGTTCGCACCACCTTCTGGATCTCGGTGGCGCTCGTGGTGGCGAACCTGGCCAACACCATCGCCGAGTTCGCCGGCGTGGCCGCCAGCCTCCAGATCTTCCACGTTCCGCCCTGGATCTCGGTGCCGCTCGTCGCGCTGGGCGTGTGGCTGCTCGTGCTGAAGGGCTCGAACCGGGTGGTCGAGAAGGTCTTCCTGGTGGCCAGCCTGCTCTACGTCGCCTACCCCATCTCCCTGGTCCTGGCGAAGCCCGACTGGGGAGAGGTCGCGCTCGCGGCGGTCACGCCCACCTTCCAGACCGACGGCGCCTACGTGGCCATGCTCATCGGCCTGGTGGGCACGACCATCGCACCGTGGATGCAGTTCTACCAGCAGGCCGCCGTGGTCGAGAAGCGCATCGACGTGGACGAGCTGCGCTACACGCGCATCGACGTGGTGATGGGTTGCATCGTCACCTACGTCGTCGCCTTCTCGATCGTGATGGCCTGCGCGGCCACCTTGCACAGGCAGGGGATCTCCATCCAGACCGCCGACCAGGCCGCCCTGGCGCTGGCGCCGCTGGCCGGCCGCTACGCCTCCTGGCTCTTCGCATTCGGGCTCTTCAACGCGTCGCTCTTCGCCGCCGCCATCCTGCCGCTCTCCACCGCCTACTTCGTGACCGAGTCGGCCGGATGGGAGTCCGGGCTGGACAAGAAGTGGGGGGAAGCCAAGCAGTTCTACTGGCTCTTCACCGGCATCGTCGTCGTGGGCGCCGCCGTCGTGCTCCTGCCCCGGCTCCCCCTCATCCGGATCATGCTCGTGTCGCAGATCGTGAATGGCATGCTCCTGCCGTTCGTGCTCATCTACATGCTCCGGCTCGCGAACGACGAGAAGCTCATGGGCGTCCACCGCAACGGGCGCTGGTTCAACGCCGTGGCCTGGACCACCGCGGTGGTCATGATCACCCTGACCGCCTACCTGGTCGCGACCGGCGTCCGGGACCTGGTGACCACCTGACCCGCCGCGCCTTCTCGGTGGCCATCTTCGCGCGCAACGCCGGCGCGGTCCTCCTCGTCCGGCACCGCCGGCTCGGGACCTGGCTCCCGGTGGGCGGCGAGATCGAGGCCGGGGAGACCCCGCTCGAGGCCGCGGTGCGGGAGCTGCGAGAGGAGACCGGGCTCGTTGGCGTCTTCCCTTCCGGCCAGGGGGTGGACGGCAGCCCGCCCGGCCTGATCGGATACGAGGAGCATCCGGCCGGCTCGAAGGGGCTCCACATGAACTTTGCCTTCGTGGCCGACGTGGCGTCGCGGGAACTCGTTCCCTGCGACGAGTGGAGCGAGGCCCGCTGGCTGTTCGATGCCGACGGGCTCGACTGCCCGGAGAACGTCCGTCAGCTCCTGCGGCTGGCGATGGCAGCGCCGGGTTCGCCGGGCTGACGCAGGGTCGCCCGCGACGCCGAGGCCAGCAGCCCGTCCACGAACCTGGCCGGATCGTCGGGCGATACCACCACGCGCCTTCCGGCGGCGACGATCTCCACCAGCCGGTCGGACCTCGTCGCCCAGAGCCGAAACGCACCCTTCTTGTAGAACCAGCCGTAGTAGCCGAACAGGCCGCCGACGCCGAACGTCCGGATGGCCCCGCGCAGCGCGCCAGGTGGGAGGATCTCGATCTCCCGGATGCCGGAGAGCGGGATGGAGGTCGGGCGCCACGCGTTTCTCTGGACGCGCAGCTCTCCGCACTCGATCTCGAGCCCCTTCGGGCCGAGCGCCCAGCACGCCGTGGCGATGAGCGGCGCCAGCAGCGAAGCCCAGCGGGCCGCAGCGGCTCCAGGCCCTCCCGGCCCGTGGCGGTCGCCGATGGCAATGCCTGGAAAGATCGACCAGGCAAGCAGCGGGATGGCGCACATCACCAGCACGACGAGCCACGACAGGACCCGGACCCCGGCCGACAGGCTCATCGGATACCGGCGCACGGGATCACCTACGGCTTCGGGTCGAGGTACTTCCCCAGGATCGGCCGTAGCCGCTCCCGGGTTGCCGTCGGGATGGTGCTCCGGTCGGACCAGATGGCCAGTTCCAGCGCCGACTGGCACGGACAGGACTTCCCGGCGAGGGCGGCCAAGTGCGGCAGGGCCTGCCGGATCAGCTCGAGCGCATTCTGGCTCGCCACCTTGAGGTTGCCGATGATCTCCTCGAGCAGCTCGAACTGGTCGAGGGCGTGAGGGTGCGGGCGCCAGCAGTCGTAGTCGGTGGGAAGCGCCACGAGCGCGTAGCAAATCTCCGCCTCCCGGGCGAGGCGCGCCTCCGGCATCGCGGTCATCCCGATGAGCGAGGCCCCCCAGGACCGGTGGAGCTCGCTCTCCGCTCGCGTGGAGAACTGGGGCCCCTCCATGCACACGTAGGTGCCGCCCTGGTGGACCCGGGTCGCGCAACCGCCGGCGGCCATCTCGAGCACCTTCCGCAGCGACGGACAGAAGGGCGAGGCCAGCTCGACGTGGACCGCGAGGTCGTCGAAGAAGGTGCCCGCCCGTCGGAAGGTCTTGTCGATCACCTGATCGGGAACGACCAGCGACCGCGGAGCGATCTCCTCCCGGAGGCTGCCCACTGCCCCGGTCCCGAGGATCCGGGTCACCCCGAGGGTCTTCATCGCGAAGATGTTCGCGCGAAACGGAACGTTGGACGGGCTGAAGACGTGCCCCTCGCCGTGGCGCTTGAGGAGCGCCACCGGCACGCCGTCGACCTCGGTGGTGACGATGGGGCCGGAGGGCTTTCCGAAGGGGGTATCCACCTCGTGGGACCGGGAATGCCCGAGGGCCCCCATCGCGTGCTCCAGCCCCGACCCGCCGATGATCCCGAGCATCGCTCCTCCGTTCGTGCCTCGCCCGGCGCGCCTGCCCGGGCGCACAGTCTACACAAAAGAAAGGGCCCGCCGGAATTCACGGCGGGCCCTCGAAAAGGATGCGGCGGCGACCTACTCTCCCGCACAGCTTCCCGTGCAGTACCATCGGCTCTGGCAGGCTTAACTTCCGTGTTCGGGATGGGAACGGGTGTGACCCTGCCGATATAGCCACCGCAAAATGGAAAAGATCGGACGGACGAGCCGTCGGACAACCATACGAAGGGTGAAATGCACCGGCAACGAATCCGGGACCGGGTTCCCGATGGGAACCTCGATCTCGGCCTCGACTTGGCCATCTTCGGCCTGAGAAGAGGGAGACCAAGCCTCACGCCCGATTAGTACCGGTCAGCTGAGCGCCTCGCAGCGCTTACACTCCCGGCCTATCAACCTCGTGGTCTTCAAGGGGGCTTCAGGGGATTGCTCCCGGGAGAAGTAATCTTGAGGCTGGTTTCCCGCTTAGATGCTTTCAGCGGTTATCCATTCCACACATAGCTACCCAGCGATGCCTCTGGCGAGACAACTGGTACACCAGTGGTGTGTCCAACCCGGTCCTCTCGTACTAGGGTCAGGCCCTCTCACTTCTCCTACGCCCACGGCAGATAGGGACCAAACTGTCTCACGACGTTTTGAACCCAGCTCGCGTACCGCTTTAATTGGCGAACAGCCAAAC
>Ga0209253_10005843_pt1 | contig 10662 bp, 7 predicted proteins | sample FrelakmetBRP12BR_FD_187145 | JGI IMG/M metagenome (GOLD analysis project Ga0209253, IMG submission 187145) | Freshwater lake sediment microbial communities from the University of Notre Dame, USA, for methane emissions studies - BRP12 BR (SPAdes)... | ecosystem: Environmental > Aquatic >... | reverse complement strand
CGCGGCCTACTACCAGTGCATGTACGCGCGCGGCCACCGCGTGCCGGTCTACGGCAGCTTCACGGAGTCGGCGCGCCCGGCGGCGCAGCCCCGAGCGCCGGCGGCACCGCCGCCCCCGCCCCCGCAGGCACCGGCACCGGCATCGATCCTCACGCCGCCGCCCGACGCCGGCATTCCGCCGCCCGACGCCCCGCCGCCGCCCGCGGCGCTGTCTCCGCCCGCGGTGCCGTACGTGCCGCCCTACTGGCCGGCGACGCCGCCGCCGAACGCGCCGCCGCCGCGCTGACCGCCCCGCCCACTGCCCGCCGGGCGGACGGCCGCCGAGCTCTGCGTTGCGTCAGCGTGGCGCCACTGGCGCCCGCCCGTCGATCGCCTCGACAATGAACTGCATCTCCTGCAGCCCGTAGCGCTGGTCGATCGGCAGCGCAACGAGCAGCTCGGCGAGTTCCCTTTCCAGCGCCGACGCCTGCCGGCGCCGCAGTACCTCCTGCCAGTACGTCGCCACATAGACCTTCTGCGCGATCAGGCGCTGTCTGAGCGTCGGGTCGCTCGCCAGGAGCGGATACACCATCGGCCCTTCGACGCCGGTCGTATCGATGCGCAGCCGGTTGGCCGGGCCGAGCGCCGCGTGGAGAAACCGGAAGTTGCTCTGCCTTGTCCGCCGCGCATGGTCGTGGTCGATGCCGTTCAGCAGGGCTTCGGTCAGCGCGGACATCCGGCGCAGAGGCCGACCGCTGAGCCGCTGCTCGGATGCGCAGAAGTCGGCATAGAACGCCGGGGCGCCGAGGTCGACCCGCCCGACGAGGTGCCGCACGGAGTCGTGCGAGACGTCGCGCTCGAGGGCGACGTCGAGCGGCGCTTCGGAGTACAGGTAGCCGCCGTCGCTGACACCGCAGAACTTGCGCGGCGAATACAGGGTTGCGGCGCAGGCCGCGGGCGGCGCATACAGCGCCTGCGAGTTGTCGAGGATCAGCGCCGTGCCGTATTGCACGGCAAGCCGGCGGCAGTAATCGCTCTTCAGGCCGAAGTAGTTGACATACAGCAGGCACTCGTCTCGGCCGAGGACCGGCGGCGCGGCGATCTCGAGGGCGGCGTCGATGTTGTAGAAGTCGTGTTCGACCGCCGCCTGCCGCAGCGGCTCGAGCATGCTGTCGCAGACATAGGCGGGCAGGTACAACCGTCCCGGCCGACGCGCCAGCAGCACGTGAAGCAGGCAATTGCGCGCCGAGTTCAGCGCCCGTGCGGCGATGTGCGGGTTGTTGCCATGCCGTCCAGGCTCCAGGCCGAAGTAGCCGCCGATCTCGCGCCGCTCGCCCATCGGGCTCCCCGGGTCGGCCATCTCGTCAGTAAACCCGCGGCGCCAGGTGCGACCGCAGGTCGGCCGTCAGACGATCGCGCTCGGCGAGGCTGTCGAACTGCAGCAGGGCGACGCCGAGCGACGTGCCCGCATCGGCGTGCCTGCGCACCGGCTCGCCCTCCCGCTTGATCACTTCCAGCAGCACGAGCCTGTCGCGGATCGCGTCGCTCACGCGAAGCCCGGCATAGGTGCCGTCGCGGTCGGCGTGCAGCGTGTAGCACGCACCGATTCCTCTGCATGTCGTCGTTGGCGCCGCCGGCGGGTTGCCCAGGGCGCCGTCGAGAACACTGCCCACGAAGTCGAATCCGGTGAGTCGCTGCTGGATGATCGGGATGTAGTCGCCGCCGTTGCGCGGCCCGATCTCGATGATCCAGGCCCGGCCCATCGAATCGATCCGCGCTTCGATGTTCAGCGGCCCGTCGCGGAGGCCCGCGGCCCGCGCGATCGCCTCAACCTGGCGCGCCGCGTCCGCAAGCACGGCGTCGTCGTGCCGGCTCGGCCATAACGTCGACACCGGCAGGGTGTCCTGCGTGCCGGCGACGAATCCCTGGTCGCCGAGGTAGTGGTGGACCAGCCGGCCGTCCTGCAGGAAGCCGTCGCCGTGCAAGTGCAGGCCGTCGACGTACTGCTCGACGATGCATCGGCCGGCGCGCGAGTGCGCGAGCGCCCCCTGCAGCGCCCGCGCGATGTCGCGCGTGTCCGGCGCGACGACGCAGACGCCCCGGCTGCCGCAGGAATCGACCGGCTTGACGACCAGTCGCGAGACATCCGCCGGCAGCCCCGCAGCGAAGTCGCCGACCGCCTCGGCCGTCGCCGCGTCGACCACCCAGTGCCGCGGCGTGCGCAGTCCGGCCCCGGCCATCAGCCGCCGGAACAGCCCCTTGTCCGTCAGCCGGACGATCGCCTCCGGCGGCGGACCCGGCAGTCCGAGCGCGTCCGCGACGTAGGCGACGGCCGGCATCGCCGGGTCCGACGAGAACGACGCCACGGCGTCGATGCCGATCCGGCGCGCCAGCGCCAGCACCGCCTCCCGGTCGGTGGTGCTGACGTTGTGATACTCGTCGGCCAGTGCATGGCCCGGGTTCCCCGGCAGGTAATCGCAGGTGATCACGTGCAGGCCGCGCTCCCGGGCGCGGCGGATCAGCGGCAGCTGGAATCTCGATCCGCCGAGGATGAGGATCCGCTTGCGCATGCCTCTGCGGGACGTAGCGCCGCTCACCGCAGCAGCACCGCGAGGTGAGTTGGCATCCGGGCCATCAGGCGGTCACTCTCGGCCGCGCTGTCGAACTGCAGCAAGGCGCAACCGAGCGCCGTGTTCGAACCAACGTACTGGACTGCCGGGTCGCCCGCCTGCTTGAAGATGTCGAGCAGGAAGATCCTGTCCTTGACGGCGTCGCTCACCTCGAGGCCGGCGTAAATGCCATCCCGGTCCGTGTGCAGGACGTAGACGGCGCCGACCCCGCGACGCAGGGGTCCTGAGCCGACTTCCGCTCTGATGCCCAATGCGCTGTCGAGCACCCTGCTCACGAAGTCGAATCCCGTGAGGCGCTGCAGAAGGATCGGGATGTAGTTGCCGGCATTGCGCGGCCCGATCTCGATGATGTAGACCTCGCCGGCAGCAGTGACCCGCGCTTCGATGTTGACCGGGCCCTCGACATAGCCGCAGGCCCGCGCGATGGCCTCGACCTGGCGGACCAGGTCCCCGACTACCGCTTCGCCGTACTTGGTGGGCCAGCGCGTCGAAACCGGGATGCTGTTGCGCGACCCGGTGAAAAAGGCCTGGTCGCCGATGTAGTGGTGGAGCAGGCGGCCGTTCTGCAGAAAGCCATCGCCGTGAATCTGCTCGCCGACGATGTACTCCTCGACGATGCATCGCCCCGCCACCGAGTGATCGAAGGCCCGTTGCAGCGCCGCCGGCGCGTCGGCGCAACCCGGCTCGAGCACGGTAATGCCCCGGCTGCCTGACGAGTCGACCGGCTTGGCGACGTGGCGCGCTGTGCTTGCGGCCAGCGCCGCGGCGATGTCGCCGGCACGCTCGGCTTCGTCCGCGGCAAGCACGTAGAACCTTGGCGTCCGCATTCCGATGCCGGACATGAGCCGGCGGAAGGTGTCCTTCTCGGTCATCTTGACGATCGCCTCCAGCGGCGGGCCGGGCAGGCCGAGCGTGTTGGCAACATAGGCGACAGCCTGCATCGCCGGGTCGGAGGACAGCGATGCCACGGCGTCGATCCCGATCCGGCGCGCCAGCGCGAGCACTGCTTCCTTGTCCGTGGTGCTGACGTTGTGATACTCGTCGGCCAGCCTGTGGCCCGGGTTGTCCGGCAGGTAGTCGCACGTGATCACGTGCAGGCCGCGTTCCCTGGCGCAGCGGATCAGCGGAACCTGGAACTTCGATCCACCGAGAATCAGGATTCTCTTGCTCATTGCTTGCGCGCGACGATGACGAACTGCACGCGACAGGGCGTCACTTGGCGAGCTTCCTGAACTTGTCGACGGTGACCGGCGATCTGCGGGCGGGGTTGCCGCGGTAGATGCCGTCCGGCTGCGTGTCGGCGGTAACGACGGCGCCGCCGGCGATGAAGCACCGAGGCGCAACGCGCACGCCGTTGGTGACGGTACTGTTTGCGCCGACGAAGCAGTTCGCGCCGACCCTGGCCGCGCCGCCGATCAGCGCCCGCGGCGCGACGAAGCAGTGGTCGCCGAGCTCGGCGTCGTGCGAGAGCATGGCGCCGGCGCGGATGATGCAGTTCTCACCAATGCGCGCATACGGCTCGACGATCACGCCGTCGAAGATCATGCAGTTCTCGCCGGCGGTGAAGCTCGGCCAGGTCAGCGCACGCGATGACACGTAGGTGATGAAGCGGTAGCCCTTGGCCCTGCCGGCCGCCACCACTTCCTCGCGCAGCCCGCCCATCCGCGTCCAGCCCAGCGGAGCGAGCAGGGCGACGCGCTCCGGTGGATAGGCGCGCTCGAGGTCCTCGAAGCGCCGCACCGGTAGGCCGGCGAATCCGGCCTCCGTGACGAACCGCTCGTGCACCGTGTAGGCAACGGGCCGGTACGGGCTGTCGTGGGCCAGGAGATAGGCCGCTGATCGGGAAGGCAGACCGACACCGAAGATCACGACATCCATGCACATCACTCCGCATTCAGTTGTAGCCGGCGAACTGGTTTCCTGGACAGGCGTGCGGCGCGCATCGACGCCGGGCAGGCAAGTACCGCGTCGCTGACTGGCCGGGCCCCGTCTGCATCGCTCCGCCTCAGGCTAGCTGCGGTCGGCCGCCGCCGGGGCAAGGCCAAGGCGTGCCGCCAGCCCGATGCGCTGCAGCTTGCCGGTGGCGCCCTTCGGAATCTCCTCGACGAAGACGATCCGCCGCGGCACCTTGAAATCCGCAAGTCGGCTGCCGGCGAAACTGCGCAGCTCGCGCTCCGACAATGTTTCGCCGGCGCGCAGGACGACCGCAGCGCCGACGTCTTCGCCCAGGCTCGCGTGCGGCAGCGCGAAGGTCACTGCCTGCGCAACCGCGGGGTGATCCATCAGCACCTCGTCGACCTCGCGCGGCGAGATCTTCTCGCCGCCGCGGTTGATGATCTCCTTCAGTCGCCCGGTGATGGACAGGTAGCCGTCGCGGTCGAGCACGCCCTGATCGCCGGTGCGGAACCAGCCATGGACGAACGCACTGGCGTTGGCCTGCGGGTCGTTCTCGTAGCCGGTGCTGACCCCCGGGCCGCGGATGACGATCTCGCCGGTCGAGCCCGGCGCGAGCAACCGGCCTGCCTCGTCCATGATCGCCAGGTCGACTCCCGCGGCGGGGCCGACCGTGCCCGGCTTGCGTCGCCCGGGCGGCAACGGGTTGCTGGCCATCTGGTGCGAGGCCTCGGTCATTCCGTAGGCCTCGATCAGCGGTGCGTCGAACAGCGCTTCGATCTTCGCGATCGCCTGCGGCGGCATCGCCGCACTCGAGGAGCGCAGCAGTCGCAACCGGCGGGCGATGGCGCGATGCGAGTCGCGATCGCCACGCCCCAGGATCGCCTGATGCATCGTCGGCACGGCCGTGACCCACGTCGGCCGACATTCGGCCATCGAGGAGAAGAACTTCAGTGCATTGAACCCCGCTGTGCAGGCGACGCTCGAGCCCGCCGCCAACGGGGCCAGCAAGCCCGCAACGAGCCCATGGATGTGAAATAGCGGCATCACGTTCATGTGCCGGTCTGCCGGGGTGAGCTGCAGCGTGGCGGCGATGTTGCTGGCCGACGCATGCAGGTTGGCGTGCGTCAGCGGCACGATCTTCGGGCGCGATGTCGTGCCGGAGGTGTGCAGGATGAGTGCGATGTCGCTGCCGGTCGCAGGGCCGCCGTCAGGCGTCGGTTGCGCCGCCACCCCGGCCGCTGGGGCGATGACAAACGCGCCCGCCGCGTCGCCGCCAGCCGCCGCTTCGAGCACGTGGATGCCCTGCCGGCGAGCGACCTCGATCGCCGCCGACGTGCTGCCTCGCTCGACCAGCAGTGCACGAGCACGCAGGTCGGCCAGGTAGAACGCGAACTCTTCCTCGCGAAAGCCCGGATTCAGGGGGCACGCAGTTGCCGCCGACGCCACGGTCAGGAAGGCCGTGGCCATCGCCGGGCCGTTGGGCATGACGATGGCGACGCGGTCGCCGCGACCAATCCCAACGGCGTTCAGTGACTCGATCGAGCGCTCGATTTGAGCGCGAAGCGCGCGAAAACTCAGGGACGGGGCTTCCGTCGAGCCGATGGCAACCGCAGCCGGTTCGCCGCCGGCCAGCAGGTCAAGGATGTTCGTTTCGCTGGACATATGACTGTTCGACGGCATCCGGCGCGTAGCTCGGCTTCTCCGCGCCAGAGCGAAAGGTGAACGCAGCGGTTTCACATCAACCCCGCGCGCGGCGCGCGAAGCGGGCTGATCATAGGCTGCGCGCAGTCCCCGGTCGGCAAGCGCCGCACCGGACCGGCAATGCCGGCGGCAGCGGCGGCCGCCGCTGCCGGCCGAACTACCGCGGCGGCGGCGCCGTCGTGATCTGGCGGCGGAACTCGAGCAGCTTGCCCTTCACGCGCGCGGCATTCGCCGCGCCCATCCGCAGCAGCAGCTTCTGTCCGGCCGAGCGCGCCTCGAGCGCGGGGTCGGCGAACTCGTAGAGGACCTTCGGCTGCACCAGTCGGATTGGCCCGTCGATCGCGGGCGTGGCAAGCAGATGGTCGATCACTTCGACCAGGCGGTCGTTGAAGTTCCCCTGCGGATAGCCGAGTTCGCGGTAAGCCTGCTGCAGCAGCGGATAAAAGCGAACGTAAAGAGCGGCCGCCCGCCTGCCGTCCGCCGCTTCGGCAAGCCGCAGGTGGGCCGCATAGCGGTCGGCATTGGCGGCGCCGATCACGCGCTCCTCGGCGCTGCCATCGACGAGGAACGCGCCGCCCGGAGCACGCACCGGCAGGATCTTCGTCGTCACCTTGCCGCGCGACAGGTTATCCACGGTGGCGACGAATCGCGCCGCGATGCCGGTCATGTGGAAGAACTCGACCAGCGCCTGCTCGCCGATGAGGCTGCCGATCGCGGTGCGCAGCGCGCTGTCGCTTTCGGCCAGCGCAGGCAACGGCGCCGTCTCGCCCGCTGCGGCGAGAGCCGCCGGCGCGGCCTCGATCGGATGCTGGATCTTCGCTTCCGCCTTCGGCGGCTCGGCGGCCGGCTGCTCCGCCGCCGGAGCCTGCGCCGCGGTCGGCTGCGACGGCGTTCGGCCCTGCCACCAGATCCAGGCAGCGCCGGCAGCAACCAGCAGGAATGCGCCAAGCACCCACCACCAGATCGTCCGGTCTTCGTCCATCGTCGACCTCCTGCGCACAGATGCTCCGGCCGGAGTCCGCGCGCGCGCACCGGTTCCAGGCCGGGCGCCCGGTCTCAGGTGACGAAGGGACGCACGCCGATCAGCCGGGCATGCAGATAAAGGGCAAAAACGGCCCACGCCGCCGCGCCGATGACAATCGTCGCCACGTCGCTGGCCAACGTGCCGCGCGCATCGACACGGCCGTGCATGCGGTCGCGCCGGCGCGCGGCGCGGTAGTCGAACACCGCCCAAGCCAGAAAACCGCCGAACAGCAGCAGATCTTCCAGGTGGCCATTGGCGAGCAGGTGGCCGGCGGCCCAGACCTTCACGCCGAGCACCATCGGGTGCTTGACGGCGGCCTTGATGTGGTTGCGCGGCACATAGGCTGCCACGAGGAGCAGGAACGCAAAGAACATCAGCAGCGCGGAAAGGTGTCTTGTCCACAGCGGCGGATCCCAGAGCACGACCGGCACCGCGCGCGCCTGGCCGTAGCCCACCACGATCAGCGCCAGGCCGAGCGCCGACACGATCGAATAGACGGCCTTGTACGTTCCAACGCCCATTCTGGCTATCTTTGCACCGCGCCAGTCGTCGGCAAAGATGCGCAACGAATGCACGCCGAGGAAGACGATCAGTCCGGCGATCAGCAACATCATGGTGGCCTCTGCCCGCATTCGGAAGGGCCGCATTGTCGGCCGAAAGTTGCGCGGCAGCGATACCGCGCACCGCCTACCGCTCGGTGACCCCACGGCCAGTGCGGCCGTGCCCGGCGGTTTGTCCCAGCGCAAGGACGGGCGGACCGCCGGTGCTACGTTGCCGCGCATGTCCGAAGCCGCTGCCGACACCCTTGCTTCCGCCCTGCGCGGTGCGTTGCCTGGCGCGCGGGTGATCACCGATGCCCTGCGCCGGCTTGCGTACGGCACCGACGCCAGCTTCTATCGCCTGGTGCCGCAGGTGGTGGTGGTGGTCGACAGCGAAATGGACGTGCTCGTCGCGCTCGCCGTGTGCCGCAAGCACGGCGCGCCGCTGACCTTCCGCGCCGCCGGCACCAGCCTGTCGGGCCAGGCGATCTCGGACTCGGTGCTGCTGGTCCTCGGCGACGGCTGGCGCGGCGCGACGATCGGAGCGGACGCCGAGACGATCCGCCTGCAGCCGGGCGTGATCGGCGGCCACGCCAATCGCCTGCTGGCGCCGCACGGGCGCAAGATCGGCCCCGATCCGGCCTCGATCGACGCGGCCAAGATCGGCGGCATCGCCGCCAACAACGCCAGCGGCATGTGCTGCGGCACGCGCGAGAACAGCTATCACACGCTGGCCGGCATGCGTGTCGTGCTGGCCGACGGCGCCGTGCTCGACACCGAAGACGCCGCCTCGGTCGCTGCGTTCAGGCAAAGCCACGCCGAACTGCTGCTCGGGCTGGCGATGCTGTCGCACCGGGTGCGCGACAACGCCCAGCTCGCCGAACGGATCCGGCACAAGTACCGGATGAAGAACACCACCGGCTACGGGCTGAATGCGCTCACGGACTTCACCGATCCGATCGACATCCTCAGCCACCTGATGATCGGCTCGGAGGGCACGCTCGGCTTCATCTCGTCGATCACCTATCGCACCGTGCCCGACCATGCGCACAAGGCCACCGCGCTGATCCTGTTCGACCGGCTGCGCACCGCCTGCGAGGCGGTCACGCGGCTCAAAGCCACGCCGGTGTCGGCGGTCGAACTGATGGACCGGGCCGCGCTGGCCAGCGTGCAGGACCAGCCCGGCGTGCCGGCGACCGTGGCCGCGCTCGGTGACGATGCCGCTGCGCTGCTGGTCGAGGTGCGCGGCGAAGACGAGGCGCAACTCGCCCGCCACCTCGGCGCCGCCCTGGCCGCCCTCGCCGGCATTCCGACCGCCGCGCCGATTGCCTTCACCACCGATGCAACGCAATGCGCCGCGCTGTGGAAGGTGCGCAAGGGCACCTTCCCGTCGGTGGGCAGCCGGCGCGCCACGGGCACCACGGTGATCATCGAGGACGTCGCCTTCCCGGTCGAACGGCTGGCGGAGGCCACGCACGACCTGCAGCGGCTGCTGCGCGCGCACGGCTACGACGACGCGATCATCTTCGGCCATGCGCTCGAAGGCAACCTGCACTTCACCTTCCCGCAGGACTTCGGCACGGCCGCCGAAGTGCAGCGCTACGCGCGCTTCATGGACGAGGTGGCGCAACTGGTGGTGCACAAGTACGACGGCGCGCTGAAGGCCGAGCACGGCACCGGCCGCAACATGGCGCCGTTCGTCGAACTGGAGTGGGGCGCCGAGGGCCTGGCGCTGATGCGCGAGATCAAGCAGCTGTTCGATCCGTCCTGGCTGTTCAATCCGGGCGTGATCCTGAACGACGACGCGCAGGCGCACCTGCAGAACCTGAAGCCCTTGCCGGCCGCGAACGAACTGGTCGACAAGTGCATCGAGTGCGGCTTCTGCGAGCCGCAGTGCCCGTCGGCGGGGCTCACCTTCACGCCGCGGCAGCGGATCACCAGCTGGCGCGAGATCGCGCGGCGCAGCCGCGCCGGCGAAGACACGGCGGGGCTGCGCGCCAGCTACGACTACGACGCAATAGACACCTGCGCCGGCTGCGGCCTGTGTGCGCTGGCCTGCCCGGTCGGCATCGAGACGGGCAAGCTCGTCAAGGCGCAGCGCGGCGAGATGCTCGGCGCGCTTGGCCAGCGCATCGGCCGCGCGGTGGCGTCGAACTACGGCGCGGTGTCACTCGGCGTGCGGGCGGGGCTCACCGGCGCCGACCTGCTGCACGCCGGTATCGGCACGCGCACCATGGGCGCGCTCACCGGCGGTCTGCGCAAGCTCTCGGGTGACCGCATCCCGCCGTGGACGCCGCACACGCCGCGCGCGGTGCGCTTCACGCCACCGCCGGGCGCGCACGGCAGCGAGCGGATCGTCTACTTCCCCAGTTGCGCCGCGCGCAGCATGGGCCCGGCGCGCGGCGATGCGACTGGCGAAAGCGTGCCAACCGTCACCGACCGGGTGCTGCGCCGTGCCGGCTTCGCGCCGGTTTATGCGCAGAAGATGGCGTCGCTGTGCTGCGGCCAGCCGTTCGAAAGCAAGGGGCTGCTGGCGACCGCCGACGAGAAGGCCGGCGAGCTGGAAGCGGCGCTGCGGGCGGCGAGCGACGGCGGCCGGCTGCCGATCGTCTTCGACACCAGCCCCTGCGCCTACCGGATGAAGCGTTTTCTCGAAGGCCGCCTGCAGGTGCTCGACATCAGCGAGGCGCTGCAGGAGCTGGTGCTGCCGCGGCTGCGCATCGAGCCGCTCGAGGCCACCGTCGCCGTGCACCCGGTGTGCAGCCTCCGAAAGCAGGGGCTCGACGGCACGCTGCACGCGGTCGCCGCCGCCTGCGCGGCGGAGGTGGTACAGCCGGAGCTCGTCGGCTGCTGCGGCTGGGCCTGCGACAAGGGCTGGACCGTGCCGGAGCTG
>Ga0209253_10005842_pt1 | contig 10665 bp, 2 predicted proteins | sample FrelakmetBRP12BR_FD_187145 | JGI IMG/M metagenome (GOLD analysis project Ga0209253, IMG submission 187145) | Freshwater lake sediment microbial communities from the University of Notre Dame, USA, for methane emissions studies - BRP12 BR (SPAdes)... | ecosystem: Environmental > Aquatic >... | reverse complement strand
CCGTCTGGAGTTGCGGGATGCCCGCATCAGGATCGTGGATTCAACGGATTCCGGAACAGCCACCGCGTTGCCCGCCGGATGTCTCGACTACAGCAACCTGTCGCTCTCCGGGGTGAACCTGGCGCTGTCGTTCCGGATGCACGACGGAGAATACCGTGCCGGCATCACCCGCTGTGCCTTTGCCGTCGATGGGACACCCCTACGCCTGCGTCATTTTTCGGGGGAATTCCTTGTTGATACAACCGGTGCACTGGTGGACGACATGCGGCTGGTGACGGCGCGCTCGCACCTGACGCTGTCCACCTCGATCCGCGGCGTCGATCTCCTGGCCGGGATACGGCCCGAGGTGCTTTCCGTTTGCTCCACCGTCGTGGATCTGCATATTGTTGAACTGGATTTCGCGGAACTCGGCTGTTGTCTCCCCCCCGTGGATTTTCTGAAAGGCACCATTCGCGGTTCGCTCATTGTGGCCGGTCCCTTCGGTGCACTGCCCGTGCGCAAACTGGATCTGGAGTTCGGGCAGAGCCGGCTTCAGGTGGACGGAACCGTGTTCAATCTGCACGACCCCGAACAACTTGCGCTGGATGTCCGTCTTACCGACTGCCTGATTCTGCCGGACGATCCGCTTGCGCTGATGCCCTCTTTTGATCTTCCCGATTTCAGCTCCGTCGGTCCGGTTCGCCTGAACGGGACATATACTGGAGTGCCGCTGGATTTCCGGACACAGCTGACCGCAGAAACAGATGCGGGGACCATCCGCACCGGGGATGTTGCGCTCGGCATCGGAGGTTCCGATATCCTGCGCTATCGCGGAGCGGTGGATGTGCGGGCGCTTGACCTTGCGCGGTTCGTGGACGATCCGGCGCTGGCGAGCCGCCTGAACGGCACGATCACGGTGGACGGCAGAGGGATAACGCTGGAACGGATGAGCGCCGCGTTCCGTGCCACACTTGATTCGTCGTTCTTCCGGGGACTGCCCGTCACACGCGCCGAGACCATCGTGCAAGCCCGCCCGCGCAGCATCCAGGGGTCACTGCAACTCGGCGTGGCGAACACCTCCCTGCAGCTCACCGGTCAACTCGTCGGGCGGAGCGGGGCACGGCCGCAGTTCACGGTTGAAGGATCCATGGCATCGCTGAACCTTGCAGATCTGCTCCACGATGAAGCGCATGAAAGCGATCTGCACGTGGCGCTCCGGATCAACGGCACGGGAACAACCATGGCGACGCTGGGGGGCGATCTGCTGGCGACGCTCAGTGCGTCCAGTTACCGGAACTATACCATTGAAGACGGTGATCTGCATGTTGTGCTGGACCAGAGCGATTCTGCGCACCGGACGCTGGAAGTGACCTCGCCGGTCCTGGATGCGTCGTTGCGCGGGAAATTCGATTTCACCTATTTGCAGCAGCTGGCGACCTTCGAGGTACAGAATGCGCGGCTGGCGATCAGCGAGCGGTACGCCACATTCGACAGTCTCTTCCTGGCGACCTCCGTCGACACGATGGCGCTGCGCTCGTTGCGGAAGGCGCTCATGGCGTCGCCGCACACGCTGGATTGTGAATACACGGCACAGGTGAAGGACCTCCATCTCCTGTCTCTGGTTCTCGGGGAGCGTCAGTTCAACGGTTCCGGCATCCTGACGGGAACGTTGACGGGCAACTATGACCGCCTGTCGTCTTCCGCGCGGCTGACCGTGAAGGAGTTTTTCTATGGTGACGTTGCCGCCGGCATGTTGATTGAAGACGGTGAGGTGGTGATTGAGGCGGCGGGGGTGACCCCCGATCGGTCGTTTATCGCAACGGATCTCTATTGTCAGGTGCGCGCGCGGAGGTTTGATATCAGCAGCACGCAACTGGACAGCATCCAGGCGGATGTCCGGATCGAAAACCAGCACGCTCTCTATGCCGCGCGGGCCGCCCTCCACCCGGCTGCGCGGAGCGTCATACAGGGAGAAGCGCGGTTGCAGGGGGACAGTCTCCTCTGCACGGTGAGCACCCTGAGCGCGGCATATGCCGATTTTGCGTGGCGTGAGGAAGACAGCGCCCAGGTGATCATCAGCCGCGAGAACATTGCCCTCTCGGGCCTCTCCCTCCAGCGCAACAACGAACGCATTCATGCCGGGGGATCGCTGGGCAGGGGCGGACGGTTACAGGCGAGGGTGACGGGAACGGCGCTCCAGCTGGATGGTCTCCGGTATGTTCTAGCTGAAGAAGAATTGTCCGCGGGGCAGCGGGCGTTTGACGGCACGCTCGGTGCCGACGTTTCCATCACCGGCACGCTGGAGCGGCCGGAGATCCTTGCGTCGATCGATGCAGAGGATGTGGCGATCCGTGCCGTTCCCTTCGGCACCATTCGCGGCACCATACAATACGTGGACCGCGGGCTGGTGCTTCACGTGAACGGCGATACGCCGGAGGGGCCGGTTGCGGACGGGCCCGAGCTGGTCGTCGACGGGACCATTCCCCTCGGCGGGAGTACGGGTCGTTCTGATGCAGAGCGCGAATTTGATGTCACGGTGCATTCCCGGGGGACGCCGCTCAACATCCTGGATCCGCTGTTGCCCAACTTCAATCAGATCTCCGGCACGCTGGAATGTGATCTGAGCATACAGGGAACCGCACGCTTCCCGCGGTACGGCGGCAGTCTCCGGCTGGTCGATTGTCAATTTCTGTTCGAACCGAACAACATGGCCTACCGGGTGGAAGGGACTTTTGAAGCGGCGGGCAGCAGGATCCGTGTTGTGGAGGCCACCGTGCGGAATGTGCCGGGCGATGAACGCAGTGGAGCCATCGGTCTGATGCGTCTCGGGGGGGACTTTCTCTTGCGCGATTTCACGCCGGGGGACTTCAATCTTTCGGCAACAGGTCAGCTCCATGTGATCAAAGAGGCGACCCGCAAATCGTCACTTGCGATGTACGGCAATCTCTTTGCGGAAACCGGTCCGCGCGGCCTGCGCTTTACCGGCGACATTTCCCGGTCGCTGTTACGGGGTCAGATGATCCTCCGGAATTCCAGTCTGATTTTCCCTCCCACGCAGAAGGTGGCTTCGGAGGAGTCGGCGCTGAGCGTACCGATCATCATTTATGACGACACATCCAAGTTCGGGGAGAAAGAGGCCCTCTCGGCGGCGGATATCTATTTTCGCGCGCAGTCCGGCGCGGACGGCGGGCAGGGGGGGAAGGAGCTCGAAGGAGCGACGTCGTTCCTGGACGGCCTCCGCTACGATCTGGATATCGAGGCGACCGGAGGCGACACGGAAATCCGGATGATCTTCAATCCGATCTCCAGCGAGGAACTGATGGCGACAATCGACGGCAAGTTTTCGATCACCGAAGACGGCCGGCGATGGCTCGGCGACCTGCGCGTCAGCCGCGCCTACTACAACTTCTACCGGCGTTTCGACGCCGAGGGACGGATCCGCTTCACCGGCGACTTCATGAACCCGGAAATGGATATCACCGCGACCTACCGCGGTTCGCGCACCGTGCGCGATACCGTGCTCGGGGACAAGGATGAGCGGGTGGTCGTGACCGTCAGGATTACCGGCACGCGCAATGAGCCGAAGCTTGCAATGAATCTGACCATTGACGATGTCGACTACAGCGCGTACCAGGGGGTCAACAAATCCAATGATGTGCAATCGGACGCCATCGGTTTTATCATTTACGGTTCGTTCCCGTTGACCACGGTGCAGCGGGGCGACGTATCGGCGGAGGTGGAAAAAACACTCCGGAAATCGCTCCTGACCGGCGCATCCTCCCTGTTGACAGGCACGCTTTCGGAATTTCTGCGAAGTCAGACGGGGTTCATCAGTTCCGTGGAGCTGGATTTCAACGCGAAGACCGGACGGAGCGAGTCGGCGGACATCCGTCTGAGCGGGCAGGCCTGGAGCGGGTACTGGCGGTACGGCGGGCAGATTCTTGACGATCCGCTGGGCAACGCCAACTTCAGCGTGCTGTATTCATTCGGATCCATTTTCCAGAAGCCGTCGCTGCGCAATCTGATGATGGAGCTGGAAAGCAAAGTGGAACGCGGGACATTCGGGCAGGCAAACGACCTGCGGCGCACCAATTCGGCGCGGATGTTCTACCGGTTCTCCTTCTGAGCCACACACCGGCGGGGGAGACCCCCCGGCTCTCAATAGTCGAGTTTGCGAAGGAACCCGGTTATGCGGGAAATGAAAAAGGTTGTTCTCGGGTATCTTTCCTCCCACACGCGATCGAAGATCACACTGAAAGATCTCGCACGCGCGGTGAGCGTCTCCGGCAAGGACCAGTTCAGTGCGCTGCGGCTGCTCATCGAACAGTTGAAGCGGGAGGGGCTGGTGGCGGCCGACGAGCGGGGCCGGCTCGGGTATGTTGCGGAGCGCAAGCGCGCGAAGGAACCGACCTCGCGGAACATCATTGCGCCGGTCACGATCACCCGTCGCGGCATGGGTATTGTGCGTCCGGAAGGGTGGGACGTAGAAATCCAGATCGGTCCGCGGTCCCTGCGCACCGCATTGCCCGGCGACGTGGTGGAGGTGATTCCGTTTGCGCGTCCGCGCAAGCACAAACCCGGCGAGCCGATCGAGGGCGAAGTGGTTCGCGTGGTCAGCCGCACCATCACCCGGATAACCGGACGTCTGGATGTGCGCCGGGACTTCGCGTTTGTCGTCCCGGATGATCGCCGTATGCCCCGGGACATCTCCCTTTCTCCCGCGGAGGCGAGAAAAGCCAAACCCGGCGACAAAGTGGTGGTGGAACTGCTCCCCTGGGAGGATGCCGGCATGAATCCCGAGGGGACGGTCGTGGAAGTGCTCGGGCCGTCGGGTGATGCGCGCGTCGAAGTGTTGAGCGTTGCGCGCAGCTACGGTCTTCCCGCCGACTTTCCGCACGCGGTGGAAGCGGAAGCGGCAGCGCTCCCCGGAAGCATTCCCGCGGCGGAAATCGCCGCACGGATGGATCTGCGGGCGGTGACCACATTTACCATCGATCCCGAGGACGCCAGGGATTTTGACGACGCACTCTCCTGCGAGGTATTGCCGGACGGGCGGTACCGCCTCGGTGTGCATATCGCCGATGTGAGCCACTATGTGCGGGAGGGAACCGAACTGGACCGCGAGGCGTACGCACGGGGCACCAGCGTCTACCTCGTCAACGAAGTGATCCCGATGCTTCCGGAAAAACTCTCCAACGATCTGTGCAGCCTCCGGCCCCGTGAAGACCGGTTGACATACAGCGTGCTGATGGAAATCACGCCGGACGGCAAGATGGATGACGTCCGTTTTGCGCGGAGTGTGATTCACAGCAAACGCCGCTTTTCGTATGAAGAGGCACAGCAGATTCTTACGGCAGGGAAGGGCGAGTACGGCGAAGAGCTCGCCCGTTTGCATGCTCTGGCCCGCAACCTCTACAAACGCCGTCGGAAGAACGGCAGCCTCGATTTTGACACTTCCGAAGTGAAATTCACGTTTGACAAGCAGGGACTTCCGGACGGCATCATCAAGAAGGTGCGTCTTGACGCTCACCGGCTCGTGGAAGAATGCATGCTGCTTGCCAACAAATGCGTGGCGCAGCACGCCGGGAAAACGAAAACCGGGGGCGACCCGCATCCGTTTCTGTACCGCGTTCATGATCTTCCCGATCCCGGAAAGCTGCGCGATCTGGGCAACTTCGTGAAGCAGTTCGGATTTGCGCTCGACGCCAAAGAGGGAGTATCGTCGCGCCAGCTGCAAAAGCTGCTGGACAGCGTAAAGGGGACGGAGGTGGAGGAGGTGATCACCGAGGTGGCGCTCCGGTCCATGGCCAAAGCGGTGTACGCGGAAAAAAACATCGGCCACTACGGACTTGCCTTCCGCGACTACACACATTTCACTTCACCCATCCGGCGTTATCCCGATCTGGTTGTGCACCGGTTGCTCGACGAATACAGCCGCACACCCGCAGCGGCACGGATTGTGCAGATGCGTGCCCGGATGCCGGGCATTGCGCGGCAATCTTCCGACCGCGAACGGGTGGCCGTTGAGGCCGAACGCGCTTCGGTGAAGGTGATGCAAATCGAATACATGAAGAGGCATATCGGCGACGAGTTCGAGGGAGTGATTGCGGGCGTGACGGACTTCGGCCTGTTTGTGGAACTTCCCGATCTGTTGATCCAGGGGCTGATCCGTGTCCGGGATCTGGCGGATGACTACTACCTGTTCGACCAGAAGCAGTATGCTCTCCGCGGCCGTTCCCGCGGACATGTCTACCGTCTTGGCGACCATGTGCGCGTGCGGGTGCTGACCGTCGACCCGGAAACCCGCGAATTGGACCTGGAATTGCTGTCCGACAGGGGGAGAACCTTTTAATTTGCACGAATGTTTCATATATTATGAAACATTAGGTGGAGTCTGAAGAAGGCTATGCAAGTGATGAAGAGAAGGATATCTGCCGTGCTGCTGGCGGTCCTGCTGGTTGCGCTGGGCGGGGTGCCTGCAAACGCCCAATCGGATAACTTCGGCAAGAACAAGGTCCAGTACTCCAGGTTCAGCTGGTCATACGTGCAAACCGACCATTTTGACATTTATTTTTCGGAAGGAGGCAAGGAGCTGGCCGAGTTCACAGCCCTCGCAGCCGAATCCGCCTACACCTCCATCAGCACCCTGTTCCGTTATCAACTGGTGAACCGGGTTCCGTTCATCGTGTACAATTCGCACAACGATTTTCAGCAGACCAACGTTATCAGCGAATATCTGGAAGAAGGCATCGGGGGGGTCACCGAGCTGTTCAAGAACCGCGTGGTGGTCCCGTTCGAAGGGGACTACCGCAAATTCCGCCATGTGATCCACCATGAGCTGGTGCACGCCGTGATCAATGATATGTTCTACGGCGGCAGCATCCAGTCCATCATCTCCAACAATATCACTCTCCAGCTTCCTCTCTGGTTCAGCGAAGGGCTGGCGGAGTTTGAAGCGCTGCGCTGGGACACTGATTCGGACATGTTCATCCGCGACGCCACCGTTCATGAATACCTTCCGTCGATCAACCGGCTGTACGGCTACTTTGCCTACCGCGGGGGCCAATCGGTCTTCTGGTATATCGCCAACAAATACGGCGAACAGAAAATCGGCGAAATGCTGAACCGGATCAAGAGCACACGCAGTGTCGAAGCCGGCATCCGCGGATCCATCGGGCTGAGTCTCGAGGAACTCTCCGAGCGCTGGGAGAAGGAACAGAAGATCATGTACTGGCCCGACATTGCGAAGCGGGAAGAACCGGCCGACTATGCGCGCCGCCTGACGGAGCACAAGAAGGAAGGGGGCTTCTATAATACCAGTCCGGCTATCTCCCCGCAGGGAGACAAGATCGCCTTTATTTCGAACCGGTACGACTATTTCGACGTGTTTGTGATGAACGCCGTTGACGGTTCGCAGCTCACGAAGATCATCGACGGGCAGCAAACGGCCAATTTCGAAGAACTGCATCTGCTGACACCGGGCATCAGCTGGTCACCGGACGGCAAGAGAATCGCCATTGCCGCAAAGTCCGGTGAAGCGGATGCGATTCACCTGATCGACGTCAGGAGCGGCGAGACGGAGAAGCTGACCTTCAAGCTGGACGGCATCTTCTCGGTCGACTGGTCGCCAAAGGGGGATGCCCTCACGTTTATCGGCAACACGACGCGGCAATCCGACGTGTACGTCTACCAGTTTGCATCGAAGGTGCTCACCAACCTGACGGACGACGTGTTCAGCGACGAACAGCCGTCCTGGTCCGCCGACGGCAAAACCGTCTACTATGCCTCCGACCGCGGCGAGCATCTGAGCGGGGAACCGGTGACCATCACGGATGTCCGCTCCCATCAGATGGACCTGTACAGTATCGAAACGGGAACGAAGAGCATACGGCGGTTGACGGACTGGGACGGGAGCGACGAGACGTCGCCGGTGGGCTCTCCCGACGGCAAGAAACTCCTGTTTGTGTCAGACCGCAACGGCATCAACAATATCTACACGCTGGAGCTTGACTCCCTCAAGGCGCGTCCGGTGACGAATTCCCTGAGCGGGGTGTACCAGCTTTCGCTCTCATCCGATGGCACCAAGCTCGCCTTTTCGTCGCTGAGTCATGCCGGGTTTGACATCTTCCTGATGCGGAGCCCGTTTGAGCGTGATATCAAGAGTGCAGAGCTGGAGCCCACGCTGTTCAGGAAAGGCAAGAACGCGCCTCCGGCGCCCGCTCCGGTCGCCGCGGTGCAACCGCCTCCCCCGCAGCAGGACACCACACAGCTCTACGGCAAAGACATCCAGCTGGACTTCTCCAACTACGTGTTTTCCGATGTACGTCCCGAGGACACGCCCAAGGATTCGCTAATGGCCCGGTTGCCGCGAATTGCCGGCAATGTGGACGAAGACGGCAAGTACCGGGTCAACAAGTACAAGCTCAATTTCACCCCGGACATTGTGTACGGTAATGCGGGCTACGACACGTTCTACGGTGTCAGCGGTTCCACGATCATGGCGTTCAGCGATCTGATGGGCGATCATCAGATCATTTTTGCGACGAACCTGTTGCTGGACCTGAAGAACAGCGACTACGCCCTGCAGTATTACTACCTTCCGGAGAGGATCGACTACGGCATCGGCGGGTTTCACTCGGCGCGCTTCGTGATTGTGAACGACATCTTCGGCGGCAGCCTGTACCGGTTCCGCACATACGGAGGGAGCATCTCCGCCGCATATCCGTTCGACCGTTTCGACCGTGTCGAGTTCGGCCTGAGCGCATTCAGCATCTCCAAAGAGAATCTCGACCAGCCGAATTTCCCGTCGCAGAACCGCACCGTCATCGTTCCCGGGATCAGTTACACGCACGATACGTCGCTGTGGGGAATGCTCTCCCCGGTGGTGGGGACACGCTACCGGTTCGATCTGTTCGGCACGCCCAGGCTGGGGAGCAACGGTCTGAGCTTTGTCAACGTGACCGCCGATTACCGGACGTACCTCCGGCTCGGCAAGAACTACAGCGTAGCAGTACGCTTTGCGGGCGGCGGGAGTTTCGGCCTGAATCCGCAGAAGTTCATCATTGGCGGTGTGGACAGCTGGATCAACTATTCGATTGAAGGCGGGTACATCCCGCTGGAGAATGCGGAGGACTACCTCTTCCTGCAGACCGGACTGCCGTTGCGGGGGTACAATTACAACGCAGCCATCGGTTCCCGGTACGGGTTGTTCAATTTCGAACTCCGGTATCCGCTGTTCGCGTTCCTGCAGGCCGGTCCGCTGCCGATAGGGTTGCAGAGCCTGGGAGGGGTGATGTTCTTCGACATGGGGTCGGCCTGGAACAACGAGAGGGATTTTGTGGCAGTGACGAGGGATGCCCAGGGAAACAGCGTCACGCGTGACCTGCTTATGGGCATGGGGACGGGGGCGCGCATTTACTTCCTGGCGTTCCTGGTCCGGTTTGACGTGGCGTGGGCGTGGAACCTCAAGGATTTTTCGCCACCGAAATACTACATCTCGCTGGGCTACGATTTCTGATCCTTGTGAAGTCCGACATACGAGCGCACGGGTGATTGTTCACACGTGCGCTCGTTTTGTGAGATTCGCTAGATTCTACAACCCCGTTTTCTCCCGCGGAAGTCCGGGCCGGGATCGGCGGTTCCGACATCACGATGTGACGGGTACACCAGGATTTCGGCAACAGTCCAGAATCATTCACCTCCATTTCTCGATCGGATACTCATGGGCAACCCGCTCTTCGCAAGGAAACCGTTGTCGCTGCTGCTGGAGGAGATGAAGGGGGAACACAGGCTCCGCCGCGTGCTCGGGCCCGTCACTCTCACCTCGCTCGGCGTGGGCGCGATCATCGGCGCCGGGATCTTCGTTGCCACAGGCGCAGCGGCGCACAACGTCGCCGGCCCTTCCCTTATTCTCTCGTACGTGGCCGCCGGGGTCACCTGCATTTTTGCGGCACTCTGCTACGCCGAGTTCGCCTCGATGGTGCCGGTGGCGGGCTCCGCGTATACGTACGCGTATGCCACGCTCGGAGAGCTCTTCGCCTGGATCATCGGCTGGGACCTTGTGCTGGAGTATGCGGTGGGCTCGGCGACGGTGGCCAACGGATGGTCCGGCTATTTTCAGAGCGTCATGGCGAAGGTGGGCATTGTCCTCCCGCCGGCCCTCAGCGGGCCGCCGATCATCTACGATCCGGCTGTAGGAGGGTTCGTTGCCACGCAGGGAATCATCAACCTCCCCGCGATCATCATCGTCGCGATCGTTACCGCTATCCTTGTGAAAGGCATCGCGGAGAGCGCCGGGTTCAACGCCACCATGGTCTTCATCAAGCTGGCGGCGGTGGTGTTCGTCATCCTGGTGGGAGCGTTCTACATCAATCCGGACAACTGGGTTCCGTTCGCTCCCTTCGGCATGACCGGCGTCGGGTTCTTCGGCCACACGCTGCTCGGCCAAACGGACGCCGGCGGACAGCCGGTGGGCATGCTTGCCGGTGCGGCAATCATCTTCTTTGCCTACATCGGGTTCGACTCGGTATCGACCCACGCAGAGGAGGCGAGACGCCCGCACCGCGATGTGCCGATCGGCATCGTCGCTTCGCTGGTGATCTGCACGATCCTGTACATCCTGGTTGTCGCCGTCCTCACGGGCATGGTGCCCTATACGCAGATCAGCGTGAATGCCGGGGTTTCCGA
>Ga0209253_10005841_pt1 | contig 10666 bp, 10 predicted proteins | sample FrelakmetBRP12BR_FD_187145 | JGI IMG/M metagenome (GOLD analysis project Ga0209253, IMG submission 187145) | Freshwater lake sediment microbial communities from the University of Notre Dame, USA, for methane emissions studies - BRP12 BR (SPAdes)... | ecosystem: Environmental > Aquatic >... | reverse complement strand
TTGTGGTCTTCGGCAGGCAGGGCGAGGATTATCTGGTCAGCGACCCGGTGATCGAAACGGCCGTGACCTGTCTGGCCGGGGATCTGCGGCGTGCGCGCTTCGCCAAGGGACCGTTCGCGCCGCGCGGGCTTGCGTATTACCCGGAACATGTCCCCACTGACCCCGACCTGAAAGCGGCTGCGCGTGATGCGATTCGCCAGACGGCCAAACGCATGACCGGTATCCCCGTGCCATTTTTCGGCGTGCGCGGCATCCGTTCGCTGGCGACCAAGCTGGAGCGCTGGCCGGAAAGACTCGGTACCGAGCAGGCGCGCAAATGGGTCAGCAGCGTGGTGCGCATGCAGGAGGAAATTGGTACCGGCGGTGCCGGATTCCGGTTCATGTATGCGGCGTTTCTTCAGGAGGCCGCTGAACTACTAAAGATATCGGCGCTGGGTGAAGCGGCGCGCGATCTCACCGCCACCGGCGACCGTTGGCGCGACTTTGCCGTGCAGGGCGCGCAACTCGTGAAAAACAAACGGGATGACAGTGAGGCGTATGCAAAGCTCGCGACTATTCTGCGGGAGTGTGCGGATCGCGAACAGGAGATCTTCACCCGCCTTAAAAGCGCTGTATGAGAAATGTTTTTCCGCAGATGCACACAGATAAAAACGGATTAAAAAATTAAAACCCCGAGTTGGTGTTTTTATCCTGATTTTCTGTGTTCATCTGTGGCCATATTCTTATAGTGGCTTGGTACCGAGATAGGCCGAGAAAATTCCGAGATCGGTCTGGCGCCGCACATTCTTGAAACCGGCGCGTGTCAGTGCGGCGAGGATGGTCTCGGGTGGCACGCACGCCGCGATCGTGTCCCAGTAGTACTCCATGAGCCGCGCCGTCTCGGCGTGACGCGCCACCAGACGCGTGATCAACGGCACCACGCCTTTCATGTACAGTCGCAGGAACAGCAGCGCGAGCCGGCCGCGCGGACGGGTGATTTCGAGCAGACATACACGTCCACCTGGTTTCAGCACGCGGAAGTATTCACACACGGCGGCGTCAATGTCGCTCACGTGTCGCAATGCATAGCCCATGCTCAGGAAGTTGAAGGTCTGCGCCTGCAACGGCAGCAGCTCACCGCGTCCCAGGACCACGGACAGATCCAGCGTGCGTTTCGCTTCGCTCACCATGCCGATGCTCGGGTCGAGGCCGATGACCTGGCCCGAGGCACCCACGAGTGCCATGGCTTCGCGTGCCACCAGACCGGTGCCCATGGCCACGTCCAGCACGCGCATCCCGGGTTTCAGGCCAGCGCGTAGCAATGCCCGGCGTCGGTACCAGGGGCCGGATCCGAATGCCATGACGCGCTCGACGCGATCGTAGTCCGGGGCGGTGTTGTTAAAAATGTCGCGCACGAAACCGCGGCGGTTCTCGGCCGTGGCGTAGTAGTCGGCGAGCGGCGGATGCGGTGTCAGGGACGATATGGGCTTGGGAGGGCGGTGTTCGCTCATAAAAATAAATATAACAGAGTACCGGGGGTTTCGTAGATTTGCTCCGGCTTAAAAGACGCGCACGGCGCAAAGCAGGGCGTGTCCGCTGGCATCGCGGTTGAGATGCACGAAGAGTCCGGGCGCAACCGGCATATCGAACAGGGCGGCAATTCCGAAGGCAGCCGCGCTGTGGAAGCATCCGCAGAAAGCGAGGTAGTCCTGTATCCGAAGGTTCGGCAGTGTTCGCGTCAGGCGCACAATCTCCGCCGGTTCGATACGCAAGCCCGGCAGCAGGGTTAACGGTTCACCCGGCTGCTGCCAGGCGTGCAGCGCCGCGCGCAATGCCTCGAAAAGTTCCGTGTCGCGCGCCACGTGTTTCACTTCGACCAATTCACCAACTGCCTGTTCGGCAGCCACAGACAGAACCAGCCAGCCGCTGCCTTCGCCCATCGGCTGGTCGTCGCGCAAGGCGATACGCCGCAGGTGGCCAACACGCGACAGTGAATTTTCATCCACGCCGCCAACCAGAGCCTGCCGGTACTCTCCGGTGCGCAGGTCGGCCGCTGCCAGATGCAGCGCCCACTCGAAGGAAAACTCCTCCTGGGTGATGGTCAGATTGCGCGCGCGCAAATTACCAAGCTTGGCAGTATAGAACGCCGCCATGTTGTTCGCGGCGTTGATGAAATCAAACGGCGAGGCCAGCCCCGGCCCGGGCGGCATCACCTGCCGGAAAACCGCATCGTTCTTGCGTACCTCGGCGAGTCCGGTGCCGAGATACACGGCGGTATTCTCCGGCACTGGGTAGGACAGACGCTTGATGCAGAGCTGCGAACCGATGGCGGCGAGCTCCACCAGATGCGAGGCCTGCCGCAGCGACACGCCAACTACTGTTTTCACCAGTTCTTTCAGTTCGAGCGGCGGCGGATCGCCGTGCAGCGTGCGGCGTTCCGCTCTGGCGATGTCGCCGTGTGGTCCGAGTGCGGCGGCGGCATGGATGTAAACGGGCCGAGAATGGCTATTTTTGTGCAAGCGTGCTTTCCCTAAACATGCGCGATCAGGAGCGAGGCGTAGTTGCCGCCGAAACCAAAGAAGTTGAGCATCGCCACCCCTTTGGGTGCCGACCGGAACTCGGTGAGCGGCTTGATGCGCAATGCCGAATCGGGCTTCGTGAAGCCGGCGGCCGGTGGCACAAAGCCGGCGCGCAGGCAGCCGAGGAAAGCGGCGAGCTCGACGGCGCCGCAGGCACCGAGCGTGTGACCGAGATAACGCTTGATGCCGGTGAACGGCGGCAGGTCGTCGCCGAACAAGGCACGCATGGCCGCGGCCTCGGCGGTATCGTTGTCGAGACTGCCGGTGCCGTGCGCCTTGATCACTGCCACGTCGGCCGGTTGCAGGCCCGCATCGGCGAGCGCCATTTCCATCACGCTGCGCATGGCGCTGCCGTCGGGTGTGGCGCTGGTCATGTGATGGGTGTCGCACAGGTTGGCGCCGCCCAGCAGGCGGTCACCGCCGCCCGCTGCGTCGCTCGACTCGATCAACACCGCGCCCACGGCCTCGCCGATCTGCATGCCGCGGCGTCCGGCATCGAACGGCCGGCAACCCTCCGGGTCGAGCAACATGAGCGAATGGAAACCGCTCAGGGCGATGGCGCTCAGGCCTTCGACGCCGATCACCAGCGCTCGCCGCACCTCGCCGCGCCGCAGCAGGGCAGCGGCCACGAGCAGGGCATTGGCGCTGGACGAGCAGGCGGTGGTCAGGGTCAGCACCGGGCCTTCGATGCCAAGCTGGCCAGCCACGCGCAGTGCCGCTTGTCCGGGTGGGGTCAGTGGTGGCATGTCAGTCTCGCCGGTGTCGGCCAGGGTACGCCAGAAATCGGCTTCGCCCGCGAACAGAAAGCTGCTCGTGCCCACCACGAGCGCCGCGTCGCGCAGCGCATCAGCGTCGAGCCGCGCTTCGCTCAAGGCTTCCTGTGCCACGGCTACCATGGTCGCGGTGGCACAGGCCGCGCCCGGCGGGAAGGACGTGTGGTCAAACTGGTTGACCAGAATCTGGTTCTGGAAGGGCAGGGAAAACAGGGTGAGCGGCGTGATGCCGGTGCGACCAGCGCGCATGCCTTCGACGGCGCAGGCGACGCCGCGTCCGTAGGACGAAATCAGTCCCAGGCCACGGATGTGGATTGCCGGCATGCAGTCTGTCAGGCGGGCCGGAGAAAATCGGCCAGGGTGTTGACCGTCTTCATCACGCGTCGCGCATGCTTGCTGTCGTCAATCCGTATGCCGAAGTGCTGGGTGATGGCCACGTTCAGCTGCAACACGTCAAGCGAATCGAGGTCGAGCACCGAGTCCGCGCCGATGAGCGTGTCGTCATCGCCGATAGTCTCGGGCGCGGTATCGCGATTGCAGGCGGCGACAATGAGCTTCTTGAGCTCAAGCTTGAAGGCATTGTCCTGGGATCCGGAGGGCATGGGTGCCTCGATATTCTTTCAGTTTTGGCGCAAGCGCCCGTTCAAACGCAGGATGGCAAGTGCGAAGCAGGCCACACCAAAGCCAGCCAGGCGCCCGGCCTCGGATAAGATCTCGTGCACCCCGCCACCGCGGATGAAAATGTCGAGAAAGCCTTCCAGTCCCCAGGAGAACGGCGTCAGCTCGGCGAGCTGCTGCATGGCGGGCGGCATGACCATCTTCGGCACCATGATGCCGCCAAGGGCGGCAAGCACCATGATCGCGGTGGCGCTGAAGGTGGTTGCCTGTTCCGGGGTGCGGGCAAAGGTGGCGATGAGCAGGGCGAAACCGATCGCCGCGAGGCTCGCGCTTACACTCAGCAGGGCGATCGCCTCGGGTGCGCTCCCCAGCGTCAGGCGGTCGCCGCCGAGCAGTGGCAGACCCCACACGCCGACTGCCAGAATCAGTACCAGCTGCAGCTGATTGATCACCAGATACGGCGCGATCTTGCCGCCGAACAACACCCAGGTGGGCACCGGCATGGACTGGAGCCGCAGCAGGCAGCCCTGTGCGCGTTCCTTGATCAGCGTTACGGACAGCGGGATGGCGAGGAAGAACATGGCGAGCAGCGTCCAGCCCGGGGCGTTCTGTTGCACCGACGTCGGGTTGGGCGTTTTGCGCGTTCCGCTGGTCTCGAGCTCGTCGATCACTTCCCGGAACAGTTCCGGCGCGGCGAGCGCCGGCGCCGACACTGCCGAGCTGCCAAACGGTGTGCGTGCCAGTTCGGCAATGCGTTCGGCGATGAGCCGCGATTCGATAGCGCGCAGCGCGCCGTTGGTGAACGCCACCAGCATGCTGCGGTGGTCGGCGCGCAGCGTAGGATCGGACAGCAGACGCACACCGATAGAAGGTGTGTGACCGCTGGCACGACCGTCGCTCCGGACCTGCTCTAGCGCACGCCGCCGCGCCTGCGCGGTGGCTTTGGCTGGAATGAGCAACGCGAACTTGTAGAGACCGGCGGTGAGCTGTGCCTCAACCTGGGCGGCATCCGGAAGGGGAGCGGTTGCCAGCACGACATGGAAGTGCTTGTCCTTGGTGAAGGACTCACGCAGTTTTTCGCCGACCAGCTTTCCGTCCTGGTCCACGATCAACACACTGAACGTGACACCGGCGCGTTCGGTGAACACATCGCGCAGCGCCAGTGACATGATGGTGACAAACGCCACCGGCATCACGAACAGCACGGCCAGCGCGTGCCAGTCACGCACAATGAGGCGCGTTTCTTTGGCGATGGCGGCGAGCAGCTGGCGAAGCACAATCATATGAAAGGATGAACGCAGTAGGGCTTCATATTCGGGTCAGTCGCGCAGGCGCGTGCCGGTAAGCGCCAGGAACACCTGTTCGAGGTTCATCGCGCCGAGACTGAGTGATACCAGCGGCAGACACGCGCCGCGCAATATTTCGGTTACCGCGACAAGTGCCGCATCCGGGCTATCGCTCTCGATCTCGAAGGAACGTGTCGCGAAACGGCCGGTGCGCACCTGTGGCAGCGTGCGCAGTTGTTGTGCGACGGCGTCCGGCAGGTCGGTGTCGAGCTGCACAACGATCGTGCCCGCGCGGTGCACGCGCAGCAGTTCCGGCACTGTGCCGTGCGCCAGGATCTTGCCGTGGTCAATGATGGCAATGTCATCGCACAGGTTTTCAGCCTCCTCCATGTAGTGGGTGGTGTAGAGGATGGTCATACCGGCCTGATGCAGGGTGCGCAAAGCCTCGTGGATGAAGTTGCGCGACTGTGGGTCGATACCCACGGTCGGCTCGTCCAGGATCAGCAATTGCGGTTCGTGGATGAGCCCGATCACCAGATTCAGGCGGCGCTTGAGGCCGCCGGAGAAAGTATCGACGCGTCGGTCGGCCAGATCTTCGAGGCGCGCGATCGCGAGGCAGGCGGCCACGCGCTCCTGGAGACGCGCGCCGCTCAGACCCTGCATGCGCCCGAAGAATGCAAGGTTCTCGCGCGCCGTAAGCGTTGGGTAGAGCGCCAGGTCCTGGGGCACCAGACCGATGGCCGATTTCACGCGTGCCGCATCGGCTTGCACGTCCGTGCCGAGTACGCGCACGGCACCGCGTGTCGGCGCGAGCAGACCGCAAAGAATGGAAATCAGCGTACTTTTGCCGGCACCGTTCGGCCCGAGCAGGCCGAAAAAGGCACCGCGCCGGATGGCCAGCGCGAGTCCATCCAGCGCCGGGCGCTGGCCTCCGCGGTAGACCTTGGTGAGGTCGGTGATCTCGATCAGGGGCGCGGCGTTCACGGGCGGGGCGAGAAACAAAATCCTGAGTGTTCGGTATGGAAATGATAACAGGAATGCCCGCCGCTCGTATGCGACCGCCATGGATGGCGGGAGCGCCGAGCGCGAAGCCGTCAGTGAATGAGGCTTCCTTCACTGGACAAACGCAGGAGCAGTTTTCCGGCCGCGCGCAGTGTTTGCTTGATGCGTCTACGGGATTTCCCGATAATGCAGGCGAGATTGTGCGATCCTGTGCCGCCAGCCGGTGGCCACACGTACCCCGAGAAATGGAGTCCCCCATGTCAGCCGCTTCGAATCCGTCCGCGCGTTCCCCGAGCCTTGTTGAGGCCGATGTCGCGATCATCGGCGCCGGCCCGGCGGGCAGCGCCCTGGCCACCTATCTCGCGCGCGAGGGCAAGAAGGTCATCATCTTCGAGCGCGAGACCTTCCCGCGTTTTCGCATTGGCGAGTCGCTGCTGCCGCTCAACATGCAGCTGTTCCGCGAGCTGGGTGTGGAAGCAGAAATGGAGAAACGCTTTATCCGCAAGTATGCCGCCAATTTCTCCGATCGCTGGGGTGCGCGCCAGTCACGTTACCCGTTCGCCAACGCCTTCAACAACGACTATCCGTACTGCTACGAAGTGGAGCGCGCCGAGCTGGATCAGATGTTGCTCGATAACGCCGTGAAGAGCGGTGCGCAGAGCTACATGTCCTGGACCGTGCGTGAGGTGTTGTACGAAGGAACCACGGCCGTGGGGGTGCGTGCCGAGGCCAACGACGGCAGCGGATCGGTCACGGTGCGCTGCAAGGTGGTGGCCGACTGTTCGGGTCGCGCGGCTTTCATTGGCAGCCGCCAGCGGATCAAGCAGGACGTCGCCATCGACTCGCGCACCGCGTTCTTTTCGCATTTCGAGGGCGTGGCGCGCGATTCGGGCGATCGCGCGGGCGACATCCAGATAGTTGCTTTCCCGCACGGCTGGTTCTGGATGATTCCGTTCAAGGGTAATACCACCAGCGTCGGCATGGTGGTGACCAATAGCTATCTCAAACTGCGCAACCAGATTGCCGCCGGCCGGCCCGGCGAACGCGGCAAGCACGATGAATCCAATGCCGCCGTGGCCGGGCACGAAGAGGCGGTCAATGATGCGTTTCTGTGGAAGACCATCGAGGACACCGAGTACGTCGTCCAGCGCATGAAGAATGCCAAGCAGAAGTTTCCGGCGCGTTCGATTGCCAACTTCTCGTACATCATGGATCGCTACGCCGGCGACGGCTATGTGATGGTCGGCGACGCTGGCGCGTTCCTCGATCCGGTGTTCTCGTCCGGCGTGTTCCTTACCATGAAGTCGGCGCAGCTGGTGGCGCGCGACATCCTGCGCTCGTTTCGCGAGAACGATTTCTCCGCGCACCAGTTCGCCAACTACGAGAAACGCATCCGCGGCGCCCAGAAGATCTTCTTCAAGTTCATCAAGGGCTGGTATGACCCGGCGTTCCTCGATCTGTTCTTCTACCCGAAGAATATTTTCGGCCTGAAGTCGGCGATTACCACCATGCTGGCCGCCGACCTGTACGACCCGCGCAACCTGCGCCGGCTCAAGCTGCGCATGTGGCTCATGTTCTTTTTTGCCGCCGTGCACCGGCTGCGCCTGCGGATGTTCCGGCGCGGTCGATCGTTTGTACAGCAACAGACGGTCTGAACATGACAAAATTTGTGATGCTTGCCTTCACGGCTATGGCTGTGCAAGCCAGCTTTCTGTAAAAAAATGCGCATTGCAGCCAGTCATCCGGCATTGCCCGGGCATTTCCCCGGTCATCCGGTGGTGCCGGGTGTGGTGATGCTGGACACGGTTGTTGCCGCATTGCCGCGGCACACGGGCGACACCCCGCTTGTCACTGGGTTTCCGGCGGTCAAGTTTCTGGCGCTGCTGCTGCCGGAGCAGGAGTTCGACATTGTTTTTGCCGCGAAGCGTCCCGGTCTGTCGGCCTTCGAGGTCGTGGCCGGTGGCCAGAAGCTGGCGAGCGGGACCGTTTCCTATGAAGCACGCTGACACGCGACAAAGGCCAAACCGATGAGCGGGCATTGGGCAACACAACGCGAACGCGGGTCGGTGTTCGCCATGAAGTTGATCACCTGGATCGCCTTCAGGTTCGGGCGGCGGGTCAGCCGCGCATTGCTCTATCCCGTGTGTCTGTACTATGTGCTGTTCGCGCGCGCCGGCGTGCGTGCCTCGCGTCAGTACCTCGGTCGCGTGTTTGGCCGGCCGGCGACCTGGCGTGAGGTGTTCCAGCACCATTTCGTTTTCGCCTCGGTACTGCTCGACCGCGCCTTCATGCTCGCCGGGCGAACGCAGAATCTCGACGTCGGGGTAGAGAATCGCGAGCTGGTGTACCGCTTGGCCGACAAGGGGCAGGGCAGCCTGTTGCTCGGCGCGCACCTCGGCAGCTTCGATGTCACGCGTGATATCGGCCACCGCCGCCGGCGCGTGGTGGTGAATATGATGATGTACGAAGAAAACGCACAGAAGCTGAACGCGGTCATCGCCAGCTTCGGTGGACGTCGCCGCATGAAAGTGATCCCGATCGGCGCCGTGGATTCGCTGATCCGTGCCAAGGACCGACTCGATCAGGGTGAGTGGGTCGGAATTCTCGGCGATCGCGTGGTGGCCAACGACCGGTTGATCCGCGTACCGTTCCTCGGCAGCGAGGCCGCCTTCCCCGCCGGTCCGTTCCTGGTGGCGGGCGCGCTAAAAGTGCCGGTGGTGCTGTTTACCTGCCTGTATCTGGGCGGCAATCGTTATAAGGAATACTTCGAGTTGTTTGCCGACGAGATCGTGTTCGATCGCCGCAATCGCGAGGCTGATCTGGAAAAATGGGTGCGGCGCTACGCCGAACGGCTGGAGTATTATTGCCGGTTGGCGCCTTACAATTGGTTCAATTTCTACGACTTCTGGGGTGCGGCGCCGTCACTGGAACCCGAAGCCATGGCGCGTCGTCCAGCCTAGAATGGTTATTTTTGTGCAGGCGTGCTTACCCTAGATGCGCGCAGAAATCCCGGGGAATACCTAACGTGACACCGCTCGTTCTCACCACCTTCACTGCCGTGAACGCCCTCGGGCGTGGCGCCGCTGCCGTGTTGGAGGCGCTCACGGCAGCACGCACCGGTCTCAAGCCCTGCACCTTCGAGCAGGTGCAGCTCGAAACCTACGTCGGCGAAGTCGCGGGACTGGACGACCTGCGTGTGTGTGAACGGCTCACCGAGTTTGACTGTCGCAACAACCGCCTGGCGGAGCTGGCGCTCGAACAGGACGGCTTTGCGGCACGCATTGCCGAGGCGCGCGCGAAATACGGAGCGCGTCGCATTGCCGTGATTCTCGGCACCAGCACCTCCGGCATCCTCGAAACCGAACACGCTTACCAGCAGCGCGACCCGCAGACCGGCGCGCTCCCGGCCAGCTATCGCTTCGCGACCACACATAACCTTTATGCCAGCACCGATTTCGTGCGCCGCTATCTCGGCCTCGAAGGTCCGGCCGCCATGATCTCCACCGCCTGTTCGTCGAGTGCCAAGGTGTTTGCCAGCGCGTGGCGCATGATCGCGCAAGGCCTGTGCGACGCCGCCGTGGTCGGCGGCGTGGACAGCCTGTGCCGCAACACGCTCTACGGTTTCGCGTCGCTCGACCTGGTCGGCCGCGAACCGTGCCGGCCGTGCGACGCGCAGCGCGGCGGCATCTCGATCGGCGAGGCGGCGGGTTTCGCGCTGCTCGAACGCCCGGAGCAGGCCGCCTCCCACAGCGGCGTGGCGCTGCTCGGTTATGGTGAAAGCTCCGATGCCTATCACATGTCCACGCCGCATCCGGAAGGCGTGGGCGCGGCGCTCGCCATGCAGCGCGCGCTTGCCTGCGCCTCGCTCGCGCCGGCGGCGATCGACTACATCAACATGCACGGTACCGCGAGTCAGGCGAACGACTCGATGGAGGACCGGGCGATTACCACCGTGTTCGGAACGCACACGCCATGCAGTTCGACCAAGGGCTGGACCGGACACGCGCTTGGTGCCGCCGGCATCACCGAGGCGGTGATTTCGGCGCTCTGCATCCAGAACGGCATCCAGCCGGGCTGTCTGAATACACACCGCATCGACCCGAGCTTCACCAGCAAGGTGCTGCTCACGAACCAGAGCAGGGATGTGCGGCGCGTGCTCAGCAACTCGTTCGGTTTCGGTGGCAGCAACTGCAGCCTGATCTTCGGTGTGCACCCATGATCGAGCTCTGGATCGAAGGTGTTGGCATTTATGCGCCCGGCCTGGTTGGCTGGGAGCAGGCAGCGCCGGTGCTCGCGAGCCAGCAGCCGTATGCGCCGGTCGAACAGCCGAAACTGGCACCAGCGCTGTTACCCGCAGACGTGCGCCGGCGCACCACCGAGCACATCCGCCTTGCGGTCGAGGTGGCGGGAGAGGCGGTGCGTCATGCGC
>Ga0209253_10005840_pt1 | contig 10667 bp, 7 predicted proteins | sample FrelakmetBRP12BR_FD_187145 | JGI IMG/M metagenome (GOLD analysis project Ga0209253, IMG submission 187145) | Freshwater lake sediment microbial communities from the University of Notre Dame, USA, for methane emissions studies - BRP12 BR (SPAdes)... | ecosystem: Environmental > Aquatic >... | reverse complement strand
CCTGCCGCGACCGCCTGGCCGAACTCGAGGCCATCGAAGACCTGGTCGCGGCTGACGCGCGCGCCGCGGCGCGTTGGTCGCGGGTGACCGAGACGGGCGAGACGGTGCGAGCGGCGGCAGGCCGTCTGGTCGCGCGCGTCAGGGACGCCGCGGCCGGGTTCGCCGCCGTCCCGGCGGGATTCGCGCTCGGGCCGATGGTCGTCGCGCCGGCCGCGGTCCGCGGCCGGCCTCAGCCCGACGCCAGCACGCCGCTCCACGCGACCACCCGCGTCGTGCTCGCCGACTCGGGGCTCGAGGCCGAGCTGGCGGTCGAGCCGGACGGCGGCGAGCGCGTGCGCCTCTCGGTGCGGGTCGCGGGCGCCGACCCGGGACCGCTCTCGCTGCAGCTCCGCGACGACACCATGGCGGTGCTCGCGCGGCACACGCTGCGGCCCGATGCGCCGGTCGTCGTCCCCGGCATCCCGGCGGGCTCCTACCTGGTGGACATCCGCCAGCGGCGCGACGCGCAGCGCTTCCGCCTGTACCTCGACATCGAGCCGAGCGCCTGATCGGGGCGCGGACACCCTGCCGTGCGCCGAGTGGACCACCCCGCCGCACTGATGCTAGGGGCACGGCACCGAACCGATGCCCGACCCCGTGCGCGCCCCGACCCGGCCCGCAGCACGCTGCGGCCGGCAGCGCGCGCGGCGGCGCGCCGCGCCGGCGAGCTGCGACGCGCGCCGCCGCGCGGTGCGCCGGCGACGCGGCTGATCGTGCCCGTCGCCGCCACGCTGAGCGTCGACGCGGACGCCGGGACGATCCGGCTCCGCCTCGAGGTTCCCGAACGCGACCACGGCGAGCCGTTGCAGCGGGAGTTCCGCCAGGCGCTCGACGAAGCCGCACTGCGCGCCCTCGTGGGCGGCGCCGACGAGCTGCTGCGCGGCCCCGAGCGCGCGGACTTCCTCGCGGCGGCACGGGCGCGCGGCACGGTGCTCCACCGCGCCCTCGTCCCGGCAGCGCTGCGGGACGAGCTGCGCGCCCTCGGCGGCCCGCTCGTGGTCAGCACCAGCCTGCCCGGCATCCCGTGGGAGCTGCTGCACGACGGCGAGGAGTTCTGGGCACTGCGCTATGCGCTCGGCCGCCGGCTGGTGCTCGAGCGGCCCGTGCGCGCCGCCACCCGGCAGCCGACGCGGCCGCGGCCGCGCGCGCTCGTGGTCGGGGCCGATCCACGGGGCGATCTGCCCTGCGTCGCGCACGAGCTCGAGGTGGTGTGCGAGGCGCTCGAGCACGTCGCCGACGTGGACGCCGTCGGCGGCCGGCTCGCCACCTTCGACGCCGTCGTGGCCGCGCTCGGCCGCGGCTACGACCTGGTGCACTTCTGCGGCCACGTCGTCCGCGACGGGAGTGAGGCCGCGCTGCTGCTCGCCGGCGAGGCGCGGCTCGCCGGGCCGGTGATCGAGGCGAGCCTGGCGGGCCGTCCGCTCGTGTTCGTCAACGGCTGCGCCAGCGCGCGCGGCGAGGCGGCCGCGGGGACCGCGCCGGGGGAAGCGGCGCTCGCGAGCGCCGCGCACGCCTTCCTGCTCGGCGGCGCGCTCGCGGTGGTCGGCACGCTGGCCCAGGTCGGCGACCGCCACGCCGCGACGCTGGCGGAGTCGTTCTACCGCGGCGTCCTCGCCGGCGCCCCGATCGGCGAGGCGCTGCGCGCGGCCCGGCACGCGCTGCGCGCCGACCCCGACGGCGCCCGCTCGCCGGCCTGGCTCTCGGTCGTCCTCTACGGCAACCCCGTGCAGGCGCTGACCGGGTCCCGGGCCGCACTCGCAGCGGGGAGGCCCAAGCCGCGCGGCGACGAGGCCGGGGCGAGCGCGCCGGAGGGCTCGGGCTCAGCCGTGACGACGGTACCCGCCGCCACCATCGCGACGACCGCGCCGGCCTCGACGGGCGGCGGCGCGTCCGCGGGCGTCGGGACCGCACCCGTCGCACCCGCCCCGACACCTGCGGCGCCTGCCTCCGCCCGAGCCGCACGGACCGCGCCCGGGGCGCCCCGACCCTGGACGCGCCGTCTGGCGGCGCTCGCCGGCCTCGCCGTGGTCGTGGCCGCGGTGATCGCAGGCCTCGCCCAGCGCCTCGTGCCCGTCCCCACGGGTCCGGTCGTCGTCGGCGTCATGGCGGTGCGCTCGCGCGGAGCCGGTACGCCCGACTGGATGCTCGAGCTCACGCGCGACGGCCTCAACACCGTGCTCTCGCGGGTGCCCGCCGTGCGCGTCTACTCGCGCCAGAAGATCGACTTCCTGCGCGAGCGCCGCCAGCTCTCCGAGATCGAGGCGGCCGAGACGCTCGGCATGTCGAAGATGCTCTCCGCGAGCGTCGCGGTCGAGCGGGGACAGGTGACGCTCGATCTCGAGGTGGTGGACATCGCCAGCGGCCTGCTGCAGTCGACGGAACGTGTGCAGGGCCCGGAGGACCGCCTGATCGAGCTGCAGACCGAGCTCGCGGTACGCGCGCTCGACGCGCTCGGCGTCCACCCCACCGAGGCCGACCTGAAGGCCATCGTCGCCAGCCGCGACAGCGCGACGCTCGAAGCCTACCGCCTGCTGACGGACACGCTCGGCGAGCCGCCGCGCCAGGCGCCCTCGCCCACGCCGCCAGCGCCGATGCGCCCGGCCCCGACCTCGTGGTGGCGTGGCTGGGACTCGTCGGCCTGGGCCGAGCCGGCCGATCCCGACGAGCTCGCCATCCGCGCCCTGCTGGCGCGCTATGCCAAGGCGCTGGAGACGAAGAGCAGCGCGCAGCTCGCGGCGCTGCAGCTCGAGATGAGCGACGCGCAGCGCGCCTCGCTCGAGCGCTACTTCGCCATCGCGCGCGACCTCCGCGTGGCCGTCACCGAGGTCGACGTGCTGGTCGACGGCGACGAGGCGGTGGCGACCTTCACGCGCGCGGACGACTTCGTCGACGCGCCCACGGGACGCACGATGCACCTGGTGGTGCGCGTAAGCGGACTGCTCACCAGGCGGCCGGACGGCTGGCGCATCCGCAGCCTGCGGGAGCCGTCGTGAGGCGCGCGCTCGCGGCGCTGGTCCTGGTCGTGCTCGCCGCCGGAGGCGCGAACGCCCGAAGCTTCGCTGGACGCTTCGACGATCGGCTGACCGAGCCGATCGCGCAGGCACTCGCCGATTCGATCGGCCGCTCGCTGCCGGTGACCTCCGCCTCGAGCGGCCTCACCTTCCGCTTCGACTTCGCCACCAGCGCCTTCGAGCGCGAGACGGATCTGCTCGGTCAGATCTACCTCGAGCGGGCCGAGCCGCTCGGCCGCGGCAAGGTGAACCTGGCCGTGTCCTGGCAGCGCGTCCACTTCGACACCGTGAATGGCCGCGACCTCGACGACCTGCGCGACGATGGCCCCCCCATCGTGGACCCGCAGAGCGGCCTGCTCGTCGCCGTGCCGCGCTTCGGCATCGACCTCGACGTGCAGGAGATCACCACCAGCATCACCTACGGCCTCACCGACGCGATCGACGTGAACCTGACGCTGCCGGTGCTGACCAGCGGCTTCGACGTCGACGCCGTCGCCCGGAACGTGAGCCAGGGCGGCACCCAACCCGGCCGCATCGACGACCGGGCGGTCGGCGTGGGCGACCTGTTCCTGCGCGGCAAGTACCGCTTCGCCAGGGGACGTGTGGGCAGCCTGGCGACCGGCTTCGTGCTGCGGCTGCCGGCCGGCAACGAGGACGACTTCCAGGGCACCGGCACGTTCGAGGTCTCCCCGTTCCTCTACGCCTCCACGACGCGGCTCGAGCTGGGTGGCGGCCTCCGGCTGCAGGGGTACCTGAACGCCGGGTTCGACATCGTCACCACCGACGCCGCCCGCAGCGAGTTCCGCTTCGGCGGCGGCCTCGACCTCGGCGTGCGCGACTGGCTGACGCTGGCCGTCGCCGTGCTCGGGCGCGAGCCCTTCTCGCGCCTGGCGCCGCCCGGCGCCTTCGACGTGGCCCGCGTCGACCCGCGCACGGGCCAGCGCAGCGTGTCCCCGCTGTTCGGGCTCGACCTGGGCCGGCCGCAGTACTACGAGCTGAGCCTCGGGGGCCGCCTCGAGCTCTGGCGCGACACGCTGTTCCTCACCGGCAACGTGCTGCTGCCGATCACGGACGACGGCTTCCGCGCCAGCGTCGTGCCGCTGGTCGGGCTCGAGGCCGTGTTCTAACCCGGGCTCCGCTGCGAGGGCCGGTAGCGACGTGGGGCGTGATGGCAAAGCTTGACATCGACCGGCCGTCGAACGCATGTTCGACGACATGAACGTGTCCCTCACCGCAGAGCTCGAGCACCTCGTGGCGGCCAAGGTCCGGACCGGCCGCTACCTCTCGGCGAGCGAGGTCGTTCGGGAGGCACTGCGGCTGCTGGAGGAGCGGGACAAGCTCCAGGAACGGCGCCTGGCGCAGTTCGGCCGTACGCCAGCGGAGCGAGGACGGATCCACGAAGCGATCGAGGAAGGGATGCGCGCCGCCGAGCGCGGAGAGGTCCTCACGGAAGCGGAGTTCGAACGGGATCTGCGAGCCCAGCGCCGAAGACGCCGCGCGGGCCGCTGATGTCGTACACGGTCACCGAGCCAGCCCGGGCGGACCTCGCTGGGCTGCTCGATGCCGTGGCGGCCGATCAGGGCCTGGACACCGCAGACCGACTGGAGGAGGCCTTCGTGCGGGCGTTCCGCCGGGTGGCGGAGTTCCCGCACATCGGGCACGCGCGGAAGGATCTGACCAGCCGCTCCCTGCGTTTCTGGCAGGTGCGGCGCTGGATGCTGGTCTACCAGCCGAGCGACCCCGTCCTGATCGTGCGCGTGCTGCACGGGGCCCGCGACGTCGCGACCTTGCTGGACGAAGGCTAGCTGGCGCGCGGGAAGGCACCATCCCGGTCGAGGCGCTGGACCACCGCGGCCAGCAGCGCGACCGTCCGCTCGAGCTCGCCGACGTCCACCCGCTCCGGCCCGTCGTGCGCCGAATGGAGGCGCCGCGGGAAGCCGCCCGCCGGCACCAGCGTCACCGTCGGGATGCCGTGGGCGAGCAGGCTGCGGCCGTCGGTCAGCGAGCCCGGCGGCAGGGGCGCCGGCGCCAGGGGTGGCGCACCGAGCCCGCGCGCGGTCTCGTCGAGCAGTCGCACGAGCGCCGGCGGCGCCGGCCACCGCCGGAAGGTGAAGCCGTCCTCTGGCACCCAGCCGAGCCCGCTCCCCGCCCCGATGCACTCGAGGTTCACCGCGACGTCCGGCGCCGTGCCGTCGCGCACCGCCGCCGCGGCCCAGGCCCACGACCCGAGCGCGCGCTCCTCCTCGCCGGCGAAGAGCACCAGCCGGACCGTCGCCGGCGCGTCCGCCGGCCGCGCGCGCAGCTCGGCGGCCAGGCCGAGCAGCACGGCCACCGCGCCGCCGTTGTCGATCGCGCCGGGGCTCGGCGTCCGCACCAGCGGCGCGAGCGTCTGGCAGAACGCCATGCCGGCCGCCGGCAGGAGCAGCACGCTCGCCGCCACGCCGCCGGTGCGCCGCGACAGCGCGCGGCCGCGGCGCCGCGCGCGCAGGCTCGCCGCGGCCGTCACCGCCGCCAGCGCGCTTGCCGGCCCGAGCCACCAGCCGATCCGCGGCCAGTCGAAGTGGTCGCCGAAGTGCGTGGTGGTGTCGTAGTGCGCGGAGAAGACCACGCTCGGCCCGCCCGGCCGCCCGGCGAAGGTCGCGACCACGTTGCGGCCGACCGCCGGCCACAGCCCGCTCACCGGCGAGCGCAGCCACTCGAACTCGGCGAGCAGGAGCAGCGGGATGGCGAGCGCCGTTGCCAGGGCAGCGCCCGGCCGGCGCCGGACCGTGAACGCGTAGGCGACCGCCGCGGCGAGCACCGCGGCCCACACCAAGGCGAAGCCGTAGGGCGTGGCACCGAACGCCGCCGCGACGACGTCGGGCGTCTGCTCGCGCAGCGTCGCGAGCAGGACGTCCCCGCTCCGCTCGAGCGCGGCGCTGCCGTTCGGCCGGGGACCGACGACGCGGGCGAGCAGGTCGGGGAGGTCCATCGGGATCGCCGTGCAGGAGCCGCGGGCGCCGGCGCGCGGCTACTCCAGCCTGACGCGCGGGTCGACCAGCACGTAGCTCACGTCGGTGAGCACCTGGCCCGCGACGAAGGCCAGCGCGCCGATGTAGACCATCGTGCGCAGGGTGGCGAAGTCGTTGCCGTGGATCGCCTCGACGGTCATCGAGCCGAGCCCCGGGATGCCGAAGAACGACTCGAGCAGCAGCGAGCCGGTGAACAGGAACGGGATCATCAGCACGACCTGCGTCAGGATGGGGATCAGCGCGTTGCGCAGCACGTGCCGCACCATCACGCGTCCCTCGGACGCGCCCTTGGCGCGCGCGGTGCGCACGTGGTCGCGGCCCGTCTCCTCGACGAACAGCGTGCGGTAGTAGCGGATGGACTCGCCGAGCCCGGCCAGCAGCCCGACCGCGAGCGGCAGGGCGAGAAAGCGCGCGATCACCGCGGGCCGCGGGTCGAAGCCCGAGATCGGGAACCAGCGCAGCAGCTTGCCCAGCACGTACTGCCCGCCGATGATGTAGAGCAGCAGCGAGACGCTCATCGCGAGCACGCACAAGACGACGCCGAGCCGGTCGACGTAGGTCTCGCGCAGGAAGGCGACCACCAGCGCGAGCCCCACCGCGAGCGGGACCTCGATGAGGAAGAGGGGCACGGTCAGCGCCAGGCTCGGGCCCACGCCCTCGCGCAGCCGCCGCGCGATCGGCACGTCGTCGGCGTCGCTGCGGCCGAAGTCGAAGGTCAGCATCCGCCGGTAGTGGTCGACCAGCATGCTGTCGGCCGGGTCGTCGGGATTCCAGAAGCGCGGCCGGTCGTAGCCGTGGTTCGCGAGCCACTGCGCGATCGCCTCCGGCGGCGCCTTTTCGCCGAGCGCCTTGCGCGCGATGTCCTGCGGCTCGGTCACCAGGAAGAAGAGCACGAACAGGAACAGCAGCACGCCGAGCACGGTGGCGAACCCGTACGCCACCCGGCGCAGCAGGTAGGCGAGGATCATCGCGACCTCCGCAGGCGCTCCACCACCGCGGGCGCCAGCGCCAGGAGCCCCAGCCCGGCGAGCACCCACGCCGGCCAGAGCACGGGCCGGTTCCAGGCCTGCCGTTTCGCCGCGCGCTCCCCCGGATCGACATCGCGGTATTTCAGCGTCGAGAACGACATGCCGAGCGGCTTGGCGTTGTGCACCCAGCCGTGCAACAGCGCGAAGCTCTCCGGGTGGAACAGCTCGATCCACGGGCACTCGTCCTCGAGCAGCGCGCGCATCTCCCCGATCAGGGCCAGCCGCGCAGGGCCGTCCGGCATGTCGCGCATGCGCAGGAAGAGCGCGTCGTAGCGCGGGTCGGCGAAGTTCGCGGTGTTCGGGCCGCCCTCGCTGCGCGCCATCCTGCTCCACAGGAGGAAGAGGAAGTTCTCGGGGTCGGGGTAGTCGGCGACCCAGCCCCACATGAACACCTGGTAGGCGCCGCGGCGCACCTTGTCCTGGAACTGGTTGTAGGTGGTGGCCGCGATCTCGACGTCCAGCCCGAGCCGCCGCCAGGCGTCCACGAAGAGCTGGTAGCGCAGCCGCCCGCGCGCGCTGGTGTCCTGGGTGTCGAAGGTGAGGTGCAGGGGCCGCCCGCTGGCGGGGTCGAGACCGCCGGCATAGCCCGCCTCGCGCAGCAGCGCCGCGGCGCGCTCGAGGTCGGGCTGGCGGTACGGGTTCAGGTAGCCGGCGTCGTAGCCGAAGATCCCCGGCGGCAGCGGCGACTCGGCCGGGATGCCGCGGCCGTTCTGGAAGATGCGCGTGAACTCGCGCGAGTCGATCGCCAGGCTCATCGCCTGGCGGAGCCGCTTGGCGCGCTCGCCGCCGCGCGCGCCGACCACCGCGTCCTCCATGTTGAAGCCGAGGTAGTAGACCGACGGCTGCACCGCCTTCTCGAGCGCCATGTCGAGCGCGGCCATCTCGGGCGAGAGCGCCCCCTCCTTCACCATGCGGTCGAAGCTCTCCTCGACGATCCCGGTGACGTCGTAGTAGCCCTGCAGGAACTTGGCGAACGCCGGGATGTCCTCCTTGTCGAGACGGTACTCGACGCGCTCCAGGAAGGGCAGCGGGCGGCCGACGTACGCCGGGGCGAGGTAGCCCGCCTTGCGGTCGCCGGGCTCGCCCTCGGCGGGGTAGACGGTGCCGGGCGCGCGCTGCTCGGGGTGGAGGATGCCGTGCCAGCTCGGGTTCGGCTCGAGCACGATGCGGCTGCGCTTGTCGTACACGGCGAGGCGGAACGGTCCGGTCCCGACCGGGTGCTCCGCGTAGCCGTCGCGCCCCTCCTGGCCGTCCCACCAGGCAACCGCTTCCCAGGCCACCGGCGTCGTGAACTCCATCGCCAGCCAGTAGCGCAGCTGCGGATAGGGCTCGCTCAGCTCGATCTCGAGGTCGCGCGGGCCGAGCACGTGCACGCCGGCGATGCCGCCGGCGGCCGCGTACTGGCGGTCGATGCGCTCGGCGGCGAAGTCGGCGTCGGCCTTGCGCATGCCGTCGAGCCGCTCGGCGAACCCGACGAAGCCCACGATGCGCACGAACGTGGGCGCGACGGGGCTGTTCACCGCCGGATCGGCGAGCCGCATGAGCTGGAAGGCGACGTCGGCGGCGCGGACCTCGCGCCACGGCCCGGGCGGCTCGGAGAGGCGGAAGCAGTCGTCGGGCGCGAAGCGCAGCCCGTCCCGCAGCCGCAGCCGGTAGCGGACGTGGCCGTCGGGGAGCGGCTCGGGCTCGGGGACGCTCTCGAGCAGCCCGGGGATCAGGCGGTAGGGCCGCTCGAGGAAGTGGTACTGGAGCAGGTTCTCGTGCACCGCGCCGGTGACCATGTGGTCGACCGTCGAGTAGGCGACCGCCGGATCCAGCGTCTTCGGCGCCTCGCCGTAGGCGGTGTAGAAGATCTTCTTGCCGGCGTCCGCCTGGGGATAGGGGTCGTTGGTGCAGGCGGCGATCGCCAGGAGCAGCGCGAGCGCCGCGCGGCCGCCGCAGCCCTTCACGGCCGCCGTCATGGCATGCCGGCCGATCGGCACCAGCGGCTCAGCACCGTCGGGTTGCCGCGGCGATCTCGTCGCCGCACATGCCGAGCCACTCGGCGAGCACCTCCGCGGTGTGCTCGCCCAGCATCGGCGCCGGCCCGGCCGGGCCCACCGGCGTGGCGCCCATGCGCAGCGCGCTGGCCGCGTGCCGCACGGGGCCGATCTCCGGATCGTCCACGGTGACGAAGGCGCGGCGCGCGGCGAGGTGCGGGTCGTCGCGCAGGGCGCACGGTCCCTGCACGGCCATCGCCGACACGCCGGCCGCCTGCAGCTCCGCCGCCGCCGTCATCGGATCGCGCGCCCGCGTCCACGCCGCCACCCGCGCGTCCAGCTCCGCACGGCGGGCGAGGCGGCCCGCGAGCGTCGCGAGCGCGGGCTCCTCGTCCCACGCGAGGCGGCGGCGGAAGCGCTGGAAGGCCTCGTCGCCGGCGACGGCGATCGCCACCCAGCGGTCGGCCCCCGCCGCCGGGTAGACGCCGTGGGGACAGGCGTGCACGGCGGCGTTCCCGCGCTCCGAGGGGTGGGGCTCGAGGTAGGCCTCGCCGAGCGGATAGGCCGCGGCCTCGGTCTGCGCGCACTCGATGTGCTGCCCCTCGCCCGTGCGCTCGCGGTGCTCCAGCGCCGCCAGGACCGCAACGGCCAGGAGCCGCGCCGCGAAGTGGTCGGGGTGCTCGAGCGAGGTGCCGACCGGACGGGGCGCGTCCGGATGGCTCCACAGCCAGGCCACGCCGGCGAAGGACGCGGCCAGCGGCCCGTAGCCCCCGGCTTGCCCGAGCGGCCCGCCGCGCCCGAAGCCCTGCGACGAGACGTAGATCACGGCGGGGCGCACCCCGCGCACGGCCTCGTAGCCGAGGCCCCAGCGCTCGACGACGCCGCCCGTGCGGTTCTCGGCGACGACGTCGGCAGCGGCGCACAGCCGAAGCGCGAGCGCGCGGCCGGCCGTGCTGCGCAGATCCAGGCACACGCTGCGCCGCCCGCGCGCCGTGTCGTTGAACATCCACGAGCGGTTCGGCGACAGCGGATCGACCCTGATACCGCGCAGGAAGTCCTGGCTTCCGGCCGCCTCGATCTTGACCACGTCGGCGCCCAGCTCGGCGAGCTGCCGGCACAGCTCCGGCACCACGGCGCCGACGCCGAGGTCGACGACGCGGAGCCCGGTGAGCCCGCGCGGCGATCCCCCGACGTCCGTGCGCGGCACCGGCTGCTCGCCGTCGGCCGGCGGCTCGTCTGCGCCGAGCGCGGGCGCGCCCCGCCGCAGCACGGCCGGCGTGCGCGAGAGGCGGCAGGGAAAGCCGGCGAACGGGCGGTCGAGGGGGGCGAACGGCGCAGGCACGAAGAAGCCGCGCGCCTGCGTCTGCTCGGCGGCGACGAACTCCGCCGGCGTGTGCACGGGCGTCGCCGGGACGCGGAGCCGCTGCGCCGCCGCCACGATCTCGTCCCGGGAGCGGCGCCGGAAGGCGGCGCCCGAGACGCGGCGCAGGACCTCGAGCGCCCCGTAGATCGGGACCAGGCCATGGCCGCCCAGCGGCAGCCGCACCAGCGCGCTCGCGCCGAGGGTGGCCGCGTGCGACGCCTTCGCCTGCAGCGCCT
>Ga0209253_10005839_pt1 | contig 10668 bp, 5 predicted proteins | sample FrelakmetBRP12BR_FD_187145 | JGI IMG/M metagenome (GOLD analysis project Ga0209253, IMG submission 187145) | Freshwater lake sediment microbial communities from the University of Notre Dame, USA, for methane emissions studies - BRP12 BR (SPAdes)... | ecosystem: Environmental > Aquatic >... | reverse complement strand
GCCGGCGAGATTTCTCTACGAGCCGAAGGAGGTGGCGGACACCGCCAACACCGAATGGTGGAAGCAGTTCGACGATCCCGTCGTCGATCAGCTCATCGCCGAAGCGCTCGCAAACAATCGCAACGTCCAGATCGCCGCGGCCAACGTTGAGCAGGCGGCAGGCCTCGTGACGCAAGTCCGCGCGCCGCTCTTCCCGCAGCTCAACTACCAGGGCAGCGCTGGACGCTACCGGTTCTCAGAGGGCTCCACCACTGCCCTGCCGAGCGGCGTGAGCAACCCCACAAACGCCTTCAGCATAGCCGCCGGGGCAAGCTGGGAGATCGACCTGTGGGGTCGCATCCGCCGGCAAGCCGAATCGGCGCAGGCCAATCTGCTCGCTACCGACGAGGCGCGCCGCGGCGTCATCCTTTCCTTGGTCGCGCAGGTCGCCTCGACTTACATCGAGCTGCGCGCGCTGGATCAGCAGCTCGAGATCTCGCAGCGCACGCTCAAGTCTTACGAGGAGTCGCTGAACCTCATCAAGGACAAGTTCGAGTTCGGGCAGGTGTCGCAGATGAACGTCGCGCAGGCCCAGTCGCGCTACGAGACCGCGGCGGCCGAGATCCCGAATGTCCGCAGGCAGATCGCGATCACGGAGAACGCGTTGTCGATCCTGCTGGGGCGAAATCCCGGTCCGATCCCGCGCGGCAAGACCATCTATGAGCTGGCGCTGCTGACGGTCCCGGCTGGCCTGCCGTCGCAGGTGCTCGAACAGCGGCCGGACATCCTGCGAGCCGAGCAGCAGCTCATCGCCGCAAACGCACAGATCGGCGCGGCCAAGGCCCTCTATTTTCCGACCATCTCGCTCACCGGCGCCTTCGGGCGGGCCAGCACGGACCTCGACAATCTCTTCGATGGTCCGTCCCGCACGTGGAACTTCGCCGGATCGTTTGTCGGACCGATCTTCACGGCAGGCGCAATCTCAGGTCAGGTCGCGCAAACCGAAGCGGTCCAGAAGGTCGCTCTTCTGCGGTACCAGCAGACAATACAGAACGCCTTTGCCGACGTGGACGACGCCTTGGTGTCGCGCCAGGAGCGAATCGAACAGCTCGCCGCCCAGGAGCGTTTGGTCGCGTCGCTTAAGGAATACGAAGAGCTCGCCGGACTGCTGTGGGACGGCGGTTACGCCCCCTATTCCACCGTGCTGCAAGCCCAGGAGCAGCTCTTTCCGCAGGAGCTGGCCCTCACCGGGACCCGCGCACGGCTTCTCGTGACCGCAGTCGACATCTACCGCGCCACCGGTGGCGGTTGGGTGAACGAAGCAGACAAGCTCGCCCCGCAGCCGGTTGCGGGCAGCGGGTGGTTTGCGCCGGCGCTGCCTTCCGACCGACCTGCGTCGCAGGCCTCGACGAAGTCCCCCTGACCGTTCCCGAGCGCGGCAGCGACTCAGACTTCCCACCGAGACCCATATCCTGAGTTCTGGTGGCTGCCATCCGCGACCTGGGCTGCGACGACACTGGTAGGCACTGTGGCGGCTAGCGGTGTCCGCCCCACCCCGGCCCACGCGGCCCTCCGGGCGCGGGGTGGTATACACCGCCGGGCATTCCACGCCCCATCGCCCCGGCTCCCGGGGATACCCCGCCCGGCACACCGGCTCCGGGGCCGCGGAAGCCGCCGATGGGCGCCCCGACGCCCGGCGCCGGTCCGCCGCGATAGCCGCCGATCGGTGCCGACAATCCGGGCGTCGCTGAGCCGCCGAAGCGCGGCGCCATCGCGGGTCCGGCGGGAGAGGGGAACCCGCCAGGGGCCCTGGGCACGGCTCCAACACCCGGAAACCCAGCCTGCGGCGGGGCAACGCCACCGGGAGCAACCCGAGGATACAGATTCGCATTGGGCGGCGGCAGGGTTCGATAGATCTGACCCCCTCGCCCTGGAATCGCAGGTGGCGCGACGAACGGCGACCGCGGCAGCGCCCCCGGGACCGGCGCCAGCGGATTACCCGGTGCGGGCAATCCACCCGGCCCTAGGCGCTGCGGGATGGGGGTCGTCTGCACCGTATTCGGTGCACCGTATCCGCGGAAAGGCTGCCCACCGGGTCCCCGAGGGAATGGATTGGCGACAGTGCCGCCCGGCGGAAGCGTCGGGTTCGCGACCGCACTACCAGGAGGGGCGACCGGCGCTGCACTGCCGGGCCAGGGCGAGCGGCTGAAGGCCTGCGGAAGTCCGGGCACGTTGACCGCCTGTGGCACTTGTCCAGCGCGTATCGACGAACCTGCTCCTGTGCTCCAGCCGGGACCTTTCGGGCCTGCCGGCACACCGCCCCAACCGGGCCCGATCGGTGATCCCGGACTGGGGCGCACGACCGGAGGAACTCCGGGGGGAACCGCAATTGGCGGCCGGGCGATCGGCAGTTGGGCGATCGGCGGTTGGGCGATCGGCGGTCGACCGATCGGAGGCGGGACGATCGGTGGCCGCGCGACCGGCGGATGGTAGACGGGCGGGTGGTAGACCGGTGGGTGCCAGCCACCCCAGCCCGGCGGGTGTCCCCAACCCCACCCTGGTTTGGGTCTCCAACCCCAACCGGGACGAGGACCCCAACCGCCCCACCACCAATGTGGCGGTCGCCACCAGCCGCTCCAGGCCGGTCCCCACCACGGTGACCATCCATAGTTCCACGTCGGCCAATAGGTACCGACGCCAACGCTCCAGCCGAAGCCATAGCTCCACGGCGTTCCGTACCAGACGGAACCGATCCAAGGCGAGACGTACGCCCCGGTCCCGTAGACGACGGTGCCCGTCGGGGCCACGACGGTGCCGAGGTAACCCGGCGTGTACCCGGCATACACGGTGTCGGGGGTGGCGCCGTAGACTTTCACGTAAGTCACGTAGTGCAACGGCGAGGTCGCAGGAATGGTGTAAATCACCGGCGGCACCGAGGTCGCGACCTCCCAGGGTCCTTCCAGGCTGCGGGCGGTGAACCACACGCCGCGGTCGACGGCGTACCAGCTGTTCGCATCGACGCGGATGATCGGAGTCGGTGAATTGGATACATACCGCAGCGACGTTCCCTCGATGGACCGCAACTGCGGTTCACCGTCGATCGTGGGTTCGAATCGCGCGTCGGTGCGCCGCACGGTTGCCGTCTGGGGCACGGAATTCGCGATCACCGCTTCGCGCGCCTGCGGCGTACCCGGTACCGCGGCCCGCACGGGCGCGAGGGCGTGACCATCGGGAATGAGCGCGATTTCTTCCGGCAGCTTATCGGGCGGCGCAAAGCTCCAGGGACCACTTAGCGCAGGCGCGCGGAACCAGCGGCCGGAGATGACCGTGTAATATTGGTTGTCGGCGGCGTCGAGAAGCAGCGGTGCAGCCGTATTCTTGACCCAGAGCAGCTCGGTTCCCGTAATCGGCTCGAACTGCGGCTCGCCCGCCAGCACGATCAACTCCGCGGGAGTGGTGCTCACGTAGACCGCCGGAATGCCGTCTTGCAGGCTCGGACGACCCTCCCCACTATCGACGGGTTCACTCTGACGCGCTGCGCCGATCTGGTTTCTTGCCTGCTCCAGGGCGGACAGATCCCCCACCGCCATCTGCCAGGGGCCCGTCAGCTCACGGGCCGTGAGCCAGCCATCGTAAGCGTGAAGGTAAAACTGCCCCGTGCGGGGGTCCCTGAATAGCAATGCGGGGGTGTTGATGACGCGCTCAAGCCCGAAATCGGGCAGCTTCCGCAGCACTGGCTGACCATCGATCAGCACGAGCAGGGCGGGAGCGTAGCTGACGATGATGCGCGGCGGGTCGTTGCGCACCACCACCCGCTGTTCCACCGCATTCGACCGGTCGAGCTGTTCACGCCGAACTGTCCACGTGTCAGACGCCGCGCGCTGCAGGTCGGGCAGATAATCCTCCCCGGCCGCTTTCGCCGTGGGGAAGTCCACGCGATCGATACGGATGTTTTCGAGCTTGACGAGACTCGTCCCGACTTCGACCCAGGTTCGCGCGTGGCCATGCAGAGTGCCGTACCGCGTCGCACCGTCTGTTGTCACCGCTGCCGCTGCGCGAAACTTGAGGTCGCTGCCGTTCCAGCTTTCGCCCTGCGGCTCGTAGATGCGGTATGTGCTGGCGCCGGTCTGCACTTCCCGCGGCCAGGGTTGGTAATTCGCCGGCAGGACCCCGCCTGGACTTTGCACCGGCACCGCCCCGAATGCTTCCGCCCACGCCGGCACCAGCAGCCCGATGACAACTGCAAGACGGCCGTACCACCGCGCCTTCATGATCCTCGCTCCCGTTTTTCTTCCAGGGTACCAGGTCGTAAACGTTTGAGGTGTGGCAGCGGCTGACCTGCGGAGTTCTGCTCGTCGATGCGAAGTCGCCGTGACTGACGAACACGTCGGTGTCTTGACTGAACGGTGCCTCGACAAACGCACTTTCGGTTGTTCCCCGCAATGCGCTGGAGCAAAATGAGCGCGGATCTGCGGTCACCTGGCAGTTCCCGGACAGGTTGAAGTTGGCGCAGATCGGCTTCCAGTGGCGCGCAGGAGATCATGATGGCAGAGAAGTCCGAGAGCCCTCCATTCCAGAATCCGTTTGGCGCTATGGCGCGGGCGTTCCAGATGCCTCACCCCGCGACCCAGGCCATGAGCTACTGGGTCGACTCATGGCAGCGCACGGTGCTCTTCTGGGACATCCTGCGCGAGCGCGGTAACGTCTATCTTGAGCACGAGCGGGAGGGCAAGCCGCCGGTCCTCGTCTTCGACTACGAGATCATCGCGGATGCCCGCGAATTCGAACGGCCCGCGAACTATGCGCTTGCGCGCATCAAACCACTGCCTGATCATCCGACTGATCCGGAGAAGCGCCCCTTTGTGGTGATCGATCCGCGGGCCGGCCATGGCCCCGGGATCGGTGGGTCCAAGATCGACAGCGAGATCGGCATTGCACTGCGCGCCGGTCACCCGTGCTATTTCGTGATGTTCTTCCCGGAGCCCGTACCGGGGCAGACCATTGCCTCCGTTGCGCGGGCCGAGGCGGTGTTCCTGGAGGAGGTAAACGCCCGGCACCCGAACGCGGAGGGCAAGCCGTTCGTGATCGGCAATTGCCAGGGCGGCTGGGCGCTGATGCTGCTTGCCGCCGCCGCGCCACACCTGGTCGGGCCCGTGCTCCTCGCCGGCTCCCCGATCTCCTACTGGGCGGGGCTCGAGGGCAAGAACCCCATGCGCTATACCGGCGGACTCCTGGGCGGCTCGTGGCTCTCGTCGCTCGCCAGCGATCTCGGGAATGGCAAGTTCGACGGCGCCCATCTTGTCTCCAACTTCGAGCAGCTCGATCCCGCCAATACTTACTGGACCAAGCTCTATAACCTGTACGCCAACGTCGACACCGAGGCACCGCGGTTTCTGGACTTCGAGCGCTGGTGGGGCGGCCATTTCCTCCTGAACCGGGAGGAGATGGACTGGATCGTCCAGAACCTCTTCGTCGGCAACAAGCTCTCCTCTGGCGAGCTGCGCAGCCCGGATGGATCGCTCACGATCGACCTGCGCAACATCCGCTCGCCGATCGTCGTGTTCGCCTCGTGGGGGGACAACATCACGCCGCCCCAGCAGGCACTGAACTGGATTCCGGACCTGTACGAGACGGACGTCGAGCTGATCGCGCAGGAACAGGTCATCGTCTACTGTCTGCACGAGAGAATCGGTCACCTCGGCATCTTCGTCTCTTCGAAAGTTGCGGGCCGCGAAACGTCCGAGCTCGTGAGCGCGCTCGATCTCATCGACACGCTGCCGCCGGGCCTCTACGAAGCGATCATCGAAGACACGCGCCCGGACATGCCGAACCTCGCTCTCATCGAAGGTCGGTACCTTATCCGCTTCGAACCGCGGAAGATCGCGGACATCCTTGCCCTCGACGACGGGCGCCGGGATGAAGAACCGTTCCAGGTGGTCAAACGCGTCGCCGAGATCAATCAGAGCCTCTACGACCTGTTCGTGTCACCCTGGGTGAAGGCGACGTCGAACGAGACGACGGCGAAATGGCTCCGCGTGACCAACCCCGACCGCATGCAGCGCTATCTGCTGTCGGATCTCAATCCCGCGATGTGGACGGTCAAGTCGCTCGCGCAGATGGTGCGCGCGCAGCGCATAACGGTGGATGCGGACAATCCCTATACTCGGATCGAGCGTGCCGCATCGAACCGTATCGAGCGCACCCTCGATGCGTTCCGCGACAATCGCGACGCGTGGTGCGAAAGCGTCTTCAAGGCGATCTACGACTCGCCCTGGGTCGCCGCGTCCGTCGGCATGACCGGCGGAGCAGATCCACGCCATGCGCCCAAGGCTGCCGCAGCGCTGCGGGAAGAATTCGCGCGCCTGAAGGTCGCCGAGATCCGCTCCCACATCGATCAAGGCACGCCGTTCGACGGCTGGGTGCGGCTTCTGATCTGGCAGGGCATGGAAGAAAAGGTGATCGACGAGCGACCCTTCAACCTCATACGACGGCTGGGCAAGGAGCAGCCTCCCGGGCAGCGCCGCACGCTTGCCGAGCTCAAGGATGCCATCAAGCAGCAGATGTTCGTCCTTCTGATCGACGAGGAGAAAGCCCTCGCCGCCCTTCCCAAGCTGATCCCGGAAGTGAAGCAGCGCGGGAAGGCAATTGAGCTCGCGCGCCGTGTCGCGTCTGCGAAGGGGCCGCTCTCTGCGAGCCGGGAGGCCCGCTTCCGCCGCCTGGAGGAAATCCTCGGCCTCGGTGCTGGGAAGCGCAGGGCGGCCAACGACTGACCCGAATCCGACCCTGCGGCGGCGCGCCCGATTGGTTGGTTGGCGCGCGCTGCATCTTCCTGGACGAGAGCTCCCCCTGCACGTATGACGCCTGACACGATTCAGAACCGCACTTTCGACGAGCTCGCGCTCGGCATGTCCGCAACGCTCACGCAAAAGCTCAGCCGCGACGATGTCAAGCTTTTCGCGGTCGCATGCGGGGACCCGGTGCTCGCGGGCCTCGCGGAAGCCGTCACGCCTGCCGCCGCCATCGGCAAACGGCCAGCCCACGCCGCCTGGAGCGGCACCGTGTTGGCGCGTCTCATCGGGATGGAACTGCCCGGCCCGGGCACCTCGATCGTCGCGGAGTCCCTTCGCTACCAGCACCCCGTGAACGTCGGTGACAGCCTTACCGTTACCGTCAAGGTGAAGGAGAAGCACGCACCGAACAACCTCGTGGTCCTTGAGTGCGCCGGCGTGAATCAGCACGGCGACCCGGTCCTCTCGGGCACGATGGAAGTCTCTGTGCTCACTGAAAGGATCAGCCTGCCGCGCATGGAGCCGGCAGTCATTTCGGTGCAGGAGCATGACAAATACGAGAACATCCTGAGGGCATGCAAGCGCCTCCCCGCGGTGGTCACCGCCGTGGTCCATCCCTGCGACGCATCGTCGCTCACGGCCGTCATGGACGCTGCGGAGGCAAATCTGATCAGACCGATCCTCGTCGGACCGGCCGAGCGCATCCGGCGGGTGGCGAGCGAGTCCGGGTTGGATATCACCGGTTTCCGGATCGAGGACACGCCCCACAGCCACGCGTCTGCGCAGCGGGCGGTGGAGCTCGTGCGCGAGGGCAAGGCGGAAGTGCTGATGAAGGGCAGCCTGCACACCGACGAGCTCATGGGCGCCGTGGTGAGCTCGACGACGGGCCTGCGCACCGGGCGGCAGATCTCCCACGTATTCGTGATGGATGTGCCGACCTATCCGAAGGCCCTCTTCGTGACCGACGCCGCGATCAATATCTACCCGACGCTGGAGCAAAAAGTCGATATCGTGCAAAACGCCATCGACCTCGCCCACGCGCTGCGTATCCCATGCCCCAAGGTCGCGATCCTGTCGGCGGTGGAGACCGTCACGCCGAAGATCCACTCCACCCTGGAGGCGGCAGCGCTTTGCAAGATGGCGGACCGGGGCCAGATCACCGGCGCGATTCTCGATGGTCCGCTCGCGATGGACAACGCGATCAGCAAGGAAGCTGCCGAAATCAAGAACATCAAGTCCGCCGTGGCGGGCGACGCCGACATTCTCCTGGTGCCGGACCTGGAGGCCGGGAACATCCTCGCCAAGCAACTCACCTTCATGGCGAACGCTGACGCCGCGGGAATCGTTCTCGGCGCACGTGTGCCGATCATTCTCACCAGCCGCGCAGATAACCTTCACACAAGGATGGCATCCTGCGCCGTGGCGGTCATCCTCGCCCACTCCCGGCGCGAGGCGACCAAAATACAACCCGCTTGAGGGAGTCATGACCGACGCGATTCTTACCCTGAACGCAGGCTCGTCGAGCCTGAAGTTTTCGCTCTTCTCCATCGCACCGGACAGCGGGTTGATCCCCGAGCTGCGCGGTCAGATCGAGGGTATCGGTACGGCACCCAAGTTCTTCGCGAAGGACGAGCACGGCGCGGTCGTCGGGGACGCGACGCTCTCGCAGGACGAACAGGCCACGCAGGCCGACTGTCTCGTCTACCTGGGTCGTTGGCTGCGTGGACAGCTCGCGGGAATGGTGGTCAAAGCAATCGGTCACCGGGTCGTTCACGGCGGGACCGAGTACGCAGCGCCGGTGCTGGTGAGCGATGGCGTGCTCGCCTACCTGGATACCCTGGTACCGCTGGCGCCGCTGCATCAGCCGCACAATCTCGCGACGATCCGCGCCGTCGCAACAGCGCTGCCGGAGCTGCCGCAGGTGGCCTGCTTCGACACCGCGTTTCACCGCAAGCAGCCACCGGTCGCACAGGCGTTCGCGCTCCCCCGGAAGCTCACCGCTACCGGGGTGCGCCGCTACGGCTTCCATGGCCTTTCCTATGAATACATCGCTTCCGTGCTGCCGGATTATGACAAGGCGAGCGCGGCCGGCAGAGTGATCGTCCTGCACCTGGGCAACGGATCCAGCATGTGCGCCATGCACAACGGCCAGAGCATTGCGAGCACCATGGGCTTTACGGCGGTGGATGGCTTGCCCATGGGCACACGCTGCGGGAGCCTCGACCCCGGCGTGATCCTCTATTGCATGGACGAGCTCAAGATGGACGTCCGGGCGATCGAGAAACTGATCTATCAGGAATCCGGGTTGCTGGGTGTGTCCGGCATTTCCAGTGACATGAGAACCTTAGAGGCGAGCACCGAGGCGGCGGCGCAGGAGGCGATCGATCTCTTCGTCTACCGCATCCGGCGCGAGCTGGGGTCGCTTGCCGCGGCGCTCGGCGGCCTCGATGCCATCGTCTTTACCGCCGGCATCGGCGAAAACAGCAAGCTGATCCGCAGCCGCGTCCTGGAAGACGCCGCCTGGCTCGGTGTGGATCTCGATCCTGCGGCCAACGAGGCGAAAGGGCCTCGCATCAGCACCGACGCGAGCCGGGTATCCGCGTGGGTGATTCCGACCAACGAGGAGCTGATGATCGCACGCCACACTCGGCGCCTCGTCGGGCTCTGAGCCACCTGACAAAAGGAGTCTTCGAACGAGGGTTTTCAGGGGCGCCTCGTCGACAGCTCGCCCGCGGGGGGCTACCACGTCGCGGACTAGCACTTCCCCATCTTCAGCCGAGCATCCGCTGCGCTGCGTCGATCAGACTGCCGCGGCAGATGAGCTCCGCGCGGGGAAACCGCCCCACAAGCATGTTGGCTCGGGCATGCTTGGCCTTCACCTCCGGCAGCACGATTTCGATGCCCGCCGGGTTCGTGGCTTCGGGGACCACGATGTTCATCTGATCGAGCCTAAGCTTGATCGGTGTTACCTGCAGGTACTCGGAAGCGCGGGTCAGCACTGACCGTACTCGCTTCATGACGTAGTCAAGGGTTTCGGCGGCGCCCGGAAACTCCGCCAGGGCCCGTTCGTAGTCCGCGAGTTTCCGCTCGACCTCGTCGATTCTTTCGATCGCACCATCGCCCCCATCGAGCATCGCCTCGAGCCCCGTCCGCTGGCCCTTCAGGATGGATAGCCGAGCCTGGAGCATGGTGCGTTGCTCGATCAGATCCTTGCGCCGGGTGTTAGCCGAGGCGATCTGCTCGAGCGCCTGAGTCACGAGAAACTTGAAAGCCCGCCGGCGAATCTCGATTCGTGCGTCATGCTCGCACGCGCACGGCAGGAGGACCTTCTTCTCCACGAACGAAACGGACGTCTGGGGCACGTCGTGCTGGACCACTTCCCCGTGCACCTCCACCCCGAACCGCTTCTCCTCCTGGTGCCGGAACCGCAGGGTCGCCCATACCGTCTCCGCGCCGGGCGACTGCTCGAAGTAGTCCTGAACCTCTGGGCTGCGGCTGAACACGGCCGGTATGTCGTGCGCCGTCGCGAAGAGCGCGCGCAGAATGGGATCGTGCGACCACGCTGCGGCGCTCATGTCGAGGGCGGCGGGAATCTTCCCTTCTAGCTCGCGGCAGTAGAGGATCGCCTGCACCACCGGTTTCGTAAGCTTTTGCTGGTAGCCGCTCACGAACTTGAGCCGCGGATCGACCATGCTCACCACCTGCTCGATGCGCTGCTCGATGACCGCGGGGTCGACCGTTGAGCCCGTCGCCTCGTCGTTGCTGCCGAAGAGCCAGTCGAGGATTCCCATACGCGCTTTGAGAAAGCCTTTAGTGTTGCTTCGCTGGCTGGCTCAACAGCAGCGCACACCGGGTTTTTCGTACCGGCGTTCGATGGCAAACCGGAAAAACTCGTCTTCGG
>Ga0209253_10005838_pt1 | contig 10673 bp, 11 predicted proteins | sample FrelakmetBRP12BR_FD_187145 | JGI IMG/M metagenome (GOLD analysis project Ga0209253, IMG submission 187145) | Freshwater lake sediment microbial communities from the University of Notre Dame, USA, for methane emissions studies - BRP12 BR (SPAdes)... | ecosystem: Environmental > Aquatic >... | reverse complement strand
AAGGTCGATCTGGAAGATAAGAAAGCGGTTCTTCTAATAAACCAAAACCCTAAGACCTGCGAGAATGTTGAGGAGCTTGTGGTTCACGAATTGCTCCATCTGAAACTCTATGGAATGGATCAAATGATTGAGGATCTTCTGTCTGCAGTTTATGGCAGGAAAGAGGACGACGGAAAAAAGGAGTTTGCTTACACACAATTTATGATACTGCTGGAGTCTACGGTGGAGGATTTGACCAAAGGATACCTCGCCGCCATTGGAAGCAAAGAAGCGCTGTCTCTAGGCAGACTGCAGAAGCAGGTTGACAAGGAACTGAACCCGTAGACGCTTGGTTATGGATATCTCGGTGGAAAAACCGGACACTTTGGGCAACTTTGCCATGATCCATATCCGCCCTCATGATCTGCATTCTACCATTTTTGAGAATATCGCCAGCCGCCTTCAAACGTATCCACTAGGCACTTGACGCATTTGCCGTATTCCATTGTCGAGATGTTAAGTATGTCTTTATTCAGCCATACGATGCTGAAGATTGTGTCTGAGAAGTTGACTGAGCCGGAGTTTGCTTCTTTTCCTTTGAAATCCACGTATATTCTTGCTTTTGTGGTCGCGATTTCGCCTAGTTGCTTGAGTCCTTCAGTTGGTTTTTCACCCATCGGCAATATTATTTTCAAATCCTTGTCTTTCAAAAGCGGTTTCAACTCTTCGAGCAAGCTTGGAGGAATATTGCTGATTCTTATTCGTCTTGATTTCTGAATCTTCTTTTTGATCTCGTCCACGCCTTCTTCTATGGAGTCAAATGTTGTTGAGAGTTTAGCCTCGTATCTTCCGTCTACGATCGGCAACTTTTTCACCTCAGACCTCTTTTGCTACGCCCCAGCTCATGTTGCTCCACTCTGAGAAGCATTTTGAGCATTCATCGTACAGCATTTCATCCACAAGATAACGGTGATCCACTGGGTCTTGAATGGCAGTGAATGTTCTGCTCTCATCAAGCGTCACTGATACTGATGGCACTTCTTTGTTTCGTACGATGCAGACGATTTTCACTTCAGCCTCTTTAAACTGTGCTTTGGGGATGCTGATTTTTCGTTCGCCGGGAAACAACAGAACTCTGACAAGTGCGTCGTTTCTGAAGGCATCCCTTACTTTCTTCACGAAATCCGTGGTTGCGTTGCTTATTTCCACGGTCTTGGCTTTGGCAATTTCCTCTTTAAGTCCTTCCAGTCTAATGTCAAATCTTTTTACTACAAATTTTTCTTTCACATTTTTCACCTCTTCTTTGAGCGTCGTGTGAGCAGACTCCAGAAACGCATCATAGTCTTGTTTGACCTTTTCGAAAACGTCTCGCGGATTGACGGCTTTGAACAGAAGTGGCACTCCTGAGTATATACGTATCCAGCCTTTTTGGCCTAAAGATTCTAGCACCGAGTAGATTCTGGTTCGAGGAACGCCGGATCTCTGAGAGACCTGTGTCGCAGTGCACAGATGCGCGTTCAGCAGGGCCAAATACGCTTTGGCCTCGTATTCCGTTAGTCCTATACGCTGGAGTTTTTCGACGACGCTCTCCATTAAACATCAATTGACTTAGACAACTACAAAAGATAAATAACTACTGTAACCCAACAGAGTTACTCTTTCAAGTTGTGAAAACATCTAGAGTGCTTGTTAGAGGTCGGCAGGGTCAATGTACACCATGTTCGAACTGGTCAGATCTTTTTCGTTTAAGCTCTTTGCATAAACGTGATATTTGACTTTTATCGGTTTGTACTCTGTCAGAAGATGAATCGCAGGGTCAGCGGGGTCCAGAATGAACGAGAGGAAACTGCATCCGTTGCTATAGGCCAAAGAAAGGCAATGTTCTATCAACTCCTTTGCCACGTCTGTTTTCTCGGCGAAAGCGAAGTCCTTGGCATACATCAGTCTGAAAGGCTCTCCTACCGAAGGCAGCCTCATAGTCTTCTCGAAAATGTTGATGAACCTCAAAAAGTACGTCAACATTCTCAGTTTCGTTGACATGTGCAAGACGCTTATTCGGAAGATTTCGGAGTAATCCCACAGTCCTGTGCACGCAGCGATTCGTTTTCCATCTTCGATGACTTGTATCCTCTGAAGCCCGTAGCCCGGCAACCGTTCTGCCTGTTTTTGAAAAGCACTTTCACTTATCAAAGAAGAGAAATCACGGTCATGATAATGGTCATTTACCAGATTCACAACACTGGACAAGTCATCTGTTTTCATTGCTCTGACCTTAGATGTTGCGTGCTCTCTTCTTGCGTAAAGTGGGATGTTGAAAAGAACTGGATCATGGATATTTCGAAAACCCATCTTCTCAAACAAAGCGATAGAAGGATTGTTTTCCTCCATGATTATGCCGTAGGCAAGATCTGCGCCATCAGCGTCCTCTAAGGCCTTGTGAATTAGAGTTGAGCCTATTCCCTTTCCGCGATAGTTTGGATTAACGCGCAGGTCATAGATGTAAATGCCTTTGGCTTTTTCTTTGCCAAATATGAAGTCCTTAGAAGTAGAAGCTACTGTTCCTATGATTTTTCCGTTCTCTTCCGCAACATAAACCTCAGAATCTTCATAGACTTGTGACCTACGGAAGAAGTCTGGGCTTCTGTCAAACAGCAGGACTAGACCTGTGCCTTGAGCGCACATCTTCTCAAGATTTAGAAGCTCTTGACTGTCCTCAGCGACTGCCTGTCTTATAGAAACCAAAGCCTCAGCAACCGTCCGTGATATCCATGTTTAGCTTTCTTTAAAAGTCTTTGAGGAGAGATTCCACAAATCATAGAAAGTGATGAAGAAAGAATCTATCGACCAAGTGAGCAGAATTGTCTGAAACCAACAAAGACTACTCAGATTACATGCGACACTTGTCTAACTGGTCAAGCATGTTTACCATGGTCTGCGGCTTCAACTTCCCGCACACATGAAAACTCCGCAAAGAGTTTGAAAAATATTCCACAGGTAAATGGGGATGTCTCCTGCTCATCTGTCATTTTTCTTTTGGCCAGTACGTTATCAGAAAGGATTTTTCATTCCAAGCTGCGTTGCAATTGTCCGCAGTTCTTCTGCTACCTTTGGATTTAGAGGGACGCCCTGCTTTGCAAGTCGTTCAGCCTCTTCGAATTCCTTCTCTCCATGAATATAGATGCGCTCAGCCCCAGCAGCCTTTTGACCATTTTTCAAGCGGCGAATCAAATCGTCCATGTCTCGTTTGAAGTCGTCTTTCGACCGGAAGGCATCAATGCGCATGGCACCGAAGAAGTGACCTATTCCAGATGGCAACGGCTTTCCTTCTTTGTCCTTTGGATAAACGCGATCAGCATACAGTGCCCCTGAAAGTACGGCGCTGAAAATCTCCACAGCCAACGCTAGACCGTATCCTTTGTGTCCTCCAGACTCTTCTGAAGCGCCTCCCAATGGAAGCAAACCTCCGCCGCTGCGTTTCACGATATTTTGAAGGACGTGAGGAGCATCGTCCGTGGCGACGCCTCTTTCGTCTGTTGCCCAGTTCAGCGGGATCGGCTTCTCTAGTCTTGCGTAGACTTCCAGTTTTCCCCTAGTCACCGTGGCCGTGGACATGTCCAGCACAAATGGCCGCTCAGCACCCGCGGGAACCGCAATCGCTATTGGGTTCGTGCCCAGCAGGGCGTTGCGCGCAAACGTCGGCACTACCAGTATTTCAGTGTTCGTTGTACATAGGCCAATCATGTCTTCTTCCAAGGCCATCATCGCGTAATATCCAGCAATTCCAAAATGGTTCGAGTTTTTGACTGCAACAAATCCCAGAGAGTTTTCGCGCGCCTTATCGATAGCGATTTTCATTGCTTGGAAGGAAACGGGCTGTCCAAGTCCAGCGCCTCCATCAACTGTCGCCGTAACTGGGGTTTCGTGGATGATCTTTTGGTTTGCCTTGGGCCGCATCATGCCTTGCTGAATACCAGAAACGTAGCGACTCAAGCGCGCTATGCCATGGGAATCAATGCCGCGCAGGTCGGCCTCCACCAGAACATTCGCGGTAATACATGCGGCCTCATGGGATACATCTAGTCTTTCAAGCGCTGCGACGCAAAACGACTTGAGCGTTTCTGCTTGGACGCGTTCAATGTTGTGAGTCATCTCTTCCACCCAGCATTCCAGTTTCTTTGTTACCGTTTTATTTCAGTTTCGACAATCTCGGCCACGAACTCGCTGATGGCTGGTGCCGCAGTCAAACCGGGCGATTCTATTCCAACCAGATTCACAAGCCCAAACAGGTCTTTGTCAGCCTCATGTTTGATGACGAAGTCTCTGAACTTGTCTCCGGGCCCTTGAAGCTTCGGCCTTATCCCAGACGAGTCCACTTGTATCTGGCGTTCACGAACCAAGGGCAAAAACCTCTCCACGTCATCGCGGAACTCTTTTTCATTCGACTTGACTTCATAGTTGATTTCGTTTACGTAATAGGCGTTTGGTCCCAGCCTGACTGATCCTGCAAGATCGGGCGTCAAATGGATGCCCAACCCGGGCCCCTGAGGAACAGGATACACAAGCATTCTGACAGGAGGCGTTCCAGCCAACCTAAAATAGTCTCCTTTGCAAAGGTGCAACCTGTAACCGAGCCTGTCAACGTCTAATCCTATCATGTCGACTATTTTGTCTGAGCAGAGGCCGGCGCAGTTTATGACGGTTTTGGCCGTCACCGTGAATTTTTCGCCCACGCTCACTCCAGCTATTTCGTATCCATCTTTGGCCTTTCTTAGGCTTGCGACATCGGTTTCTGTGGCAAGAACCACATTGTTCCTGTGAGCCTTTGCATAGAAATGGTGCATCAGCTCGTCGGGCTCAACTATACCGGTTGAAGGCGAAAGCAGAGCCTCATTAACTTCTACGTTTGGCTCCAACTTCTTGACCCCTTCCTCATCCAGCAATTTCAAGCCTTCAATGCCGTTTTCCTCTCCAGCTCTCATCAGTTTGTGCAACTCTCCTATTTCTTCTTCCGTAATCGCAACCGTCAGCTTTCCCAGCTTCTTGAAAGGAATCTTGTACTTCTCACATATTTCATATGTCATGCCATTTCCTTTGACGCACAGCTTGGCCTTAAGCGAATCTTTCGGATAATGAATGCCCGAGTGGATTACGCCGCTGTTGTGGCTACTTGTTTCCTGCCCAAACCTCTCGTTTCTCTCAAAAACATACACGCCTTCGTTCTTCTCTGAAACGGCAGCAGCAACAGCCAAGCCTACAACACCGGCACCTATAACTACGATGTTTGCAGTTTCCATGCACACCAATGCAAACCATGCGCTAAAAAAGCCTTTCGACCAACATCAAGTGAGAATATCTCCCGCGCGCATGGGCGCAGCTTGGCAAAAGTCAAGGTCAGCCTCATGGTCCAAACTGGAGCTAGCGCGGGTTTTCGCAGAAGAGGCCACAAGAAAACTTAAATCTGTCATCTGTAGCGCGTGCGCAAGCAGCGTGTGCTACCAAAGAAGGCTTAAATCTTTGGTTCATGCAAGCATTGGGCAACGAAGAAAGATTGAGGAGTCGCTTGTGTCTGAATCTGGCTCGGCAGAAAAGAAGTTTGTTTATCAGTTGGGATTCTGGTCATCTTCTGTTGCAACTCTGTTAGTAATAGTAGCTGGCGTTACAGCCACCGCCTCAATTCAGCCCTTTGCAACGGTTGTAGGATTCCTATTGACTTCAACATTTCTAGTGGTGATGGCTTGCGTTCATTGCTACGCTCCTGATGATAGGAAGGTCTTCAGCCTTGTTGGACTTTCATTTGCCATAATTTATGCGACCTTGATTAGCATCAACTACTTCATACAATTGACTTTTGTTCGTCAGAGTAGCTTTGACGTGGAAATATTCGCTATGGATAACCCTCAGTCCATGATGTGGGTGATTGAAGTTCTGGGATATTTCTTCATGGGGCTTTCCACCCTTTTCGCTGCTGCGATTTTGGGATCCAGCAAAACAGAAAACCTAATCAAATGGTTCTTTGTAACAAACGGCATTCTCGGCATACTGACCCCCATAGGCTACGCGTTGAATTTGCCAATTCAAATCTTGCTTGGCGGCCTCATAATATGGGACATTGTGATGCCAATTTCCACTGCCCTGCTCGCATATTTGTTCAAGAAGAAAATGGACTACACTTAAGCTAACATCAAATCTTTTCAAAGACTTGCGGAATCTGCAAAGTGATCTTGCGCGGTTGGATTCGCTGACTTGGTTCACAGGGGTACCCATCTTTGTTGACTAACATGCCCCTATGTAGGGGGCGAGGTGATGTTTGCACCCCAAACCAACCGTGGATGTCGTTCGCAACCTCCCTTTTTTCTTTTATACGTAGCTTATATGACGGATCATTGCTGTGTTAAGACGTGTTGTATGTTTTCTGGCTTACAGAGTATGCTAGCTGCCAACAGAGTCATCATCATGGATGGTGAAAGAAAATCAGTGATATTCCAAGGCTGCACTTATGTCTTCGGCTATCATCTTTCTTTTGGACCCCTCAATCAAGTAGCTTTTGCCTGTCTGCAAGTAAGAAGGAAAGACCCTGAGCTGCTTGTAACTGTATTTATCTTTCCGGATTTTGTAAGTAGAGCCACTTGGAATTATTCGTTTGCCAGTGTTTTTCTTTGCGATGCAGTTCATTGCCTTTATTGCAGTGTCTCCCATAAGCAAGACAGTCTTGATTTTCGGGAAAAGATCAATCTCTTTCTCCAGTATCCGCAAGCAGCAGTTATCTGTTGTTTTCGGAGATATGGAATAAGCAGTTTTCGAGCATTTTATTGCCGTTGTAACATACACGCCTAGGCTAAGCACATCTTTCATAGAAGAAACTTTGAAACCCGCATCGCTGAAGGCTTGGGAAGTTGTTTGCATGTAGAAAGGATTGCCTTGAGCGTAGAAATAGTCACATGCTTCTTGAGGCGGAGCTTCCGAGACCATTATTGTTCTGATCTTGTCTGATTCAATCTCCATTTCTGGAACCACATACCGATCTTTGTTCACATCCAAACAGGGGAAGTCGGCACATTTTACACACTTACTGGGACGCATTTTTTTCTCCCATCTTTGATTTTATTTTTTACTAATGTTTCGAACCTAAATCATTTCTCTTCAATGAGCAATCTCACTCTTCTTTCAATTTCGTCTCGGATCTCTCTTACTTTCTCTATTGGCTTGCCTTTTGGGTCTTCAATTTTCCAGTCTACAACTTTGTTCAGCAAAGGAGCAGGACAGAATCCTTCGGCACTACATCCCATCACTATTATCCTATCTGCTTCCTGCACCATCTGATTAGTAATCAATTTTGGCTTATTGGTTGATAGGTCTATTCCTTTTTCCTGCATGACCTGAACGACGACAGGATTGATCTCTTTTGCCGGCATAGTGCCAGCACTTACGGCCTCAACTCCACCTTTGCCATGAGTCTTGGCAAATGCCTCTGCCATCTGGCTTCTGCCTGCATTTTCGGCACACACAAAAAGCACTCTTGACATAGCTTCTCACCAATTATGTCAGTGTGATTCGTTATTTTAAACCTTGACCAGCCGTCGGCTGTTTCTTGGGAAGTATTTCCTCGTATGCAGTCCTAATTTGACTACGGAGAGCATCAGTGGAACCTCCATTAGAGGCCCTATGACCGTGGCCAAAGCTGCGCCTGAACGAATGCCATAAAGAGTGGTTGCTACCGCAATCGCAACTTCGAAGTGACTGCTGCTTCCTATGAGAGTTGTGTCTATTGCGGTTTCGTATGCCCAGCCTGCAAAATATCCGAGCAGATAGGTCCATGTTATCATAATGGCGTAATGCATCAGATTGGGAGCCGCAAGATAGGCCACCAAAAGAGGATTGTTAATGATCGTTTGTCCTTCAAATGAGAACAAGACTATCAGTGTTGTCAATAGGGCAATGATAGACACCTTTCCGATTGCCGGTCGGTATTTGTTCTCGAACCATTTCTCTCCTTTCTTCTCTATCATGAACTTTCTAGAGAGTGCACCTGCTGCCACAGGTATGGCAATGAAAACTAGTACGCTTATGGCTATTAGATCCCATGGGACAGGAATTGCGCTTATCCCAAGATACAGGGCTGCTAGGGGAGCATAAAGGAATAGCATCAGCAGAGCATTGATCGAAGTGTTAATCAACCCTTGAGCCATGTCGCCTTTCGCGAGAAACATCCACCACATGACCATAGCAGTGCATGGTGAGAGTCCAAGCAATATTACACCCGCTATGTATTCAGGGTTTCCAGCTAGAACGGTGTTTGCCAGAAGTGTCATCAACGGTGGGGCTATCACCCAGTTGGCGATGATCGTGACAAGCAGTGGCTTTGGTCTGTTTGCTGCTTTTTTGATGTCGCTGAAACGTATTCCTAGGACAGTGGGATACATCATAAAGAACAGTAGAATTCCTATTGGAATCGATAATTGTCTAAATTTGAGCGAGTCAACCAACTGCCCGAATTCGGGCAGAAATCTTCCAACAAGCAAGCCTATTACGATACATATGGCTATCCAAAGTGTCAGGTATTTCTCAAAAATCCCAAGCGTCTCATCCTTTTTGGCAGGTACCTGCTGATTTGCCATTGTTTCCACTGATCCCTAGGCTACTTGAGCCACAATGCATTTGAAAAGAGAATCAATCAAATCGGCCGTTGCCGCATCAATCATCTTGAATATTCTAGGTTCTGTGATTGAATAAAGTCGTCTGTTACCCTCTTTCCTGTCCTTTACTATTCCACATTCCTTGAGAATTTTCAAATGTCGAGAAACCATGGGCTGAATCAAACCCACGTGAGGGACGATCTCACACACACATTTCTCTCCTCCGCGCAAAAGCTCAACTATTTCAAGTCTAACTGGGTCAGAAAGTGCATTAAATATTTTCGCCTTGAACTTGCACTGAGTGTCTCTCTTGGCATGCATGACAAAGCGAAGGTTAATATCAATATTTAAATTTTGCTATGAATAGCGCAGGCATTGAGGTTTCGCAAAACAAGAAACAATGAGGTTCCAGTGCGGAGGATGAGGTTTGCACCCTTGGCCAGATGGCGATGTTTCCACTGTCTCCCGCAATTCCTCCTTTTCTCTTCGTGATAATCTTGGTCCGTCATCCAAGCGCGCACACTCTTTGACTTGGGTGTGTATTATGACGTAGAGTTCAGCATGTTGCGGAAAATGGCAACTTAGATGCTATTTCATTTTGCCTTTTGGAATCTTGTTGGCGAAGCGGCATCTCCCGTCTCCATCGAGGACGCTCTCAAGAACTTCAACCTCGACGGGCTCGCCGAAAATCGCGTCGAAACGGACCTTCTCATAGCCGGCGCTGCAGTAGCAGAAATTCCTCGAGATTCTTGGTTCTCCGTCGCGTATGGCGGTTCTTGCAAGCTGGCAGTGGCAGGCATAATATCGCTTCATTGTGGGGTTCTTCTCCATCAAATACTGCTTGGGCGCAAACGGAATCTTGGTCACGTATATTTGATCGCCGTGTCTGACACCTGTACAAATTTCTTGGTCGCTCTTGACGAACTCGAGAACTTCCGGCGTGATTTCCTGCTCGTACCATATTCGGCCTTCTTTCATGTAGCCCTCCAGTTCCTCCACGAATCTCTTATGCTCGTCCCTAAGATAATCGTCAATGTTGTTAGCCTTCTCAAAACGCTCTTTCTTCTCCTTAAAAGCCTCAATAGGTACCTTGTGATAGTTCCACGTGAGAACCTTCCTGCATGTTTCCCCTGGCAACTCGGTCTCCATCCTGTCCATTATCATCTTGGTCAGCCTTGGATAGGCCTCCTGAGACGAGCCCAACGGGGGCAACTCAAAACCTTCAAAAACTCTGTTCCGCGTTTCATCGTCCGCGATCATTGCCAGCCTCTCGCCAATGTCAGGCAGCACATTTCGAGCCCCAAAAAGCGAAACAAGGTAGACTAAGTAATTATTCTTTCGTGCGAGACTGCAGTACCGAGCAATTGCAATCAACCTCTCCAAAGAGCTCTCGCCAGCCCCCATAAGCGACGACACATAGTCCTTAAGCACATCGAGGCTTGCGATGTCAAAGGTTGTGCCAATCTCTCCAAGATATTCCTCAAACTCTTCAGCAGCAGCAACGGAGGAGTCAATTGTCTCTGCGCTAAAACCTCGCTCTTCAAGATGCTTACGAAATTCGAATTCCATCATTATGTTCATGCTCCATGTTGGGTTCTCATTAGGAGGCGCCTAACGACTTGTTGCCTGCGTATTCCAGACCAAAGTTGCCCATGACAATATTTCAGTCTTTGCCTCGATTGGGCTTTCGCTGGTTTGTTCCAGCTGCACAAGGTGAAGAGCAGTTTACACGTTTTATGTATCGTCTAGGGCAATATCGTAGAACGAGACTAAACAAAAAAGAGTCGGAAAAATGGGGCAGCTAGGTTCTTCTGTCGTGGTGGCTCGATTGTTCGGGCACTATTCTTTTCCTTCTTCGATAGGGCAGTACAGATCGAGAATCAGTTCTTCTTCAGATGCTCCTGGTTCGTGAGCTTTTTCCAAGCATTGATGTTTGCCGAGTTTGTATTTGCCTGATTTAACCCAGTCCGTGATGTTCTTCCAAGATTCTAGGTAGCCTTCTTTTCTAAAGAATTCTGATTCTATTTCCTCTTTCAACTTACAAGTTGTGACAGCGTAGAG
>Ga0209253_10005837_pt1 | contig 10674 bp, 9 predicted proteins | sample FrelakmetBRP12BR_FD_187145 | JGI IMG/M metagenome (GOLD analysis project Ga0209253, IMG submission 187145) | Freshwater lake sediment microbial communities from the University of Notre Dame, USA, for methane emissions studies - BRP12 BR (SPAdes)... | ecosystem: Environmental > Aquatic >... | reverse complement strand
CGCATCCAGGCACTCACCCCGCGCGCCGTGGCGTTGGCGCGCGAACAGCAGGCGGACCTGCAGGAGCTGGCCGTCGCCGAACTGCAGCGGCAGAAGCAGCGCCTGGCGGTGTATGCCACGCAGGCGCGCTTTGCCGTGGCCCAGCTCTATGACCGCGCCACCCTGGCGACACACGAGGCCGGCGATGCGAAGCAGCCCTAGCGCGCTGTGCCTGACGCTGTTGTTGTGCGCCTGCGCCAGCAAGAACGGCACGCCCGACAACGCGCCCACCTTGAAGACGCTGGCCGGCCGGGAAGTGCAGGTCGCGCCGGACGGCGGCGTGCAGGCCAGCGAGGACCAGGCCATCGCCGCCTATCGCAAGTTCCTCGAAGTGGCGCCCAAGGCACCGCAGCGGCCGCAGGCGATGCGCCGCCTGGGTGACCTGGAAATGGCCAGCGCCGACACGCGCAGTGCCAACGGAGAGGTCACCCCGTCCGGCGCGCCGGACTATCGCGCGGCGGTGGCCCGCTACGAGGAATTCCTGAAGGCGTACCCGCAGGACAAGGACAACGACCGCGTGCTCTACCAGCTGGCGCGGGCGCGCGAACAGGGTGGCCAGCTCGAAGCGGCACTGGCCACGCTCGACCGGCTGCTGGCGCAGTACCCGCAGACCGCCTACCGCGACGAAGCCCAGTTCCGGCGCGGCGAGATGCTGTTCAGCCTGCGCGACTACAGCAAGGCCGAGATGGCCTACGCCATGGTGCTGGGCTCGCAGGACGGCAATCCCTACCAGGGCCGCGCGCTGTACATGCAGGGCTGGTCGCTGTTCAAGCAGGGCCGGCTCGACGACGGGCTGCGCTCGTTCTTCGGTGTGCTCGACCTGAAGCTGGGCGACGAGCCTGCCGACGGCAAGGACGACAGCTTGGCGCACCTGAGCCGGGCCGACCGCGAACTCCTTGAAGACACCTTCCGCGTGACCAGCCTGAGCCTGGCCAACCTGCAGGGTGCGGCCAGCATTCCACCGTACATCGATTCGCCGCTGCGCAGCGCCTACGAGTTCCGCGTCCATCAGCAGCTCGGCGAGCTCTACATCAAGCAAGATCGCAGCAAGGACGCCGCCGACACCTTCGTCGCCTTTGCGCGGCGCCAGCCGCTTCACGCCCAGGCCCCCCAGCTGCAGGCGCGCGTGATCGACATCTACCAGCGTGGCGGTTTTGCCAACCAGGCTCTCGAGGCGAAGAAGGACTACGTCACGCGCTACGGCATCGACAGCGAGTTCAGCCGCGCCAACCCGCAGGGCTGGAGCGCCGCGCAACCGCTGGTCAAGACCCACCTGGCCGAACTGGCTCGACACCACCACGCCAGCGCCCAGGCCAGCAAGGCCAGCGCCGACTATGCCGAAGCGGTGCGCTGGTACCGCATCTACCTGCGCTCGTTCCCGGCCGATCCGCAGGCGGCGCAGAACAACTTCCTGCTGGCCGAGCTGCTGTTCGAGGACCGGCGCTTTGCCGAGGCCTCGCTCGAGTACGAGAAGGCGGCCTACGACTACCCGGTGCACGCCAAGAGCGCCGACGCTGGTTATGCCGCCCTGCTGGCCTATGCCGAGCAGGAGAAGGCCACGCCGGGCACCGGCCAACCCAGCCTGCAGCGCGCGGAAGTGACCAGTGCGCTGCGCTTCGCGGCGGCCTTCGACGGCGATCCGCGCGCCGCGGTGGTCCTGACCCACGCCGCGGAAAGGCTGTACGCACTGCAGGACGGCGACCAAGCCGCTGCCGTGGCGCGCCAGGTGCTGGCCCTGCAACCGCCAGCGACCGCTGCGCAACGGCGCGTCGCCTGGACGGTGGTGGCCCACACGGCCTTCGAGCGCGCCCAGTTCGACCAGGCCGAAGGGGCCTACGGCGAGGTGCTGGCACTGCTGCCGGCGCAGGACAAAGCCCGTGACGAGGTCGTCGAGCGCCTCGCGGCCAGTGTCTACAAGCAGGGCGAGCGCGCGCGCGAGGCCGGCAATGCGCGCGATGCGGTGGGGCACTTCGCGCGCGTCGCAGCGGTCGCGCCGCAGTCCGCGGTGCGTGCCACCGCACAGTACGATGCCGCGGCCGCGCTGATCGGCCTGAAGGATTGGGACGGTGCCGCGCGTACGCTCGAAGACTTCCGCCAGCGCTACCCGAAGCATCCGTTGCAAGCGGAGGTCGGCCACAAGCTGACCGTGGCCTACCTCGAACAGCAGCAGTGGGCCCCGGCCGCTGCCGAACTGGAACGTGTCGCCGCCAGTCAGCAGGACCCGCAGGTCGCCCGCGCGTCGCTGTGGCAGGCCGCCGAGCTCTACGACAAGGGAGCGGCCGGCGCTGCTGCCGCCAAGGCCTACGCACAGTATGTGGCGCGTTTCCCGCAACCGCTGGAGCCGGCCGTCGAAGCGCGCTGGCGCATGGCGCGCATCGCCAAGGCCGAAGCCCAACCGGCGCGCGAGTTCGCGCTCATGCAGGAGATCTTCCAGGCCGACCAGGCGGGCGGCGAAGCGCGCACGCCACGCACCCGCTACCTGGGTGCCACGGCCGCGCTGGCGCTGGCCGAACCGGCGTTCGAGGCCTATCGCAAGGTGGCGCTGGTGGAGCCGCTGGCCAAGCAGCTGAAGCTGAAGAAGGCCAGGCTCGAGGACGTGCTCAAGGCCTATGCCGTGGCCGCCGACTACGGCGTGGCCGACGTCAGCACCGCGGCCACGTTCCAGGTCGCGTCGCTGTACCAGGATTTCGGCCGCGCCCTGATGAATTCGCAGCGGCCGAAGAAGCTGAACAAGAAGGAACTCGAGCAATACGACCTGATGCTCGAGGAACAGGCCTACCCGTTCGAGGAGAAGGCCATCGAGCTGCACGAATTGAATGCGCGCCGTGCCCGCGAGGGTGTGTACGACCAGTGGGTGAAGCGCAGCTTTGCCGCGCTGGGTGAGCTCAAGCCGGTGCGCTATGCCAAGAACGAACGTGCTGAAGGAGTCATCGATGCGATACGTTGACCGCACCCTGTGTGCACTGGCGCTGGCGGCCCTGGGGGCCTGCGCGTCGAACCCGGCCGCAGACCCGCAGCGGCAGGGCCGGGCGTCGCCGCCGGCCCCTGCGCCGAGCGTGGCTGCGACCACGCCCGTGGCTGTCGATGCCCAGGCGCAGAAGGCCTTCGACGAGGCACGGCGCGCGTTCGCGGCCGGCCAGATGGCCCAGGCCGAGCGTGGCTTCCTGGCGCTGACCCAGTCCAACCCGGAACTGGGCGGTCCGTTTGCCGCCCTGGGCCAGATCTACCTGCAGGCGGGCAAACCGGCCGAGGCGGTACAGCAGTTCGAGGCGGCCGTGCGGGCCAGTCCGAAACAGCCGGCCTACCTGAACCAGCTGGGCGTCGCCTACCGGCAGCAGGGTCAGTTCGACAAGGCGCGCGAGGCCTACGAACAGGCCATGGCGCTGGCGCCCGACTATGCCGCGCCGATGCTCAACCTGGGCATCCTGAACGACCTGTACCTGGACGACGGCCCGCGCGCGCTGGAACTCTACGAGCGCTATCTGCTGCTCACCCCCGCCGGCGACGCCACGGTCAGCAAGTGGGTGGTTGAACTGAAGGGTCGCAAGCCACCGACCCTGGCGGCCAAAGGCAAGTCATGACGCCGCGAGCCGTTCGCCCTCTGCTGCTGGCCGGCGTGGCCGCGGCCTGCACCGCGGCCGCCGCACAGGACCGCGCCGACATCGACCGCACGCAGATCGTCGGCAACCGCGAGCTGCCTAAGGTGCTGTACATCGTGCCATGGAAGAAGCCGCTGCCCGGCGACCTGGCGGGCCGGCCGGTGGTCAGCGTGCTCGACGAAGCGCTGACCGCCATCGACCGCGATGTGTTTCGCCGCCAGTTGCGCTACGACGCGCAATTGCAGCCCCCCGCGACCCAGACCACCAAGTAGTCCTGTTCCCCGTTTCAACCCTTGCCCCCGGAGCCCCAGCGATGAATGCCTTCAACACCGCCGTAAAGTTCTTCCAGGATTGCGGACTGTTCATCTACCCCAGCATCGCCATCATGATGATCGGTCTGGCGATCGCGATCGAACGCTTCATGTTCCTCAACCGCGCCCGCAGCCAGAACCGCAAGGTCTGGGCGCAGGTCAAGCCGATGCTCGAAGGCGGCAAGTGGAAGGAAGTGCAGAGCGTGACCGCGCAGTCCGACGCGGCCATCGGCAAGATCGTCAACTACGGCCTGGTGCGCATGCAAAGCCCGGGGCGGCGCGAGGACTTCGACGCGGCGATGGAAGAAGGCATGATGGAAATCGTGCCGCGCCTGGAAAAGCGCACCCACTACATCGCCACCTTCGCCAACGTCATCACGCTGGTCGGGTTGCTCGGCACCATCATCGGCCTGATCAAGGGCTTCACCGCCGTGGCCCAGGTCAACCCGGCCGAAAAGGCCGAACTGCTGTCGGCCAGTATCTCCATCGCGATGAACAACACCGCCTTCGCGCTGATGGTGGCCATCCCCTTCCTGCTGATCCATTCGGTGCTGCAGGCCAAGACCAGCGAGATCGTGGACGGGCTGGAGGCCGCCAAGATCAGCTTCCTGAACCTGGTGCAACGCCTGAAGGCCGAACAGGCCACGGCACGCTAGGCGCCGACTGGCCGATGCCACACCCTGCCACACCACCGAGGGACTGACCATGCGAGTAAGGCGCCTGCGCAAAGAAGCCGCCCACCTGGAGATCACGGCATTCATCAACCTGATCGTGGTGCTGGTGCCGTTCCTGTTGTCGGTGGCGGTGTTCACGCGGCTGGCGGTGGTCGACCTGACCTTGCCGGCGCAGTCGTCGGGCGCGCAGGTGCTGAAGCCCGACAACCTGCAGCTCGAGGTGGTGATGCGCGCCAATGCGCTGGAGGTGGGCGACCGCATCGGCGGCCTCATCAAGCGAATCGACAGCACGGCCAACGGCCACGACCTGGCCACCCTGTCGGCGGTGATGCTGCAGTTGAAGGCCCGCTTTCCCGACAAGACCGAAGCCAGCGTGCTGGCCGAGCCCAACACCTCCTATGACCAGCTGGTGCAGGTGATGGACGTGGTGCGTGTCAGCCGGTCGGTGCAGGGCAAGAAGACCGTCACGGCCGACCTGTTCCCCAACATCTCGATCGGCGACGCGCCGGTACGCGCAGTGCGCTGAACGGGTGCCACAAGACATGAAACTCACGCCCCTGCAAAAGCGCGCCGAACGCAAGTCGCGCAACCAGACCATGCTGGACATGAACCTGGTGTCGCTGATCGACGTGTTCACGATCCTGATCTTCTTCCTGCTCTCCGGCGCCAGCGGCGTGGAGCTGCTGCCCAGCCCCAAGGCGGTGAGGTTGCCGCAGTCGGTGGCCGAGAAAGACCCGCGCGAAACCGTGGTCGTGATCGTCAGTGCCGCGGAAATCGTCGTCGACGGCCGCAGCGTGGCCAAGGTCTCCGAGGTGCTCGCCAACCAGGGCGACCTGATCGAAGGGCTGAAGATCGAACTGGATCACCAGGCTGGCCGTCAGGTGCTGCGCAAGGAGAACGAGGCTCAGGGCAAGACGGTCACGATCATGGGCGACAAGGACATTCCCTACCAGTTGCTGCGCAAGGTGATGTTCACTGCAGCACGTGCCAACTTCAGCGACGTGTCCTTCGCGGTGCGCAGGATGGACATGTGATGGGTGCGGCAATGTCTGTGTCGTTCCGCACACCGGTTCTGGCCTGGTCGGTATCGCCCGACGACGAGCTGCGCTTCCGGCGCGTTCGCAATCGGGTACTGGGCGTGGGCGTGCTGCTGTGCGTCGCGCTGCCATGGCTGCCGGTGACCCAACCCGACCGCTCGGTGCCGCAGGCGCTGCCCGCGCCCATGGCCCGGCTGCTGATCGAACGCGTGACCCCGCCGCCGCCACCGCCGCCACCCGCGGTGCGGCAAGAACGCGCCAAGGACACCGAGGCGGTGACAGCCCCCAACAAGGCGGTCACGCCAGTGCCCGAGGCGCCCCGCAAGTCGGCGCTGCCGGTGCCCGAAGCGCGCAACCCTCAACCCAACAAGCCGCCCGGTGAAGCCCTCGACACGGCTCGGCGCAACGCGGCCGGCGTCGGCCTGCTGGCGATGAAGGATGAGCTGGCCGAGATCCGCGGCGCGCCGTTGGCGGTGCAACTCAAGCCGGACATCAAGCAGGGCCCCGGGGTGGGCACCGGCGTCGGTGTCGGTGTCGGGGCGGGCACCGAAGCCGGCCTGCCGCACCGGGCCATGCTCACGTCGAACGCCGCCGGCGGCAGCGGCGGCATCAATACCGCCAGCTACAGCCGCGACACCGGGGGGGGCGGGCTGGCCGGCCGGGCGACGACGCTGGTGGCCGGAGTGGCCGGCGGCGGTGGCGGCGGCGGACCGGGCGGTGGCGGCCACGGCAAGGGCGATGGCGTGGGCCCTGGCGGCGGGGGCGGCGCAGGCGGCAGCCTGCAGCGCGCCGGCAACGGCAAGGCGTCGCGCTCGATCGAGGAGATCAAGCTGGTCTTCGAGCGCAACAAGGGCGCGATCTATGCCATCTACAACCGGGCGCTGCGCGAGGAACCCGGTCTGCAGGGCAAGGTGGTGCTGGAGCTGAAGATCGCGCCGTCGGGCGAGGTGCTGGAGTGCCGGATCGCGTCGAGCGAGCTGAACGCGGCCGAGTTGGAGCGCAAGCTGCTGGCCCGCATCCGCCAGTTCGAATTCGGTGCCAAGGATGTCGAGCAGATGGTCGTCACCTGGCCGGTCGATTTCCTGCCCTCCTGAGTCGGCGCCGCGACCCACCTGGCGGTGGCGTTCACGTCGGGCTCGCGCTGGCGGGTCCGCCAGTCGGCATGGCGCCGTGCCGGCCCCGCCCGCGTCAGCCTTCGCAGCTCGAACGCGCGGCGAGGTGGGCAAGGTGGCCTGGCCCCGGCGGCACCCGCACCTGTGCGGACTATCTCGAAAACGGGATTCAACCTTCATTCCCGCAGGCCGATAGACAGACCATCGCCGTGATCCGCGCCGGGCCGCCTGTCCCGAGAAGCGGCCAACCCATGAACCTGCAAGGCCAAGACTGCTGTCTGCCTGCCCGCGCTGCTGCAGCAGCGGCACAGGGCCGCTGCCATCGCGCCGGCCTGGGGCCACGGCCCGCATGGGCCGCATACGGGTGTCGGGTGCCGCGGCGGGTTCTCGGCCAAAGCGCCCAGGCGGCAATCGCGGGCGCGACCTCCGTGTGGCGGGCCCGCAGCACCATGCCGATGCCGGCGGCGTGGCGTCAAGGTTCCCCGCGCGGCGCCGGTGCCGCTCGCTGCTGACCGTGCCGATCGACGCCTCCATCGACCCCGGCCTGACGGCGCTGGCCGCCTGTTTGACGGGCGTCGCCATCGGCGCCGCAGCCGCCTGGGGCCTACTGCGCAGGCGCGGCGGGCGGCGTGAGGCGGCGCGGCCAGGCCGGAGCGGGAACGATCTGAAGAGCCTGCGTGCGGAACATCGAGCGAGTTTCGGCGCGCTCTTCGATCACAGTGGCGACCCGCTGCTGGTCTGTGGCGTCGATGGCCGCGTGCTGGCCTGCAATGCCGCCGCCGGGCAGTTGCTGGCCGCACCGCCGCCCTCCATCGTCGGCAATGCCGTGGCCGAGTTCATGGTCGTGCCGCCGGGCGACGGACCCGGCGACGCGACGCCGGTCGCCTCCGGCGAGGTGACGCTGCGGCCGCGCAGCGGCGAATCCATCGATGCGGCAGTCGCCGTGCACACGCTGAGCATGAACGGCAAGCCGGTGCAGCTGCTGCGCCTGCGCAACCTCAGCGGCGAGCGCAAGGCGCAGCAGCGCATCACGCACCTGGCCAGCTTCGACAGCCTGACCGGTCTGCCCAACCGTGCGTTGTTTCGTGACCGGCTGGAGCAGGCGATGGCCCGCTCGCAGCGCAGTGGCACGCCGATGGCGCTGATGTTCCTCGATCTCGATCGCTTCAAGCTGGTCAACGACGGGCTCGGGCACGAGGCTGGCGACCACCTGCTGAAGCATGTCGCGCAGGTGCTCTCGCATTGCCTGCGCGGTGTCGATACGTTGGGCTGCGAGGCCGGCGACGAGCCGTTCACGCTGTCACGGGTGGGGGGCGACGAGTTCACCGTGATCGCCGAGAACGTGCGCCATACCGACGATGCCGCCTTGATCGCGCGCCGGCTGCTCGAGGCCCTGGCGGTGCCGTTCAAGGTGGCCGACGAGGAGCTGCACGTCTCGGCCAGCATCGGCATCTCGATGTACCCGCTGGACGACATCGACCTGGACGGCATGATCCGCCATGCCGACATGGCGATGTACCGCTCCAAGTCGCTGGGTCGCAACACCTACAGCTTCTTCAGCGACGACCTCAACGCCGCGGTCGAAGCGCGCGTGTCGCTCGAGGGCAGCCTGCGCCACGCGCTCGAGCGCGAGCAGTTCTGCCTGCACTTCCAGCCGAAGGCCGATCTGCAGACCGGGCGGGTGAGCGGCGTCGAGGCGCTGCTGCGCTGGCACTGTCCGGGCCGCGGCATGGTGCCGCCGGACCGCTTCATTGCGGTGCTGGAGGACACGGGTCTGATCATTCCGGTCGGTGCCTGGGTGATTCGCGCCGCCTGCCTGCAGCTGGCCGCCTGGGACCGCGAAGGGCTGCCGCGCATCAGCCTGGCGGTGAATCTGTCGGCGCGGCAGATGCGACAGCCCTACATCGGCGCGATGGTCGAGGACACCTTGCGCGAGGCCGACATCGACCCGGCTCGGCTGGAGATCGAACTGACCGAGAGCCTGCTCATGGAGGACACCGAGGTCAGCCGCAACGTGCTGGCGAACTTCGCCCGCATCGGCGTGCGCCTGGCGATCGACGACTTCGGCACCGGGCATTCGTCGCTGAGCTACCTGCGCCGGCTCGATGTCGACACCTTGAAGATCGACCGCTCCTTCGTCAACGAGACGCCGCAGGACGCCGAGGCTGCCGCCATCGCCACGGCCGTGGTCGCATTGGGGCACAGCCTGCAGATGAAGGTCGTGGCCGAGGGCGTGGAGACGGCCGAACAGGTCGAGTTCCTGCGCGATCTGGGTTGTGACGAGATGCAGGGCTGGCACCTCAGCCGGCCCCTGCCGCCGGCGGACCTGGCCAGATGGCTGGCTGCGTACCACTCGACCTGGCTGGCCAGCGAGAACCCGCTGCAGCGCGACCCGCAAGCCAGCGGACCGATGACGCTGTTCTCGATCGACATGGATGAAGTGACGCCCTGAGCCGCAGCTTGCAGCGGCTGCGGCCGGGCGGGCCCGGACCTGCTGCCAGAGCCCGCCGGAAGGGCATTGCCGGTCAGCGCTTGGCCATCCCGGCCAGGACGGCGCCGGCATCGGCGTCTTCCAGACACGGCGTGACCGTCATCTCGAGCAGATCGCCCCATTGCGTGCGCCACTCGAACATGGCCTTGGGATCGTCCGACTCGGTGATCGCCACGCCCTGTCCGCTCATGCCGTGCCAGCGCCCGATGAGCTTCACGCCCTTCGGTGTCGCGCCGCCGGTTTCCAGGAAGCGGGCAATGGCCGCGTTGAAGGTTCCAGGGGGCAGGTTCCAGACGGTGATGTACTTCATGCAAGTCTCCTATTGAAGCGTCGTCGAAAGGTGCCGCAGCTCTCGACTCGACCCGACGGCACCCCGGACCCTCGGGTCGGCATGGGGATCGCAGCCTACGCCGATGCGGCCGTCGGCGGAACCCCTATGCCGTCGGTGCCTAGAATCCCTTGATGAGCCCCGACGCGATCGATGCCACTGCTCCCAGCGGCAAGCTGCTGCAGCACCTGAACCCCGAACAGCTGGCCGCGGTGACGCTGCCGGCGCAGCCTGCGCTGATCCTGGCCGGCGCCGGCTCGGGCAAGACGCGGGTGCTGACGACACGCATCGCCTGGCTGCTGCAGACGGGGCAGGTCTCGCCCGGCGGCGTGATGGCCGTGACCTTCACCAACAAGGCGGCCAAGGAGATGCTGGCGCGCCTGGCGAACATGCTGCCGGTGAACGTGCGCGGCATGTGGATCGGCACCTTCCACGGCCTGTGCAACCGCTTCCTGCGCGCGCACTGGAAGCTGGCCATGCTGCCGCAGAGCTTTCAGATTCTGGACATGCAGGATTCGCAGAGCGCCATCAAGCGCATCATCAAGGCGATGAACCTGGACGAAGAGCGCTTCGTCCCCAAGCAGGTAAGCTGGTTCATCGCCGGCAGCAAGGACGAAGGCCGCCGGCCGCGCGACGTGGAGATCCGCGACGAGCAGACACGCAGGCTGGTGGAGATCTACCAGGCCTACGAAGACCAGTGCCAGCGCGAAGGCGTGGTCGACTTCGCCGAGCTGATGCTGCGCACCTACGAGCTGCTGCGCGACAACGACCCGCTGCGCGAGCACTACCAGCGTCGCTTCCGCCATGTGCTTGTGGACGAGTTCCAGGACACCAACCGGCTGCAGTACGCCTGGCTGAAGATGTTCGCCCCGCCGGGCCGCGTCGACCACGGCGAGGCGCAGGGCGTGTTCGCCGTCGGCGACGACGACCAGAGCATCTATGCCTTCCGCGGCGCCAAGGTCGGCAACATGGCCGACTTCGAGCGCGAGTACCGCGTCAGGAAGATCATCAAGCTGGAGCAGAACTACCGCAGCTTCGGCAATATCCTCGATGCCGCCAACGCGCTGATCGCCCACAACGCGC
>Ga0209253_10005836_pt1 | contig 10674 bp, 11 predicted proteins | sample FrelakmetBRP12BR_FD_187145 | JGI IMG/M metagenome (GOLD analysis project Ga0209253, IMG submission 187145) | Freshwater lake sediment microbial communities from the University of Notre Dame, USA, for methane emissions studies - BRP12 BR (SPAdes)... | ecosystem: Environmental > Aquatic >... | reverse complement strand
GAAGATGGGGTTTTCCTGCCGCCCGACGAAACGGATCCAAACATGACCCGCCTGGCGGCGTTGGTGGTAGCGCCGGGGCTGGACAAATCGCAAATCCTGGCGGCGCTGGCGAAGCAGCTTGATCCGGTTTTCCTGCCGCGACCGCTGCTTAAAGTCGCCCAGTTGCCCCGCAGCGAAACCGGCAAGCTTCCCAGGAGCACATTGCTGGCGCTGTTCGAGAGCTTGAAAAAAGCATCCAGGGAACCGACATGAACCGGTCAGGGCAACGCTGTATTCCAGCTGATCATCCTGCTTTGGCGGGCCATTTCCCCGGCGATCCCATCGTGCCCGGCGTGGTACTGCTGGAGGAAATCATGCAGGCACTGGCGGAAGCGGGTGGCGAGTATCGGCTGCGCGGCATCCCGCTGGTGAAATTTATCACGCCTTTAAAGCCCGGGCAGGCATTTACCATCGAGTGGACTCTGCCTACGGAAGGGCAGATGCCATTTCGCTGCCTGTTTGCCGATGGGCGGCTGATCGCTCAAGGGCGATTGGAGATCACCGTCGCCTGAAACGCCGGGCTGCACCCCGTGGGCCATCAGGCCTTACCGCCCCAGTAGGCACGGAAAATGCCGAAATCCACCTGGCAACCGGTGGCCGCGAAGCCACTGTCGCGTAATGCCTGGAGGATGGTTTCGGCGGATACGCAGTGCTCGATGGTGTCCCAGTAGTAACGCATCAGGGTTTGCGTTTCTTTGTCGCCGGTGGTCCACCGCGCCAGCCAGGGAATTACCCGTCCCAGGTACAAGCCCAGCAATCGGTGGCGCAGACCGGGGGGCGGTCTGGCAATTTCCAACAACACTACCGTGCCACCGGGCCGCAGGACCCGATAAAACTCGCGGAAGGTGATACCGAGGTCGCAGACATGGCGCAGTGCATAACCCATGCTGAGGAAATCGATACTGGCGGCGGCGAGAGGAAGCTGCTCGGCGCTGGCCTGGAGCAGTCCAATGCCCAGCCTACGCCCGGCCTCGGCGAGCATTCCGCTGCTGATATCCAGACCCAGGACGTCATCCTTATTCCCGGTAATGGCAACTGCTTCCCGGGCGACCAAACCGGTGCCGGTAGCCACATCCAGCACCCGCATACCGGGCCTCAGTCCGGCCCGCAACAAGGCTTGCCGCCGGTACCAATCACCCGTCCCCAGCGACAACAGCTGATTGATTCGGTCATAATGACGGGCCGTATGGTCGAACAGCGTGCGCACGAAAGCGGGGCGCTGCCCAAGGTCGGTATAATACGAGGGTAATACCGGATGCGGCTCAACAGGCTGAGACGCGGGTTCCACGCCGGTTGCCATGACTTTCACGCCGGTTGATTGATCAAGTAAATCCATTCTGGGACGTGTTCACAAATTCATACCAGTCTTTGAATCACCTGATGTTTTCGGTCATCACTGTTCAGGAAAGCTTGCGTACTCAGCATGTTGCGCATATTTTGTGAACACGCCCCAGCACGCTATCACCACTACGCTGATGCCTGAATTCGCTTACCTGCAACCCGATCCCCGGCTCGTCGAGCTGCTTGGTGATTATCCTGGAACCTTGTTCAGCACGACTCTCTATCGCAGTATCGAACTGGCGGACCGCTATAGCCTCGATCTGGCGATCGACAGCATCAACCGGCTGGGCGTTGACGTCGAGCTTAAGCACTGGCGGTCGGTGCCCGAGATTTGCCAGCGTCTGAATTTTAACCTAAAGTTTCAACGGTCTCTCGCCTGGCTGCTGGAACGTCTGACCTTTGCCCACTTGCTGGCAACCCGGCAAGAGGAGGGGGTCTGTTATTATCGCCGGGCGGACCTCTGGTATCAGCCCGAGCTGGAACGCTTGCGGGCTATTGGGCTGGCCATCGATCCCGCTAATGCGGCCACGTTAGACCTGCTCGATGCCGCCGCCGCCGCTTACCCGACCGTTGCCAGGGGCGGCAGCGGCGAGAAGACGCTGTTGGGCGGCGGCAATATGGTGCTGTGGCTGGCCTATTTTCATAATACCAATCCGCTTTATGCCGTCAACAATTGGGTGAGCGCTGTTACGGCGGCAAAGCGCCTGGCCGGCAAACCCCGCTTGCGCATTCTCGAAGTCGGGGCCGGCGCCGGGAGTGGCGCTGAGGCGCTGTTGCGGAGACTCAGCGAGCGCCGCCCGGACTGCCGGATCGAACGTTATCTGGTTACCGAACCCAGCCCTTTTCTGCGCCGTCGGGCCGAACGGCTGTTAACAGCGAAATACCGGGGATTTCCCCTGGAATTCGCCCCTTTAGATATGAACCAATCCTGGGTGGAACAAGGGGTGGCCAAGGGAAGCTTCGATTTGATCTATGCGGTCAATACTCTGCATGTGGCTGCCGATTTGCCGTTCAGCCTGGGTGAGGCGCGGGTCAGCCTGGCGGAGAACGGCTGCCTGGTGGCCGGCGAGTGCCTGCGGCCGTTTCCCGGACAACCCGTTTACATCGAACTGGTATTCCAATTGCTGGAGAGTTTCACTCAGGTGATTACCGACCCGGTAAACCGACCCAATGCCGGCTTTCTTACGGCAGAACAGTGGCGCCGGCTGCTGCTGGAGGCCGGATTCGACCCGGTCGAGGTGACACCGGACCAGGAACAGATTCGGGAAGTTTACCCACGGCTGTTTGTCGGTGCGGTCTGCGGCCGTCAACTGGCGCCAGCGGGCGCTATGGCGGTCAATCCAGGCTGACGCCCAGCCCTTCGATTTCCACCAGCAGATCGCTGCGGCAGATATCCGCCTGGAGGAATAATAAGGGCAGTTCCGGCCCGAACCGCTCGATTATCGGGTTGCGCAAGCAGGCGATATCAACTGTCGGCCGCACATAGACCTTCAGCAGCGCCAGGCGGAACGGAACTTGGATGCGCTGGCCAGCTTGCTTGAGCAGGGTTTCCATGTTGAGCAGGGTTTCGTGCAACTGGGCGATCAGATTATGACGATGGCGGGTGAGATGGCCAACGATGCTGGCCGTGCCCGATAAATAAAGGTGACTGGCGCGGGCTGCGCCCCAGGATTTCAGTATGGCCCGTGAGAATGACGGGCTTTTTGGACCATACTGGCGGGGATACCGGAAAGCGCTAAGCTGCCGGGGGTTTTCGATCTGGATGCCAGCCTGCCGGGCGGCCAAAACGTAGATCAACAATCCCGGAGTCTGGCTGCCCAGCGCGCAGGCCGCCGGCAGCGTGGATTCAAAGCGGCTCAGTTCCGTCGCCAGCGCCTGATGGCGTCCCTGGCAGAACGCCTGATAGCGTTCCAGGCCATTATCCATGCGGTTGATATGTGGAAAATAATTCCAGACGCGCAACAGGCAGGGATAGCCCTGCCGGTGGACAAAGGTCAACAGCTGCCGATAGGCAGCATAGGTGGCGCCGGCCAGATCGGGATAAGCGCTTTCTTCCAGCAGCAGGTGAGCCAGCAGCACCTCTTGATTGCCGGCCCAGTAAATGCCCCCGGTGCTGTCTCTTTGCAAGGGGAGCCGGCTGTACCAGACCTCCAGGCTCTGGCTGCCGCCCAACTCGGGCAGGCCAACGGTAAATTGGCGGCTATCGGCCGGATTCGTCCGGGAGTGGACGCTGAAACCGATGGCGGCCATGACCTGCGCGTCCGCCAGCACGCTGGCTAACTGCGCTGTATTCCGATAGACGATGCAAAAGGGTGGGAGCGACATGCCGTGTTAACTTGAAAATTCCCGTGGATCAGGCAGGCGCGATCGCTGCCGAGCCGGCCAACAGCAGGCGCCTTGTAACCCGACGTGGGGCCAATCTTCGCCGATGGGAATGCTCTTTTCACCATATTAGCATTCGGCCTGCGGAACTAGGTAACGCTGCTGTAAGGCACTATAATGATTCCATCGTTAACTTACCCGGCCTGGAGGTAACAAAATGGCGGCGCTCTCGCCATTGGAACTGGAAGTAGCCCGTTTGATTATCAGCACGCTTAATCTGGAGGGCGTTGTCGCGGAAGATATTGACCCTGACGCACCGTTATTCGGCGAAGGCCTGGGGCTGGATTCCATCGACGCCCTGGAATTGGCGCTGGCGATTTCCAACACCTATGGATTTCAACTCCGCTCCGATGATACCGACAATGCGCGTATCTTCGCTTCATTGCGGGCGCTGAGCCAGCATATCGAGCAACGGCGCACCCGCTGATAGAAATCCCTCATCGCTTGTGAATCACCGGGAATTGCTGTGAGCCGGCAGTGGGTAAAATTACCGGAACGGGGAACAGGCGCCGCGTTGGGGCTGATTTACTGGCTCGGGATCAGGCTGGGACGCACAACCGGACGGTTGCTGCTCTATCCCATCACACTTTATTTCTTATTGACGGCGGCGATCCCCAGACGGGCGTCCCGCGAGTTTCTACGCCGGGTACTGGGGCGCGAGCCCGGCTATCGCCACATTTTCCGCCATCTGCTCTGCTTTGCCGCCACCCTGCTGGATCGCGCTTACCTCTTGGCCGGGCAAACCGAACGGTTCGATATCCAGATTCATGGCGGCCAGCTTATCCTCGACCAGATGGCTTCCGGCCGTGGCTGTATCCTGTTGGGTTCTCATCTGGGCAATTTCGAGGTCTTGCGGGTACTGGGCGTGACGCTCTGCCACTTCCCTTTGAAAGTCCTGATGAATATCGACCATAATCAGGTGATCACCCGGTTTGCCAACGCGCTCAATCCGGAAATAGCCGCCACCATCATTCCTATCCGCGGTCCCGAAACGCTGCTCAAAGCCAGGGAGAGTCTGGAGGAAGGCTGTATGATTGGCACTCTGGGAGATCGCGTGGTCGCCGATGACAGGATAATGCACTGCCGCTTCCTGGGAAAGCCGACCCGTTTTCCTGCCGGCCCCATACTGCTGGCCGCGATGCTGCGGTGTCCGGTTTTTCTGGCGATGGCGCTGTACCGTGGCGGTAATCGCTATGAGATTTATTTCGAGCGCCTGGCGGACGTGATCGTTCTGGATCGGCGTCAGCGGCAGGCCAATCTCCAGTATTGGACCCAGCGGTATGTGGACCGCCTGGAATACTATGTTCGCAGCGCGCCTTACAATTGGTTTAATTTCTATGATTACTGGCAGGAGGATGGATTCTGAAACCAAGACATCCTCTGGATCTGCCCCTGTTTTCCGAGCGACTGCGCACCCTGAAGACGGCCCGCGGGCGGCAACATATCCGGTTGATCGGCCTGGATGGTTGGACCCTGCTGGTATTGTCCATCGCCTTGATCGGCCTGACTGCCGGTCTCAGTTGGCTGTGGCAGTTGGGCCGGGTTTATCGAATCGCCCGGCATACCCCCTGTACTGGGATTCCTGGCGGGTTAATCATGGTGCTAGGTCAGCGGCTGCGACATGAAGCCGTCAGCCGGGAGTATGCACAGCGGCTGCAAAGAGCCCAGGCACTCTACGAGCAGGATGATGGCGCTGAGATCCTGATTGTCGGGGGAAAAACTGGCGCCAGCCGCTATAGCGAAGCGGAGCAGGGGCAGCGTTTCCTGTTGGCCCGGGGCGTGCCAGGACACCGTATTCGGCTCGAAGATCGGTCGCGTCATACCCTGGAAAATTTGCGCCATGCCAGAATGACATTAGGTGACCGCGGCCAACAGCCTTTCGTGCTGGTGACCAGCCGCTACCATCTGGCCAGAAGCCAGGCCCTGGCGCTTGGTCTTAGCTTACGACCCCTCCTGTGTGCCGCCGAGGAACGGTTGCGGCTGGATGCGCCGACTCTCCTCCAGCTGCTGCGGGAAGCCTTCTATTTGCATTGGTATGTGGTAGGCAGAACGTGGTCGCAGTGGACAGGTAATCGGAAGAGCCTTGATAAAATCACCTGATCAACCGGTTCCCTTACAAGTCTATGTCAATGCCGCCGGCTTATGTGCGCCTGGTCTGAGCGGCTGGTCTGCAAGCCTCGACGTATTGACCGGCCAGAAACCCTACCGGGAGGATGATATCCCTCCATTTAAGCCGTTGTCGCTGCCGCGCAACGATGTCCGTCGGTCGAGCTTTAACGCCCGCTTGGCGCTTCAGGTTGCCGAGGAGGCCTTGGCCGGCTCGGCTGTTTCCTCCCTGGCCTGTTGCTCGGTATTCGCCTGCGCCGGCGGCAATACCGATGCGCTGGATCACATTTTTACCCAACTGGCCGGTGGGGAACGCACGCTATCGCCCACTCACTTTATCAATACGATTCATAACGCACCCGCGGGTTACTGGTCCCTGGCCGCCGGTTTGACCGCGCCATCTACCAGCGTAGGCGCGTATGATGCCTCGTTCAGCGCCGGCCTGCTGGAAGCGGCCTGCATGGCTGTCATCGAGCAGCGCGTGGCGTTATTGGTCGCTTATGATGTCCCCCCACCGCCGACGCTGCTGTTATGCCGGCCGGTGCATAAGCCATTCGGTGTTGCCCTGCTGCTCAGTGCCCGCCGTTATCACTCAAGTTTTTGCCGTCTGGAATTAATGCCCGCCGTGGTTCAGCCGGAGGACCACTTGCCTGATCTCGGCCTTGAAGCGCTGCGCATGGCGAATCCGGCGGCCCGCAGTTTACCGCTCCTTGGAGCGCTCGCGGCCGCCCGGTCCGGTCCGGTGATCCTGCCCTATCTGTCTGATTTGCGCCTGCGGGTGAGGTGCAATCCATGCTGATCGATAAGACCGCGATCCGGCGCTTGATACCTCATGCCGGCACGATGTGCCTGCTGGATGGGGTCATTGCCTGGGATGAGACCTCGATTATCTGTGAAACCGCGACCCATCGGGAGCCGACCAATCCATTGCGGCGGCAAGGCCGCTTGGCGGGGCTGCATGCCCTCGAATACGGCGCGCAGGCGGCGGCTATCCATGGCGGTTTATTGGCCACAGCCGCGGGCGGTCAGGCGCTGCCGGCTTACCTGGCCGCGCTGAAGGCGGCCCGCCTGTATAGCGACTACCTGGATGAGATAGCGGCGCCCCTCCAGGTGAGCGCCCACCGCCTGCTTGGGAGCGCCGGCAACTGTATTTACCGAATCGAGATCCGCGCCGACACGGTCGTGCTGGCCGAGGCCAGAGTGACTATCGTCACCCGTCCGGAGACTTGAGATGAAGTACCTGCTGTGGCTGTGGCTGTGTATTCCGGTGGCCACCGCGGCGGATCAGACTCCGGTGGCTCCCTGGACGCTAGAGCAGTTAATGCAGGCGCTGGCGGCGGTCAAAGCAAAGGACGCCACCTTCCGGGAGCAAAAGCAGCTTGCGATTTTGCAACAGCCGTTGGTGACGACGGGAACCTTACGGTATCAGGCGCCCGCCTATGTCAGGAAACAGACCTTACAGCCGCACCAGGAAATTTATGAAATCGACGAGGACTGGCTGACCATTGAAACGCCGACGGAAGGACGGCGCCAATTTTATTTGCCCGGTTACCCTTTGCTGCGCGCCTTTGCCGAGGCGATTCGCGCTACCCTGGCGGGCGACCTGACGGCCCTGGAACGGCATTATCAGGTGCAGTTGCAGGGTCAGGCCGCTGCTTGGACGCTGCGCTTGCAGCCAACCGGCCAGGAAATGGCCGAGCATGTCGGTGCGATTGTCATCCAAGGCCAGCATGAGCGCGTGCTGAGCGTCGAGACGCTGGAAACCGATGGCGATCGCAGCCTGATGACCGTCGAACCGCAGCGATGACCGGCCGGGAGCAGGCTTTTCCATGCTGAAGCGTAGCGCCATCCTGGTACTCTGGCTGGCGGCCATGCTGTTCTGCGGCTGGCTGGCGCTATTTAAGATTCCAATGATTACCGATATTACGCTGTTCATTCCGAAAACCGACAGCACAGCAGAACTGTTGCTGGAACAGCTGCGCAGCGGTCCGGCGGCACGGCTTATCCTGATCGGGCTGGAGGGGGACTCGGCTCAGGCCAGAGCGCTGGTAAGCCAGCGTCTGGCCGAGCAATTGCGGGCCAGCGGCTGGTTTACCCGGGTGGTCAATGGCGCCGAGCCTTTGGATCGGGACGAGCAGCGCAAGTTATTCTCTTATCGCTATCTATTGAGCCCCACCGTGACCGCGACCAGGTTTACGCCGGCGGGGTTACGGGAGGCCCTGCAACAGCGTCTGCGGGACTTGTCCTCACCCGTATCGGTGCTGACAAAGCGCCTGGCGCCGGCGGATCCTACCGGTGAGATTCTGACCCTGGCGCGGGTCTGGCAGGGCAATGACCACCCTCCCCGGCAGTGCCAGGGCGTCTGGTGTTCTCCCGATGGTCAGCGCGCCCTGTTGCTGACCGAAACCCAGACATCCGGCTATGACCCGAATACCCAGAAGCAGGTCGTGGCCGCCATCAGGCAAGCCTTCGCCACGGCCAAGGAGGCTGCCGCGGTTACCCTGCTGCTCAGCGGACCCGGCGTTTTTTCGGTGTTGTCTCAGGATACCATTCGCCACGAAGCTGAGCTTTTAAGCGCCGTCGCCAGCGTACTGATGGTATTGATCGTCTGGTTGGCTTTTCGCTCACTGCGGCCTGTGCTGCTCAGCATGCTGGTATTGGCGTCCGCCGTGCTGGTGGCGGTGGCGGCGGCGGGCCTGCTGTTCGGAGGTATTTTCGGGATTACCCTGGCTTTCGGCATTACGCTGCTGGGTGAAGCCGTCGATTATCCGATTTTGGTTTTTACCCATTTGCAGCAGCGAAAAACGGTAGCACAGAGTCTGCGGGCCATCTGGCCTACCCTGCGGCTGTGTGCGGCTACCACCATTATCGGCAGTTCGGCCATGATCACCACGGCGCTGCCGGGACTGGCTCAACTGGGGGTAGTGACCATAGCCGGTCTGCTGGGAGCGGCGGGGTTCACCCGCTGGGTATTGCCGACCCTGTTTCCGCCGGCTTGGGCGCCGCGTCACCAGGCCAAGCCTGGCGCCTGGCTGGCCTGGCTGTTACGCCCCCGACCTGTTCTCGTGGCTGCCCTGGTACTCGGTAATATCCTGGCACTGCTGGTCGTGCTTGCCGTCGCGCCGCCGCTGTGGGAAGACGATCTCGCCGCCTTGAGTCCGATTCCCGAAGAGGCTCTTAAGCTGGATCAGGAACTGCGCACCGCACTGGGTGCGCCGGAAGCCAGCCATCTGATCGTGGTCACTGCGGCCGACACCGAGACCGCATTAAGGCGTAGCGAGACCGTGGCGGCCTATCTGCAAGGCTGGGTGGATAACGACCGGTTGGGTGGGTTCGATCTGGCGGCGCATTACCTGCCAAGTCAACACACCCAGCGCGAGCGCCAGGCGGTGCTGCCGACGCCGGAGCCACTGCGGGCCGATCTCAACTCCGCTTTAGCAGAGCTGCCGTTTCAATCCAGCTTGTTCGAGCCGTTTTTGGCGGCGGTGGAGGCGGCCCGGACAGGGCCGCTGTTACGGTCCCAGGATTTGAGCGGTACCGCCCTTGGCCTGCGCGTCAATTCCTTATTATTTCAAAGCAACCGGTGCTGGACTGCCCTGGTGTTGCTTAAAGACGTGCGCGATCCGGACAGCCTGGCCAGGGGGTTGACGCAACAAGGCTATGACGGCGTGTACTATCTGGATATGAAGGCCGAGGCCAACCGGCTGGTGGCCGGATTCCGGGATGAGACCCTGCTCCGGCTGGCGGGAGGCGTTGGCCTGATCGTGCTGGTGGTCTGGCTCGGCTTTAAATCATGGCGGCTGGTTCTGGCCGCGCTCCTGCCTGTAGCTCTGGCCATTAATATGGATGTGGTCGTGTTATTATGGCTGGGTGAGCGCCTGTCGCTATTTCACCTGGTCTCACTGCTGCTGGTACTGGGCATCGGCACTAACTATGGCCTGTTTTTCAGTCGCCCTGAACCTGACCCGGTGATGCGCCAACGAACTTTGTACGGCCTGCTGGCTTGCAGTGGCTCGACGATAACGGTATTTGGTATGCTTGCTTTGTCAGCCTTGCCGGTGCTCAAGGCGATCGGCCAAACCGTGGCGATTGGTATCTTCAGCAGTTTGCTGCTGGCCCTGGTGCTGGCCCAACCGCTTGCCGTTAAATTAAACCCGCCAACCGGCCGGATCGACCCCGGTGCTGGACAATAACCGCCAGAATTCTGAAGAATGGACTTGAAATTCGACCAGCAACGATGGCCATCCTCCCCTTATCTATTTCGGCTTACACTACGGTCAATGCGCTGGGCCGGGGGGGAGCGGCTTCTCTACGGGCCTTAGAGCAGGGAAAGAGCGCTTTAAAGCCCTGCAATTTCGAGGATGCCACTCTGGAGACCTGGATAGGCCGGGTTGCCGGGCTGGAGGATGAGCCGATTACCGGTGAACTGGCGCTGTTCGATTGCCGTAACAACCGACTGGCCCGGCTGGGCCTGGAGCAGGATGGCTTCGCCCACGCGGTCAAGCATGCCCGGCAGCGCTATGGCGCCGGCCGCATCGGCGTCTTTATCGGCACCAGCACCTCGGGCATCCTGGAAACCGAACTGGCCTATCGACAGCGGGATCCGATCACCGGTCAACTGCCGGCCGGATTTCGTTATCGCTATACCCAGAATGTCTTTTCGGTGGTTGACTTCAGTCGCCGTTACCTGGGCCTGGAGGGGCCGGCGCTGGCAATTTCCACGGCCTGTTCGTCGAGCGCCAAGGTATTCGCCGCCGCGTATCGTTATCTGCGAGCCGGGCTGTGCGATGCCGCCGTTGTCGGCGG
>Ga0209253_10005835_pt1 | contig 10675 bp, 10 predicted proteins | sample FrelakmetBRP12BR_FD_187145 | JGI IMG/M metagenome (GOLD analysis project Ga0209253, IMG submission 187145) | Freshwater lake sediment microbial communities from the University of Notre Dame, USA, for methane emissions studies - BRP12 BR (SPAdes)... | ecosystem: Environmental > Aquatic >... | reverse complement strand
TGACGGGTTTTTACCGAGGTAAGGGAAATATTTTCCTCTTTAAGAACATCAGCTACAATCTGTTTATCCACGATATTCTTTGATTTTGCATAAAGGACAAGCATGCATCGATCGCTCAGTATGTTCACGAGCCGAGGGTAGCCGTGGGATGCTTCGTAGATCAGCCTTACGGCGTTCTTCTTGAAGCTGGGTACCCCTTTGGAGCCGGCCTTGACAAGCCGGTAGGCGATGTAGAGACCTACGTCTCTCTCGCTGAATGGTTTTAATCTGTAAGTTACGGTTATTCGCTGAGAAAGGTACCTCATGCGCGATTCTTTCAGCTTCTCAACCAACTCGGGCTGGGCAAAAAGAATGATGCGGAGTATCTTCTCCTTTTCGGTTTCCATATTGGAGAGTATGCGAATAAATTCAAGGAGTTCATTCGAGAGAAGTTGTGCCTCGTCAATGGCAATTACGGTTTCCTTACCTTTTTTGTGCTCTTCAAGGAGGAAGTGTTCGAGTTCATCAAAGAGTTCTTTTCTCGTCAACCCATCAGCCCCCACACCGAACTCTTTTAGTATGGTCTTGAGAAACTCGACTTCATCCATTATAGGATTGAGGATGAGGGCAGTATTATAAAGATTTCCGTCAAGGGAGGATAAGAATATCCTGGAAATTGTCGTTTTCCCCAAGCCGACATCGCCATGTATCAGGGCAAATCCCTCCTTTTGTCCGAGGAGGAAGTCAAGGTGGGACAGGGCTTCCCTGTGCGTCTCTGTTTCAAAGTAAAAATGGGGATCTGGCGTCAGCCCGAAAGGCCTCTCGGTGAGTCCAAAATGTTTTAAGTAAGGTATCTCCATAAAATTAATATGGCATTAATGGGGTTTTTTTACAATAAATTATTGATATAGCTATAGTATTCTTATAAAATTCAAGCAATGCTTCTCTCAATTATAATTCCCGCATTTAACGAGGCTGCTTTTCTGCCTGAAGTCATCAGGAGGGTTGAGGAAACACCCTATGATAAGGAAATTATTATCGTCGACGATGGTTCTACTGATGACACCCGCGAGTACCTGAAGGGTCTGGTTTCAGAAGGCATCAAGGTTATCGTGCACGAAAAAAACATGGGGAAGGGTGCGGCCATGCGGACCGGTATTGCAGTTGCATCCGGTGACGTTGTCATCGTACAGGACGCTGACCTCGAATATGACCCCAAGGATTACCCTGTCCTTCTGGAGCCCATCATGCAAGGGAAGGCAGATGTGGTCTACGGCTCACGGTTTTTGGGTGGGCCGCACAGGGTGCTTTTTTTCTGGCACTCTGTCGGGAATTCCCTTATCACACTTATATCAAACATGTTTACCGATCTTAACCTTACCGACATGGAGACCGGCTACAAGGCCTTCAGGAAGAAGGTTTTCGATACCATCACCATAGAATCGAACCGTTTTGGTTTTGAACCGGAGATTACCGCAAAGGTAGCAAAAAAAGGCTTCCGTATTTACGAGGTTCCCATCTCATACTCCGGCAGGAGCTATCAGGAGGGGAAAAAGATTACGTGGAAGGATGGCTTTAAGGCTATATTCACAGTGTTGAAGTATAACCTCTTTCGACGATAAAGGTATTCATGTCAAAAAAATGGCGGTCCGACAATGGCTTCACTGCAATTGAAGCCATTATTGTCATAATTATCATTGGCATTCTTGCTTCTGTCCTTATCTATAGATTAAATGTATCCCGAGGTACTGGAATAACAGTAGCCGCTGATCAGTTGATCGCTGATATTCGGTATATCCAGGCAAAGGCAATGGGAACAGGGGTTCCACAGAGCATAACCTTTACGGTGGGCTCGGGTACCTATAATCTTCCCGGGGAGCCAAAGAGGTTGCCGGGTGACATAACAGTGGCCAGTACCACCTTGCCTGGTAATAGCCTTACATTCAACACTCTGGGAGAACCCACGTTTGGCAGTAGTGACCAATCTGTTGTCCTTTCAGGTTCGAGAACCTTAACTGTGTATGCCATTACAGGAAAAGTGGAATAGATGACAAAAGGCGCTCGGGGTAGAGGGTTCACACTGATTGAGCTGATCGTATTTATCGTCGTGGCTGGTATATTTATTCCCATGGCCTATATTGCCTTCATGGCTGTAACACGGGGTTTGTTAAACCCTGGGGCCGTTGTCACTGCAAGGTTTCTTGCAGTGAGGAAACTTGAAGACATAACTAAGGATACATATCTGAATATGCAGGCAGAACAGGCAAGCTATATCGCCGTTCCAGGATATACTGGCTATCAATGGCGCTGGACCATTCAAAGCATAGCCTATCAGGGTCGTACAACCCATGGAGTACCAACTATATCAGTCCCAGAGTCATGGCAAGCCAATCAGGTTTACAGGGTCGGAGATTATGTGAGCACGGCAACAACCCTGCCTACAACACGCTTCTACCGGTGCATTCCCCGGGACCGGTGGCGGGCAAATAGCTCTTATGCCATGAATAGCTACATTTCACCAACAGCTCCAAATAACCGCTCCTATCGTGCCACTGCACGTTTGCTCAGCAGTTTTCCCCTTTGGCAACCAAGTCGCCCTTACACACCGGGAGATTATGTGGTGCCAACAATATCGACTGGACATTCTTACCGGTGTACAGGAGCAGGCACCTCCGGTGCGGCTGAGGCAAGTCCATGGCCTTTATCGGGCTCTTTTATTGATGGGACTGTCACATGGATCGAAGATACCAATACCCTCTCAACAGGCATCGCTGAACCAACTCCATGGCCGGTAAACCCTGGAGATACCGTAAACGACGGCAGCGTCACATGGATGACAGAACAGATGCGATCGGCTGGCGTGGAACCGGCCTGGCCTGTAACAGGCCCAGTAAATGACGGTAGCCTGAGCTGGCAGGAAAGTACTGCCTATAAACATATTACCCTACATGTCAGGGAACCTAAAGGCTATGAATACATTGTCAACTCGATTGTGACCGCAAGACCGGGGGCATATCCATAAGATGAACAGGGGTTTTACGCTTATAGAGCTTATTCTCGTCATTGTCATCAGTAGCATTGTAAGCGTCTTTACCTTTTCGTTCATTTATCATAGCATCCAGACATATCGCATTATGAGAACTCAAAGTCAGTTGCACCAGGAAGGGTCATACGCCCTTGAGAGGCTTACGCGAGAACTGAGGGACGCATCATACAGCTTAGATATTGCCGGTGGCATCTCTTTTTTGAAGGCACACCAGACGCCTGCCGATACAAACTCCTTTGTTCGCTACTATCGATCAGGCTCCTCCCTGTATCGGTGCTCTGATAACTCCTTGGGCCTCGTATGCCTCTTCAATCCTGGTTCTTCCTCGACAAACAAGCTTGTTGCCGAAAATATAGCGAGTTTTTCGATTCAGCATAACGTGAATGGCGAGCCGTGTAATGCGTCGAACCTGCCCAACTGTCAGGACGACTCTTTCTCCATAACCCTTGGCCTAGCAAGGGAGGGCCAGACATTTGTCATAGAAACTACAGTAACCCCAAGGAATTATTGTGCTAACGGTGCTTCAGCAGCATCCTGCTCCACGCAGGATTACACGAATAGAAGCTTTAACAGGGACTACCGTGATGTGGTTAACTGAAAAGGGCATCTCTTTAGTCGTTTTGATTATCGCCATAACATTGACAAGTCTTCTGGGTGTTGGCATCGTATCATTCATGGGCGCCAAGCAGAAAACCCTTGTCCCGCAAGCCCAAACCTATCAGGCCTACACTATCGCACACGCCGGCATAGAGTTTGCAATACGATATGCATATGACAATAAAGACGACAATGATTTTCCGAATTCACATTTTCCGAAGACAGTATTCTTTGGAGGGGGGAGCTTTACGATTACCTACGATAGTACCAATAATTTATTACGGTCTGTGGGAACATATAAAACAGCCTCAAGGACTATTGAGTTAACAAATTTCAGAAGTTATGCTAATATTCCTTGAGTCGATAATATAAGTATGATGGTTTTGATACGAGGGGTAAGCGTCACAAAACACAACTAGGAGGTTTTGCTCTAAGGCCATAGAATGGATATTCTCGGCATAGATATAGGAGTAAATTCTTTATATTGCTGTTGGATTCTTTACAGTGAGCACAGCGAACATGAAGGGGAGGCTTTAACAGCTTTGCTGCCAGAGGGGGCGACGCAAGCCCCAGCAATAACAGGGAATGGGTAGATGAGAAGAAGGGAAGGCAGAAACCCACCGGAAATCACAATCATTCATTCAGTAGCGAACACAGTTCGCGAGAGGAGGAGGCTCCACGGGCTTGGCACGTGGAGGGGGCGACGCAAGCCCCAGCAATAGAATGGACATTCTCGGCATCGATATAGGAACAGTCAGCGTCAAGTATGTGAGAATGAAGGGAAAGGGGGCTATCGTCTCTCAGGGCGAATATCCTCACAAAGGTGGATGGGAAGACCTTAATTTCGTGCTCACCGACATAAAAGACAAAGAAGGAACAGACGTTGAGATTGCAGTTGCTGTCAGCTCTCAGGATATCCTCAAGAGGGCATTTACCATCCCTATTATGCCAAAAGACGAGGCCAAAGAGGCAATCGAGTGGTCTGCTTCCAAAGTTGTGACTGCCCCCCTCGAGGACATGATCTACGAAAATATTGTGCTCGGCGAGATCAGCGAGCGGGGCATGAAGAAAGAAGAAGTGCTCTTCGTCGGGGCAAACAAGGAATACATCAATATACTCCTTTCCATCTTTGAAACTGTCGGGTTCCGGAGGATTACCACCATCACAGACTCCGGCATCCTTTATCTCCCCATTGCCGCAGAGAAAAAAGAAGGACCTATTGCGGTAGTTGATATTGGTGGAAAACAAACCGGCATCTACATATTTGATGACAAAAGGCTTCGTTTCATTAGGGAAATCCTTACAGCATCTGAGAGCTTTATCGATGCAATTATGAGCGAATTTGACTTATCTTACGATGAGGCAGAGAAATACGCCATTGAGCGGGGGTTTAACGAAGAGTCCAGGCACATCCTGGCCTTTCCTCTTGACCGCCTCACCGGTGAAGTCCAAAGGACATTCAACGTTTACGCACGGAAATACCCGGAAAGGCCTATCACAAAAATATATGTCACCGGCAGGGGCTCAAGAATACCGCAATTAATCTCAATGATACAGGAAGCCTTCATAGAGGAGGTTGAGAATCTCACAAGCCCCGTTGATATTGAAGAACATTTTCTTCCGGCATATGCTTTATGTATTGATACTGAACCGCTTGTTAACCTTCTGCCGGAAAAGCTCAAGGCAAGAAAACGAGAACGAACATTACGAAGCTGGTTCAGGATTGCTACCATATGTATTGTCGCTCTGCTTCTCATCCCATCAATTACCATGCTCACGAACTTGAGAAAGTTCCAGATTTCCCTCAAGAGCGAGCAGGCTGACGTGGCATCAAAGAAAGAACAGTTGAGGGTCCTCGGAAGCATCACGTCTGCCTCTAGGTATGGTGAGCTTATAGCATTAAAAAAAGAGATTGAAAAGAAGGATGAAACCTTTGTCACCCTCCTGAAGTTTCTTTCATCCCGGTTGCCAAAGGATGTATACCTCAGAGATATTGAATTCACTGACAAAAACAGAAGATTTGACATTGCTTCGAGGGATCCGTCAAGGGACCTCCTCCCTAAAGAAGGACCAAGCCTAAAGGAGACGGTTAAAGGGGCGGTCAAGGAAGGCTTGGCAGTGAGTGCTCCTTCGGGAGGCACAGACCAACCATCAGCACAAAACGTTACGGGAAGCGCCGTAGAACCTGATTATGCTGTGACAATAAAGGGTTACATTTTTGGCGATATTGATGTCCTTGAATCGGCGCTCTTGAATCTTGTCATAAACCTTGAGCGGTCCACCTTGTTGAGAAACATAGAGGTATCGAAAAAAGAGGTAAAAGAGATTCGGGGGAAAAAGACCCTTGAGTTCATTATTGCCGGACGGTGTGCAAGCCATGAAATTTAGGGTTACATATCTGTGGTTCGGCTTACCTGTGCTCATTGTGGTGCTGTGGTTTCTTGCATTCTATATACCTGTATCATCCTTCGTCAATAAACAACGCAATGAACTCTCTACAGCGCAGCGAACAAGGGAAACAATGGACAAATCAGTCAAAGATTTGCTTGAAATCAGAAAAAGGGATGCCCAGGCACGATCATCGCTCGATGGCATGTCGAGAAACATGCCTGTATATCAGCAGTTCCCGGCCGTTATTAAGGCAGTGGCAGAATCAGGGAAAAAAGAGGGAGTTATTTTTGAAACCTTGAATAGCGTTGTTCTTCCCAACGATTCCCAGCAGTCGCCGGCATTGATAAAGCCAGCCCTTGATATAGGGTTGAAGGGAAGATTTCTTGATATTGCCAAATTCCTCGAAGGCATGGAGCGACAGAAGGGCTTTAAAAGGATAGCTGACGGAAAAGTATCCTACGCCGACAAGGATTACCCCGTATTAACAGGGAAATTTCTCATTGAATTCAGAGCGTGGAAAGGGGATTACAGCCATTGAAAGTGAGTAAACCCATTTTAATAACCCTGGTGCTCGCTATTCTCTTTGCAGGATATACATTCCTGTTCACAGGGAAAAAACGATCGGTAATGTCATCCTCTCCCGCAGCAAAAACAAATGAGGTGGATGCTCAGGCCTCACGCCTAACCACTGCTGGAGAGACCATGAAACTGGATGTAAGCAAGATGAACCTTTCCTGGCGGGATGACCCCTTTTTCCTTCCCAGGTCAGTTACTGATAAGAAGTCTGAAAAACCGAAAACGGTTCCAAAGCTTGTGGCAATAATGGAAAGCAAGACGGGGCGGTATGCAATTATCGGCGGAGAAATTGTAAAAAAAGGTGATATGGTTGGCGATGAAAAGGTCGCTGAAATAGCAAAAGACAAGGTGGTACTCGTCCGTAATAACGCAAAGAGGATACTATCAATTGAAGATACCGGGCAGTAAGATTATGGCACCAAAAAGCTATATTGGGGGATAACGTGAAAAGAATATCCGTTTTTATTTGTTTTCTATTATTCTGCACATCATGTACCCATGTGCAGACAACCACAAATGCTGCTACCCCCGCTGCAGTCCAGCCCGTTGAAATCAAAAGCCCTGTTGTTCCTCAGATGGACAAGGAAAAAAAGGCATTAACAGAGGCTTCTGTCGATCGCTTCTCCTTTACCTTGAAAGAAGCTGATGTAAAGGATGTTCTCCGTGGACTCTCAAAGCAGACAAACTACAACGTTGTCATAGAACCTGATGTAAAAGGAATGTGTACCGTCGACTTGAAGGACGTTACCCTTGTCAAGGCCCTTGATTATATCCTTGAACCCCTTGATTATACCTTCAAGATCGAGGAAAAAACAATCTACGTCTCCAAGCCGAAGCTTGAGACGAAGATCTTTTCTCTGAACTATGTGGCATTGAAGAAGATCGGAACGAGCAGCGTCACTGGTACAACCGGTGGCGGCACGACGTCCTCGGGCACGACTAGCGGTGGAGGCGAAACGAAAACCGTTGAGATTAAAACCGAGACGGATACCGATATTTGGAAAAACGTTGAAGACAATCTCAAGGCCATGCTTTCCAAGGACGGAAAGGTTGTTGTGAGCAGACACGCCCTGACAGTTTTTATTTCCGATTACCCGAAAAACCTGAAGCAGGTTGATGCTTTTCTTGAAGCAATTGAAGGGTCTCTCCACAAGCAGATCATGATTGAGGCAAAGATCGTGGAGGTTCAGCTAAACGACGCGTCAAGGGAGGGAGTAAACTGGCAGCTTATCGAAGGTAGAATCGGCGAATTCATAATAAATGCAAAACAGGTTTACCTCAACCAGAACATTCTTGCAGTACCGAGCACAAAAGCAGTTGCCACCACACCGTACTTCCGGCTTTTCGTTGGAAACAAACACCTGAACGTTGAGAATACCTTTATTGACCTCCTCAAAACACAGGGAAACATCAACGTTGTTTCAAACCCAAGAATTGCGACCCTCAACAACCAGAGGGCAATCATAAAGGTTGCAAGACAAGAAGTCTATTTTGATGAACAGCAGTCAAATAGCGGTGGAATCAGCGGCACTCTCGCTACCTATACCCCAAAGTTTATCACTGTTGGCCTCATACTGGATGTAATTGCACAGATCGATAACAATGGATACATCGTCCTCAATATTCACCCTATGTTGACTGAAAAGGTTGGTACGGTAAGATCGCCTGGAGGTTCAGAAGTGCCTATCCTTGATGTCCGTGAGGCCGATACATTGGTACGGGTGCGAGAAGGTGAGACCGTTATTATCGGTGGCCTCATAAAAGATATAAAGAGGGTTTCTGATACCGGGACAAAGGGCCTCATGGACCTACCCCTGATCGGTTGGCTTTTCAGGCTCAAAGAGGCTGAGTCCCAGAAAAATGAGCTTGTGATTTTCCTGACACCCCGGATTATTTCGAACGGAGAGGCCCCATGAGCGTCATCCTTGACGCCCTGAAAAAAGCTCAGACCGAAAGAAAAGATCTGACAAAAAATCTTCCCTATGACCCAAAGAAAGGGCCGCAAAAACCCCGTTGGCCTCTTTATGTAGTTGCATCGGTCGTCTTCTGCGTTCTTCTTATTTTTTTATTGATCCCTGACTTCAAGAAACCAGCAAGGCCCCCTGTAATGGAAACCAAAGCGGTTCAGGCCCGGCCAGAATCACCATCGGTTACCACAGAAAAGGCTCCATCGGTTATACAATCAACAGCGCCCGTCGCTGCCCTTCCAACGGAGCGATCAGGCACTCAGAGAGTTGCAACAAAAGATGTGAAGCCTGTGAAAGAACAGAAAAAGATTGGTATGCCACTATCAAAGCGTGAGACGGATAAGAAGGGACCTCCAGTGGCAGATACTTCACAGCAAGTTGCGCCACAGGATGGACCTAAGGTTTTGATCACATCAGTTGATCAAGAAAAGATCAACGCAACCTACAATGAGGCCATCAAGGAAACCGAGAAAGGCAATATTTCGGGGGCGAAGCGACTCTATCAGTCAATCCTGGCTGAACAGCCAAACCACATAGAAGCCCTCAACAACCTCGGGGTCATTGCTATGAGAGAAGGAAACACGAAGGAGTCGCTCTTCTATTTCAATAAAGTTCTCCAGTACAAGAAGGATTACGGAAAGGCATACAACAATATCGGCCTTCTCATGATGAAGGATGGCCAGGGAGGACTTGCGGAGGAGTATTTCAGGAAGTCTATCGAGATTGGAAAAGATGGCATCGAGCCTTCACTCAACCTTGCAGCCCTTCTGCGGTCAGAGAAGAGGTACGAGGAAGCAAGTAGATTACTGGAAGGCTTTATCAGTGGCAACACGAAAAACAGGTCCCTCTACCTCTCATATGCATTAATCAAAGATGACATGGGACGATACGAGGAGGCGATAAAGTACTACAAATTATATCTCCGGGAAGGCGGTGGTATGGGCGAGCGAAATGAGGTCATTGAGAGGCTCAAAACCCTTGAGAATACTCAATCTTCAAAAAGCCGCTGAGCGACCTAACTTGCCGTGCGTGGATAACTGTGACGACGATTACATGGGTGGCGCGAAAGAAATGTATATGAGATTCATAGAAAAAAAGGGAGTATGGTAGGCGATGGCACAGATGATACGTAAAAAATTAGGCGAAATACTTCTTGATGCAAGGAAGCTGAGCGATGAAACTCTTGCTAAGGCCTTGGATGAACAGAGGAAGTACGGCGAAAAGCTCGGCAAGGTACTTACAAAGATGGAGCTCCTTACAGAGAAGGAGATTATAGATACGCTGAGCCAACAGCTTGGAATACCCATCATCTCCCTCGATGATCGCGATATTCCGCTTGATCTCATACAGCTCATACCTGAAGAGGTCTGGAGGAATTACATGGTAATTCCTCTTGAAAGGCACTTCAATGTCTTAAGAATAGCCATGGTAGACCCTCTTGACATCAACGCCATTGATGAGGTTGCGCGGGTTGTAAAGATGGAGGTTGAACCGTGCATCGTCACTGAGGGTGAGATGAAAAGGGCCCTTGCCAAGTACTATGGCGCCAAAACCCTCGTTGAGCAAACCCTTGAAGATATGGGTGAGGATGTTGACCTTACGCTGATTAAGGATGAAGAGCCGGAGGAAGGGGACAAAATATCCATTGACATGACCGAACAGGAGCCTGTTGTGAGGTTTGTCAACAGCGTTCTTTCCCAGTCATTGACAGATGGTGCAAGCGATATCCACGTTGAGCCGCTGGAACGCAGGATGCGTGTACGCATGCGTATCGACGGAAGGCTCAGAGAGATCCCGGCCCCTGAAAAAAAGCTGTTCCTCCCCATTATCTCACGGATTAAGATCCTTGCGGGCATGGATATAGCGAAGACGAGAATACCACAGGATGGCCGTTTTGACATCCGGGAGGGGGCTAAAGAGGTAGGCGTGAGGGTCTCCACATTTCCCACCATCCATGGCGAAAAAGCCGTACTCCGCCTTCTTGATAAGAGCGCTGCCCTCTATGGAATTGACAAGCTGGGCTTACTTCCCGATGATGAAAAGAGCTTGAAAAACGTGACGAAGAGGCCCTATGGATTTATTCTGTCAACAGGACCGACTGGGAGTGGAAAATCTACAA
>Ga0209253_10005834_pt1 | contig 10676 bp, 7 predicted proteins | sample FrelakmetBRP12BR_FD_187145 | JGI IMG/M metagenome (GOLD analysis project Ga0209253, IMG submission 187145) | Freshwater lake sediment microbial communities from the University of Notre Dame, USA, for methane emissions studies - BRP12 BR (SPAdes)... | ecosystem: Environmental > Aquatic >... | reverse complement strand
CGGAGTCACCTTAGTCACCGGCGACACCAAGGTGGTGGATCGCGGCAAGGGCGACGGGATCTTCATCAACACCGCGGGCATCGGCATCGTGCCGGAAGGCGTCGAGATCGCACCGGCCCGGGCACGCGCCGGCGACCTGGTGCTGGTGAGCGGCGAGATCGCGGTACACGGGATCGCCATCATGTCGGTGCGCCAGGGCCTGCAATTCGAGACCGAGATGGTGAGCGACTCCGCGTCACTGCACGAACTCGTGGCCGCAGCGCTCGATGTCGCGGGGCCCCACGTGCATGTGCTGCGCGACCCGACCCGCGGAGGGGTGGCGAGCGCACTCAACGAGATCGCGACCGCAGCGGAAGTGTCGATCGAGCTCGAGGAGCGCTCGATTCCCGTCAACGAGGCGGTGCAGGGGGCTTGCGAGTTGCTCGGCTTCGATCCGCTCTATGTCGCGAACGAGGGCAAGTGCCTCGCCATCGTGGCGCCGTCCCACGCTCAGGCCGTCCTCGATGCGTGGCGACGCCATCCGCTCGGGAAAGACGCGGCCATCATCGGCCAGGTGCGCGAAGAGCCGCGCGGCCGCCTCGTGCTGCACACGCGCATCGGCGCCCGCCGCATCGTCGATCGTGGCGATTGCGACGTCGATTTCGACCGGGTGGCGAACCCGTGGCTCGAGAAGGTCGTCGTCGAGGCCCGCGAGTCCCTCGGCGCCGGCCAGCCCCAGGTTGCGACGGTCACCCGGCTGCGCACGCCGCCGGCGGCCCCGCAGTTTTCGCGCGAGCAGCCGTTCGCGGCCGAGATCCTCGATAACCGGCGCATCACTTCGCGCGCGGCGACGAAGGACGTGCGCCACGTGGAGATCTCGCTCGCCGGCTCCGGCCTCAGGTACGAACCGGGCGACGCGCTCGGCGTCTGGCACGAGAATCCGCCTGCGATCGTCGACGGCGTCCTGCAGGCGGTCGGCGCCTCGGGCGACGAGAAGGTCGAGGCCGACGGCCAGACGCGCTCGCTGCGCGAGTGGCTGGCCGGTTCGCGCGAGATCACGCGGCTCACGAAGCCGTTCCTGGCGCAGCATGCAGATCTCGCGAAGAGTGCAGACCTGGCCGCGGTGCTCCAGCCGGGCCAGCACGAGCCGCTGCGCCGTACTTTGAAGGATCTGCAGCTGGTCGACGTGCTGAAGCGCCATCCCGCCGAGTGGGAGCCCGCCGCGCTCGTTGCGGCGTTGCGTCCCCTCGCGCCGCGCCTGTACTCGATCGCCTCGAGCCAGGAAACGGTCAGCGACGAGGCCCACATCACGGTCGCCGTCGTCGATTACGAAATCGACCGGCAGCGCCGGCTCGGCGCGGCGTCCGCTCACCTCGCAGCGCTGACCGGCCAGGACGCGCGGGCCCGCGTCTTCATCGAGCACAACGAACGGTTCCGCCTGCCGGACGACCTGTCACGCGACGTGATCATGATCGGCCCCGGCACCGGCGTGGCGCCGTTCCGAGGGTTCGTGCAGCACCGCGAAGCCCTGGGCGCTACCGGTCGCAACTGGTTGTTCTTCGGAGCGCGCCACTTCCAGAGCGAGTTCCTGTACCAGACGGAGTGGCAGGACGCCGTGAAGCGCGGCTCGCTGAACCGCCTGGACCTCGCTTTCTCCCGCGACCGCAGCATCGCCCGCGAGTACGTGCAGGACCGCCTGCGGCGCGTCGGCAAGGAGCTGTACTCGTGGCTCGACGGCGGCGCGTACCTCTACGTCTGCGGCGATGCACAGAAGATGGCGCCCGACGTCGATGCGGCGCTGATCGAGGTGGTGGCCGAGCACGGCGGCCGCGATCGCGAAAGCGCTGCGGCGTACGTCCGCCGCCTTGCCGACGACCGTCGCTACCTGCGGGACGTGTACTGAGCATGAGCGAGCAATCCCCCGTCGAGCGCATCAAGGCGGCGAGCCGCTTCCTGCGCGGGACGCTGGTCGAGAGCCTGGCCGATCCGCTCACCGGCGCGATCGCAGAGGACGACACCGCGCTCATCAAGTTCCACGGCAGCTACCAGCAGGACGACCGCGACATCCGCGAGGAGCGGCGCGGGCAGAAGCTCGAGCCCGCCTACAGCTTCATGATCCGCACGCGGCTGCCGGGCGGCGTCTGCACTCCGAAGCAGTGGCTCGCGCTCGACGAAATCGCCCGCCGTTACGCGAACGGCACGCTGCGCGTCACGACGCGGCAGGCCTTCCAGTTCCATGGCGTGATCAAGACGGAACTCAAGGCGACACTGCAGGCGATCAATGCCACGCTGATCGACACTATCGCCGCCTGCGGCGACGTCAACCGCAACGTGCTCGCGAGCGCCAACCCGGTCGAGTCGCGGGCGCACGCTGCGGTATTCGAGTGGGCGAGGAAGCTCTCCGAGCATTTCCTGCCGCATACGCGCGCGTACCACGAGATCTGGCTCGACGGCGAGAAGGTCGAGGGTACGCCGGAAGTCGAGCCGATCTACGGCGCCACGTACCTGCCGCGGAAGTTCAAGACCGCATTTGCCGTCCCGCCGATCAACGACGTCGACATCTTCTCGAACGACCTCGGCTTCATCGCCATCGTCGAGAACGGCAAGCTGCAGGGCTTCAACCTCACGGTCGGCGGCGGGCTCGGCACGACGCACGGCGACGCGCTCACGTACCCGCGTCTCGCCGACGTAGTCGGTTTCCTGAAGCCGGAGCAGCTGCTCGCCGTCGCCGAAGCCGTGGTGACGACGCAGCGCGACTTCGGCGACCGCGCCACGCGCAAGCACGCACGGCTCAAGTACACGATCGATGACCGCGGCCTCGACTGGTTCGTGGCCGAGATCACGAAGCGGCAGGGCTTCGTGCTCGAGCGGGCGCGTCCGTTCGACTTCACGTCGAACGGCGACCGGTTTGGCTGGGTCGAGGGTTTCGACGGCCGCTGGCACCTCACGCTGCGCATCGAGGCGGGACGGATCGCGGACAACGAGTTCGGTGCGCGGCTCACGGGCCTGCGCGAGATCGCCAGGATCCATCGCGGCGACTTTCGCCTGACGCCGAACCAGAACCTCATCATCGCGAACGTCGATCCATCGGCGAAGACCTTCGTCGACGCGCTGGTCGTGCGCTACAGCCTCGATCGTCACGCCCGCGCCACGCCGGTGGCGCGCGATGCCCTCGCGTGCGTCGCTTTGCCGACCTGCGCGCTCGCGATGGCGGAAGCGGAGCGTTACCTCCCGCGACTGACACAGCTCGTGGACGCGCGCCTTGCGGCCAACGGCCTTGCCGGCGAGCCGCTCACGTTGCGCATCACCGGCTGCCCGAACGGCTGCGCGCGGCCGTACCTCGCGGAGATCGCGCTCATCGGCAAGGCGCCGGGCCGCTACAACCTCTATTTCGGCGGCGACGCACGGGGGCAGCGCCTCAATGCGCTGCGCCTCGAGAACGTGGACGAGCCGGCAATCGTCGCGGAACTGGACCGGGTGTTCGCGCAATTCGCGCGCGAGCGCTTGCCGGGCGAGCGCTTTGGCGACTTCACGTGGCGCGCAGGACTCGTGCAGTCCAAGGCGCGGCCGAGCGGCGTGGCGGCATGAGAGCGCTGGCCTGGGATCATGAGCGGGCGGTCAACGAGCCGGCCCTGCTGGACGAAGTCAATGCGTCCCTCGAGCGCGTGAGCGCCGAGGAGCGCGTGACATGGGCGATCGAACACCTGCCGGGCGGCCATGCGCTGTCCTCCAGTTTCGGAGCGCAGGCTGCGGTGTCGCTGCATCTCGTGACGCGACAGTTGCCCTCGGTCCCGGTGATCCTGGTCGATACCGGGTACCTGTTCCCGGAGACCTATCGTTTCATCGACGACCTCGTTTTGAAGCTTGGGCTGAACCTGAAGGTCTACCAGTCGGCGGTGTCGCCGGCCTGGCTCGAGGCGCGCCACGGGCGCCTGTGGGAGCAGGGCCTCGACGGCATCCAGCGCTACAACGAACTGCGCAAGACCGAGCCCATGCAGCGCGCGATGGGCGAACTCGGCGTACGCACGTGGTTTGCGGGCCTGCGCCGCGACCAGTCGGCGAGCCGCCAGCGCATCCGTCCGCTCGAGTGGCGCGACGGCCGCTGGAAAGTGCACCCGATCTTCGACTGGAACGATCGCGGGATCTTCAGTTACCTGCGCGAGCACCAGCTGCCGTACCACCCGTTGTGGCACGAAGGCTACGTGTCGATCGGCGACTGGCACACGACCCGCACGCTGGCCGAGGCGGGCGATGCCGAGGCCACGAGGTTCTTCGGGCTCAAGCGCGAGTGCGGCATCCACGGCCTCGACGGCTGACGCAGATGCGCTACTTCCCGCTCTTTGCCGACCTGCACGGGCGGCGTGTCCTGGTCGTCGGCGGAGGCGAGGTCGCCGAGCGCAAGGTGCGGCTGCTGCTCGAAGCGGGCGCCGAGGTCTCGATCGTCTCGCCGGAACTCACGCCTAGGCTGACGGACAAGACCTCGGGTGCGTACGCCGGCGCCCTCGCGCGCGCGCGCGCGGGAGAGGGCGGGCGCAGCCCGGGTGAGGGTCCAGTCTCCGGATCCGCCATCCACATTGCCGGATGCTTCGATCCCGCGCACCTCGACGGCGCAGTCCTCGCAATCGCCGCCACCAACGACCCGGCCGTCAACGCACGCGTTGCTCAGGCCGGCCGCGAGCGCAACGTCCTCGTGAACGTGGTCGACGTCGCGGAACTCTCGAGTTTCATCGTCCCGGCCATCGTCGATCGATCGCCGCTCGTCATCGCGATCTCGACGGGGGGCGTGGCACCGGTGCTCGCACGCCTGGTCCGCGAGCGGATCGAGACCACGATCGACGAGTCGTTCGGTGCGCTGGCCGGCTTGTTGCAGCGCTGGCGGTCGCGGATCAAGTCTGCGTTGCCGGACGTGGGCGCGCGCCGCCGCTTCTACGAGAAGGTCGTGCGTGGAACGGTGGCGCAGGCGGTGCGCGCCCGGCAGGCGGACGCCGCGGAGGCCGAACTGCAGTCGCTGCTCACCGAGGCGCATGCGCCGCCGCGCGGCTCGGTCACGCTCGTGGGCGCGGGCCCGGGCGACCCCGGGCTGCTGACGCTGAATGCGCTGCGCGCGATGCAGCAGGCTGACGTGATCCTGCACGATCGCCTGGTCTCCGAGGACGTGCTCTCGCTGGCGCGTCGCGATGCCGACCGGATCTCCGTCGGCAAGATGGCAGGCGGGCATTCAGTGGGGCAGGGGCGCATCCACGAGCTGATGCTCGAGCACGCCCGCGCCGGCCGTCACGTCGTGCGTCTGAAGGGCGGCGATCCGTTCATCTTCGGCCGCGGCGGCGAGGAACTCGAATTCCTCGCAGCGCACGGAATCCCGTTCCAGGTCGTGCCCGGCATCACGGCCGCGCTTGCTTGTGGAGCCTACGCGGGCATCCCGCTCACGCACCGCGACCACGCGCAGTCGGTGCGGCTGGTCACGGCGCACACGGGTGATGCCCTCGACGGCCTCGACTGGCCGGCGCTGGCCCAGGAGCGCCAGACGCTGGCGCTCTACATGGGCGTGGCGGGACTCGAGAAGATCGGCGAACAGCTGGTGGCGCACGGGCGCGGTGCGTCGACGCCGGTCGCCGTCGTCGAGAACGGCTCGCGCGCCGACCAGTGCGTCACGATCACGAACCTTGGCGAATTGAGTGTCGTGGCCCGCGAAGGTGGTATCTGCTCGCCGGCGCTCGTCATCGTGGGCGAAGTGGCGGCGCTTGCGGCCAAGTTGCACTGGTTCGGCGCCGCGCCGCGAACCCTGGGCGCGCTCAGCGCCGCCGCGTGAGCGCTCTGCACCGCTCCCGCGCCGGGAGCGCTTTGCGCCTGGTCATTGCTCAGGCTGGATGCCTGACGCTGGATGAATGCTAATCTCCGTAGCTACGGAGAAGCTGCCCATTGAAACCAGACGCCACCGGATCCGTCATCCTGCTCGTCGAGGATAATCGCGACATCGCGGAGATGGTCGCCGAGTTCCTGGAGCGTAAAGGCTATGCGGTCGATCACGCGGGGGACGGCGTGACCGGGCTGCACCTTGCGGTCACGAACCCTTACGACGCGATCGTCCTGGACCTGATGTTGCCGGGCCTGGACGGCCTCGCCCTGTGTCGCAAGCTGCGCGAGGAAGCGAAGCGCGACACGCCGCTGCTGATGCTGACCGCGCGCGACACCGTCGATGACAAGGTCCTCGGCCTCGAGGCGGGCGCCGACGATTACCTCGTCAAGCCGTTCGATATCCGGGAACTCGAGGCGAGGATCCGCACCCTGCTGCGCCGCCAGCGCGGTACTGTCGTCGCCGAGACCCTGCGCGTCGGCGACTTGCTGCTCGATACGTCGACGCTGGAGGTCACGCGCGCCGGGCAGCCAATCAAGCTCATGCCGATCGGCCACAAGCTGCTGGCGGTCCTCATGCGCGCATCGCCGCGCATCGTGAGTCGACAACAGCTCGAGCGTGAAGTCTGGGGCGACGTGCTGCCGGACTCCGACACCTTGCGCAGTCACCTCTACGCACTGCGCAAGGCAATCGACAAACCCTTTGACCGGCCCCTGCTCCATACGGTCGCGGGTGCCGGCTACCGCCTGGCTTTGACTCATGAAGAGAAGTAGCGGCTCCCGCGGCGGCATCGGCGCACGACTCGGCCGGGCCTTCCTGCTGCAGGCCGCTTTCATCAGCGTGGCGGCCTTCGTGGGCGTCTTCGTCGCCGGCGCGCTGCTCGAGCGCGTGCTGATCCGGGAGGCATTGCGAGACGAGGCGGCACACTTCTGGGAGCAGCGCTCGACGCGGCCGGACTTCCCGCTGCCAAGCACCCGCAATCTCACCGGCTACATGGGTGAAGTGCCCGACGAGCTGCGACCGCTCGGACTCGGCTACCATCCTTGGCACCCCCACGCAGTCGATTACCTCGTGTACGTGAGCGAGCGCCAGGGCGAACGCCTCTACCTGGCTTTCGACCGCAGCAGCGTCGGGCGGCTCGCCACCTACTATGGGCTTGCGCCGCTGGCAATCGTGCTGCTGGCGCTGTACCTCTCGACCTGGCTCGGGTTTCGTGTCTCGCGGCGGGCGCTGTCTCCCGTGATTGCCCTCGCGCGCTCCGTGCGTCAGCTTGACCCCAAGTCCCCTGACCCGGCTGCTTTCGATCCCGACCGACTTCCAAGCGGCGCCGACGACGAGATCAGCGAACTTTCGGCGGCCCTCGCGTGGTTCGCCCGGCGGCTCAACGAGTTCATGGAGCGTGAGCGGCATTTCACGAGGGATGCGAGCCACGAGCTGCGCAGTCCACTGACCGTGATCCAGATGGCTTCCGACCTGCTGCTGCACGGCGAGAATCTCGGGAAGCCGGAGCGACGCGCGGTGGAGCGGATCCGCCGCTCGGCACGCGACATGGAAGAACTGACGGCCGCCTTCCTGCTGCTCGCGCGCGAGTCGGAGACGGGCCTGCCGACCGAGACGGTTTGCATCAACGACGTCATCACCACCGAACTCGAGCGCGCTCGACCGCTTGCGCAAGGCAAGCCGATCGCGCTGCAAGTCGATGCCCGTTACCGACTGTCGCTCGAGGCTCCCGAGAAAGTGCTGTCGGTGCTGATCGGAAACCTGCTGCGCAACGCCGTCGCATACACGGACGCAGGACGGGTCCGCGTCGAGATCGACGCCGATGCGATCATGATCGAGGACACCGGCATCGGTCTGCCTGCCGAGCGCGTTCGCGACATGGGTCGACCGTTCGTGCGCGGGTCCACCGGGCAGCCTGGCCACGGTGTCGGGCTCACCATCGTACGGCGCCTGTCCGATCGGTTCGGCTGGCCCGTCGAGTTCACGAGCCAGCTCGGCGTGGGCACTCGGGTCCGCGTGGCGTTCCCGGACGCCTCGGCCACCCCGCTCGAGGGCTGACGCGGGGGCGTTCAGCCGCCGGCAGTCGCGCCTTCACGGCGCGTGCACGTCTTCTTCACGTGGTCTTCACGCGGGGCTCGTCACACTTCCCCCCGCAGCGAGCACCCCGTTGCAGTGACGGAAATCTCGACGCCGCCGGGACGGGTCCTCGCTCGCCGTCGAACCAGACATTCGGACCATCAGGAGACTCGAACATGACTTCTTTCAGCATGAAGACGACCGCGAAGTGGGCCCGGCAAGCAGTGGCCGCGGTGATGGCAGCCTCGGTGCTCGTCGGCGGACCGGCCATGGCAAGTGGCAAGGCCGCCAATTCCGGCAGCTCCAGCAGCACTCGTATCCCGGACTTCGTGAAGCCCGTGCGCGTCAGCGGCACGATCGTGGACGTGGCCGTGTCCAACCCCGCGTTCAGCACGCTGGTCACGGCGCTGACCGCCGCGAATCTCGTGACCACGTTGCAGGGACCGGGACCATTCACGGTCTTCGCGCCGACCAACGACGCCTTCGCGAAGGTGCCCGCCCCGGTGCTCAATCTGCTGTTGTCGAATACCGCCGCGCTGACCGACGTGCTGCTTTACCACGTCACGGGCGGCTACCAGGACGTGCGCTACGCCTTCGTGCCGCGCGATCTCAAGACGGTCCAGGGCCAGCAGGTCTTCGCCGAGCGCGAGCGCGATGCGCTGCTGATCAATAACTCGCGGGTGATCGGCCAGCCCATCGTGACCGACAACGGCGTGATCTATGTCGTCGACAGCGTGCTGCTGCCGCAGTATCGCTGAGCCCGCGCGCCTTCGGGCGGGCGTTTACGCAAACGCTGGGGTTTCCGGCGGCATGAGCCGCCGGAAACCGCCTGACAAACTCGAGCGCTGCAGCACAAGACTCGCTCGAGGCCGAACTCCAGATCGACACGGTCTACGAACGGGGCCGACGCCAGATCTTGATATCCATCAGGAGGTTGGACTGGGAAAATGACGGGGCTGGTCTAGACTGGTCGCCAGCCCATCCCAGAACTGGAGTATTCACCCGTGGATTTCCAATACAGCGCCAAGACCCGCGACTTGATGAAGCAGATTGACGACTTCATGCAGGTCAACGTGTTCCCGGCAGAAGCGGAGTTCGATGAATTCACCGACGACCCAGCCAACCGCTGGGTGGTGCCGCCGGTGATCGAGACTCTGAAGTCGAAGGCCAAGGCCGCCGGGCTCTGGAGCCTCTTCCTGCCGCACGAGTACGGAAAATTCAGTCCAGGCCTGACCAACCTGGAATATGCGCCACTCGCCGAACTGATGGGCCGGATCGAATGGGCGTCCGAAGTGTTCAACTGCAATGCACCGGACACCGGCAACATGGAAGTGCTCGCCAGGTACGGCAGCGAAGCGCAGCAGGAACGCTGGCTCAAGCCGCTGCTCGACGGCACGATCCGATCCGCCTACCTGATGACCGAGCCGCAGGTCGCCTCCTCGGACGCGACCAACATCGAATGCTCCGTCGTTCGCGACGGCGACGACTATGTGATCAATGGCCGCAAGTGGTGGTCGACCAGCGTGTACGACCCGCGCTGCGAGCTGCTGCTGGTCATGGGCAAGACGCGCACCGACGGTCCGCGCCACACGCAGCAGTCGACGATCATCGTTCCGATGAAGACGCCCGGGGTGCGCCTCGTGCGCCCGCTCAAGGTGTTCGGGGAAATTCACTCGCCGTCGGGACACGGCGAAGTCGCGCTCGAGAACGTGCGGGTGCCGGTGACGAACCTGATCCACGGCGAAGGACGCGGCTTCGAGATCGCGCAGGGCCGCCTCGGACCCGGGCGCATCCACCATTGCATGCGCCTCATCGGCGCCGCGCAGCGTTCGCTCGATCTGATGTGCCGCCGCGTCGAATCGCGGGTGGCGTTCGGCCGCAAGCTGAGCGAGCAGAGCAGCATCCGCCGGGACATTGCGCGCTCGCGCTGTGAGATCGAGCAGGCCCGCCTGCTCACCCTGGCCGCCGCCGACAAGATGGACCGCGCAGGCAGCAAGGGGGCAAAAGAACTGATCTCGATGATCAAGATCGTCGCGCCGCAGATGTGCCAGAACGTGGCCGATCGCGCAATCCAGGCGTTCGGCGCCAAGGGCCTCTGCCAGGACACGCCGATTGCGGCGGCCTTTGCCTACGGCCGGTACGTGCGCCTCGCGGACGGTCCGGACGAGGTGCACATGGGGCAGCTTGCGAAATGGACGATCGAGGCGGCGATGGCCGGCGCGAACGGACCGGGTTCCACTTTGGCGCGTCCCGCGACATGAGCAAGCCGAAGCTGATCTATTTCGACGCGCCGGTCAGCCGCGGGGAGGAGTGCCGCCTCGCCCTGCATCTCGCCGGCATCGACTTCGACGACGTGCGCATCAAACCTGCCGCATGGCCCGCGATGAAGGAACAGACTCCATACGGCGGCCTGCCCGTCCTCGAACTCCCGGGAAAACCGGCGCTCGCCCATTCCAACGCCATCCTGGTGCTGATCGGTCGCCGCCACGGCCTCCACCCGGCCGACGACTTCGAGGCGGCGCGTCACGAAGGCATGATGCAACACGTGGAGACGCTGCGAGCGGTTGTCTCCCCGACGCTGCGCATGGAGGAAGCGGAAAAGAAGGCCGCGCGCGAGGCGCTCGTGGCGGGTTTCCTGCCCTCATGGGCGAAGGCGGCGGAGAGAAACATCCTCGGCACGCCGTTCTTCGGCGGCGACTCGCTCCAGGTCGTGGACCTCAAGCTGCACATGGCGGTTCGCTGGTTCATCGGCGGCAAGGTCGATTAC
>Ga0209253_10005833_pt1 | contig 10676 bp, 10 predicted proteins | sample FrelakmetBRP12BR_FD_187145 | JGI IMG/M metagenome (GOLD analysis project Ga0209253, IMG submission 187145) | Freshwater lake sediment microbial communities from the University of Notre Dame, USA, for methane emissions studies - BRP12 BR (SPAdes)... | ecosystem: Environmental > Aquatic >... | reverse complement strand
TCACTTCGCCGGCAAATAGAGCGCCTTCATCTGCCATACGTCGTTTTATGAATGCATGCCCGACCCGTTCCATCAGCGGTATCCCACCCGCTGAATGAATCATCTCAGGCACAGCCCAGGAGGCGCGTACATCATAAATAATTTTGGAATCCGGGGACTTTTCCAAAAGATAACTTCCCAGAATCGCGGTCAAGAAATCGCCCGAAACAAAATGACCGCGATCATCAATAGTGAAGAAACGATCGCCGTCGCCATCGAAGGCAAACCCGATATCGGCCCGTTCTTGCACTACTCGGCGCTGCAGCTCCAGGCGGTTTTCGGGTTGCAACGGATCGAGTCCGTGGTTGGGTAAATTTCCATCTGGCTCTAAATATAAACCGACTAACTCAATCGGTAATTGCCCGTAGACCTCTTTCAGGATTGGTCCAACCATCCCGTTTCCAGTATCGACCACCACCTTTAGCGTTCTCAACACCCCAATATCCACCAGCGAGAGCACCTTATCCGTAAAAGCCTGGCTAAAATCTTGCGTGGCGACTTGACCCAGGCGGACAGGGCGAGGGAAATCTTCCTTTTCAACCAGCTGGCGAATCTCCTGAATACCCTCGTCGCCGCTTAGCAAATACGGCATCTTTCTTACCATCTTGAAACCATTATAAGCTTTAGGATTATGTGAAGCGGTTACCATCAAGCCCGGTAATCCCAGCCTGCCACAGGCGTAATAATATTGGTCTGTGCTGACCATACCGATATCCAGGACATCTGCGCCTTGCTCCGTCAGCCCACACAATAACGCCTGGTGGAGGGCAGGACCACTCAGGCGCATATCCCGACCGACGATAACTTGCCGACAGTTGATCAGAGTGACGAAAGCCCGCCCTACCGCATAGGCAACTTGTTCATCCAGTTCGGTAGGGTAAATGCCTCGTATATCGTAAGCTTTGAAAATTGCAGGTTTTACATTCACAGATCAGTTGTTTCCTAACTATGTCAGATCGTTCCGTCCTATCGCTTTTAAGTGCTCGACTAATTCCTTAACCCGCTGTTCCTCAGTTTTTGAACACACCAACAAGGCATCTTCAGTATCAACGATCACCAGGTCATGCACTCCGATTGTGGCAATCAATCGTTTCTCGCCAAAGACCAACGTCCTCTGGGTGTCTATCCCTAAATGTGGCCCAACCACACTATTCCCTTGTTCGTCAGCCGGCAGCAAGCCAATCAGGCTACTCCAACTGCCGATATCGCTCCAACCCATCTCCACTGGGATGACCGCGACATCCCGAGCGCCCTCCATAACACCATAATCGATGGTTTGTTTGGCGACCTGCGGCCAAATGCGTTGTATTGTAGTGAGGTAATCTGGTGTGCCAAAAGACTTACCAATTTCCATCAACTGAGTAAAAAAAGTTGGCATTTGACGTTCAAACTCTTCCAGAACGCGCTGCACCTGCCAGATGAACATCCCGCTGTTCCATGAAAATAGCCCGCTTTGAAACATTCTGATAGCATTTTCCAGGTCAGGTTTCTCGACGAATCGATTTACACAGAAATGCATAAGATCGCCTGCATTCCCCAGACATGGACCTTGTTCGATATATCCATAACCAGTGGCTGGACCAGTTGGACGGATCCCCAGGGTGACCAGATACCCCTGGCGGGCAGCCTGTTCTGCCGCTCTCAACGCTTGAAGAAAGCGTTCTGTGTCGATAATATAGTGGTCGGCTGTTAAAACCGCCATCACCGCCTCTTGATCATGCCGGTAAAGGTGTAAAGCCGCCAGGCCGATGGCCGGAGCCGTACCGCGGCCTTCTGGCTCGACTATGAAGTTTTGGTCGTTCAGACCAGGAACCTGTTGGTGGAGTAAATTGATATGGCCGGCTCTGGTTACTATCCAGACGCGCTGGACGGGAAACAGCGCCTCCAGACGTTCCACTGCATGTTGGAACATCGTTCGCCCAGCCAAAAGATTCAAAGACTGCTTTGGCCGGTTTTCCCGGCTGAGCGGCCATAAACGAGTGCCCGAACCTCCAGCCATGATCAAAGCATGATACACACCAACCTCCGATCGAAACTCAAACCAAGCCTGACGGATGCATTTTACCATTTCCTTCTTGCATGCCTACCTTGACTTTCTATCAAACCTCCGCCTTTAGAGGGGTATTACCCATTCGACAGACAGGGATAAACCAGGCAAAATAAACTTTCCCAATGATACAATAAGCCTTATACCTACAACGATAGAATTCTCAAAGCTACTCGTGTGAACGCGGTCATTGTGTCTCTGATCCACTGGAACCTGCTTGAAGCGGAGCAGAAAGCCCGCGCTCTGGTTTCGGCTGGTTATTCAGTCCAGTTTGACTTACCTCCTTTTCCAGAATTAATTCGCAGAATACACAAGGTTCCTCCGGATGCAATATTGATCGATCTGAGCCGTTTGCCATCCCAGGGACGTGACCTGGGTGTGGCGCTTCGCCAGGCGAAAGCCACCCGTCATATCCCATTGCTTTTTGTGGGCGGTGAACAGCTAAAAGTCGAGCGTATCCGGGAATTGTTGCCTGATGCTACCTTTACAAATTGGGGAGAGATCGAAAGCGCCTTGAAACTAGCCCTGATCAGCCAGCCTGCTGCGCCGGTTTCTCCAGATTCGCGATTTGCTGCCTATGCCGGCACTCCTCTGCCAAAAAAACTGGGGATCCGAGCCGGATTGAAGATAGGTCTGATCGGGGCGCCGCCTGAATTTGAAAGCCGCCTGGGCGAATTACCTGCTGGGGTCACCCTGCAAGCCGGGCTGGCAGACCCTTGTGACCTGGCAATCTGGTTTGTTCACTCGTTTGCTGAATTTGAGCAAGACCTGCCTCAGGTTACTCAGGCAGCCGGGGATATCCCACTGTGGATTGCCTGGGAAAAGAAAGCAACCCGCCCAACCGGACAGCCAGATATTGCTGTAACACAAACAATCATCCGAAAAGCAGGACTGGCGGAGGGCTGGGTTGATTATAAAATTTGTTCGATTGACGAACATTGGTCAGGGCTGCTCTTCCGGCAACGCAAGCAAGGTGAATCCAGCGGATAACTTAAATTCCGGTGATGGATTCCGTTTTCTGAGAGGCTGTCTATGCAAATCGACCCTCAAGCGGCTGCCATGCTGCTCGAAAACCAACTGGCTCCCTGGAAACAGGCTATTCTCGACCCTGGCAAAGCCCAGGAAAATGTGCTTCAGAACCTGCTTCGTGACTATGCGAAGACTGAATACGGGCGCCAGCACAGTACAGCAGAAATAAGTTCATTAGCAGACTATCGTAACCGCTTCCCCATCATTACTTATGCCAGTATCCAACCTCTTATCCAGCGCGTGATGCAAGGAGAAATCGAGTCACTTTTATGGGAGCCGCCCGTCGGATGGGCGATCACGCGCGGGACGACCAAAGGCGAATCCAAGTTCATCCCAATGACCGCCACCGACCTGCGTATGCGGGTCAGTGCTGGCCGGGCGATGATGAACTACGTGGCAGAGACAGGCCGCTTCGATCTTTTCGCTGGCGTCAACTTGAACCTGAACTTCCCTTCGGTGGTCGGCACCCTCAAAGTCGGCGAACGTGAGATCAAATATGGCTACTCCTCCGGCATCTATACCCGCCACGTTTCCACCTTCACGCCCATCCGCTCTGTGCCAGCCCAGGAAGAAATCGATGCCCTTGGCGGAGGCAAATCGGTCAAAGACTGGGACAGGCGTTTTGAGCTGGCCTACCAGACCTGCAAAGACCAGAATGTCAGCCTGGTCGGCGGCGTCGCCCCCACTGCATTGCGCTTCGCCCGCTACTTGCATAACAAGTATCATCGCTATCCGAAAGATATTTGGAAAACTCAGATCATGACCCTGGGCAGCGTCCCAGGGATCAATACCCATTACCAGCCCGCGCTAAACGCGCTGTACGGTCCGGCTGCTATACGCGAGATCTATGGCGCGACCGAAGGCATGTTCGGCCAGCAGCGTGACAGCCAGCGCGCCTGGGTACCCAACTATGATCTTTTCTTCTTTGAAGTTGCCACACCTGGAGGGATAAAAATGCTGCACGAAATGCGTCCCGGCGAGATGGGTGGCCTGGTGGTCTCCACACCAATCCTGCCGCGTTACCAGATCGGCGACCTGATCCGCGCCTTCGAAGCGCCCTATTTTCGCTGTATCGGCCGTGAAGAATGGTGGACTCCCTTACGCTATGCCTGGGATGAATTAATTACCCTGAACCTGGACCGGTTATAACCTTTCTATTTAATTTGGATCTCAGTAGTGCGTTTGTTTTTCATTTGCGCCGGAATAATCCGCGCGCTACAATGACCAGGCCCAATCCGATCAATACAAGCGGCCAAATAATATTCCAGCCTATGAAATCACCCAGGCCAATCCCAATGAATACGATCGCAAGGATCACTGTGCCGACAACAGAACGGCGGTAGATTGGCACGAGTAGCCGGATCACAACCTCTACAAGCAGGATAACGCCGGCTCCCAACATCACTAACGACCAACCCTGTGCCAGACGTCCAACCCAAAGCGGAGCATTAAATGTCTGGTGCAGCAATCTATCCAGCATGCCGAGGTTGGAAAGCAATAACACAGTTCCCGCCCAGAGCAGGATCAGCCCCCAGATGATCGGACTCAACGGATCACGCCGGTATTTCTCCTCCCAACTTTTCTCTTCAGGGGTCTTCTCTTCGTGTTTTTCCAGTTCTTTTTCGTCGAATTTCTCGTCCTTTTCGTCTGGCATAGCACCCTCCAATGCGGATTATATCTCAATTAAAACCGGCTATCACCCTTTATGGATACAATGTATTGATATCGTTCCGTAATGAATAAGCCCGGTAAGCATGTGTTTCATCCAATAAGATTCGAATCTGATCCAGCAAGGCAGCTGCTTGCGACGCGTCATTAACTCCACCCGACACAATTCTGATCCGGTCTACCTCTTCCTTAACAACATCCGCTTGGGTTATTTCTTCGTCTTTCGAGATGAATGTAATGTGTCCCATAGCTGCCAGCCACTCGAGACCTAGTCGTACCGTCCATTTTTTCTGTGCCGTCGCAGCCGCCAAACCAGAGAGAGACGCCCAGCCATCCTGCTTCGATATCACATATTTCACCAGACCTGCCAGGCGTTCTAAGAAAGCTTGTGGCTGATCCGTTTCCGGGTCGACCGCAAAGACTACTAACCGGTTAGGCCGGGTACAGGTTAAAACCTCTTGAAGCTCTGCCCAACCGGGTGGGGTCGTCCATACCACCAAGGTCTCGCACGCCGACAAGCGCTGCCGGTCAAATACCACTCCGCCTAGAGTCTGCGACAATCGGGAATTGGCTTCCGCTTCTGCCCAGATTTGGATTCGCCCGGTTGAAGTATCTGCCAGCAGGTCTTGCAGGACTGACAATGGGTGTGATTGGCTGCGGTAATCTATAATTTCCGGAGCAGGAGCAGCCGAAACCAGCCCGGCTGCCTGGGGGGCTTCTCGAAAATTCAGACAGGTTACCTGTAGTTCGCTCTGGTTGCGATAAGTGGACACCCGCAGCGTGAAAGCCAAATCGAACACTCCGTGAGACAACGCTCCACTCGACTCAGAATCACCCGCTCCCCACCAGACCGCTCGCCGCGCAAAACCATTTTCATCTTCGATGGTCAGGTGTAGATGTTCACCTTGCCGTCCGAAAGCCGCCCGATGGACCACATGCAGCCCACAACTCACCAGCGCCAGTGGCGGGTTCCCTGCCCCAAACGGCGCCAGGCGCTCAAGCGATCCAGCTAATTCCAGGTTGATTTCTCCCCAAGGCAAGACGCCATCTATGAACAAAGCTTCGAGGCTGGCAGCCCGTTCTGCCGGCAGAGCTGCGCGTTGGGCTGCCACCGCTTGGGAGAGTCCTCGGCGGAAATTGGTAATGTTCTCCGTCGGGATCGAAAAACCCGCCGCCATAACATGCCCGCCAAAGCCGTTTAGCAAATGGGCTTGTCCGGCTAATGCAACGGTGATATCCACACCCTCCACCGAGCGCGCCGAGCCACGCCCATCTTCCCCGGGTGGAATAGCAATCAATACTGTGGGCTTACCCAGCAGCTCCACCAACCTGCTAGCGACAATCCCGATCACCCCAGCCGGCCAGGCCGGGTGGGCTAAAACCAAAGCCTCATAATCGAGCAATGCCGGTTCTTGCTCGATCTGTGCCAGGGCCGCCCGCAAGACCTGGCTGGTGAGCAATTGGCGGCGGCTGTTCAAGCCTTCCAATTCCAGCGCCAGCAAACGCGCCCGGCCCACATCAAGAGTGGAGAGCAATTCAACCGCCGGGTTTGCATCTCCCAGTCGACCCAAAGCGTTCAGGCGCGGCGCCAGCACAAAGCCAATCTGCTCTTCGGTCATGCGCTCGGCGTTCAAACCAGCCCGCTCATATATAGCCTGCAGGCCAGGGCGCTGGGGCTGGCGCAACCGCCCCAGACCGCGCTGCAACAGGTAACGAGCCTCGCCGGTCAACAATGCCACATCCGCCACGATTCCTAACGCTGCCAGGTCCAGGTGTTGTTCAACCCTCACGGGATTCCCGGCCTCCTGGAAAAGCGCCTCCGCCAGCTTATATGCCACACCCACCCCTGGCAGACTTCCCAGGCTGTGTCCGGGAGGTAACAGGCGCGGCGTAACCAGCGCGTACGCTGGAGGGAGATGAGGGTTCTCATCTATTGCTTCACCACCCTCTCCAGGGGGCAACCGAGTCAGCTCGTGGTGGTCGGTGATAATCACGTCCACACGCCGCTCTCTAGCAAAAGCAATCGCTGGGTGGGCGGCGATGCCGGTATCGCAGGTCAGCACGACTTTTGGCGGATTGCCGGTTTCCAACAAGCTCTTCAATACCGGCAGGTTGACGCCATGCGATTCCTGGGCCCGCACCGGGATATGGTAGCTGACTTGCCCACCCAGCTCGCGCAACGTGGACACAAGCAGCGTGGTGGCAGTCTGTCCATCCACATCAAAATCCCCCCACACCAGGATGTGCTCTCCTTGACCTAAAGCAGATTGCAACCGTTCTACCGCCCGCTCCATGCCGGGCAGTTCTCTAGGATCGGCGGGTGAATAGCAAGCCGGATCCAGGAAAGCACGCGCCGCTGCCGGGTCCAAATAACCTCGCCGAGCCAGAGCCTGCGCCACCAGCGGCTGCCCGCCTGCGATCTGCAGCAATTCAGCGGATATATCCATTTCGAGGGTTTCGAGCCAGGGACGCATCCGTCTATCTACGATTCATTTATCGGCAAATAAGATATCTAAACAACTTGACAAGAACATTTGTTCTAATATATAATCCTATCAGAATGGACAGAGGCCCTTCCAAAACGCCACCAGGCGCAACAGCAGCGGGCTGGCGCCTCGCCCATCCTGCTCGAAGTATGCGCCAGGAGCCGAAAGATGACGCTATTGGATCGCCTGTTAGACAAGCTTGGGCTGCGCCGGCTGGAACGCCGACGCTTTACCCTGGACGGCCAGCTGGTAGCATATCTACAAGAGTTGGCCGATCACGAACAGCGCCCTGCCGCCGAAGTCGCCGGTGAGCTACTGGCCAGCGGAGCCGCGCAACGCAACCAGGCCCAAGAAATCTACCAATGCTGGCTGAGTCTCTCCGCTCGTGAACAGGAGGTTGCCGCGCTGGTCTGCCTGGGCTACACCAACCGCCAGATCGGCAACCGGTTGGTAATTTCCCCGCAAACGGCCAAAGCGCACGTCCGAAATATCCTTTACAAGTTTGATCTGCATAGCAAAGAAGAACTGCGCATGCTGCTAGCCAACTGGGACTTCAGCACCTGGTTTTGATCTGAAGCGACTTATTCGAGCGATACGCCCAGGTGCCTGAGGACAATCTCTAACGGCCAGTGACGGTGTTCGTCGAAAGCCTGCCGAGCATCTGCCAGGGCGCGCTGCTTTTCCTCTCGGTGCATCACCAATCGGCCTTTGACCTGGATTGTCGACAGGTGTTCGGCTATACCGCGCGTGCTGCTATCGCTCTGCTGGACCGCTTCGGCGATATATTGTTTTAAATATTGCTGGTAGCGAACTCGATCCATCTGGTCACTCCATCCGTTATTAGATTATACCTGATCGGTTTCTAAGGCTGGCAATTTGACATGCTTCCCGGTCAAAGAAAATCTCGTCAAAAGACGTATTGCTTTCCAGGGCGAATCCGGTAAAATGGGAGCAATTCGAACACATATACTGGTCAGGAGAAAATAAACGAAATGCACGTCCGAACCAATCTATATTCCGGCGAGACCGCCTCAAATCCAGTCGAAGCCCAGCTCAACCAATGCTTCCAGACAATATTGGGACTGGTCCAGACCGCCAACCAGGTGGTGAACAATTCTCTGACCAACCCAGAAGCTCTCAAGTTGTTCGTAAAGACCACTCCACCCGCCGGTTCATAAGCAATTATTTCTGCCATTCTCCCCTTTCGCCGTAGCCCGGGTTTCTAACCCGGGTTTCCGGTTAAATACGCCTGTAAATCTAATAAACACAACCCGACATTTGTCTCTTGACGGTTATGGCAGCTTTCTCTATACTCTAATGGGAAGATTTCTTACCAAAACGAAGCGATTAAGATAGACACACAGGAGAAAAGATGATTTTACACACGAAAACCAAAACCTCAAGCCTGTCCAACCAGCTTAAATTGCGCACTGGTCTACGCAGCGGCAGTTTTTCTAGCTGTAATGCCTACTGTGGGCAAGAATACAACCGCTGCTTGGTAAATGGAACGCCTAGCGATACCTGCAACGACCGACTGCCTGTCTGCCAAAATGCTTGCACCGTTTGCGGAACGTATTAATAGCCAAAATTGGGTTGGTTATTATTTATCGGTTCTGAAAATGCCGTTCAAGTAGCATGGCTTCGTCGGTCATACCGTGCTTCTTGTAAAAAGCAATAGCCGGTAAATTATCCGCGCTCGTGCTGACCGACACTTCCATCCAATTGTTGCTCTCAGCCCGGCGGAATACTTCTTGTAGCAACAAGCCGCCCAGCCCTTGCTGGCGGTTCCTGGCGCGGATGATCAGTTCCCGGATCAGGCAGCAATCACCGGCATGCCATAAATCAAGACTCACGGTATAGCTGAGCAAACCCACCACTTGCCCATCCACTTCCGTTAATAGAATCGTATTTCCTGGACCTTCCAGGAAATGTTTCACATCCTCCGCACTCAATACAATTTTATCGCCATCCATTTCACCCAGCTCGCGGATCAATGAAACCACAACCTCGTTGTCCTCCAGGCGAGCTTCCCTAACGAATGTTGCCATGCTGCCTTCCTCCAAGCCCTGAATAGTGGTTTTTTAACTCGCCTGTCATCTGGGTCTCATCACTAATCGCCCGTTCTCGCGCTCGACCTGCATCGCAAAATCAAAACGATCCACCTGCATGCACAGTTCCAGATCACGAGCCAGGGACCCAGCCAATTCCGGATCAGAAAGATTTCTCCCCGCAGGAGATTGTAAGACACGTTGCCGGTAGACTTCAGGCTCGACCTGTTGGCCGCGTAATAAAGCTTCCATGTAATGCGCGCAAGCCAGGTCCTCATCTCCATGCCCGCCTGGACCGGCACCAGTGATCACAAAGACAATTGAAGCAGGCGAGATCTTGCGTAGATGGCGCACCGTTGCTCCCGCGCAGCACAGACTGGCAGCCAGCAGCGTCTTTGCCTGGCGGGCGCGCACGATTCCTTGCGTCCCGGCACTGGTACGCTGGATCAAGGCTTTACCGGAAAGATCTAAATCCAGGAACTCGGCTGGTGAATTGCCAAAATCGAACGCTTCTACCTTGACGCCGCCCACCTCACCCATCACTAATGCGCCAGGAATGGCTATCTTGAGTTCAAGCGCTTCTTTAACCCCGCTGACCAGCGTGATACTCTCGGCGCCAGCTGCAAAGGCATAAGCGGCAGTTGAGAAAGCCCGGAAAACATCGATGACAACCACTGTATTCTTGGATCTGGAACAGGTTTCAAGCGTGGCATATCGGAATCTCATTGATCTTGTTTCCCTTTTTCGGATGGCGTGAACAACCTCGCGAAACCCGGGTAAGGCTTTAAAGGGATGTATTCAAAGTGTACGCTTCTGGAATCTCGTGTTCAAGCGCAATGATCTTCATGAAATCTTTCTCTGCTAATATCAAACGATCGCAGTCCGGGATCGAAAGTTCAAGCGGAAGGCTCTTCCAATATCTTTGAACACTACTATCGAACTGTGTAGTTGTTCAGTCAGTTGGTTCACCAACCACAAACCCATTGAGCGTATGGTTCTCCATACTTTTCCGCAAGATACCCTGGTAATTTCAATTATACAACTAACCAAATCCTCTCGGAAAATAACAGAACATTTGGGTGAAGTAACCAATGAACCGGATTGCCTTTTAGATCTAGGTCATTTCCCCCGCTACTTCCCGGTCAGGAATACGCAACCATGTCTCGATCTGTTGTTCCAAGTAGGCAGCCAGGTCTGGAGATTCCAAGTTTTTGATCAGGTCCAGTTTGCGACCATCTTTCAACAACGCACATAGCTGGTAAGAATAGTGCGTGCCGCTATCAGACGATGTGTGACTCTCCTTGCAGTAGAGCTGGTCCAACTCATCAACCGGGACTTTTACCTCCCCATACCAGGGTA
>Ga0209253_10005832_pt1 | contig 10677 bp, 13 predicted proteins | sample FrelakmetBRP12BR_FD_187145 | JGI IMG/M metagenome (GOLD analysis project Ga0209253, IMG submission 187145) | Freshwater lake sediment microbial communities from the University of Notre Dame, USA, for methane emissions studies - BRP12 BR (SPAdes)... | ecosystem: Environmental > Aquatic >... | reverse complement strand
GAAGCCGGCGTTAAGCTTGGTGATAACGTTGCTATAATCGGGGCGGGTCCGATTGGGCTGCTTCATCTGTTGGCTGTCAGGAAGATGGGTGTTAAGAAGGCGATCATGGTTGATCTTGTAGATGAACGGTTGAGTTTTGCGGAGAAGATTGGGGCTGACGTGACCGTTAATGGTGGAAGAGAGGATGTGCCTGCGAGGGTGAAGCAGCTTACTGGCGGTTATGGTGCGGATGTTGTTATCGAGGCGATTGGTTTGCCTGCGACTTGGGAGCAGGCTTTGCGATTGGTGCGCAAGGGCGGGACGGTGCTTGAGTTTGGTGGGTGTCCTCCGGGGACGGAGATAAAAGTTAACGCGGAGCAGCTTCATTATGGAGAGACACAAGTTATGGGCACGTTTCACGCTACGCCTTTGCATTTTAGGAAGGCGTTGGATCTTATTGCGTCTAGGACGGTTGATGTGAGGTCGCTTGTGACGCGGAGGATGCGGCTTGAGGATGTCGGAGAGGCTTTGGAGATACTTTCGACTTCGAAGACGGAGATCAAGATCGCGATAAACCCGTAGGTTCTATCTGTTTCTGTTTAGCGCGCGCCTAGTCCTGCATTGCGGACTGTTCAACATGCGTATTCGCTGAAAAGCAGCCCATTAGCACCCTCCCCCTCCCCCCAGGCTTTTTCTTTACACAGTATCACAGATGAGCCTCAGTGAAGGCATGGGAGAAGGGTTTGCGGTGCTGTCCGGCAGGTTTTCATGTTGGAAATTTGTGAAATCGCGCATGCCGCAGGTTCTATAAACAGCGAGAGTCAACAATGTGTTGTAAGGAGGCAATCGGTTTGTCTCTGAAGAGGAAGCGCGTGTCTGAGCCTGCTGGTTATATTTTGAGAATCTCCGGAAGAGAATGGGTTGACCAAGTTTTTGACATGGCGATTTACTTCACGAATCTGAACAAAAAATGGGAAGGAGGTCGGACTGTTCTGTTTCTTCACAAGGCAGAGGGTGGGGATGCTTTCGTTGGTTATGGCGTGATTGAGCGTGCGGTGGAGAGGGATGATTTGTCTTATGAAGAAAGACGGAGTTGTGAACGCGGCGGATGGAAGAGAGGGATTGTGTTCCGTTATGTTAGGAGGTTTGGCGAACCTTTGCGCGTTAAGGAGACGTTTTTGAAGGGTTCCAAGCTGAGGGGCAGGCTCCTTCACGGAATGGGACTCGGGACAGAGCAGTTGAGAAGCGTTCTTGAACAGGGCAACGCGTGGCTTTGTAACCAAAAGTCTTAAAACACCATGCTTGCGCAATATTAGTTGGGAGAATGGTTATGGTCTACTGCACTAAATGTGGGACCCAGAATCCTGACGACGCCAAGATCTGCTCAAAATGTGGGGCTTCTTTGTATGCGGTTGGCGAGAGGGAACACTACAGGCGTGTTGAAAGCGAATGTTTCGGTATTCCAAGAGGCGGAGCAATTGTGGGCGCGGCAATCGGCACTATCATCGTGCTTTGGGGACTCATAGCGATATTGCAGGAGGCTGGAGTGATCGCTCGAAACATTGACGTGTGGCCTATAGCGGTCATCATCTTCGGAGTATTGATTGTCGTCGGCGCCGTATACGGAATGCGTCGAAGGTAAAGGCGCTTTTTTCTCCTTTCATTTTTCACGGTACATAGAGAGCTGACTGTTTTATTTCAAGCATAACCGTAGATGAAAGGTTTTAAATGGCTACGGGCGCTTTAAGGTTCTGTCATTGCGGAAGGGGGAGCGTATGGTGAAATATGTTTTTGTCACCGGTGGCGTTTTGAGTTCGGTTGGAAAGGGAATATTGACTTCTTCTATTGGCAAGATGCTTCAGGCGAGAGGGGTTAAGGTCAACGTGATCAAGATTGATCCTTACGTGAATGTTGATGCGGGAACGATGAATCCGTACATGCATGGCGAGGTTTATGTTACTGATGATGGCGGAGAGACCGACCTTGACTTGGGATGGTATGAGCGGTTTCTTGATTTGGATTTGAAGAAGGATAACAATGTCACGACAGGTTTGGTATACAAGGCGGTGATTGAGAAGGAGCGGCGCGGCGATTTTCTTGGGAGATGTGTCCAGATTGTGCCTCATGTGACGAACGATATCAAGCATCGGATACGTGGTGTTGCAAAGGATTCTGGTGCAGATGTGGTTTTGACCGAGGTCGGCGGTACCGTGGGCGACATCGAAGGATTGCCTTTCCTCGAGGCAATTAGACAGATGCGTTTGGAGGAAGGATATGAAAACACCTTGTACGTGCATGTCGCCTTGGTTCCGGTGCTTGACGTGACAAAGGAAATGAAAACGAAGCCTCTCCAGCACAGCGTAAACGAGTTGCGCCGTATCGGTATCCAGCCAGACACTATTGTTGCCAGGAGCCCTGAGATGATTGATGCCGAAGCGCTGAGGAAAATCGCTTTGTTCGGCACGATACCTGAGGAGGCGGTTTTCTGTTCATATAATGTGGGATCTATCTATCAGGTTCCGCTCATACTTGACCAGCAAGGAATGAGCGACTTCATCTGCAAACGCTTTGGGCTTTCGGATCGCCAGAAAGACTTCAAGGAGTGGAGGCAGTTTGTCGAGGCTGTTTTGAAGCCCGAGTATGAAGTGAAAATTGCTTTAGTAGGCAAGTATTCGGGACTTGCAGACAGCTACGTCAGTATGAGTGAAGCATTGAGGCACGGCGGCGCAGCCTGCAGAGCCAAGGTGAATATTGACTATTTGGAGTCTGAGAAGCTCGAGCAGAATGCCGATTGTGCCGAAATACTGAAGGGATATGATGGAATCTTCGTGCCCTACGGCTTTGGCCCAAGAGGCACGGAAGGAAAAGTCGCTGCTGTCAAATATGCGAGGGAAAACGATGTTCCTTTTCTTGGAATCTGCTATGGGTTCCAGCTGGCGGTCATCGAATTCTCTAGGCATGTTTGCGGGTTGAAAGATGCCAACAGCACGGAGATAAATCCCGATTCGCCTTATCCGGTTATTGACCTCATGCCTGAACAGCGCGGAATCGAGATTAAGGGGGCAACCATGCGGCTGGGGGCTCACAAAATAGTGATTGAACCAGACACCATTGCGCACAAGCTGTACAAGTGTGACGAAACCTACGAGCGCCACCGACATAGGTTTGAAGTCAACCTTGATTATTCCGAGGCGCTGAGGAAAAACGGGTTGGTATTCTCTGCGAAGAGCTCGGATGGCAGGAGAATGGAAATGTTGGAGTTGCCTGATCGTTTCTTTTTCTTCGCGTCACAGTTCCACGGCGAGTTCAAGAGTCGACCGGGGAGACCTGATCCGGAGTATTATGGTTTTATCAAGGCGTGTTTGGACAAGAAGCTTGGTAAGAAAGAGCCCGAGTTCAGTTGAACGAAGAGGCAATCTGCGGCTATGGGTTTGGGAACAGTTTCTTGTGTTCCTGCATCATGCACCTGTTCATGACTACGGTTAGACCTGCGGATCTTGCCACGCCGGCTGCCTGTTCGTTGATGATTCCCAGTTGCATCCAGATAACATAGGGCTTGTCATGTTTCTCTTTCAACTGTACTGCCTGCTCAACTATGGGCGGAACGTCGGCTGGAGGCCTGAAGATGTCGACGATTTCTATGGTTTTCTGAATTTCCGTAGGTATGTCAAGGAGGGTTTTGTAGCTTTTCCCTCCGAATACTTCGTCTGCCGTGGCGTTTACAGGTATTATGTTGTATCCTTGGCTTTTGAGGTATGAAGCTACCCTGTTACTGTCTTTAGCCGGATCACGTGACAAACCCACGACTGCGACGGTTTTGTATTTCGTGAGTATTTCCCTTATCGCGTCTCTGCTCATCCCTCTAGCCTCTTGTTGAATGAGTTGAACGTTGTTTCTTGTATTAAAAGGCTGTAGTTCCGCATTTAATATAAGCCGGCAATGGCTGTGATTTCGCGAGGGACTATATGAAAGACGGAAATGACTCTGCAACTGTAGAGCAGTATCGAAAGAGGTTAGAAAATGCTGCAAGCTATTCCGAGGTTTGGGAATTAACGAAGGACAGTGTGGAATACGTTCTTCGCAGGCGAAGGGGCAGTATGATGTTGTTTTTGGATGATTTGCCCATTCAGCTGGGTGCTTATCATCCGTTGGGAACCAACAATATCGTTTTGAACAGGGTGCTTATTCAAATCGTGGAGGCGGCTATTGAGAGCAAGAAGGTGGTAAATGCTTTGGTTTACAATCTGCTTTTGCATGAATATCTGCATGCTTTAGGCGAGGTTTCTGAGCTTAATGTCAGGGGATTGGTTGTTGAAGTGTGTAGGAAGACTTTTGGCGAGGATTACCTTGTCACTCAAATTGCGATCAAGAGTCCATGGGCATTGTTGAAAGGCATACCTTTGGACAGTGTGAATGTTCCTAAGCGCGTCATGGAAATCGTGAAGGATTTTGAGAAACCTGATAAGTACATTGTCTAGGCGGCGTCAGATATAACAACGAAAACATGCAAGTGTGTGGCATAGGCTGACTACTTTGTTTTCTCGAAATGTATCACGTAGACGAGTTGGTCTTCGTCCCATTGTCCGTGAGTTTTTCTCCATTGTTTCTTGAACTGTTCAATAGTGTAGCCACCTTCCCTTTTTGCGTCTTCTTCGTCGAAGTATTTCAGTCGTTTTCTTTCAATCGACGTGATATGGAGGTCGGCGACGTGGGGTTCGTATATGGCTGCGCGAACTGTTGCGCCGGCTTTGATTTTCTGATTTGGAATGCTGAGCATTGAAATCTGAGTTTTTACACCTCTGATTAACGATTCTTTGTCGATGGCTTCGAACTGCATGTCGTATGGTGTTTCCTCAACTTCTTTGATGACCTGCTCAACAGATTTTTCTGGTTGGCGAATGAGTTTCTGAATGACTTGGGCTTTTTCCTTTGACGGAAGCCTTTTCTCAGCGAGTTTTCTGATTACTTCTACTCTTTTTTCTGGTTCCTCGACAGAACGACCTACTTTCACAGCTGTCAGATAGTCGATTTTGCCGTCAGGAACTTGTCCTGAAACCATTGAGGGTGCAACATATTTCTGCGCCTCTTTGGGAACAACTTCCACGGTTCTGAGCCAGAGAGAAACTGCGTCGCTGCTCATGCCTATTTTCTTGGCTATTGCAGTCTGGGAGGGGTATTTTTCGCTGCAGTTCTCGAGAAGATACTTGCATACTCTTCCTTTCTCAATCGCGCTCAGTTCTTGTCTTTGTATGTTTTCAATGAGGTTGAGTTGAACTACTTCATCGTCTGTGTAGTCTCTGACGACTGCGGGAATTCTTTCAAGACCGGCTTGTTGTGAAGCCCTGTATCGTCTTTCCCCGAGGACGATCTCGTAGTCTTGATCCATGGGTCTCACTATTATGGGTTGAAGCAGGCCGACTTCTTTTATGCTGGCAGCCAGTTCATTGAGTCGTTCTATGTTCACTTCCATTCTGGGGTTGAGTTTGGATGGGTGAATTCTCTTTGTTTCTATTTCTCTGACTATCGTGGGAAGCGCCATCGGGTTTTCGCTCCTGTTTTTGTTATCTACACCATCTGTTTTGGGTATTTAAGAAATTGTGAAGGATCGACGCTTATCACAGTCCTATTTGCGAGGCGGATTCTTTTAATCCGTTCAATGCAATTTCGAAGAACTCTTCTTTGGGGATGCCTATCTGCTCGCAGAACAGCATTCTGTTTCTGTCGGCTCCGCGGGCAAAGTCTTTGTCTCTGAATTTCTTGGCGACTGTTGCGACTTTGACTTCTGCCAGTTTCTTGGATGGCTGGACCAATGCGCAGGCGATGAGCAAGCCCGAGACAGCGTCAGCCGCGATAAGTGCTTTTTCCATTTTTGCTTCGGGTTTGGTGCCTGTGTGTTCGAAGTTGTGAGACTTGATTGCTCGAATCACATCTGCGTCTGCGATGTCCTCTAAAGTGGCTTCGGCTATTAGGCTGTGCTTTTCAGGTGTGTCCTCGGTTTTCTCGTAATCAATGTCATGGAGGAGACCGACTAGGCTCCATTTTTCCTCGTCTTCTGCCAAATGCTTGGCGAGTGCTCTCATTACTGCTTCGACGGCTATCATGTGGTAGATGACGTTCTTCTTTTGAACGTTTTTGTTCACCAGTACAATGGCTTGTGCACGTGTGAGCAAATGTGTGACCTTGGCTAGTCTACAGAGTCGATACAATTTAATGCTTGAGGTCGAGTTGCCCAAGGTTATTGAGTTGGGGATTTCTGGTTTTTTCGCGTAGATTGTGGCAAAATATATAATGTTGCTCGGTGCCCATTTGCCTTCATTGGAAAGGTGTCTGCAGCGTTGTCTTCGCCTCCGAAGTACAAGGTGACGTGGAGAACTTTCGCGTTACCGCTCATCGGCTTAGTCGCTTTCTTCGCGTACATCTACCTTTTCAACGTAGACATACCTGGAATAATCGCGGAAATTCAGAAGATCAAGTCCTACTATTACGTCCTTGCAATAGCGGTTTCCCTTCTCGACGTGCTGTTTTTCACGTTGGCTTGGCATTTTCTGCTAAAATTTCTGAAGGTCAAGTTATCCTTTTTGAAATCATTCGCTTTCGTCTGGATCGGCATATACGTTGACACGGTGATTCCTGCAGAGTCTGTGAGCGGTGAACTTGCCAAGATCTATCTGGTGAACGAAGAAGAAGACGGGACGGCTGGAAAAGCCACGGCTTCTATCGTTGCTCAGCGGCTCATCGGCATGGGAATAAACGTGGCAACGCTGCTGGTAGGCGCAGCGTTTCTGCTGGTTCAGAGTCTCCTTTATGGAATGATGCTTACCTTGATTCTTTTTCTTATCACAATGGTCTGCTTGTTTTTCACGTTGGTCCTCTTCTTCAGTTTCAGGGAAAAATGGACCTTCCGCATGCTCGACGGTCTGATCAGGTTTGCAGAGTGGATAACCAGGGGGCACTGGAAACCAGATAAGTTTAGAGAAGAAGTGGTTTCAGTACACCGAGGTTTCCATCAGGCGATCAAAGAGTATGTTCGTGCTCCGAAGACAATGGCTCTGGCCATTTCGCTGTCTGTGATTTCCTGGGTATTCGCCTTGTTGGTCTTTTTCCTTACTTTTCTTGCAATAGGCTACGTTCAGATAAGTTGGGGTGCAATCTTGGTTATCTCGGCGATTTTTGTGGCTGTAAAATCGGTTCCTGTGGGTGTGCCTTTTGAGGTCGGTTTGCCTGAAATAGTCTTGACGATCCTTCTGCAAGGCTTCGGTGTGCCAGTGGCAATAGGCGCAACGGCAACAATTTTGATGCGGCTCTTGACGTTGTGGTTGAGGTTTTTTGTGGGTTTCGGGGCACAGCAGTGGTTGGGAATAAAGGCAGTGATGTCGCGCTCAAATGGAGAAGCTAATCATGGTCCAGGCTGAAAGCCTAAATTCTGGCAGCGAATATTCTCTGAGCGATGTGAACTATGGAATTAGTAATTGAAGATGCTTCAATCCGAGATCTCGACAGGCTGTATGAAATCGAGTCCGAGTGTTTCTTGGAAGAGGCTTTTTCAAAAGCGCAGATTGCCCAGTTGCTCAAAGACTACAATTCCATTAGCCTCGTTGCGCGTGTAGTCGAGGACATCGTGGGTTTTTTGATCAGCACGGTTTATGCTGACAGAAAAGCGTTGCACGGACATGTTTTGACTATTGAGGTGTTGCCGACTCACCGCAGAAGCGGGGTTGGAAAGGCATTGCTTGATGAGGTTGAAAACATCTTCAGGCAGAAAGGCGTGAAGTCTTTGACTCTTGAGGTCAGGGAGGACAACGTCGCTGCGATCGGCTTGTACCGTAGGCTGGGCTATGAGGTTGTTGGTCAACTCAAGAATTACTACGGGAGTGCACATGGCATCTATTTGAGGAAAGCGTTAGTCTAGTTTCAGGAGTTTCAGGTTCGTTTTTTGATCGAAAGCTCTTTGCAGCTTCAACCCGGCTGCCTCGATCAATACAAGTTCTGCTGTTGGACCTACGAGGCAGTCTTTCATAAGGTGGCCTCCAAAGGCTTCGCCTTTCTCGTTGGAAACAACTATGTGGGCGTGTACTATAGTTTCGCCTTTCTCGTCGATGGCTATGTTGCCCGTGCATGACGCGATTTCCATGTGTCCTTTGAGTTTGGTGTTGATGTATTGTCCATTCTTGTAGCATCCCAGGACTGCGTGTTTGAGGGCTCCGATGAGTATGAGGGCTCCCGATTTCACGTTATTTTCATGTGCGTTTTTCTTGATTGTTTCCAGAACATCGTCATTCTCGACGAAGCGGGCGAAGCAGATTTTTCCGATCTTTGCTTGAACCATAGTTTCTTCCTGCTTGATAATCATGCTTGCTGGGTTTCTTTGTAAACACAAACTCTAAAAGCCTTTTCTCTGTATATTTCGTCTGTAACAGTGAGCGACCTTGGCTGTTAAGCAAGAGAAAGAGACACAGAGGCTGGTCCGCGCCATCGTTATTCTGATTCGCAATACCACTTGGCGATGTGGAAAACTGGAGCGGCTGATAGTCAGAAACCTCTGGAGGCGGAACGCAAGTTTCGGTCGACCCGGGATGCCTATCAGAGAGATGATTCAGAATTATAAGCTGACAGGCAAGAAAAAAAGTGAATTCTTAGACGCCTTGAAGCGTTTAGAGAGAAGGAATATAGTAAGAATCTCTTTATAGAAATCTTCATATCTGTAGTGGACTCTACCGCGCGCTTTCTCGATTTCAAGACTGAGCCCATCTGCAGCAGTAACATCCTCAAACTCTTTCGTCAGATTTTCTATCACTATTTCTGGCCCTGTCATTTTCCTAATGCTTGATTCAGGTCTCCCCGATGCTATTCATTGCTTCCCCGCCTCTGCAGAATAACGAAGAGAGCCACGCCTACTTTCTTCTATAATTCAGTTTGTGGATTCCAAATCATCATACCTGGAAAAGCCGGTTCGATCGATCGGCTGTTAGAGATCACAGGAGATGTTAACGCGTGTGTCTTATCTCTGGTCTCAAGAGGACTCTCAAATTCCTCGTAAGAACAGAGAAACGATCTACATAACGGGTGGGATAAAAGCCTTTGAGCTTTCTGGACAAAGAATTAAGCAATTCTTTGTCTGGAGTCCCGTCAAGTATTTGTCTGGTCTCTTCTTCGGTGACGTCCTCGAGTCTGCCGGTCAATTTAATGACATCGCGGTTGGCAGGACAGCACGATTGGCATCGTAGACAACCCATCAGGGCATTATGCGTATCTGGTCTAATCCATTCTGGAAACTCGCCCCTGATTTCATTGAAGAGGCTGAGGCACCTGTCTATGTTAATCACGAAATTCTCTTCTGATATGCATTTGTTTGGGCAACTGTTGATGCAGATTCTGCAGTTCTTGCAGCTGTCCATCATATTGACGTCGGTCCAACTATCCCCGCACCGGTAGTCTGTGAAATAGGCATACAGAGCGAGCATGCTTCCCATTCCTTCCACGTAACAAAGATTGTTCCTGCCATACTTGCCTAATCCGCTTCTGACGGCCAGCAGCTTCCGAAAAACATTTGCTCTCTCAACTTTGTGCCCAGGCTCATCTATCACTTCTTTCATGATGTAGTCACGCAGCATCTCCTCCGTCAGTCCATCATCGTAGTAGGCAGGTGGCAACACGACCTCGTGTTTTCTTCCACTCAAATGAAAGTTCACCAGCATCGGCTTCATGAAAACCGCTATGATTATCAGGGACTTAGCGTCGGAGAAATTCTTGGGAATCCGAAACTGTTTGTCACTGATGTAGCCCCTGAATATTCTGTTGCGGCTAATCTTTCCCTCATTTTCCAGTCTATCTATATCCGCCTGCAGGTCTTTCAGATGGTCAACAGAAACAGTTCTGTGTCTCAGAGTGAAATCTCCCAGAACCAAATTTGCTTGATCCATTAACTCTCGCTTCACACCTGTCTTGGAACGGAAATAGACAATGGAACCGCCAGCTTAAGAGGTTGACGAAGAAATATGGGTACTGCTACCCGTGTCCACCCATATTGACTATCTCCCGAACTAAGGTTTATCCCCTCAGTTGGGGGCTGAAATTCAAAAACGTGTCTAAGGCAAAAGTGCTTGACTACTTTTGTTCCCTGGAAATGCTATAGAAGAGATCTGGATCTTTCTCCAGATACCCTACATACAATTCTATCAGTTCCTTCAATCTATCCAGCCTGAGACTGGATTCTCCAACTTTAACAGTCTTCATTATTCCACGCTCAAGATACGGCTTCTTCAACTTGGCAAAGTTTGGATAGGCGCACTAATAGTCCATCGGGCTTGAGAGAGCACTGCAGGGGGCAGGCATGACTTTCGGGCATAAAGATAAGTTCTTATTCAGAAAATCATAAAGATTAAGATAATGAATAAGATAAAACTCGGGAAGACCAATCTGGAAATATCTCGAATAGGTCTAGGAACACTTGCTTTTGGTCATAAGATGAAAGGCATTCAAGACAAAGATGAGATTCATAGCTGTATCAATTTTGCACTTGATAATGGTATCAACTTGATCGATACTGCAGAGGAATATTCTGGGGGTTTGACAGAGAGGTTTATTGGGGAAGTGATTAAAAAACGTGGAGATCGTGAGGATTTGGTTCTAGTTTCTAAAGTTTCACATAATCACTTGAGATATCAAGAAGTCATAAGAGCAGCCAATAATAGTCTAGAA
>Ga0209253_10005831_pt1 | contig 10683 bp, 6 predicted proteins | sample FrelakmetBRP12BR_FD_187145 | JGI IMG/M metagenome (GOLD analysis project Ga0209253, IMG submission 187145) | Freshwater lake sediment microbial communities from the University of Notre Dame, USA, for methane emissions studies - BRP12 BR (SPAdes)... | ecosystem: Environmental > Aquatic >... | reverse complement strand
CATTGCCCCAGCGCGTGCCTTCCGCGGGACGAACGCCCCCGCTCAGCCAACGACGCGCGCTCGGCGCAGGCAGTGCCTGCGGAAGGGTCCGCGCAGATCGGACGTCATTGCCGACTGGATGCCGACGGCACGCGCGCCGACGGGCGTACATCAGCCGGCACGGGGCAGCACCGGCGCTGCCCCGTGCTGAGATAGTTGCCCCGCGCATTGTTGGCTCGGCAGTACAATCGACGATGGCAGCTCGCGGGCGGCTTCTTGCGAGGGGAGGCCCGATGGACACTCCTGCAACGCGCTACGCGAAGACAAGAGACGGCGCGCACCTGGCCTACCAAGTCCTGGGTGATGGCCCCGTCGACCTCGCGCTGATCACCGGCGGCATGATCGGCAACCTTGAGGCCGACTGGCAGGTCCCTGCCATGGCCGGCTTCCTCCGTTCGCTCGCTTCCTTCTCGCGCCTCATCCTTCACGACAGGAGAGGCACCGGACTCTCGGACGGGACGCATGAGGGCCTGACACTCGAATCATCGGTCGACGACATGCTCTCGGTACTTGCTGCTGCGGGGTCAGCGAACACCGCCGTCGTGGGTCTCCTCAACGGTGGAGCGGCCGCGGCTCTGTTCGTCGCCGAACACCCCGAGTTGGCCTCCTCCTTCGTTTGGTATGGGCCCACGGCACGCACCGCTTGGGCCGCCGACTACCCTTGGGGAGTGTCAAAGGAGCAGTATCTTGAGGAACTGAGAGTGGCCGAAGAAGGTTGGGGATCCGATGAAGCGGTGCGCGCCAACTTTGTGGGCGACAATCCCTCCCTCGTCGCCGACCCCGCCCTATTGGCGGGGCTTGCGTGGCTCCTGAGGCACAGCCTCTCGCCAGGCGCTGCTCTCGAACAGGAGCGCATCTGGTTCGACATCGACGTCCGGCACGTCCTGCCGTCCATCAGAGTGCCGACGCTCGTGATCGACCGCGAGGGAGTGAGCCCCGAGGAAGGCGCGTATGCGGCAGCGCTGATCCCCGGCTGTACTCGGGTTGTCGTTCCCGGCGCCGATGCGCTGGCGTTCCTTGGCGACTTCGCCTCGGTCACAGAGGCCGTTCGGGAGTTCCTCGGTGTCCCTCGCCCGGCAAGAGAGCTCGACCGGGTCCTCACGACCGTGCTCTTCACCGACGTTGTCAGCTCGACCGACAGGGTCTGCGAGGTGGGCGACGCCCGCTGGAAGGAGCTGTTGAGCAAGCACAACGCCGCGGTTCGTGCCCTCCTGTCGACGTACCGTGGGACGGAGGTGAAGACGACCGGTGACGGCTTCCTCGCGACCTTCGACGGACCGGCCCGGGCGGTCCGTTGCGCCCAGGGGATCTGCGAGGCGGTGAAGCTGCTCGGCATCGAGGTGCGCGCCGGTTGCCACACCGGTGAGGTTGAACTCATCGGCGCCGACGTCGGCGGGGTTGCCGTCCACATCGGCGCTCGTGTCGCTGCTCTCGCCCGGCCCTCCGAGGTCCTCGTCAGCTCTATGGTGAAGGACCTCGTCGCGGGCTCCGGCCTCAAGTTCATGGATCGTGGCGAACACAAGCTCAAGGGCATAGCCGGCAGCTGGCAGCTCTACGCGGCCGGGTAGGATCGGCTCGCACAGCCGCTGCCTGCGGCTCTCAGGCTGCCTACTCCGCCGCGAACACCAGCCCCGCAAGACTGATCCTGCGGTCCGACACGTCATGAAGGCCTGTTCCACCGCGAGGCCGTCTCAAGCGCGGTTCCCACAAAGGCATATCATGTCCGCATCCACGACGGATCGGGGGCGCGACGATGAGGGCGATCGTTCAGGACGGGTACGGCTCACCTGACGTTCTGCGACTGAAGGACATCGACACGCCGAGCATCGGCGACGGCGACGTGCTGGTCCGCGTTCATGCGGCCGGCCTCAACGCCGGTGACTACTTCACCATGAGAGGCGTGCCAATCCTCATCCGCCTGACGATGGGTCTGCGCAGACCGAGGAACGGACGCGTGGCGGGATGGGATGTGGCCGGGCGCGTCGAGGCGGTCGGCAGCACCGTGACGCGGTTGCGACCGGGGGACGAGGTATTCGGTGCGTGCGGCATGACCGGCGGCGCCTTGGCCGAGTACGCGTGTCTTCCGGCGGACCGGCTGGCGCCAAAGCCGGCCGACCTCAGCTTTGAGCAGGCGGCAGCCGTACCGACTGCGGCAGCCACCGCCCTGCGCGCTCTTCGCGATGTGGGCAGGGTAGGTCCGGGGCAGAGGGTCTTGGTCAACGGTGCCTCGGGGGGCGTGGGCACGTTCGCCGTGCAGATCGCGAAGTGGCTGGGAGCAGAAGTCACCGGCGTCTGTGGCGCCAGGAACATAGAGCTGGTCCGTTCGCTGGGCGCCGACCACGTCATCGACTACACGCAGGAGGACTTCACGCAGGGTGGGCAGTGCTACGACCTCATCCTCGACAACGTCGGCAGCCGTTCCTTCTCGGACTGCAGACGAGCCCTCACTCCCCAGGGCAGGCTGCTACCGAACACCGGCCATGCCGGCATGGGCTATGTCGTCAAGGCGTTTGTCTTGTCCGCAGTCGTGCGCCAGATAGCACGCCCGTTTCTTGGCACCCCGACCACTGAGGACCTTGTCCTTCTCAAGGGACTCCTTGAATCGGGGAAGGTGAGGCCGGTCATCGACAGGACCTACCCGCTGGAGGAGACGCCGCAGGCGATCGCCTATCTCGGGCTGGGACACGCTCGAGGAAAGGTCGTCATCACCGTATAGCGTCGCGAGGGCGTGCATCGACGGGGGTCGGCCCACTGTCGGTGGCAGTCCGAGAACGCCTGCGAGGGGCGATGCTTCCATCGCCTGACACGTCATCAAGACCCGTGCGCCGAGGCCCGCTTGGCGTCGATCTCTTGGCTGCCTCCCGACCTCGCCGCCTTCGCACCGCCAGAGCTCGCGTGGAAAGGCGTCGCTCGCACTATGATGGGGAGTGGACCCGGGAGGGCGTGCGAGTCGGTGTCAACGCCGCGATTGCGGCCGACTCAGTGGTCTGTCGAGGGACCAGGCGGTGACACGGGGCGGGCGCCGGTGGTCGGCCGATGACCGGCGCCAGGCCCTATCGACGCAAGCGGCTGGATCGCCCGGTTGGTCCTCGCCCGTTCGGCAGGCCCTTGCGACGGGCACCAGTCGCAGAGGTCTGTCCGCGCCGCCGATCGAGTGCCGTCATTGCCTTCGCACCGGGCTCGAGCAGCTCGATCTTGCCACCGAGGCCGACGGCGACGGCACCGGTCGCCGAGCGTCGATGGCCGATCGAGAGCCGGTCGCCGTCCACGTCGACGTCGATCCAGTGCCCGCGAAAGAGGAGCGCGTAGCGCAGCGTGTCCACCTCAGCCGGCAGGTCCGGGTCGAACCAGAGGACGTCGTCGCGGATCTCGAGACCGACGTAGGCGCGCTCGACCAGGTCCACCGTTCCCGCCATCGTCCCGAGATGGATGCCTTCGCGCGTGGTGCCGCCCTGCATGTCGAGCAAGTCGGCGTGCAACGCGTTGTTGAAGAAGCTCCACGACTGGTCGCGCTTCAGGTCCCTGAGGCTCCAGGCGTGCACGACGCCGCTGAGCGTCGAGCCGTGCGAGGTGCGCTCGGCGTAGTAGGCGATGGTGCGCGCGATGGTCTCCTCGTCGAGGGAGTAGCCGAGCCCCGCAAACAGTTCCGTCAGCTCCTCCATCGAGAAGAGGTAGAAGAGCATGAGCACATCCGCCTGCTTGCCCGCCCTGTAGCGGTTGGGCGTGTCGCCCTCCTTCTCGAGGATCCGGTCGAGGCGCTGGATGTCGCCGTAGCGCGCCGTGTAACCGTCCCAGTCGAACTCCTCGAGCCGGTCGTAGTGCTCGAACTGGCTGATGACGCCGTCGTGGAAGTCGACGCGCATCCTGCGCCTGATCCGTTCCCACAGCGCGGACTCATCCTCGGTCAGGTGGAGGGTGGCGGCCAGCTCGTCGCGCCGCGGCGCCGGCATCAGGCGCAGGAGGTCGAGGGCGCGCGACAGCACCCAGGCCGCCATCACGTTGGTGTACGCGTTGTTCGCGAGCCCCGGCTCCTCGGTCCACGGGTAGCCGGTCTGGTACTCGTCGGGGCCCATCACGCCGTGAATCTCGTAGCGGTCGAGCGTCTCCGTGTAGGTGGTGAGGCTGGCGAAGAACCGTGCGATCTCGACGAGCATCTCGGCGCCGTACGCGCACAGGAACTGCTCGTCCCGCGTGGACTCCCAGAACTGCCAGACGTTGTAGGCGATGGCCGCGTTGACGTGCCGCTGCAGGTGGCTGACGTCCGGCAGCCAATGGCCGGACTGGGGGTTGAGGTGGATGACCTGCGTCTCTTCGCGGCCGTCGCTGCCACTCTGCCACGGGAAGAGCGCGCCCGCAAAGCCCGCCTCCTGGGCCAGCCGGCGGGCCTCGGGCAGACGCCGGTACCGGTACATGAGCAGTTCCCGGGTCAACTCAGGGAAGGTGCGATTGAAGAACGGGAAGATGTACATCTCGTCCCAGAACACGTGCCCGCGGTACGCCTCACCGTGGAGGCCGCGTGCCCCCACCCCGGCGTCGAGGTCGACGCTGTTGGGGGAGACGGTCTGCAGGGCGTGGAAGATGTGCAGGTGCAGCGTCCGGTTGAGCTCGCCGTGGTCGTTGAGGCTGATGGCGCTGCGCCGCCAGAGGCGGTCCCACGCCTTCGCCTGGGTGTCCAGCAACTCCGCGAATCCGGCCATGCGTTCGAGCTTGCGACGCGCGGCGTAGCCCGGCTCCGAGATTCCGCGCTCGCGGGACGAGAAGAGGGTGACGGTCTTCTCGACGGTGAGGGGCACATCCTGTTTGAGGTCACAGGGGATGTGGAGGGCGACATACCCGGGCTCTTCCTCGAGCTCCGCGTGCAGCTCGCGCGGGGCTCCCCCACTGTGCAAGCGCACGCGTGCCGCCTCCGCGATACGTATGTGACTTTGGCGGGTCTCGGCCAACAGGCAGATGCTGTCGTCGGCCTGACGCTCCGTGCTCAGCGGCACCAGGTGTCTGCCGTCGAGCTCGCGATAGCGCGGCACGCCGGCGTTGGTGACCGTGCCGTCGAGGGCCGCGAGGACCGTGACGGGCCCAGACCAGTTGCGCGCCACGATCACCGTCTCGAGCGCGGCCACGTTCTTGTCGCCCATGTGGACGAGGCGCCGCTGGGTGACCTCGGTCTGCCTGCCGGCGTCGTCCCGGAACGCGACGAAGCGCGTGAGGATGCCCCTGTGCATGTCGAGGTCGAGGCGATAGCGCCGCACCTTGACCTGCGAGAGATGGAACCACTCGCCGTCCTCGACGCGGAACGTCAGCGGCAACCAGTTGGGCACGTTGACGAGATCCTCGTTCTCGACCGTTCGGCCGCGCACCTCGGTGATCAGCCGGTTGTAGCAGCCGGCGAGGTAGGTGCCCGGGTAGTGGACCTCGTCGGCGGAAGCTTCTGGCGCCGCGGCGCGAGTGACGAAGTACCCGTTGCCGAGCGCACAGAGCGCCTCCCGCAGCCCCTCTTCCTCCGGGTCGAACCCGCGGTAGGTGAGTCGCCAAGCACGTTGTGGGATCCTCGCCCTCATCTCGCCAGCCTCCCGAGGAATGTCGCCACCTCGTCGGTGTCGGCCAGGAAGTACTCCGCGGCGCTGGCGACGTGCGAGTCGCCGACGCGGATGCCGATGCCGCTGCCGGCGACGGCGCGGAAGGCGTCTTCATCGGTCTCGTCGTCACCGACGAACAGCGGGACGTGCGGGCCGTTGCGATCGATGCGCTCGAGCAGCATCTGCAGGGCGCGACCCTTGTCCCACTCCACGTTCGGCCGCAGCTCGAGGACCTTCTTGCCGCCGGTGCGGCGCAGGTCGGGGAAGGCGTCGGCCACAGCGGCGAAGGCAGCTTCGACGGCGGGGACGTCATCCGGCGACACCTGGCGGAAGTGGACGGTCACGGCGAACGCCTTGTCCTCGACCCAGGCTTCGGGGATGGGCGCGACCCCTTCCCTAAGGCGGGCGCGGGCGGCGGCGAGCACGTCGGCGAAGTCCTCGCCGCGGCGCAGCCGCCCGCCGAGCTCCTCGGGGGCGTCCACATCGAACCCGTGTGAGCCGGCGTAGACGACTCCGTCGAGAGTCACCATCTGCTTCAGGTCGGCCAGATCGCGACCACTGAGGACCGCCACCGGGCACCGGGCGGCGAGGTCGCGCAGCACCGTCTCCATCGCCTGCGACAGCGTCGCCAACTCCGGCCGCGCGACGATGGGGGTGAGCGTGCCATCGTAGTCCAAGAAGACCGCCGCGGGCGTCTTGCCTATGCGCCGCGCGATGTCGGCGGCGCACGTGAGCGCGGACGGCAGAGTGGGGGGGTCGGTTGTCACGTCGGCGAGGTCCGGCACGACGACGTCCGCGCCCGATTCGCGCAACGCATCGGGATAGCCCGTGCGGTCGACGCCGATCACGTGCGCGAAACCGCCGCGTCGCCCCGCCTCGACCCCTGCGAGCGCATCCTCCACCACGATTGCCCGTTCCGGGACGGAGCCGAGCTGCCGCGCAGCCTCCAAGAAGACGGCCGGATCGGGCTTGCCCGGCAGAGCGAGCCGGCGAGCCACCAGGCCGTCGACCTGTACCGGGAACAGCGTGCCTACGCCCGCGGCTTCGAGGACCGCTGTAGCGTTTTCGCTAGCCGAGATGATCGCGGTGCCGATGCCGAGTTGCTGCAGGCAACGAACCAGTCGAACCGTGCTCTCGAAGGGCTCAACGCCGTTGCGCTCAAGCACGTCGATGAAGTAGCCGTTCTTGCGGTTGCCGAGCCCGCAGACCGTCTCCACATCTGGTGGGTCGCCCGGGGCGCCCTCCGGCAGCGTGATAGCGCGCGAGGCAAGGAAGCTGCGGACGCCGTCGTAGCGGGCCTTGCCGTCGACGTAGACGCGATAGTCCCTATCGATATCGAAGGGAGTCCACTCCAAGCCCGCGACGGCAGCCCGCTTCTCCAGGAAATCGTCGAACAGCTGCTTCCAGGCGGCGGCGTGCACCGCTGCGGTGCGGGTGACCACCCCGTCCATGTCGAAGACGACGGCGTCGATCGTCGTCCGATTGATGGCAAACGAGGCTTCGTCCTCGGTCACGTCGATGCACCCATTCTCGAGCCAGCGGATCCGGAGAGTCCGCTTATGCCCTGCCCCTCCATGTCCATAGGAGACGTGGGTTCGTCATGCGGGGTCACTGCGCCGTCGCAGACGCCGCAATACGGACACACGGCGACGCCGACCGTCTCCATGAACATCGTCTGGTACGAGAACTCCCTGCCGCAGCCTTGGCACACCACTGTCACGTTGTGCAACGGCACCTCCCCCGAGTGCTTGCACTGCCGATTCTCGGCGCCGCCGCGGGCAAGCAGTGCCGGTCATGCCTTGGTGCGATGGAGAGAAGGTGGGATCGATCGCCTGGCGAGACGGCCGCCGACGCAAGGTACGAGGGCAGGCGGCGCGAGCCGTACGGCCTCGAGCCGACGGGAACTCGGCAAACCGGGTGCGCGTACAAAATGCCCATCAACGGCTGCAGCTCCGTCTGACTGATCGTCGATGGCCTTGTGGTTCTGCCAACCCTATGAGGACAGTAGCGCATCCCCCTAGCTTGTGCCAGTGCGACGGCGGCCTCAGAGCTGAGCCTCGACTTGCCTGAAGTAGCGTGAGACGTCCTCGGGGTCGAGGGCCTCGCCGTTCTCGAGCGTGAAGACGAGCCCCGTCTCGACTCCGGCTTCCTCCCACTCTCTCTGCTCGTCCAGCTGGCGCTGTGCCTGCGCCTTCAAGACCTCCACGGTAGCGGGGTCGAGGGCGATGACACGCCTGCCCTTGGCGGTTTTCGGTTCGCTCACCACGACCTCGCCCTTGATGGGGATGAGGGCGCGGCGCACCGAGAGCCTGGCGTTCTCGAGGTCGACATCGCTCCAGCGCGGGCCGAGCGCCTCGCCCCTTCTTACTGCTCGCCCTGGCTTGGATCCTGGTGGCCGCCGCGCCGCCGCCCATGTTTCCTGTTGGCTACCGCGACGGCGGCTCCGGGACTTCTCGCCGTTTCCGGTCAGGGGAGTCACGGCGGGAATACGGGACGCGCTCGAGGCGCTCGCGCCGTTGTGGGCTCAAGGTCAACGCAGTTGCGCGGGAAGCGCCGCTCTACAAGGAGGGTGTGCGCTCACGAGAGGTCGGAGCCGTTTGAGCGGGCCTATGATGTCCTACGGGAAGCGTAGATCCGCCGGCGGCTCGCTACGGCCACCGTACACCGGCGGGTAGCCACTGGTGGGACCGGCCCGCGGGCACCAGCTTTTCCCTGCATATGGCGATTTCGCCGTCTACCTGAGGTGCACCGTCCTTGCCGAATCGGCAGGATTGCCGGCATTGCCGACGAGAATGGCGAACACCGGCGCGCATAGCTGAGCACACGACAGCACGAGGTCGTGCTGCGGCCGCCCGGGCAGCGCTCTGCCGCATGGATGCAGGTCTCTGCTGTTGCTCGCAACTCCACCCCTGTGTGAGAGAGGGTGCTAGGATGGGCCGGCCAGGAGATCGCATCGACTCCAGTCGATGAAGGGTGGGCCTCGAGGTGCGCGCCGGCTGTCACACCGGTGAGACCGAGCTGCTGGGTAACGACGTCGGCGGTATCGCCGTCTACATCGGCGCCCGCGTCGCCGCCATGGCACAGGCCTCCGAGGTCCTGGTCAGCTCGACCGTCAAGGAGCTCGTCGCTGGCTCGGGGCTCGTCTTCTCGGACCGAGGCGAGCATGAGCTCAAGGGTCTGCCGGGCAGCTGGCGGCTGTACGCCGTCGAGCCCACCGTCCACTGAGACATGCTCGCCTGTCCCGGCTGCGGCTTCGAGGCCCCCGATGATTCCGCCTTCTGCTCCAAGTGCGGCACCAAGCTGGTAGCGCCGGCGGCGCATCCCGAGGAACGCAAGACCGTAACGACCTTGATCTGCGACCTCGTCGGCTTCACCGCCATGAGCGAGGCGGCCGACCCCGAGGATGTCGACCGCATGCTGGGCGAATACTCGGAGCGCGCCCGCAAGGTGATCGAGAGCCACGGCGGCACTCTGGAGAAGTTCATCGGCGACGCCGTCGTCGGCGTCTTCGGTGTGCCCGCCGTGCACGAGGACGACCCCGAACGCGCCGTGAGAGCGGGTCTGCGCCTGATCGAAACCCTTGAAGGCATGACCCGTCCCGATGGCTCATCCCTGCAGGCGCGCATCGGCATCAACACAGGCGAGGCCCTTGTTCGCCTCGATGTCGACCCCGCCTCCGGCCGCGGCTTCCTCACCGGCGACGCCGTCAACACCGCGGCGCGGCTGCAGGCAGCCGCCCCGCCACTGGGCGTGGTCATCGGCGAGCTCACGCATGCCCTCACCGAGAAAGCCTTCGTCTACGAGCCCATCGAAGCCCTCGCCCTGAAGGGCAAGACGGCCGCTGTCGCCGCCTGGCGGGCCATCGCACCGATCTCGCGCATGGGTGTCGAGCGCGAACCCGCGCTGACACAGTTGGTCGACCGCGAGACCGAACTGTCGTTCCTTGAGGCGTTGTTCGAGAAAGCCGCCGCCACATCGTCGCCGCACGTCGCCCTGATCGTCGGCGAGCCGGGCATCGGCAAGAGCCGCCTGGTGGCCGAACTCTTCGCCTACGTCGACGCGCGGCCCGATCTAGTCACCTGGCGTCAGGGCCGCTGCCTGCCCTACGGCGACGGGGTGACATTCTGGGCCCTGGGCGAGATCGTGAAAGCCCACGCCGGCGTCCTCGAGACCGACGACCCCGCTACGGTGAAGGCCAAGCTCGAGCAGGTCGTGCCCGAGGGCCCCGACCGCGAGTGGCTGCGCAACCGCCTGCGCGCACTCCTGGGCCTCGAGGCCCCGCAGGCCTCCCGTGAGGAGAACTTCACCGCCTGGCTGCGCTTCCTCGAAGACCTCGCCGCGTCGGGTCCGGCCGTGCTCGTCTTCGAGGACCTGCACGCCGCCGACGAGGCGTTCCTTGCCTTCCTCGAGCATCTCGCCGCTCACCTCGAGGCCGTCCCGCTGCTGGTCGTGGGCACCGCCAGGCCGGAGCTCTTCGAGAAGCACCCCGCCTTCGCCGCCGCCATCGCGCGCGTGAACCGCATCGCTCTCGAGCGCCTCACGCGCGCGGAGACGCAACAGCTGGTCTCCTCGCTCCTCGAGACGGCGGTGCAGGGCGCCGAGATCACCGGCACCATCGTTGAGCGCTCGGAGGGCAACCCCTTCTATGCCGAAGAGTCGGTGCGTCTCGTCGGCGACATGGCATTGGGCGAGGCGGGCCGCACCAGCCTGCCGGCTCCCGTGCTGCGCGCCGCCTGGCGGCCTGGGCTCAGCGTCGTCATCCCCGAGCGCGGGACGCCGCTGCTGCTGCAGCGAGCGCTCGTCCATCTGCGGGCAGCGCTCGCCGGGATCGCCGAGCCGTGGCAAGTCATCGTCGTCGTCAACGGCGAGGCCGCGCACCGGTATGCGGATCTCCAGCGGCGTTTCCCCGAGGTCCGCTGGCAGTTCCACACGCCGGCCCTCGGCTTCAGCGGCGCACTGGAACACGGCCTCGCGGCGGCCCATTTTGGCGGCATCTACCTGCACAACAGCGACATGGCGCTGGCGGAAGACGCGCTGCGCAAGCTGCTGCCGTGGCGGGCGCCCCATGTCT
>Ga0209253_10005830_pt1 | contig 10685 bp, 9 predicted proteins | sample FrelakmetBRP12BR_FD_187145 | JGI IMG/M metagenome (GOLD analysis project Ga0209253, IMG submission 187145) | Freshwater lake sediment microbial communities from the University of Notre Dame, USA, for methane emissions studies - BRP12 BR (SPAdes)... | ecosystem: Environmental > Aquatic >... | reverse complement strand
TAAGTTCCTCATGATTGATACTTAACCGTCCATCTAAAAAAAGAAATTCAAAAAACCAAAACCCCATTGTAGCTGAATTTTTTCACAGCTTCAGGGGATGAAGGGGAGGGGGGACCGAAAGGTCTTTATTCTGTCCACCCCCACCCCCTCCCTCCCCCATCAGAGGGGGAGGGGATCATTAGGGAAATTGCGAATTTTTTTGGGTGAAATTCAGTCAAATAGGAGGAAGATGAGATGGAAAAGACAATCAGATTAGATAAGGAAATTTTTCTATCCATGGCAAAGGTCCTCGGGCTGGATGAGAGGGATTCACACCTGGAAGAATTGTATACCTATGTTGAGAAATTATTTCCAAACTTTAAGGTCGCTGGGGGTATGGACTTGAAAGAAATTGAACCGATGCTGATCCTTGTGCTTCCAAAGGAGTGAGAAAGATGGATTCTATGAATTTGTGCTATCTTAGTGCGGGTGAGGTATCCCGGCTCATCAGAAAGAGAGAGGTCTCTCCTGTGGAGGTGGTCAAGGCTCACTTAGCCCGTGTTGAGGCCCTGGAGCCCGCTCTCAATTCTTTCATTACTTTACTACCGGAACAGGCCATGGAAGAGGCCAGGGTGGCTGAACACGAAATAGAGTCAGGCCAATATCGAGGCCCCCTTCATGGAATTCCTATTGGCCTGAAGGACTTGTTCTATGTGAAGGGAGTTCGGAACACTTCCGGCTCAAAAATATTCGATCATTTCATTCCTGATTACGATTCCACACTCGCCTTGAAATTAAGAGAGGCTGGAGCCATTCTCTTGGGAAAGTTGAATCTTCATCAGTTTGCCTATGGCCCAACGGGTGAAAATCCGGACTATGGGAATATGCACAATCCCTGGGATACGGAACGAATTCCGGGGGGTTCCAGTGGAGGCTCTGCCTCTGCCACAGCTTCTGGCCAATGCACTCTTGCAATGGGAACGGATACGGGAGGATCTATTCGCATTCCAAGCGCCCTCTGTGGATTAGTCGGATTAAAGCCAACTTATGGTCGACTGAGTCGCTACGGAATGACCGTTCTTTCCTGGTCCCAGGACCACCCTGGCCCAATGACACGGACCGTTGAGGACTGTGCCTTGGTGATGAATGCTGTGGCAGGATACGATCCACGTGACCCTTCGTCCGCCAACATGTCGATCCCTGACTTTACTCAATCTCTTACAGAAAATATCAAAGGTCTGCGAGTGGGTGTTCCCAAAGAGCCTTTTGAAGATCCCGTGGATTCAGAAGTTGAGCATTTCGTTCGAAGTGCCATTGAATTGTTGGGCAAACTGGGCGCTACGATTCATGAGATGTCCTGGCCCATGTATCACGAATCCAAGGCCATCTCTAGCACCATTCTGATGGCGGAGGCAACGGCTTATCATAGCCAATTGATGAAGCGCCAGGGCTCCCGTCTCGATCCCAAAGTGAGGCTCCGTTTAGAAGCGGGTCTGCTTATTTCGGCCGTTGACTATCTTCAGGCCCAAAGGGCCAGAAGGTTGTTCTATCAACAGAGTTGCGACCTGTTCAAGAAAGTGGATCTTCTCGCAGGTCCCACCGTGCCCATCACCGCCTGCAACATTGGGACGGAAGAGGTCCAGATAGGAAACACCCTCTTGGGAGTGATCCCTCTCCTCACGCAGCATACCCGACCTTATAATCTCAGCGGCTTTCCTGCCATCACGGTTCCCTGCGGTTTTTCAAGAAATGGGTTGCCTGTGGGTTTTCAGCTTGCTGGAAAGCCTTTCGATGAAGCGTCGGTGCTGCGAGGTGCCTTCGCTTATGAACAGGCCACGGAGTGGCATCAACGAAGGCCGCTGACCTCAAAATAACTTGAATTTCGTTCTTGGATGAATTATTTTAACGTTGAACTGGTAACCTCCTTTTACTGTTACCAATCAGGGAACAAGACATGGAAGGTTTTTATCTCGTCATAGGCCTCGTCGTCCTTATCGGAATGGTCCTCTTTTTCTTCATGGATCACCGTTGGAGAAAGGCGCTTGAGGAAGTGAGGAAGGATCAATCCTCCCAGCCCATGTGGGCTTTGATGCAACAGCAGATGGAACAACTGAGAGGGCAGACGAAAGAAGGCCTCGACAAGAACATCTCGCAACTTATTGATAACCAAAATGTCATCAATAAGAACTTGAGTGATATCATGGATCGAGTGAACAAGAGTCTTCAAAACTCGAGCGGAGATATTAACAGGCGCCTCGACAACGCAGCGAAGGTGATCGGAGATGTTCAGAGGAATATTGGAGAGCTTTCGACGGCGAGTAAGCAAATCTTCGAGGTGGGCAAAAATATTGCGAGCCTTCAGGAGATCCTGCAGCCGCCCAAGCTGAGAGGAGGGATAGGAGAACAATTTTTGGGGGAATTATTATCCCAGATTCTCCCACCGAAATTCTTCACCCTTCAACACCAGTTCTCCAGTGGGGAAAGGGTTGATGCCGTGGTGAAACTGGGCGAGCGGCTCGTCCCAATCGATTCGAAATTTCCACTCGATAATTTCAGGCGGATCATCGAATGCAAGACCGAAGAGGAGAGGAAGACCAGCCAGAAGGCCTTTACCAGGGACGTGAAAAAGCACATTGACGATATTGCCGGCAAATATATCTTGCCCAATGAGGGGACTTACGATTTTGCGCTACTCTACATCCCTGCGGAGAATGTTTATTATGAAACGATTACGAAAGACGAGTCCCTTGGAGAGGAGAAAAGCATTCTCAATTATGCGTTGAACAAAAGGGTGATCCCTGTCTCTCCAAACTCTTTTTACGCCTATCTCCAGGTGATCGTTCTTGGATTGAAGGGGCTTGAGATCGAGGAGAACGCGCGGGAAATACAAACACGTCTGGTGAGCTTAGCAAATGACTTAAAGATCTTTCAAAAGGATTTTCAAGTGGTGGGAGCACATATCACCAATGCCATGAATAAATTTGAGGAGGCGAGAAGGCGGCTGGATAGGTTCAGTCTCAAGTTTGAGCAGGCTGAAACCCAACCTTCTTTGCCATTGATCGAAAAAGGAAATGAATCTAAAGAATCCTGAAGTCTAAGGTTTCAGGACTTGGGATGAAGGGATGAGAAGCGGCAACTGAAAAGACAGGAATGAGCTTGTGGACAAGATAGTTCCGGCACGAGAAGAATGTTTGAGATTGATGAATCAATATGGGATGCTGGAAAATATTATGGACCACTCCATTGAAGTGGCCAACCTGGCGCTCTATCTTTCAACGGAATTGAACAAAAGGGGACAGCGTATTGACCTCCTTCTGGTAGAGGCGGCATCCCTGCTCCATGACCTGACCAAAACGGAATCGATCAAGACAAGAGAGGACCATGCCTGGACCGGGTCCCGGCTTCTAAAAGAGATGGGTTATGAGAAGGTTGGAGAGGTGGTGGCCCAACATATTTGGCTATCCCATGAGGTCGATCCTTTCTTCGTATCCGAAGAGGAAGTGGTCAATTATGCAGATAAAAGGGTCATGCACGACCGGATCGTTTCATTGGAGGAAAGATTCAAAGACCTGAGAGACCGATATGGAAGGGATCAAAAGGGCATGGATTATTTAGGAAGGATGGAGAAGGTGATCCAAGAAATTGAGAACAAGATCTTCTTGATTCTCCAGATCAACCCGAATGATCTCCAGTGCCTTCCGAGGAAGTAGAGGAGACAGATGGAGACCTCTTTCGAGCAAGGCCCGATTCGTCCTCCAAGCGAAGCCTACAGCCTTCTCATCCGGGTCACACGGAATTGTCCCTGGAATCGGTGTGAATTCTGTCATACCTACAAGGGGGAGAAATTCAGCGTAAGGTCTGTGGAGGAGGTTAAGAAGGATATCGATGCCGTCAAAGAGATCGTTGCGGAAATGAAGAGCTTGTCCTGGCAACATGGTTTTGGAGGAGAGATCACAGCTCCTTTCGTGAATCTCATTTTGCAAAATCCTCGCCACATTCCCGATGGATCTCGAAGTGCGCTCCTCTGGCTGTATGCGGGTGGGAAAAACGCTTTCCTTCAAGATGGCAACAATCTTGTCCTCAAAACAGACGATCTGGTAGAGATCTTGCGCACTCTCAAAGAGACGTTTCCTTCGATTGAACGGATCACCAGTTATGCCCGGGCGAAAACGGTCTCCAAGAAGACCATCGAAGAACTTCAGGCGCTTGGCCGGGCCGGCCTGTCCCGGATCCACATCGGCCTTGAGACAGGATATGATCCCCTCCTGGAGTATATGAAAAAGGGGGTGACGGCGCAGGAACATATCGATGCAGGAAGAAAGGTGAAACAGTCCGGAATCTCCCTTTCCGAATATGTGATCCTCGGATTGGGAGGAAGAACGATGTGGAGAGAGCACGCCATCGAAACGGCGAAGGTTCTCAATCAGATCGACCCGGATTTCATTCGTGTTCGCACATTGAAGGTTTTGAAGACCATGCCTCTTTATGAGAAGGTCGAAAGAGGGGAGTTCACTCTGCTGGGCGATGATGAGATCGTGGGTGAGGAGAGATTGTTGATTGAACATCTGGAAGGGATCACGAGCACTTTTGTCAGCGACCACATCCTGAACCTCCTCGAGGAAGTGGAAGGAAAATTTCCGGAAGAGAAAGTGAAGATGCTAGCACTCATTGACCGTTACCTCCACCTCTCCCCGGAGGAGAGGGCAAACTACCGACTCGGTAGAAGGGCCGGAATCTATCGATCTGTAGATGATCTCTCCAATCCGGAGCTCAGAGGTCAGGTGGAGAGGGCTGTCCAACGGATTGTGTTAGAGCATCCTGGAGGGGTGGATCAAGTCATCTCTGAGCTCATGGAATCGTTCATATAAAAAGGCCATTTTCAAACAAAAAACTTGACTTTTAAAAAGTCGATGGGCTATGATGAGCATCGTTTTGAGCCAATAATTCGCACTTCAATGATGAAAAGGATGGGGTGAAAAAGGAGGTGATTTAAATGACAAAGGCGGAATTGATCGCCAGTATCGGTAAGGAGGCTAAGATCTCAAAGGCGTCAGCGGAAAAAGCAGTCAATGCTTTCGCAGGTGCGGTCACGAAGGCATTGAAGAAGGGAGACAAGTTGAGCCTGACTGGATTTGGGACTTTTTCTGTAGCAAAGAGGAGGGCAAGAATCGGAAGAAATCCTCAGTCAGGAAAGGAAATCAAGATTCCTGCTACTCGGGTAGCAAAATTCAAACCTGGTAATCTGCTAAAGAGTGCGGTCAAGTAATCCTTTAATAGAATAAATACTAAGGGATATCAATTTTGGACAAAAGGGGAGAGAAATATACTCCCCTTTTTTGTCATCTGAAGTGAATTAAAAGTTGCCACTTCATGGAAACTGTTAACAGGTTATAAACAATTGGGTTTAAGGGGATGAGCCGTAAGCCACAAGATGTTGTGGTTTAAGAGGTTAAAATGACGAGTATTCAACCCATCGAAACCTTTAGGCTTTTCTCAAAATCCACGCCGGGAATCTAGGCCTTTACAAAAGATTTCATTGGATGGATGGCCTTTAGTCTTTTTTTTCCACAGGATTTAAACATAAGGAGAAGAGAGCCTTCCAGTTATTGATTTATCTACATCTAAAGCCTATATAGCCCGCTATCCCTTGATTTGGAATGATTTCCCAGAGCACCTCCCCGGAAATGAAGGAAGGACCGGTATGAGATCGATCCCCCCTCTGCAAATGCAGGGACGACTGATGATCCAAGGAGTGGCTCCTTGCCGGAAATAGAGTTGAAAGATGGTAGGGTTTTTGTTATCGTTCGAAATAAAAGATAAGAGAGACTAATTCTTAGACGATGGGAAAACACGTCATTTTAGGAACCGCTGGGCATATCGATCACGGAAAAACTGCTCTCGTCAAAGCCCTCACAGGAGTTGATACGGATCGACTGAAGGAGGAAAAGGAGAGGGGAATAACCACCGAACTGGGATTTACCTTCTTGGACCTTCCGAGCGGAATACGGATGGGCATCATTGATGTCCCGGGCCATGAAAAATTTGTCAAACACATGGTGGCAGGTATCTGGGGAATCGATCTGGTTGCCTTAATCATTGCAACCGATGAAGGGGTGATGCCTCAGACAAGAGAGCACCTCGATATATGCCGACTTCTTGAAGTCAATAAAGGCCTCATCATCCTGACCAAAATCGATCTTGTCGACGAGGATCTCTTGGGATTGGTCAAAGAGGAAGTGACAGAAATTGTCAAAGAGACTTTCCTAAAGGATGCACCCATTCTTCCTGTGTCCTCTATCACAAAGGAGGGGATTCCCCAATTGATTTCTGCCCTCGATCGTCTTTCGAAAGAAGTGGAGGAAAGATCGACCGACGGGCTCTTCCGTCTGCCCATCGACCGGGTCTTCGTCATGAAGGGTTTTGGTACTGTGGTGACCGGAACTGTGGTTTCCGGGACTCTCTCCATCGGAGAGTCTGTTCAAATTCTCCCATCTGGCGTAGAGGCCAAGGTCCGAACCCTTCAGGTCTACAACCGGCCTGTGGAGAAGGCCCTGGCAGGGCAGAGGGCAGCGGTGAATCTTCAAGGGATCGAAACGTCTGCCGTTGAGAGGGGAGATGTTCTGGTCCATACCCACACGCTTGCTCCAACGCGGATGTTGGATGTCTATATCGAATATCTCCCCAGTGCCCAAAGGCCGTTAAAGAATCGAACAAGGCAGAGATTTCACATAGGCACAAACCTTACCTCCGCATCGATCTTCCTCCTTGACCGAGAGGAATTGGTTCCAGGAGAGAGTGGGTTCGCCCAGGTGAGATTGGAAGCACCAGTGGTTGCCTTACCTCATGACCGATTTGTGATCCGGGGATCTGGAGTGATCCAGACCCTGGGTGGGGGAGTGGTTTTAGATGCCTATCCCACCAAGCATAAACGGAATGCTCCGTCGGTGATCGAAGGCTTGACCATCCTAAGAGAGGGAAGCCATGATCAGGCCATTGCTCAGCATATCAGCCGTTCTGGCATGGGAGGGATCGCCCCTGACGACCTCTTGAAGCGCGTGGCCACGTCTTCTTCAGAGGTGCAGAGGGTTATTAAGAAGATGATTGATAAAGGGGAGGCTCTTTTGATCGACCCCGAGAAGATAAAGGTTATCGACATCCGTTCCTATCACCAGCTGAGGGAGATGGCATTGGCACAATTAAAGGAATTCCATCAGCGCTTTCCAATGAAGTCCGGGCTGGCCAAAGAGGAACTGAGGACGAAACTTCCTATGGAGGTGGATGTAAAACTCTTCCAGATTCTCCTCAACGGATTGATTAAATCCAAAGAGATCTTGCTGGAGAAAGATAAGTTGAGACTTCCCACTCATCAAATTTCATCGATGGATGAGAAAGGTCTAATCAAGCGGGTAGAGGAAGCCGTCCTCACAGCAGGGCTCCAGTCTCCTTCGCCAAGGGAGTTATCAGAGGCATGGTCTGAGAAGGAAGAGGGGGTTCAGGCCGTCTTCGAACATCTCGTTCACGAGGGAGTACTGGTCAAAATAAAAAGCGGGATTTGTATACACCGGGTCCCTTTTGAGCATCTGAAGGAGGAATTGGTCTCCTATCTCAAAAAGAATAAAGAGATCACAACCCCTCAGTTTAAGGAGATGACGAAGGCTTCGAGAAAATATGCCATTCCATTGATCGAGTACTTCGATCAAATCAAATTGACGATTCGGCTTGGAGAGAAGAGGGTCCTCAGGTCAGGTGCAGAGCATGGATGAATAGAAAACAGATTTCACCCCCTCGGTTTTGAGTCGTACGACTTTTCAACGGGAGGGGAAAATCGGGCGAGTCGGTCGACCGGAGATATCTCCAAAGTTTTAGAATCGCGACGTTTGAGAGGCAAAGGCAACAGGGCTCTGCAGGTGAAAGCGAAGGATTCGACTTTTTCATCGTTAACCGTCACGCAAAAAAGGTACCGCTCTAAAACTTTTTCAATATCCCCGCTCGCCCTCCGTGAGAACCGATTTCTTGACAGCTTGAGGGTGGCGAGGGAGATTTTTACAGGAGACTGAAATGGCAGGGAAGAGGAAGATTATCAAGAAGAAGCTAAAAGAACCGGATGAATTCATCAGTTTTTCTGACCACGCTTTTCGTTTTATCTCGCGTCATTACAAACGGATCATCACAGGAGGTGTCATTCTTGGGGTGCTCCTGGCTGCTTTTTTTCTGTTTCAGAAGTGGGAAGAGAAGAAGGAGGGAGAGGCCTACCAGTCGTTTGGGACCGCCCTGGAGGTCTACCAGATGTTGGACTCTCCTTATCGAGAGGGATCTCCTGCCGATTATAAAAGTCTTATAGAGAAATTTGACGAGGTCATCACGAAATTTCCCCGTACCTCTTCAGGGAAACTCTCCCTCTTGTGTAAAGGGAACCTTCATCTCAAATTGGGGGAATTCGATGAGGCCATCAAAGCCTATGAGACCTTCCTCCAAAAGGCCGGAAAGGAGAGGCTTTACAGGTTGTTAGCCATGGAAGGCTTGGGTTATGCCCATGAGGGAAAAAAGGAGTATGAGAAGGCGGTAGAGGCCTACGAAAGGATGCTTGAAATGGGGGAAGGCCTTCAGGTAGCCAACGCCCATTTAAGTAAGGGGCGCTGTTACGAGAAGTTGGGGAAGAAAAAAGAGGCTTTGGAAAGTTACAAGAGCTTTCTGAAAGTGGCTCCGAAAGCGATGATGGCCAACGTTGTCTCAGGAAGGATATCGGACCTCGAGGATTAATACCAAGTTAATCATTTCACTTGACAAAAGTACATAATCTTTTATAGTTGGGGCAAAAATTACAAACCATCAATTCAAATTGCAATGGGGTGATTTATGAAGAAGATTTTAAGTGGGAACGAAGCCATAGCGCGGGGAGCATATGAGGCCGGCGTAAAGGTAGCTGCGGCCTATCCAGGAACCCCCAGCACGGAAATCTTAGAGAACATTGCAGAGGAATACAAAGATATTTATTCAGAATGGTCACCCAATGAGAAGGTGGCATTGGAGGTTGTCTACGGAGCGTCGATGGCAGGCGCAAGGGCAATGGCATCGATGAAACACGTGGGATTGAATGTGGCGGCAGACCCCTTTATGACGCTCTCCTATGTAGGGGTGAGTGGGGGTATCGTCATCGTTACCTGCGATGATCCGGAATTATATAGCTCCCAGAACGAACAGGACAATCGGAATTATGCCAAGTTTGCTAAAGTGCCTATGCTGGAACCGAGTGATAGCCAGGAGGCGAAGGACTTTGTCAAGTTGGGCTTTGAGATCAGTGAAAAGTTTGATACCCCGGTCATGGTCAGAGGGGTCACCCGGCTTTCTCATGCGAAAGGGATTGTGGAATTGGGCGACCCGGTCACTCCTCCGATCCCTATAGAGATTCGTAAACAGTTTGACAAGTTTACCATGTTACCCTCGTTTGCACGGATTCGACACAGAGTCATTGAAGAACGCCTTCTCAAATTGCAGGAGTTTGCAGAGCAATTCCCAGGGAATCGAATGGAGATCAACGACCCATCGATCGGATTCATCACAGCTGGCATTTCTTATCAATATGCCAAGGAGGCCTTTCCAAATTATTCCTATCTCAAACTGGGCATGGTATGGCCTCTGCCTAAGAATTTAATCGGAGAATTTTTCAAGAAGGTAAAGAAGGTCTATATTGTTGAGGAACTGGATCCTTTTCTCGAAGACAATATCAAGGCGATGGGATTCAAACCCAAGGGAGGAAAGGATCGGTTTCCCATCTGTGGCGAATTGAATCCCTATATTGTTACCAAAGGAATGTTGGGGAAGAAGTTCAAGGCTCCCAAACCCTTCTTTCAAGAAACCCTCCCTCCCAGGCCCCCCAATCTCTGCCCGGGATGTCCCCACCGAGGGATTTTTGCGGTTTTAAGGAAGTTAAAGGTCTTCGCGGCAGGCGATATTGGATGCTACACATTAGGTGCCTATCCTCCTTTAAGTTCCTTACATAGCAACATCTGTATGGGTTCAAGCATTAGCGGTGCCCATGGGATGACAAAGGCACTGGGAGAGGCAGGAAAGGGGAAGATTGTGGGCGTGATCGGGGATTCCACTTTCCTCCATTCCGGAGTCCATCCTTTAATTGACGTGGCGTACAATAAGAGCTATGCCACCATTATCATTGTCGATAATCGAACCACAGGGATGACAGGCCAGCAGGAGCATCCAGCGACGGGGTATACGATCAGTGGAGAGACAGCCCACCGAATCGATTTCGTTGAACTCGGCCGGGCCCTGGGAATTGAAAATCCGAGGAAAGTGAATCCATGGCATCTGGAGGAGACGGAGCAGGTCATCAAAGAGGAGCTAGACAAGGACGATCCGTCTCTCGTCATCAGTGAAGGCCCCTGCATCCTTCTCCGGAGGGCCTTTAAAAAGTATAATAAACCTCTCCAGGTCGATTCCACGAAATGTATCGGTTGTAAGAGCTGTGTTAACCTGGGCTGTCCAGCCATCTCTTTCCATCCGGTCGAGGGAGACATGGCGATGACGGCAGATGGGAAGAAGCGAAAAGGAATTTCTCGAATTGAAGCGAGCCTCTGTCCTGGATGCCATCTCTGCTTTCAGGTCTGTAAATTCGGAGCCATTCAGAGCATGGAGGAAAAGCCAATCTTCGGATTTGAAACAACGTAGAGCGGTCTTTGAGCAAGGGGGAA
>Ga0209253_10005829_pt1 | contig 10685 bp, 8 predicted proteins | sample FrelakmetBRP12BR_FD_187145 | JGI IMG/M metagenome (GOLD analysis project Ga0209253, IMG submission 187145) | Freshwater lake sediment microbial communities from the University of Notre Dame, USA, for methane emissions studies - BRP12 BR (SPAdes)... | ecosystem: Environmental > Aquatic >... | reverse complement strand
CGGGACAATGACCCAGTCTCCTCCGACCACATCCAACAGGCCAAGTTCTCTCACTTCCTTTCTCAGCCACGGCATGACAGTAAAGTCGGTCTTCGGGTCGAAAGCAATCATAAACATATCCCAGGCACTACAGCAGGCGGCACCCGTTAGGGTCTCGAGGTAAAGCTGAGGGCTGACTTTGGCCACCCCTTCCACCTGAGCTATCCGGCTAATGTTCTCTGCTGGCATCCACGCCTCTGACAACGGCTTACCCAAAAGAAGAGCCGTCTGAGCTTCAATCTCATTCCCCGCTGGCACAACAACGATGTCAGCACCAAGCCTCTGCGTACCTACCTGTAGGCTATGTCTAATGCTTTTTGCAAGGAGTGTTGTGGACATTAGAAAAGCGGCCAGAACCATAATGAAACCCCCAATTAAACTGCTCCGATAGGCTCTGCCGCTAATGCTTTGACCAACCAAGTACCACAGGTTCATGGTATCAATGTCTCATGTAATCATGCTGGATCCCCAAAACGATTCAACCCAACCACCTCTTTCGCCGTTTGTAGTGTTTGACATCACGATAGCTTTTCCGTTGTGAAAGGGCACCAAACCCAAGATAAAATTCCTTCACATCTTCATTTTCCTTCAACTGCGCTCGAGTGCCGTCTAGAACGATCCTGCCATTCTCCATTACATAGCCATACTCGGCCAAATCGAGAGCAGCGGTAGCATTCTGCTCGACAATAAGAATGGAGACCTTTTCCTCTTGATTAATGGTTCGGACGATGCCAAGGATTTCCTGTATCAGCATGGGTGCCAAACCTAAAGAGGGCTCATCCAAAAGGATCAGCTTCGGATGTGTCATGAGAGCTCGACCGATCACTAACATCTGCTGCTCCCCACCTGAACAATAGCCACTGGTATGATGGCGAAGGTCCTTGAGTTTTGGAAAATAGTGATAGACCCGCTCCATTTCTTTTCTAAGGTCTAAACGATTGCGGGCAATGTAGCCAGCAACAAGCAATTCATCTTCAACCGTCAGATGCTCAAGGATCCTCCTGCCCTCCATGACCTGAATGATCCCCATCTTGGCAATATCCTCTGGGTCCGCGCGATCGATTCGTTGGCCATCGAAATGAATATCGCCACGAGTGACCTTGCCCACTTCCGTCTTGAGCAAACAAGAAATGGCTTTCAGAGTGGTACTCTTACCCGCACCATTGGCTCCCAACAAAGTGGTGATCTTCCCTTCACCTACCTCGAACGATACCCCCCTCAAAACCAAGATGACTCCATGATATGTGACTTCAATATTATTCACCCTTAGCATCTCAATCCCTTTCTTCCTCACTCAACAGAGTGGATCATGAGCTCTGCGCTCACCTTTCCCTTCCTACCATCCTCGTAGGTGAACTCGGATGTCACAGGGATACTCGTCTTCCCACTATACATCGCTTCAATGACATCACCGTAACGCTTCTCCATCGCCGTTCGTCGAAGCTTCCTCGTTCGGGTTAGATCAGCCTCGTCCGGGTCAAACTCCTTATGGAGAAGGACATACTTTCTTATTCGGGTCGTCGTAGTTAATTGCTTATTGACTCTGTCGATATCCTCCCGCACAAGCTTGCTCACTTCTGATTTTTGTGACAGATCGGTAAAGGTAGTATAGGTGAGATGGCTTCTTTCTGCCCAGCGCCCTACATTCTCATAATCCATATTAATGATCGCTGCGATAAACTCCTTTCCCTCCCCTACGGTGATGGCATCTTTGATGTATTGGCTAAACCGCAAACTGCTTTCAATCCACTGGGGGGCATATTTCTCTCCAGAACCCAATTGCGCCAATTCAGTGACCCTATCCATGTAAACCAGATGCCCTTGTTCGTCGATCAAACCTGCATCCCCACTGTACCACCAACCCTCTCGCACTGTTTTCTCATAAGCTTCTTGATTTTTGTGGTAGCCAGAAAAAAGGTATGGGCTTCTGATTAGAATCTCCCCATCTCCTGATATTCTGACTTCTACTCCCAGTAGGGGAGGTCCAATGGTTCTTGTCAATATATTGTCACTCTTGTGACCGGAGATCATCCCACCTTCGGTACTACCATAGACCTGTCTCAATCGAACTCCAATTGAATTCATAAAGACCATAGTATCCGTTCCAGTGACTGACCCAGCAGTAATAGCAAATCGGCATTTGGTTAATCCAAGCTTGTCCCGAATCGCCTGGAGCAGAATCAAATCTACAAACCAGTGTGAAATGCGCCTCCACAGAGGGATCTTCTCTCCTTCTTCGATAGCCTTCCCCACCTTGAGCGCCATGGGCATCAGCGTTTTGTATACCAATTTCTCCAGTCCACCCGCTTCCTCGACCTTGGATCGGATCTTGGATACCCATCCCTCCCATTGTCGAGGTCCGCCCAGGATCATACTTGGAGTGATCTCATAGATGTCATGAAAAATCGTCTCCGGTTCTTCCAGGGTGTTGAGCCTCGCCCCCATCAGCAGGTGAGGAACAGTAGTGAAAAATGCCTCGCCAACCCAAGCAGGAGGGAGATAGCAAAGGATGTTGTCCTTTTGGGTGAGATCGAATAATGTCAAAGTTGATTCCGCTGACCCGATTAAGGACTGATGGGTGATCATGGCGCCTTTAGGAACTCCGGTTGTCCCTGAGGTATAGAATATGTTGGCAGTTTCTTCTCCTTTGGTAGCATCTATATTTTTCTCGAAAGCCCCAGGGTGGTCCCCTTCATACTTCTTTCCTAATTCCTTCACTTGTTCATAGCTCGTTATAAAGGATTGCTCGTATTTTCTCATTCCCTTCCAGTACCACCAAATGATCTTTTCCACCTTGGGCAGCTTGTCGTGGACTGCCAATATCTTGTCCACCTGCTCCTGGTCTCTGGCAATAATGAATTTGCTGTCAGAATGGTCAACGATATATTGAATCTCATTGGGAATGGCATCGGTAAATAAAGCTACCGTGATCCCTCGTGCTGCTTGAATAGCAAAAGAAGCCCAATACCACTGGGGCTCATTATCCCCAATGATTGCCGCTCGTTCGCCAGGCTTTAGACCAAGGCTGATCAGCCCCAAAGAGAAGTATTTGACATTTTCGTAGACATCCTTCCAGGTATATTCATTCCAGAGGCCGTAATCCTTATCTCGAAAAGCTACTTCCGAATCACCCCACCGTTCAAAATTGCGCTTTAATAATTTGGGAAGTGTGTCAAGTTGCATTTCCATTTTCCTATAACCTCCTTAAGAGGCTTTACCGAGGTAAGCTTGTATGACATCCTCATTCGATCTAATTTCTTCAGGGCTTCCTTCTGCAATCTTGCGTCCGAAGTCCAACACCACCACTCTATCACATATGTCCATGACCAGCCCCATGTCATGTTCTACAACCGCGATGGTAATCCCCATCTCTTCAGAGATATCAAGGATGAATCTGGCGATGTCTTCCTTTTCATCCCGGTTCATCCCGGCCAAGGGTTCATCGAGAAGAAGAAGTTTTGGTTCGGCAGTTAAGGCCCTAGCGAGGTCGACCCTTTTTCTCAAACCATAGGGGAGGGCTCCAACTCGATGCTTCCTGATCGCTTCTATCTCAAAAAAATCAATGATATTCTCAACGACTCTCCGATGTTTGATCTCCTCCCTTCGTGTCCAGCCGAAATAGATGGCCTCCCTCAGGATGCCCGTCTTAAATTTGAAATGCCTACCTGCCATGATATTATCTAAGACGCTTAACCCATCGAAAAGTTGCAAACCCTGAAAAGATCGGGCGATACCTAACTCGGCAATTCGGTGGGATTTTAGGCGGGTGATCTCCTGGCCTTCAAAATAGATGCTGCCCTTCTGGGGATGATAAAAGCCATTGACACAGTTGAAGAAGCTGGTTTTACCAGCCCCATTAGGGCCGATCACGGCAAAGATCTCACCCCGCCTGATGTCAATATTGACATTGGTCAAAGCCCTAATTCCACCGAAACTCAATTCAATACCTTTCGCAGTTAACATCACATTGTTCGTTGGCATTCTCTCCCCCTAAGGCTATTTCGACCCACTTGGAAGAAGCATAGATGTTCCTTCATAAGAACCCTTGTTAACTATTTTACTCCTCTATTAATATACCTTTTTAGGCAGAGGAGGCGTTGATGGCTCCTTATAAGGCCCCTTCAAGTCCGGACGAATAATCCCCGGCATCCTACGATAAGGGGTCGTTGGAACCCACTGCCCATCTTTTACTTCAACCAGACGTGCCACCATTGGCGTTCGGGAGTCAGGGGTATAGTCGAACTTAACCAGTCCATGAAGGTCATACTCCTTGCCCCATTTCTCCAACTGCCGCCTTAGCGCCCGGCTATTGATACCCTCCCAACCAACCTTAGGCACCAATTGGTTTAACAGATCGTATATGGTCAGTACGTTTGCCCAGCCCAAAAAATAGCTGTTGAGAAGGTCCTTTCGACGGCGCCCCTGCTCCTGGGTAATTCTTGTCGCCAATTGAATGAACGGGTCGTTCGTTTCAGACCATAGCTTATAAGGAGTTGTTCCCATCACACCCTCAACGGCTTTTCCTCCCATGATTAGCAGTGGCTCATCGACCCCAAAATTGTTGGTTCCAAACTTCAAACCAAAACCGAGCCTCTCGTTTTCCTTCGCCAGTGGAGTCATGGTCTGCCATAGCAGCTGCCCATAAATATAGTCGGCGCCGGCTTTCTTCGCTCGGGTCAGTGGAGTTGCTGCATCTACCACGATCGTAGGGATGAACTGCTGATCGACCACCTCTATGCCCTTTTTCTTGGCATACTCCAGGATCATGGGTTGCAGGCAAGCTTTGCCAAAAGGAGTGTCATAAGTCATGAACGCCAGCTTTGGTCCTCTTCCCTGTTTTTTAAAATCCCATCTTTCGGCGATCACGTCGGCAAAATTGGCAAACTGGTCTGCATAGAGTGGAATGGTTGCAAACGCGTAGCCCGCCGGATACATTCCCGTCTCACTCACTCCACAACTCGAGACCACCACCTCATCCTCTGCGTAACGGTCATGAAAGGCTTCGTTCTCCTGAGACCCACACACTGCCAAAAATATAAAGTTCTTTCTTGGCCGCCATCTTTCATAAACCGTTGCCCCAACCGCAAGGTCATTCGTATGATCAGCCCATTCCACCCTGAATTTCCTGCCCTGAATACCACCTTTTTCCTTATTCACCCAGTAGATAGCATCCTGAATTCCCAGTAGCCGTGGAACATTCACGAAGCCGTAAACACGGCTCATGTCAGCCCAGAAATAGATAGTGAAGAACTCTTCTTTTGCCGCTTCAGGCTTTGATCCTAAGCCTGGAAAGACGAATAAAGAGATGATCATTAAAGAAACCAACGTTAACCAAATTTTTCTCATTACCGTTCCTCCTTTCTTTTTTGTTGTTAATATTTTTTATTCCTAAAATATTTTTGTTGCCTTCCTCATTAGGGGGTCACATCGCTTCTCACTCGCAATGAGGCGTTGTCGCCTTTACCTAAATAGAATACTTGAAAGGCCAATGTCTGAAACGAGATTTAAGCACCTCCCAAGTATGAGCCAACCCTCTGGGCTCAAAAATAAGAAAGAGGATCACCACCAGGGCCCAACTAATTATCGCTAAGGCTGGACCGATCTTGGGGGCATCCATCGGTGACACCAATCCACTCAAGAAGGGGCTTATAATAGTCACCAATTCCCTGATAACTCTCAAAAATACAACACCAAAAACAGCTCCAACAGCGGTTCCCATTCCACCAACAATCAGGCACCCGAGATACCAGATCGATACGTCAAGATGAAAGTGGAGTGGGTTGACGCTTCGGTAGTAGGTGGCCCACAAAGACCCAGCAACCCCAGCATAGAAACAGCCGATAGCAAAAGCATAGAGTTTATATCTCGCTACATTTATCCCAATGACCTCACTGGCGAGGTCGTTATCCCTGAGAGCAACAAAGGCTCGCCCCAAACGGCCGCGAACGAGATTCTTTGCAAAAATGGTCATGATCACTGCTATCGCGATTACGACATAGTAAAAAGCTTCATTATTTTTGAAGTTGATACCCGCCAACTCCGGACGACTCACTCTTATGCCACCCACGGCGTGGAAATAGTCAGGAAAGGCGTGGTTAAAGAAGGCAATGATGATGAATTGGGCTGCAAGCGTAGTCATCGCGAGATAAAGCATCTTGAGTCGAAAGGAAGGAAGGCCAAAAAGCACGCCGAATGCAGCCGCAGCGATACCAGCGAGAGGCACGGTTGCCCAAAAGTTCCAATGGAAGGAATCCATCAGCACGGCTGTCGTGTAAGCACCCACTGCCACGAATGCCTGGTGTCCCAGGGAAATCTGACCCGCATACCCGGTAAGGATGTTTAGCCCCTGAACGGCAATCAAAGCGATTCCGGTTAGGATCATGAAACCTAAAAAGTAAGAGCCGGCAAAAACCGGCAACACAGCCAAAAGAATCAGAAAGCCTATCAGGAAAGCCCACTGAGGGCCGGTCCGGACGATAGCCATGTCCTGTTCATATCGAACGTCAAAAATACCAGCTGGTCGTTCCATTTTTCTACAGCCTTTCTATCCGCACCAAGCCGAAGAGACCGTATGGCTTGATGATCAAGATGAGTAGCAAGACAATATAGGGGATCACATCGGCTAGAGCAGGGTTAAGGTAACCTGTCACCAATGATTGGAGCACTCCTAATATCATTCCACCAACGATGGCCCCTACAATGGAGTCAATCCCTCCCAGAAGCACCACAGCAATGGCCCCAAGCAATGAGCCATACATAATATAGTGAACTCCGCTGACCACGCCTAAAAAAAGCCCAGCGATAATACTCAAAAACCCTGCGAGTACCCAACTTAGACTGAAAACGCCCTTCACCGGAAGTCCCAGGCTCTGTGCAACCTGATGGTCCTCTGCCGTACCCCTCATCACCCTGCCCATCAGAGTCCGCCAATAGAAGAGACTGAAAGCAGCAAAAGCCGCAACCGCAACACCGATGCCCCACAGAAGGGCGTGGCTCACGACCACTCCAGCAAACTTAATCGACTGACCGGGCAAATTCACTGGCATTTCATAACCAAAAGTTCCCCATATTAAAATGTTTATCCCTTCGATCACATGAGCGAGCATAATGGTGAGTAGCAAGGCAGCAATGAGGGGTTGTCCAATCAATGGGCGCATAAGCAATCTTTCAATGACGATACCAATGAGCGCTCCAAAGGCGATCCCGCCTATCACTCCAATAACAACTCCAAACTTTTCAACAAGAGTCACCAGCATGAATGCCCCGAGCGTAACCATCCATCCCTGAGCGAAGTTAAATACTCTTGTAGACTTATAGATAATCACAATCCCCAGAGCAATCAGTGTGTAAATACCGCCGAGAAATAGGCCTCCAACAATGAACTGCAAAAATATAGCCATGTTGACTTCTCCTATTCAGTCACATCAATTTTCCAGCTTTTGACCTTACTGCACTGGACCTTGATGTAATACTCACCTGATCCTTCAAACGATAGAGTACCCGTTCCAGCGCCAACCGTGGCCATCTCAATATACCTTTCTGTTTCCCCCCTTGGGTAAACGGCAATGCTCTGACCACCTCCCTCAAACATCAAAGCTATCTGAGGTTCCATCGCATAATTGAGTTTGAACTTTTTCCCTCGGATTTTGAAGGGTTTTGTGGTCGCATCTGCACTTCCAGCGAATGTAGCTGGAGATGTTAGCACCTCGCTGATTCCTGACCGGACCACTTCCACTTTCCAAGTATCAATATTCCGAGCAGTCACCTTGACATAATATCTCCCTTTCCCCTTGTAAAGATAGGTGCTGCCATTGGCGTCAAAGAGAGGGGTCTTTACCATCTCAATCCAGTTGACCTTATCTCCCTCCGGATACACGTGGAGGACAAAGTTGGGCACCTTCTTCTCTACAGCTTTATATTCCCAGTTGATCTGCCACTCCTTCGTATTGACCTCAAACGCCTCACTCGCAAAGTCTTTGGACCCACTAAATTTTAGCCCCTCCAAGGGTGGGGGTGCCGGTTTAAGCACGGCACAGGAAAAAGTTCCCAGTAAAAGTAGTAATCCGCAACTCACAAAAAGTATCTTTCTCATCACAGCCTCCTTCCTTTAAGGTTATTTGTTTAAATCCCTGGCGCAAAAACGATTGTACATCGAACCCAGTCGCGCCCCAACTCACGTCTATTAACATTCTCACTCCCTATCGGACTGTTAAAGAAATGAATCAAAGTTCTTTAAACTCCCTTGCTTTTTGAAGGTTCTCCCATTCTTGCCAAGAAAAATTATTAGGTTTTTAACAACTCAAGGTAAGTAATCAGCGAATTGATCGATCGATCAACCCCTGAATTCGATTTTTCCAACCCATGAATAACGATGGTGCCTAAAAGCCCAGCAAGGATTATTTCAGTCAGGGCTTTGGTGTCAACGCTTTTCCTTAATTCTCCGGCTTTCTTGGCTTCGTTCAAAAGTCGTTGGATCATGTGTTTGAAACCACCCCATCCTTTGCTCACCTCGCGACACAACTCGGGTCGTTGATCATCCAACTCTACAGATAAGGTGACAAATACACATCCTCCGGGTAAGTTCTTTTTATCTTTGAGGTATCGATCCCTGTAGTTTTCCAAGATTTTCTTGACTTTAGCCATCGGGCTCATTATTTTTTCGAGACCTTCAAGATTGTTCTCACGCCAAATCTCCCGAGCTTTAGCTGTCACGGCCAAAAGGAGATCCTCTTTGCTTTTAAAATAATTGTAAAAACCTCCCTTTGAAGTATTTGCTGCCCTCATCACATCATCAATAGAGGTACCCAAATACCCCCTTAAGGTAATCAGCTTCAGCGATTCCCAAATGATTTTCTCTTTAAGGTCCATGCAATTCTTATTTCTTTTTAAATTCAAACAGACCGATCGGTCTGTCGGCATATTAGTAAATAGATTTTGGTATGTCAAGTATTTTTTAGATTTGTATTTTTTAGATTTGGGATTTGAAGATCATTCAGAGTTGGGATACTGGATTATGTCACCTTTAATCCCAATTCTTTGATCGCTTCTTCCCTTAATTTGAACCGTTGGACCTTACCTGTGGAGGTCAACGGGAACGAAGAAACGAATTTGATATATCGAGGATGGTATTTTTCTAACACTCTCTCCTTTAGGAAGTTAAGCATTTCTTCTTCTGTAGATCGCTCTCCCTCTCTTAAACGAATCCAGGCCGCTATTTCCTCACCATGTTGTGGGTCAGGAATCCCAATGACTTGAACATCTAAAACTTTGGGATGGGTACAGAGAACCTCCTCTATTTCGATGGGGACAATCGTCTCCCCATCTTTTTGAATGACATCTTTCATCCTTCCAACAATTCGAATATAGTCTTTCCGATCTATTTGAGCCAAATCCCCCGAATGAAGCCAGCCATCCGAATCAATCGCCCGCGCTGTAGGTCCCGGCATTTTGTAGTAGCCCTTCATCAAAAAGCCTTTATAACAGAGTTCCCCTTGAGCCTCCGGGGGAAGAGTTTCCCCAGTTTCAGGATTGACGATTTTTGCCTCCACGAAGGGAAGAGCTTTCCCTACAGTGGTTGCCCGGATCTCCGCAGGGTCATCTCTCATCGATTGAGTGATAGATCCAGAGTTTTCCGATTGACCATAACTGACTGTGATTTCCTTCACTCCCAATTTTTCTAAAATCCTTCTCATTAATTCAATGGGAATAACTGCTCCACCAACAACTCCTGTTCTTAATGAGGAAAGGTTGAAACGATTGAACTCAGGATGTTCCATCATGGCCACAAGCATACTGGGAACGGCATAGATGGCGGTGCACCGTTCTTTCTCAATAGCGGTCATAGCCTTTATCGGATCAAATGTATCAGAGGGAGATACGATCGCAGCTCCATGGCAAAAGCATCCTATTAGACCGGTCATCGTAAAAACGTAATGAAATGGAATCGCCGTACAAAGGCGGTCCTTTTCAGTGAATCCCTGAACGGATGTCCCTAAATATCCATTATTGAGAAACCCATAATGAGTGACCATCACACCCTTGGGGGCCCCGGTCGTTCCCGAAGTGAAAACCAATTTCAGGATATCTTCTGGCTGGCAGAGCCGTTGTCTTTCAACAAGGGCTTCATCCGATACGTTTTCTCCTCGCTTGAGGATCTCTTGGAAAAGATATGTCCCCTGCCAAGAAGTTTTTGAATGACTCTTTTCTTCCTCTTGAATGAGGATCACTTCTTTTAGACAAGGGAATGTTTCAAACCGAAGTTGATCCGGTCTCGATTCGATTAGGGATGGACAGAGTTCGGTCAGCATTTTGAGATAATTTGCATTTTGATCTTTTTCCATTAAAACCAGAGTTCTTATATCTGAATATTGAAGCACATAACGTAACTCGTCAATCTTGTATTGAGGATTGATCGTGACGAGGGGCGTCCCGATTTTGGCGGCGGCAATTTGCGTCACAATCCATTGGGGAATGCTATTCGCCCAAATGGCCAAATGGTCCCCTTTCTCCAGCCTTAAGCTTAAGAGCCCTTTGGCAAATCGATTGGCGATCTTTTGGAGTTCATGGTAAGTATAACTTATACCTCGATCGACATGGACAAGGGCATCTCGATCCGGAAATCTCTTGGCTGTCTGATCAAACTGGTC
>Ga0209253_10005828_pt1 | contig 10685 bp, 7 predicted proteins | sample FrelakmetBRP12BR_FD_187145 | JGI IMG/M metagenome (GOLD analysis project Ga0209253, IMG submission 187145) | Freshwater lake sediment microbial communities from the University of Notre Dame, USA, for methane emissions studies - BRP12 BR (SPAdes)... | ecosystem: Environmental > Aquatic >... | reverse complement strand
CTGGCGCCGTCTGGAGTGTCGTTGTCACAGCCACGGTAGCCCCTGTCTCACTCACACTTCTTGTGAAAACCATGATCGCCCCGGAAAGTATTGAGTACTTAGTCAATGGCAAGATTATTGTCTTAAAGACCGTGAAAGGCTTGGCCCCGAGGGTTCTGGAGGCTTCTTCCATGTCCAAGTCAATCCTCTCAACGGCGGCCGACATTGACCTGACGAAATATGGATAAGTTATTGCCAGATGGGCAAAAACTAGAAGCCAAATCTCGGGCACGAATCCGAAGTTCTTCCAAAAGAGGCTCAGAGAGACGCCTAACGCTATTGAAGGCACGATCAGTGGAATGTTGACAAGCAAATCCAATGCTGCAGAGATCAAGGTCCCAAACTTTCTTCTCGCCACGATGATTGCCATCGGCAACCCCAAAACAACATTCAAGGCCGTGGCTATTGCGCCCAAGGCATAGGACAAGCCGATGCTCTGCCAATATTGCGCCCAGACTCCAGAGCTTGCAAGCGAATTCGGCAGCGCGTCTGTGAATATGGCCTGCAACGCAGGCAACGCCACGAAGAGAGACGGAATAAGCACGATCGCCACGAAAACCATTATTGTAATCCCGTCTCGACCAGCCGCAGCCTTCGTGTAGCTTAGCGTCCTTTCAATGTGCGGCCAGAATCTCTTGACGGGCAGTTTCAACCTTGGGCCAAGAACACGGATTGCCATGAATATTGCGAACGCCACCGCTATAAGCACGAAGCTCGCGAACACCGTTGAGCCTTCGTAGGTTACTTGGGAGACCCTGCCGTCAAGGTAGCCGGTTTTCATGTTTTGTATAAACGCTGGGCCGTTTTCGAAGACGCCCGCCACCATGAGCGTGGCCCCAGTCTCCGAAAGCGATCTGGAAAAAGCAAGTATGAACGCCGCGATCAATGAGGGCTTTATGATTGGGAACGTCACAGTTCTTGCCACGGCAAAGGGTGGCGCTCCAAGCGTCCTTGATGCGTTTTCATATTCCAGCTGGTAGTCTAGCATTGCACCTACAATGACCCTAACCACCACGGGATACGAGAACGTGAAGTGGAGCAGCATGACAAGAAGCCAGCCCGGCGAGATTAGTGCAGTTCCAAAGAGGGACGACAACCCTTCTGGTCTGTTCCAGAAAAGCAGCAACGAATACCCGAGGGCGGCAGTGGGCACAATGAACGGTATGTCTGAGAAGGTGTCAAGTACACTCAGCCATCTAGACTTCCCACGGCTGATGAGCCACGCCATTGGGATGCCCGCCACGATGTCGAGGGCTGAAACAAACAGGGCAATGACGAAAGAGTACGAGATTGCTTGGAGGGCTTGGTTCATGAGCGGCTGATCGTCTATGACTTGTCGTATCGTTCCCCATTTGACCACTATGCCCAAAATCGGCGGCAACAGTATCAGAGCGAAGAACAGCCCCACTGCAGTGACATAGACTGCGTACTTGACTGCCCTTCTTGATGAGAGATCGTCCAAAACCTCTGTGATCTTGCTTTTCGGCAACTGCTTCTCCGCCCAAACTCTGCCTCACACGGTACCGTTTCGCTCTCCATTCCCTATTCTGAACTCATAAGGTTATTGATAAGCAAATGTCAGTTCGCCCGTCGAGTCATATCACCGCTTGCGCTCTATTGACTCTCTGTTACATCATCCGAGCAGAAGTGGACGATGACAAGACTTAAGCCTTTTGGACTCCAGAGCAACAGCGTGCGGTAGCTGAGGTCATGAATGTCTGGGAGTCCATCAAAGCAAGGAGAAGCACACGTAGCATGCGCCGAAATGCCAAAGTCAAGGAGGCGCAAACGGCGCGCGCATGACGTATATAATGCGCACCAGTCTTGGAGCTACTTGAGTTCTGGCAAGAATATTCGCCATTCTCCTTAGAATTGAGATGAAATCGTTAATATCCTCATGCCTGCACTTGTCAGATGGAGATAGCTGATGAGGTACGAGGTCATCGCCGAAGCGTACGGGAAGATTGAATCCACCACTAAAAGGCTAGAGATGACCGACTATCTGGTTGATCTTCTCCGCAAGACTGACAAAGAGATCATCGACAAGATCGTGTACCTGACCCAAGGAAAGATATATCCAGACTTCGTCGGAATCGAGACTGGGATGGCAGAGAAGCTGGCCATCAAGGCTCTAATGCGAGTCTCCGGACGCAAGGAAAGGGAAATCGAAGAGGATCTTAGAAGGAGTGGAGACATCGGAGAAACTTCACTCAAATTCATCTCCACTAAGAAGCAGGTCACTTTCCTGCAGCAACCCCTAACGGTGCAGAAGGTGTATGAGACATTGGACAAAATGTCAAGGGCTTCAGGTTCAGGTACCGTTGATCTTAAAACTGGTCTGCTGGCAGGGCTTTTAGCTGCGGCCACGCCGAAAGAAGCGAAATACATTATTCGAACGGTCACAGGCAATCTGCGACTAGGTATCGCCGACATGACTGTGCTAGATGCTCTAGCGATAGCTTACGGGGGCGGGAAGGAATCCCGCAACCTGATTGAACGTGCCTACAGCATTTCCTCAGACCTAGGAAGAGTGGCAAGAGTCGTCGCTGAAAAAGGCATCAAAGGCATAATGCAATTCGAGGTTTCAGTAGGTGAACCCATAAGACCCATGCTTGCAGAAAGACTCTCTTCGCCTGAAGAAATCTTGGAGAAGCTTGGCGGCAAATGCGCGGCTGAATACAAATACGATGGAGAGAGGATTCAGGTTCACAAGAAGGACACAGAAGTGATTCTTTTTTCAAGAAGACTTGAAAACATTTCCGATCAATATCCAGACGTAGTTCAACTTGTTAGGAACAACATTATGGCAAAAAACGCAGTTCTGGAAGGTGAATGTGTCGCAGTTGACATGGACACGGGAGAAATGAGACCTTTTCAGGAACTCATGCATCGCAGGCGCAAATACGAAATCGATGAAGCCATCAGCGACTATCCAATTTCTCTATTCCCGTTCGACGCTCTCTATGTTGATGGAACGGACTTGACCTTGAAACCGTACCCGATCAGACGACAAGCTCTGGAGAGCCTTGTGAAGCAAGACGACAGAATGAAGATTGCCAAATCCATGACCACGGACAATGAGAAAGAGCTTGAAAGCTTCTTTCTTGAAGCAATAGGAGACGGCTGCGAAGGCCTAGTATGCAAGTCAGTCGCCGAAGATTCAGTCTATCAAGCTGGAGCCAGAGGATGGCTGTGGATAAAGTACAAGCGTGACTACAAGAGCGAAATGAGCGACACAGTGGATCTGGCCGTCGTGGGCGCCTTCTATGGCAGAGGAAAGCGAGCTGGAGCCTACGGAGCCCTGTTGTTGGCCGCCTACAACCCTGACAAGGACACATTCGAAACAGTGACGAAATGCGGAACAGGCTTCACCGACGCTGACCTCGCGAAGCTACCTGAAATGATGCACCAACACAAAATAGACCACAAACACCCCCGAGTAGATTCGAAACTTACAGCAGACGTCTGGTTTGAACCTGTTGTAGTACTTGAGATCTTGGGAGCAGAAATAACACAGAGTCCAATCCATACATGCGCTACAGACGTGTTGCGAAAAGGAAGCGCCCTAGCCATTCGCTTCCCTCGCTTTACAGGCACCTACAGAATCGACAAGGCAGCCGAAGATGCCACATCATCGGATGAAATAGTCAAAATGTACAATGGTCAACTGAAGAAGATCGGTGAAGCTCAAGTCTCATAAGAGGCAAAACGCGCGCCTTATGACATCGTTCTGACCTATGCCACAGCGCACGGAACGAGAACGTCACGTTTTCACTCATTTCGCCTTCAGCCGGGAGATAGCTTCTTTGAGACCGCGCGCCATCGTGCCAATTGATAATGCCACTAGAATAATGTTCCAGAATTCTTAAGAGGCTCTTCACCTCTTTTGTTGTTGATTAATTGGGGAGAATGGATAAGAAGGAGGCGAAAACAATGAAAGCAAAATTGTTCGCATTGTTCGTAATCCTAGGCTTAGCAGCGTTATTGCTCATGAAACCCGCATATGCCGCGATTCCTGGCGACATCGACGAAGACGGGGACGTCGATTTGTTCGATGTGACAATGGCAACAAGTCAGTATGGGCTCACGTCTGGAAGTCCACTCTACAATGCAACCATCGTCGGACGGGCTGACCTCGCAGCTCCATTTGACGGCGTAATCAGCATCTACGACCTTGTGACATTGGTGTCCCACTACACGGGCTCGCCGTAACGCAGCGTCTGAGTGACGCTCCCTTCTTTCTTTATTTGATATTCTCTGCTATCGCTAAAGCTTCCCGAAGCTCTCGTTAAAGCGCGCGCGCGCTTACCATGTCAAAGCTTAAATCAAGCACCAGAGCTTGTTTGGATTGAGGTTTAAATGATGCTTAAAAAAGTATGTGCTGCCTCTGTGTTGCTGTTCCTGTCCATGCTTGTTTTCAGCTCCACCATTATCGTCAAGTCCACAAGCAATCCATCGGACGACTATCCAGTGTTGAAGGCGACTCCGTCAAGCTTAGAAGGCATTAATGTAGGCGAAGTCTTCACCATCACTGTTACCCTTTCCAATCTGGCCAACAAGAATCTCTACGGCTTCGACATCAGCTTTGAATGGAACACAAACGCCCTTGAATACGTCAGCCACGAAACGAGAATACCTGTGGAGACGATTTCAGGCGGTGTGTTGCACCAGCCAGTTCTTGAGATCATGAATGAAGTCTCTGCCTCAGATGGCGTCTACTCACTTGCCTATGCTTCGATGCTGCCCGCAGAGCCATTCAATGATGATGGTGTCGTCTTCACCGCCACTTTTGTACTTCGCCAGCCAGCTGAGAATGCTTTCAGCTTCGACCACGCTATCTTGGTGGACAACTCTGGCAATATGATTCCACTAAATGGTCAAGCCCCCGAAGCTCCGTTTCCCTTCCAAAACAGCCAGCCAATGAGCGAGTACCGAAAGATGGCTGTTGAGGGTTGGCTTCGATGGTGGATAACTATAATGCGACCTCGCCTGTCTTGCAACAGCTATTCCAACGGTTGGACACGTGCCCACAACTAGAAACATAAGATCCCCTTCTCCCCCTCGTTTTTTTGATCTTACGGATCCGAACACAATCACGATCTTGGCAAACGCCGGATCGGTCACAGTAAGACTAATGTAATGGTTTCAGCTTTTTTTCTGGCATGAAACTCGCGCGCGTCTTGGGCTTATCAATCTTGTTCGTCTGTTTGGTTCTAGCAGTGTTGATGCTTGTTGAGGTGCCCGTCATTGCGATTGACAAATTCCAGATTCCGAACCCTATCGAAGTGGATAGCATGGTTGGAGAGGGGATCCAGAATTTCTACAATCTCAGTTTGCAGGTTCCAGAGAGTGTCGCAAACTATCGTGTCAAAGGTGAGATATCTCCCGTTAACACTGCTATTCAGGTGGACTTATGGGTTGTAAATGTGACAGGCTTCGAGATGCTAGATACGATTTTGGGCTATGGCGACCTCTTCAAGCCCGAATACCCAAACGAAAGCCCGTATAATTCGGTAAAGACTTACGCAAAAGAGATAAACATTACATCCCGAAGACAATTCGAGCTCGCAAACTTTGACCACAATGGCACGTACTGCCTTCTACTCCTGAACTTTTTTGAGGCAACTCAAACCGTTTCCGTGAACATTGAAGAACAACATGTCCAACCGTATTCTCGCACTCTACTGGAACGCACTCAGGCAAACATGATTGTCGTAGGGGTAGTTGCTGCACTTGGCGCATTCCTCGTTATCGGCAAACCCAGGCGTTCAGAGAAGCGAGCAAGAAGCCTGTCTGCGAGTGTGCGCTGCGTGATTCTCCTTCCTCAATTTGCCTATGTCGCCATCAAGGATACTGAGCGGCTCGGATTTTGTGCAAAGCCTCGCCAGCGATCAGAATCGACAGTAACCTTCGGCCCAGCAACTCCTTCTAGATAATCTCTTTTTTCGATCGATCGATCAGCTATCAAAGCTTAATTAATAGTTGTCCAGTATTTCTACCTCAGGGTTCATGTTCATGGCGTCTAGGCTTCGGGGGATTGCTGGTACTCTCTCACGCAGACGGAAACAGGTCTTTCTTATTCTGTTGTGGGGCATCGCGTTGGGGCTGATTGTGATCAAGGTTTACTGGACAGGGTACCAGGAGATTATGTGGCTTAAGGTCTACAAGGTGCCGTATGGCTGGTATGAAACTCCTAACCCGGTTTTTCTGGACTTGATGCTCGTATTGCTGGTTAGCGTTATCGTTGGCACCTTGATTTCAGACGCCAAGTTCCTTTTCTATGGCTACATTGGCGGAGTGTTCTTCGCGTTCGTCATAAGCTTCACTTACGTGATGATCTACATGTGGACCGAACTCGGTCTGGCTAACCTGTTCACTTTGGGCGCATTCGACTGGGAATGGGCTGTACTCTTCTCAATATGGAATGTCGGGAAAATAATGTTCCCACAGGTTATCCTACTTAGTTTGTTGGGAGTGGTTGCAGGAACCATGCTACGGGAACTGATCGGCTACTGATCCTGATCGATCAATCGAAAGCAGATTCCCGACTTGGTAAAGCTTAAATCATTGAATGGTTATTACAGCACCGTATCTTTAGGGTGAAATAATGAAATCAGGAAAAACGTTAAGCCTCTTTCTAGTAACGATAATGCTCACTTCATGCTTCGGATTCATCAATCTGACGCCAACGGCAACCGCTGACGACCAAGGCTTGATAACCAAGAGCTCGTATCCAATCGTCTATGTTTACCCTCAGAACGTCACAACGCCCGTCGGCGAGAATTTCACGATTGCGGTCATCGGGTTCAACTTCACAAATAGGGTCTTCTACACGAATACATCGTCTCAACGTCAGCAAGGCAACCTTATGGGTTTTGACATAAAATTCACGTGGGACCCAACCATCATCAAATACCTGAAGCACACAGTGACGACTCCAAGCTCAGTCTATCCTGCGCCGAATCTGCCGAGTCCCTACGTGGGCGTGCTCAATGGAACCAATCCGCTTCAGATCATGGATTACGTGAACGAGTCTGGACATATGCCAGAAGCTGATCCTGAGGTTAGGGCATGGTTCGCCTATGCGACGATGTATCCGGCTATTCCCCAGAACGGGAATTGCACTTTCTTCACGATGACCTTTCAAGTAATCAAGTCCGGTGAGAGCCCCCTCCATTTCGTTGGGTGTGACCTGGCAAGCGATGACCCTCCAATATACTCATTCGTGCGCGACGGAACGTATCGGACGGCCGGCGTGCCCGTGGCTGACTTTACGTATCAGCCGAAACTGCCTGTTCTGAATAGATCAGTCAATTTCACCGCCACAGTAAGTGAAAACACTTCCAGCATCAGAAGTAGTGGTTACATGTGGGACTTTGGAGACGGCAACAAGGAGAACGTTTCAGTGGCCACGGTCTTGCATGCTTATGCATCTGAAGGTGTCTATAGCGTGAATCTCAAGGTCGTCGACATGTTCGGTATTGAAAGCGCTACCGTAAGCCAGTCCTTGAAAGTGATAGTTAGGGATTTGCAGGTTGAGAAAGTTGAGCTTCCACCAATAGCAAGGGTCAGGGTGGCTCCGATGAACATTATCAACATGAGCGCCACTATCCGTAACTTCGGGCCCGTAGTAGAGAACTTCACCGCGCACACCTACTTCAACACAAGCAATGTTGATCTCGCCAATCCTTTGGCCGCCAGCTGGGCCTTCATAGACTCTGTGGACAGCAGCGTCACCGCTTGGCAGCCCGGAGCAATAGGCACGAAGACAGCGTATGCTAGCATAAACTCTAGTTTCTTGCCGCCAATGGCATACTACTACTTCTTGGTGAATGTGACTGGGATTCCGGCGGAATCCGAGAAGAACGTGACAAACAACTACATGGTGTCACCCACTGCGATATTCGCGACGAACGTCACTATTCATGACGTGCTAATCGACAGTTATATCTGTCAGCTGGTAGTGGGTAGTGGGGCCTCTGCAAAACGATGGTATCCACCGCTTGCTGAAGGTGAGAAAACCACATTCAGGCTAACAATCAGAAACGCTGGAACAGACAATGAAAATGCAGGCATCAAACTCTACTCCAACGGTACCGTGCTAAAGCAGTTCAACGTGACACTGGGTTTAGGCGAGTCAATAGCGGTTGCTGACTGGACCGAGACACTAGGACTCGGCAACCACAACATGACAATCGCAGTACAGGCTGGAAACTCCGTCGCCAACGCGACTATATGGGTACGCATTATCAAGACACCTTTGATCCAGGTGAGCATCACTCCATCGGAGATTGTGGCAAACCAGACGCTCGCGACATTCAGGGCCAACGGCACGATTCATCAGGATGCAGGTGGAAATGTCACTTCTTGGACTTGGGGAATTTATCGCCCGAGCGATTCTTCATGGGAACTCACAGACCCAATCGTCACCTTGCAAGGCAAGACAGTGGCCTTCAACTTCACGATGGAAGGCAACTGGACTGTTGTTCTAATCATCACAGACAACTACGGTATAACATTCGATGATCAGCGGCCAGGCTCGAATGCCTACTTGAGAGTCGAAAGGGTGAGTGTCAAGGCAACGGGTGGAGGAGAAACTGAAGGCGGGTTACCACTTATGTACATCATAGCGATAGTGCTAATTGTTGTTGCGGTCGTGGCAGCAGGGCTTGTGATCTTCTTCCGCAGACGCAGAGTCGGACCGACAATAGTCAAGAAGGAATCAGCGGAAACTTAGCCACCATCTTTTTATTTTTTAGCGCGCGCGAGGGTTCTGGCGCCGTCTGTTTTAGGCAAAAATGCGGTTCTCTGATAGGAAATAAAAAAAGAAGGTAGGTTGTCTAGATGCTCTTCCTTTTCGTGTATCTCGATGTCAGGAAAGCTGCCATAGCCAAAGCCATTAGTATGAGCATTAGCGACTGCAAACCGCCTATTTCCGGTACAATGCTTGTGGTGACTATGCTTACGTTGTGCATGCTTTGCGAGTATGTGAAGTAAATGTATGTGTTCACGGCGTCCGAGGTTATCTGTGGCGTGACCGTTTGGCCGTCTATCTGGACGACCCATCCATCTTCTACAGGAGTGGCGACAGTCCCCATGAGGCTCTTCGGAATGGTGACGTTGCAGAATCCCATGAACTGCTCCGGCCCTGCGACTGTGAATGTTAACAATGGCGTTGGTGCACTTGATTCTACGAGCATCACTGAAGAGTTGCTTCTTGTGCTTACTGTGTAGTCTACACTGCCAACCGTGACTGTGTGGTCGTTCACGGCCACTATGTTGACAAGTCCATCTGGACTGTTGTAGGGTATCACGATTGCTGTTTCAGAGTTGTTGTATGGGTCCTCTGGTCTTTCTGGATGCGGGTATCCCGCTAGGCCTGTTGATGGGGTCCTGACGATCGTTAGCGGGGTGCAGGTGTTTGCTTCAAAGGCTATAGTGAATAGCAATCCGTCTCCTGACGCAATAGCATGTGTTACGTTTGGATACTGCATGTAAACAAGCCAGACTGTGCCGACGGTATCGTCGATCTCGCTCTTTATTACCCATGTGAAGTTGAAGTCTGCCAGGAACGGGCCTTTGGTTATGGACAAGGCGTCTGCATAACGGGTATCATAGGACAGCTGTATGTCGAAGCCTCCCAGATCCCAATATGCGTCCAGATCGTGGAGTGTTATGTTTACGTTGAACGTGTGCGGCGTCGAGCCTTCGTAATTGTGAGTTGCGGGTTCGATATTCAGTGTTGGTCCGGCGGGTTGTGGCATGCCGTACAATGGGATCTTTAGGTCGATTGGGTCATTTGCTATGGCTGTTCCCCCACTGTTCGCGATGTCCGAAGCGACAAAGTGAATGGTGATGTTTGCGTCGGCCGATATCGGTTGATATTTGACTTCGAATTCGAAGACTGCAATCGTGGCATTTCCGTTCTGTGGATCTGCCGGGAGCATCGATGCAACAGCAAACCATGCCATTGTGGTTGGTTCAGCGTCCGGAATGCCGGTTGTCTCGTTGATGATATTCTTCACTTCTAATGTTGGCGCGTTCAATGCACCTGCGTATGGACTTGGCGTGTTTGGCGCTGGAAAGGTGGCTGCTGGAACTGTGACGTTGTGGCCTATGCAGTGGACGTAAGTTGTGTCCCAATTGACTTGAACGTCAAAACCGTAGAAATCTGTGACGTTCTCTATGACAATTGCGGCCTTGAATCTTTGGCCCACCACACTGTCCGGCCCCAACGACGTAACGCTGGGGATGACTCGCAGTTTCGTTTGGGCTGCGCTTACTGTTTTCAGAGGAATAGCAGTTATGAATAGTAGTGCGACGGCTATGAGCGAAGCTATTTTCCATGCTTTCAATTTCATTTATAGACACCGAAGTCTTATTAGACAATAATCTGTATTTGAATTTTACTGAGCCGGAATCCACAAACCTTCAGGCAGGATCGAACTGGCTTCCAGAAGCTGTTCAGTTGATGAACAAAAGAGAAAGAAAAAGAGAGGGATTTTGGATTCTACGGGCAATGCTGCCCATAGTGGGAAGTCAATGTCACTAGGTCGAAGAGATCGATGTATCCCCATATTGGAGCTAAGTCGGCATCTGGGTTCCAGTCAGGGTCTGTGCTGTGGTGATGGTATATGGCTGTCACG
>Ga0209253_10005827_pt1 | contig 10688 bp, 8 predicted proteins | sample FrelakmetBRP12BR_FD_187145 | JGI IMG/M metagenome (GOLD analysis project Ga0209253, IMG submission 187145) | Freshwater lake sediment microbial communities from the University of Notre Dame, USA, for methane emissions studies - BRP12 BR (SPAdes)... | ecosystem: Environmental > Aquatic >... | reverse complement strand
CCGGCTTTCCCGAGCTTTGCCTCGAGTTCGGGCAGGCTGTAGCCTTCCCGTTTGTGGCCGTAGTACTCGAGCTTCAGGCCGACGGCCGGACGGATCTTCTGCAGAATAAAAAAATTCCCCGAGTGGGGCGTGATCAAGACGAGCTTGCCTCCGGCCTTGAGAACCCGGCTGATCTCCCGGAGAGTAAGGTCATCGTTATCGACATGCTCCAAATAATCGAGACATACGACCTGGTTGAAAGAGCCGTTCAAGAACGGCAGGGCTTCCTCGCCCATCTGAACAAAATTCTTCCTGAGAAGGGCCTTGCTGGATCTGAGATTCGTGAAATCCAGGTCGGTGCTGACCCAGAAGCCCCCCTTTTCGCGGAGAAAATAGCTGAGAATGCCCTGGGCGCAGCCAAGGTCGAGCAGGACATCCTCCGGCGCAACCCGGACATGTTTCCGGATCAGGTCGAGCTTTTCTTTTTTCTTGAGGGACCGTTTGACGATCTGAAGCTGCCAGGGCGCGCCATTCATCGGCCCGATTATATCTGTTTCCCCGGCTAAAAAACAAGAAAAGAAGGGAGTTGACTAGGATGGTTGAACGAATTATGATAATTTCAGGAAAAGAGATGAAATACCTGGAGATTGTCGTCGGCGCCCTGGAGACCAACTGCTACCTGGTCTATTGCGAAGAAACAAGGGAATGCGCGATCGTGGACCCCGGCGCCGAGCCGGAGCGGATCCTCCCCGAGATCACGGAAGAAGAGCTGAAGCCGATCATCCTCATCAACACCCACGGCCATATCGACCACACCGGCGCCAACCGGAATATCAAGGAGAGGTTCGGCATCCCGATCTACATTCATGCCGGCGATAACCCGATGCTGGGAAAGACCCAGCAGCTCGAGCTGAGCCTCTTTTTGGGGGCTACGGATTCGCCGCCCGCCGACCATTTCATGAATGACGGCGACGAGATCAAGATCGGCCATTCCGTGCTCCGCGTTCTTCATACACCCGGCCATTCGCCCGGCAGCGTCAGCCTGCTGGGAGACGGATTTCTCCTTTCGGGAGACACGCTGTTCATGGAAGGGGTGGGACGGACCGACCTTCCCGGGGGATCTCAGAAACAGCTCGAACAATCGATCACGGAAAAGATCATGACGCTGCCCGATGAGACGATCGTTCTTCCCGGCCACGGCCCCCTGACGACGGTGGGGCAGGAGAGAATCAACAACCCCTTCTTCACATGACTCCTCCTCAGCCTCCGCCCGAGGACATCCTCACTCTTTTTCTGGAATTCCTGTCGGTCGAGAAGGGGCTTTCGGTCAACACAATCCAGTCCTATGCCAGGGACCTGGCGAAATATTTCCTGTTCCTGAAGAAGGAAAAAAATTCCTGGCCCGACGCCCGGGAAACGGACCTCGTCCGCTTCATCCACCACCAGAGCCTGTCGGGCTTGTCGGCGCGATCGCTGGCACGGCTGATCTCCGCCCTCAAATCGTTCTATAAATTCTTGAACCTGGACGGACGTCTCCAAAAAAACCCGACCGTTCACCTCACGTCCCCCAAGGCCTGGATCTCGCTGCCGAAATTCCTAACGGTCGCCGAAGTGGAGTCGCTCCTCAAGCAGCCCGACACCACGGACGTTCGCGGCATCCGGGACCGGGCGATGCTCGAGGTCATGTACGCCGCGGGCCTGAGGGTTTCCGAACTCATCACGCTGAGGATGGCGGACATCCATCTCAAGGACAGCTTCCTTCTTTGCCGCGGCAAAGGAGGCAAGGAACGCATCGTCCCCATGGGAAAGTCGGCGGTCGAGGCCGTTAAGAAATACTTGGACGATGCCAGGCCGAAGCTGATGCGGGAGCCGGTGAACGTGCTTTTCTTGACGCGGCGGAGGGACCGTTTCACCCGTCAAGGCTTCTGGAAATTGCTCCGTCCATATGCCCGTCAGGCCGGGCTGTCCCCGAAGATCAGCCCGCATGTCTTGCGCCATTCGTTCGCCACCCACCTTCTGGAACGAGGGGCGGACCTGCGCTCCGTCCAGCTCATGTTGGGACACAGCCAGATCACAACGACCCAGATCTACACACACGTCAGCCGGGAGCGGCTCCGCCGCATCTATGACAGGTTTCATCCCCGGGCCTGATCGGCATGGGGCGGAAAAAGATCTCAGAATCTTACCCGGCCGGACTATTTGCGGGGCTCAATGAATACCCTGACCTGGACCTTGTGGCTGTTGGACTGGAAGATGGATCTATCCATCTGCTGAACCCATGCCTGGTATTTCCAGGTCCAGGCAAAATTTTTTTCCAGCGAGGCCTTTTCGAATTGTTTCTCTTCCAGAAAGACCTTGTTCGATCCGGTCTGGACATGAGGATTGTAGCTGCCTCCCGCAGGGCCCAAGGCATTCTCTTCGGACGCCGGCATCTGGACAGAAAAATGCTCCGGGGCCGGGCTGAGAGGCGCCTCAAAGCCCTTGATGAAAAAATCAAAATACAGGCCGCCGTCTTTTTTTATGACATAGTTGACCTTGAGCTCAGGCTTGTCCGGAAAATCCTGCGTGGTGAGGGTTCTAATCTCCTGGGGATAAGCGGCCCGCTCCTCGGCCTGCCAGCGCGCCAGCTCGTAGCTGTTGTGGTACAGGATAAAATCATCGGGGTCCTTTTCCATGGCGCCCGTCCAGACGATGGTGAAGGCATAGGTCCCGGAATGCATAACCTCCCTGGCATCCTGTCTGTATTCGCCTTGGACGGTGATGGTCATTTTGACCTCCCACCAAGGCGGTTTTATTTGATCCTGGGCGATGAAGAGGCCGGGAAATGACAAGCATAGTCCCGTCAGAAAGACGAATAAGAGATGTCGGAAACCAGCACTCTTTTTCATCCAAATTTATTGTACATGTTTTCTGTAAGTATTTCCAATTTTCTTAGCGGGCCGAGGGACCATGTGCGACTTTAATAAAAAGGTGTGGTGCAGACCAAGGCGGCCATACGCTTTTGCCGTTAGCAGGGCGAGGGGTGAGTCCCGTAGAAAGCCGTCCGCAGCGGAGCGGGCATGGTTCTTTTTTTTGTCCCCTGCGAGGAAAAAGCGGCGCTTAAGTCCGAGCCTTCCTCTTGACAAGCCCGCCTCCACTTGCTAATCTATTCAAGTTTACTTTATAGTTTAACGACTAAACTATGAAGTATTATATTTGGACTTGGAAGTTTAGCCATGAAAAAAAAGGACCTGCGGGATGCCCGGGAGCGGCAGAGGCGGCAGGAAAACAGGGAGGGGATCCTCCATGCCGCCGAGGCTGTGATTTTGCGGAAAGGCTTCAGCGCTACCTCCATGGACGATATAGCCAAAGAAGCCCAGTTTTCCAAGGCCACGCTATATCACTATTTCCGGAGCAAGGCCGAGCTCATTTTCGAGATCTTGATCCATTTTTTCGAGGACCTGGATGTTGGGCTGGTGGCTATCCAGGCCAGCGATAAGCCCGCCAAACAAAAATTGCTGGAGTCGGTTCGGCTGGCCTTCCGGTTCTACGCGGGTAAAGAGAACATCTCCAAGGTGTTCATAATGGACAGGTCGTTTATGAAATTGATGCAGGCCTTTGTCACGCCGGGCAACAAATGGACATCCGAGGCCGAACGGCGATTTATCCAAAAAATTAGGGCGAAACGCGGGCTCATCAACGATCGTGTCAAGGCCATCCTCCAAGAGGGAATCGACTCGGGCAAGTTCCGCAAAATAGACGCCGATGCGGCCGTGACGTTTTTGGGGGCGGTCATTCAAGGATACTTTCAAGAGAAACTCTGGAATGAATCCAAGCCCGATATCGAAAAGGACATCGATCACTTAGAAAAATTCATCCTGTTTGGGATTGAAAGCAAAGAAGGCGCGACGAAAGGAGAATCCAAATGAAGAAAGCGAGAAAGGCTATTGTCATCCTGGCCTTGATCCTGGCCTGGCCATGGGTCTCGTACGGCCAGGAGAGGATCACCTTGACGCTGGACGAGTGCATCCGACTGGCGCTCCGGCAGAATCCCTTCTATTTGGCCGAGAAAGCCAAAGAAGAGGAAGCGAGCTATCGGGTGAAAGAGGCAGTCTCCAATTTTTTCCCGAGCCTCAATGCCCTGGGCACGAATGTCCTGGACAAGAAGGTCTTTACCCTGGAGTTTCCGTCTTTCATTCCCGGGCAGCCCCCGCAGAGAGTCAAGATCGATTTTACCCGAAACTATCAATTCGCCCTTACCTTATCGGTGCCGCTCTTCACCGGCGGCCGGCTCATCTCCGGATTTAAGCAGGCCAACCTCAACCTCGCGGCCACGCAAGAGACCATCCGTCAGTCCCGGCAGGAAACCGTGTTCAATGTCAAAAAAGCCTTCTACGGCTATCTCCTGGCCAGGGAATTTGTGGGAGTGTCCGAGGAAGCCGTCGCCCTGGCGGACAAGCATTTGAAGAACGTCAAAAATCTTTATGAAGTCGGCATGGCCTCCAAGTTCGACCTTTTGAGATCGGAGGTCCAGGTGGCCAACCTGAAACCTCAATTGATCCGGGCTAAGAATGGCCTAAGCATGGCTGAGCTGGGCCTCAAAACTCTCTTAGGCTTGGACTTGAACCAGCCCGTAGAGATCAAGGGGACATTGAGCTATCAGGAGTTCGAGGCCAAGCTGGATGCCAACGTGGCTGAGGCCTTGGCCAGCCGTCCGGAACTCATCCAGCTCGCGTACCAGAAACAAATGGCGGCGGAAATGCTAAAAATGGCGCGGGCGGCCTACATTCCGACACTTGCTGTCGGGGGTGCCTTTAACTATTGGGCCGACACCTTCAATTTCAAAAAGAACAACTGGGAAAGCTTTTATTCCATCAGCCTTGTCATGTCCATCCCGATTTTCAATGGATTTTCCAACTCGGCCAAAGTTGGCGAGACGAAGGCTATGATGAAACAGCTGGACTACAGCCAGAAGGGCCTCATGGAGATGGTCAAGTTTGAAGTCCAACAGGCCATTCTGAACTTGCAACAGGCTAAGGAATCGCTCCTGTCTCAGGAGAAAAACGTGGAGCAAGCCCAGGAAGCCGTCCGGATCGCCGAGCTGAACTATGCGGAGGGTCTGGCCACAAACCTGGACGTGAGTTCGGTCCAAGTGGCCTTGACCCAGGCCAAAACGAATTATTCCCAAGCCCTTTACGACTACGCCACGGCCCTGGCTCAGCTCGAAAAAGCCATCGGATCCGGCTGGGATAAAGACGAAGTGAAATAACGGAGGAATGCGATGAAAAAATCGATCGTTGTCAAAACTCTTATCAGCGGCATGGTTTTAGGTGCGCTTTTCGCCTGCCAGGGAGCTAAAAAAGAGGATACAGCCAAGACGAAGGCTTATGGCGCTGCCCCCGTCAAAGTAGTCCGAGTGGTTCGACAGAAAATTTCCGAGAAACTGACCTATACAGGCACGCTCGAAGCTTGGAACAAAATCAACATTACGCCAGAAGTGGGCGGCAAGATCGCCCTTATCCATGTCCAGGAAGGCGACCGTGTGGCCAAGGGTCAGCTCCTGGCCGAGCTCGAGACCGAGTCCATTCGGCTCCAGCTCAAGCAGGCCCAGGCCGGCGTCGCTGTGGCCGAGGCGGGTTACGCCGACGCTTTCCGCAACAAGGAGCGCATGGACCGCCTGATCAAGGAGAACGCCGTTTCCGAGATGCAGCGCGAGAAGGTCCAGCTGGCCTTTGATGCCGCAGCCGCCCAGCTCGAGCAGGCACGGGCGGGTCTCAACCTTGCCCAGCACGCCCTCGACGTCTCGATCATGAAGGCGCCGTTCGCCGGTGTCGTGGCCTCGAGAAACGCGGAGGTCGGCGACGTCATCAACCCCATGATGGGCGGATTCGGCGGCGGGGCCGGTGGCGTCCTGACCCTGATGGATTATTCCAGGATCAAGATCGCCGTCGCCGTCGCCTCCGAGGACATCGGCCGCATCCGCAAAGGCCAGGAGGCTGTCCTCAAGGTCGGCTCCCTCCCCGGCCGCGAGTTCCGCGGCACCGTGCGCGTCGTGAACCAGACCGCCGATCCGCTGAACAAAAAGTTCGGCGTCGAGGTCGTCATTGACAACCCCGACGCGGCCCTGCGGCCGGGCACCTTCGGCGACCTCGTCTTCGAGGTCGCGTCCCATGAGAACGCCCTGGTCGTTCCCCAGATCGCGGTCCTTGAGAATTCCTACGTCTACGTCGCCGAAGGCAACAAGGCCGTCAAGAAGAATGTCGTCCTCGGCCTCCAGAATACGACCATGGTCGAGGTCCTCGACGGCCTCGCCGAGGGCGACCTGGCCATCGTCGAAGGCAATTTCGGCCTCGAGGAGGGAGCGGCCATCGAGGTCCTCAAAGAGGTGAAGAAATGAAGCTCCCCGAATTCTCGGTCAAGAAGAAAGTCACGACGTCCATGATGGCGATGATCCTCGTCGTCCTGGGCGCCATTTCCTTCACCCGGCTGGGACTCGACTTGTTCCCCGACCTCGAATTCCCGACCGTTTCGGTCATCACCTCCTATTCGGGCGCCTCGTCCGTCGACATCGAGAACGTGCTGACAAGGCCCCTCGAGCAGGTCGTCAGCTCGGTCAACCGGGTCAAAAAGGTCACCTCACAGACGTCCGAGGGCGTCTCCGTTATCAGCATCGAGTTCGAGTGGGGGACGAACCTCGATTTCGCCGCCCAGGACGTCCGCGATCAGATCGGCCTCTACAAGCAGTATCTCCCCGAGGAGGCCGCCGAGCCCCTGGTCATGAAGTTCAGCTTCAGCCAGTTCCCGGTCATCTTCTATGGGATCACGAGCGATCTGCCGGCCATGAAGCTCAGGACGATTATGGAGGACGAGATCGCCCCCCGTCTCGAGCGGATCGACGGCGTCGCCTCGGCCCGGGTCTTCTCCATGGACGAGCGCGAGATCCTCGTCGACGTCGACAAGGGCGCACTCGAAAGCCGCGGCCTGACCCTCGACCAGATCCTCATGGCCCTGCGGGCCGAGAACCTCAATCTGCCGGCCGGGAACATCGTCGAGCGCTATTCGGACATCCTCGTCCGGACGATGGGCGAGTTCCGGGGCCTCGACGATATCCGCCGGACCGTCGTCGGCATGACGGCGACCGGCGAGCCGGTCTACGTCTCCGACATCGCCGAAGTCAAAGATACGCTCAAGGAGATGCGCTACGCCGCCCGCATTCAGCAGCAGAACGGGGTCTACCTGATCGTCAGCAAGCGCTCCGGCGCCAATTCCCAGATCGCCGCCACTGCGGTCAAGAAGGCCATTGGAAACCTCAAGGGAACGATCCCGGGCAACCCCGTCTTCCATGTGGCCATGGACCAGGGCGACATGATCGAGCAGGTGACGTCGAACACCGTGTCAAACGCCTGGGTGGGAGGCCTTCTGGCGATCCTCCTGATCTTCCTCTTCCTTCGCAACTGGCGGCCGACGTTCGTCATCAGCCTGGCCATCCCCCTGTCCATCATTTCCACCTTCATCGCCCTCTATGCCGCCGGCTACACCCTCAATCTCCTGACGCTCGGTGGTCTTGCCTTGGGCATCGGGATGCTCGTCGATAATGCCATCGTCGTCATCGAGAACGTCTTCCGTCACCTTGAGGAAGGCGAGGGAGCCGACCAGGCGTCCATCGAAGGCACGAGCGAGGTCGGCATGGCCATCACCGCCTCGACGCTGACGACCATCGCCGTCTTCTTCCCCATGATCTTCGCCTCGGGCATCACCGGCAAGATGACCCAGGCCCTCGGCCTGTCCATCGCCTTCTCGCTCATTGCCTCGCTCTTCGTCGCCCTGACGGTCGTGCCCCTCTCGACGTCTCTGCTCTTCCGCTCGAAGAAAAGCCTCCGGGCGATCGCCAAGGCCCCCGAGGAGCGCCAGTTCGCCAAAGCCAAAGCGTTCTATAGAAAATGGCTCGACAAGGCCCTCCACCATCGCCGCTGGGTCCTCGGAGGCACGCTCCTCGCGCTCCTCGCCTCCCTGGCGATCGTCCCCTTCCTGGGCACGGAATTCATGCCCGCCCAGGACATGGATATGATCCTGCTCAAGGTGCGCATGCCGGTGGGCACGGCCCTCGAGGAGACCGATCGGGTCGTGGGCATGGTCGAGGGCATCATGTCGAAGATGCCGGAGATCACCATGATCTCGGCCCAGGTCGGCTCCCAGGCCGAGCAGGACGCCGGCGACGCCGCTTCGGCGATCGCCAACGCCGGCACCCACGAGGGGCTCCTTTGGGTCGGCTTGGTCAAGCGCGACAAGAGGAAGGAATCCGATGTGCAGATCCTGGAGCGGATCCGGCGGACGCTGCCGAACCTCCGGGGCGTCAAGTTCGAGGCCGTCGACATGAGCCAGATGATGCTCGGCGGCGCCTCGGCCCCGGTCGAGATCAAGCTTTTCGGCTCGGACTTTCCCACTCTCAAGGGGCAGGCCGATCAGATCGTCCAGCTCATCACCGGCATCGAGGGCCTCCGCGATGTCACGCACACTCTGGCCGCGGGCAAGCCCGAGGTCCAGATCCACATCGATCGCGAGCGAGCCTACCGGCTGGGTCTCTCGGTCTACCAAGTGGCCAATACCGTCCAGACCGCCACGCTGGGCAAGGTGGCCACGCGCTACCGCGAGGGGGCCGACGAGATCGACGTCCGCCTCCGGTTCAAGGAGAAATACCGCGATAGCCTGGACGGGGTCCGCAGCATCCCGCTCCGGACGGCCGCCGGCCAGACGGTCTATCTCGAGCAGGTGGCCGACATCTCGTCCGGCGAGGGGCCGATCATGATCAACCGTGAGAATCAGGCCCGCCGGGTCTCCATCACGGCCAATATCTCCGGCCGGGACCTCGGCAGCGTCGTCAAGGACATCAAGGGCCGTCTGGCCGGTTACGAGAAAAGCCTGGCGCCGGGCTACTTCCTCGAATATGGCGGCTCCTATGAGCAGATGCAGGAGGCCTTCCTCATCCTGGCCGGCGCTTTCGCCCTGGCCGTCCTGCTCGTCTACATGGTCATGGCCTCCCAATTCGAGCACTTCGTCCACCCGTTCATCATCATGTTCACGGTGCCCCTGGGCGTCATCGGGGTCATCATCGGTCTTCTCGTCACGGGCCGAACGATCAGCCTGGCCGTTTTGGTGGGGTTCATCCTGCTCCTGGGGATCGCCGTCAATAACGGCATCGTCATGATCGACTACATCAACCAGCTCATCAAGCGGGGTGTCGACAAGAGGGAGGCGATCCTGCAGGGTGCTACGACACGCTTGCGCGCCGTCCTGCTGACCGCCCTGACGACAATTCTGGGCACCCTGCCCATGGCCTTCTCCAGATCCTCGGGCTCCGAGTTCCGGGCTCCGCTGGGCGTGGTCATCGCTTTCGGACTGACCTCGACGACCTTCCTGACGCTCTTCGTCATCCCGGTTATTTACAGTATTTTCAACAAGATAAGATTCAAGGAAAAGAAGGCGGCGGCCTAGTCATCCATCCGCGGGACCGGGGCTTTTACAGGGAACCCCTTCCGGGTCCCCTTTTTTTGGAGATTTTTTAGATCTTATAGCGCAGGAAGGCGCCGATCTTTCCATAGCGGTCGAGCTTGGACGGCGGCGTGACGTGCCTGACCTCAGCATTCTTTTTCATGGCGGCTTCGATGGCCTCGTCGACGACGTCTACCACGGCCTCGGTTTTCACCTGGCAGTTCGGACAGAGCGGCTCCTCGAGATAGAGGAATTTGCAGCGGGGGCAGATCTTCCCCTCGGCCGAAAAGTTATGGGTCACGATGAGGTTCTGGACTTCGACCTGATTCAGCCGGCGTAAGGTCTCTTTGATGCCGGAGGCCGCCCGGCCGCCGCTTTCCAGTTCGGCCACCAGGCGGCGGACGGTTTCATCTTCTTCGGCCTTGTTAAGCCGGTTTTCCAATTCGACAGACTCCCTGAGAATTTTGTCGTAGGAATCGGTCGGCTTGGCCTTGAGCCGGCCTTTTAGGCGTTCTCTCAAATAGGCGTGGAGGAACGGCTCAAAATCGGAAAAATATTTGTCTTCGCAGCCCAAAAAGATCCAATCGAAGTGGTTCTTCTTGAACAGGTCAAAGGTCGTCTGGGCGGCCTTCTTGAAATAATCATGGAGGTGGGCTTCGATATGCCGTTCGATCCGCTTGGCTTGGGTGCCTTCAAAGCCCCCTTCCTTGACCTTGCTGGGGACATCGCTGGTCAGGCTTTCCAGAGGCTTGATTTCCTCCATGAAAACCTCATACCATCTGGCTTCCCGGCGGTCAAAGAGAAAAGCGATGATGTGACGGTATTTGCCGAGGATCGCCGATAGGGGACGCATATAGGGATTCCGGTCGAAGAGGATCCTGTTCCGCGGCGGATGGGGGAGATGGATATCCTGCCAAAAACGTTCTCCCTGGCAGGAAAATAAGGCCAGGCCTTGAGAATTGGAGGATGATAAATTCTGGGAACAATACTCATTGATCTTGTCCAGGTCCTGGCAGAGCGAAGCTCTGTTCTCCTTGCTGAGATCCAGGCTGTCCAGCCTGGTCCGGCCGATCGTCAGCAGGTTTTTGACCGCGACCTGGATTTCCTTTTTGTTTTTTTGGCTTTTGTCCGAATCCAGGAAAAATGAGGTGGTGAGATACTTCTCGCTCCTGAAGCGCGAGAGGACATCGATCTGATCCCTGGTCAAAAGTTTCATCGAACCTCCTTAGACGAATTTTGAA
>Ga0209253_10005824_pt1 | contig 10689 bp, 11 predicted proteins | sample FrelakmetBRP12BR_FD_187145 | JGI IMG/M metagenome (GOLD analysis project Ga0209253, IMG submission 187145) | Freshwater lake sediment microbial communities from the University of Notre Dame, USA, for methane emissions studies - BRP12 BR (SPAdes)... | ecosystem: Environmental > Aquatic >... | reverse complement strand
ACCACAACGACCAGCGCGAGATCCGGGGCGGGCTCGGCTACTACTTCAGCGGCCACAACCTGAAGCTCCAGGGCGACATCGGCAGCCTGCGCACCGAGGGACAGAAGGAGCCCTCGGGCGCGGTCGGCCCGCGCGGCAACATGGACTACCGCCTGCAGGTCCAGTTCATCTTCTGAGATGATCGACCTGAGGCGATCGACCTGAGACCATCCACGGTAACCGTCACGCGAGAAGGAGGTTCCAAGGACATGACGACGCGGAGACCGATGCGGATCGGCGTGCTCGCCGTTGCGGCGCTCGCCCTCGCGGCACCCGCCCGCGCGGCCAACATCACGATCAAGGGCTCGGACACCATGGTGATCCTCGCCCAGCGGCTCGCCGAGACCTACATGAAGAAGAACCCGGCGATCACCATCCAGGTGACCGGCGGCGGGTCGGGCACGGGGATCGCGGCTCTCATCAACAAGACCACGAACCTCGCGAACTCGAGCCGCCCGATCAAGGCGGAGGAGATCGCGAAGGCGAACGCGAACGGCGTCGATCCGGGCGAGTACCGGGTAGCGCTGGACGCGCTCGCCGTGGTGGTGCACAAGGACAACGCCCTCAAGGAGCTCAGCCTGCAGCAGGTGAACGGCATCTATCGCGGCGACATCAACGACTGGAGCGAGGTCGGGGGCGCGCCGGGGAGGATCGTGCGCTACTGCCGCGAGTCGAACAGCGGCACCTACGTCTTCTTCAAGGAGCACGTGCTGCAGAACGGCGACTACGCCGCCGACTGCCAGACCATGCCCGGCACGAGCGCGGTCGCCGAGGCGGTGTCGCGCGACCGCAGCGGCATCGGCTACGGCGGGGTCGCCTACTTCGCGCCGCTCGCCGCCGTGCGCATCCTCTCGATCAAGAAGACGGAGACGGCCCCGGCGGTGCTGCCCTTGAAGGACGGGAGGCCGAACAACGAGGTGGTGTGGAGCGGGGAGTACCCGATCGCGCGCTGGCTCTACATGTACACCACCGGCAAGCCCTCCGCGGACGAGAAGGCCTATCTCGACTGGATCGTCGGGCCCGAGGGGCAGCAGGTGGTCTCGGACATCGAGTACGTCCCGTTGAAGGGCGTGCTCGACGGGAAGAAGCCGGCGGTGCACTGAGGCGCTTCGAGGCGGCGAGGTGCGGGACATGGTCGAGGGCGGATCCCTCATGGCGGGGACGGCTCCAGGGGCGCTGCGCACGGCGTCGCTCGAGATGCCGCGTGCCGGCGGCGGCCGGCCGGGTCGCCGCCGGGGCCTCGGCGAGGCGGCGATCGAGCTGTTCTTGCGGATGAACGGCTGGGTCGCCGTCATGCTGATCGCGCTCATCTTCGTCTTCCTCTTCAAGGAGGGCGTGCAGGCGCTCTTCAGCATCCCGCTCTCCGACTTCCTCGGCACGACCGTCACGGATTACCGGGGCAATCCCAAGGTGGTTCGCATGTGGCAGCCGGTCAGCGAGCTCCCCAAGTACTCGCTGCTGCCGCTGGTGTGCGGGAGCTTCCTCGTCGCCTTCCCGGCGACCCTCATCGCCGGCCTCTTCGGCGTCGCCGGCGGGATCTACCTGGCGGAGCTCGCCTCGACGCGGACGCGGGAGACCCTGAAGCCGTTCATCGAGCTGCTGGCGGGCATCCCCACGGTCGTGATCGGCTTCCTCGCCCTGGCGACGCTCGGCTCGGTGCTGCAGGGCCTGCTCGGGACGACGTACCGCCTGAACGCGTTCCTCGGCGCGCTCGGGGTCTCGCTCGTCATCGTCCCGGTCATCACCTCGCTCACGGAGGACGCCCTGCGTGCCGTCCCCGACGAGCTGCGCGTGGCCGCCTACGGGCTCGGCGCCACCCGGGCGCAGATGATCGCCCGGGTGACGGTGCCCGCCGCCGTCTCCGGGATCGCGGCGGCGCTGATCCTGGGCATGGGGCGGGCGCTCGGCGAGACCATGATCGTGCTCATGGCCACGGGCAATGCCGCGCTCATCACGCTCAACGTGTTCTCGAGCGTGCGCACCATGACGGCGACCATCGCCGCCGAGCTCGGAGCCGTGGCCCAGGGCGGAGAGCAGTACCAGGCGCTCTTCCTGGTGGGGTCGCTGCTCTTCACCCTGACCTTCACCATGAACCTGATCGCGGAGCTCGTGCTCGAGCGCATGCGCCGGAGGCTCACGCTGTGAGGAGGGGGCTCGCCGGTCTCGTCTTCGAGAGCCTCTGCCGGGGGCTCACCTTCGTCACCTGCGCCGCGCTGATCTCGATCCTCGGGCTCATCGTGGTGCATGGCGTCGGGGTCATCACGCCGGAGTTCCTCTTCGGCACGCCGACCGAGGGCATGACGAAGGGCGGGATCTTCCCCGCCATCTTCGGCACCATCTGCATCACGCTGCTGATGATCATGATGGCGCTGCCCCTCGGCGTCGCGGCGGCCATCTACCTGGTGGAGTACGCGGGGAAGGGGCTCGGCCCGCGCATCATCCGCGCCGCCGTGAACAATCTCGCCGGGGTGCCCTCCATCGTCTTCGGGCTCTTCGGGCTCGGCTTCTTCATCCTCTTCGTGGGACGCAACATCGATCGCGTCCTCCAGACCGGGCTGCTCTTCGGGCAGCCCGCCATGCTGTGGGCGGCCGCCACGCTGGCGATCCTCGTCCTCCCGGTCGTGATCGTGTCCACCGAGGAGGCGCTCCGCGGTGTGCCGGTGAGCCACCGGGAAGCGGCGTTCGCGCTCGGCGCGACCCCGTGGCAGGTCGTGCGCCGGGCGGTGCTGCCGCAGGCGTATCCGGGCATCCTGACCGGGGCGATCCTGAGCGTCAGCCGTGGAGCCGGCGAGACCGCGCCGATCCTGTTCACGGGCTGCGCCTACTTCCTGCCGCGGCTGCCCCTGACCGAGTTCCTGGGCATCCCGATCATCAACCCGCTCGATCAGTTCATGGAGCTCTCGTACCACATCTTCATCATGGCGACGCAGTCCACGGACGCGCAGGTCACGCGCCCGATCCAGTACGGGACCACCCTCGTGCTCGTGACCCTCACCTTCGTCCTCAACCTGGCGGCGATCATCACCCGCAATCGTTTCCGCCGGCGACTGGGAGCAGCGCGCCCATGAGCCCCGAGGCCCGCGCGCGCGATGCCGCCGTCCCGGCCGAGCCGAAGGTCCGGATCCGCAACCTGACCTACGCCTACGGCGCCAAGGAGGTCCTGCACGACATCAGCATGGACATGCCGGAGCGGCAGGTGACGGCCATCATCGGCCCGTCCGGCTGCGGCAAGTCGACGCTCATCAAGTCGATCAACCGCATCGCCGAGGTGGTGTCCGACGTCTCGATTCAGGGGACGGTGCACGTCGGCGATCTCGACGTCTACGGGCCGGACGTCGACCTGGTCGAGCTGCGGCGGCGCGTCGGCATGGTGTTCCAGAAGCCCAACCCCTTTCCGAAGTCGATCTTCGAGAACGCCGCCTTCGGGCCGCGCCTGCACGGCGTCACCGACCGCCATCGGCTGCGCGCCATCGTCGAGCGCAGCCTGCGCCAGGCGGCGCTCTGGGACGAGGTGCGCGAGCAGCTCGACGCCAGCGCGCTCGAGCTCTCGGGCGGGCAGCAGCAGCGCCTGTGCATCGCGCGTGCGCTCGCGGTCGAGCCGGAGGTCGTGCTCATGGACGAGCCGTGCTCCGCGCTCGATCCGATCGCCACCGCCAGGATCGAGGAGCTCATTCACGAGCTGAAGGCGGACTACACGATCGTGATCGTGACGCACAACATGCAGCAGGCCGCGCGCGTCTCGGACCGCACGGCTTTCATGTATCTCGGTCGCTTGGTAGAGTTCGACCGCACCGACACGGTGTTCACGAACCCGGCGTGCAAGGAGACCGAGGACTACATCACGGGGCGCTTCGGCTGACGGACGAGCCATGCCGATCCACACCGACCGACAGTTCGAGGAGGAGCTCAACGAGCTGCGCCAGCGCATCCTCGAGATGGGGGGGCTGGTCGAGAAGCAGATCGCGGACGCCGTCCGGGCGCTGACCTCCAGGGATCGCACGCTGGCCGAGGCGACGATCCGCAAGGATCACACCGTCAACCGCTACGACGTCGAGATCGACGAGCTCTGCCTGCGCCTGCTGGCGCTGCGCCAGCCCGCGGCCCGGGACCTCAGGTTCATCACCACCGCGCTCAAGATCACGACCGACCTCGAGCGCATCGGGGATAGGGCGGTGAGCATCGGCGAGCGTGCGCTCGAGCTCGCGGGGGAGCCCGAGCTCAAGCCGTTCGTCGACGTGCCCCGGATGGCCGAGATCTCCTCGCGCATGCTCCACCGCAGCCTCGACGCGTTCGTGCACGAGGACACGGACCTCGCGCTCGACGTCTGTCGGAGCGACGACGAGGTCGACAAGTTGAACGCGCAGATCTTCCGCGAGCTGCTCGCGTGCATGGTCGAGGACCCGCAGACGATCGGCCGCGCGATGCGCGTGCTCTTCGTCTCCAAGTACCTCGAGCGGATCGCCGATCACGCGACCAACATCGCCGAGATGGTGATCTTCATGGTCAAGGGGAAGAGCATCCGCCACATCGAGGAGCTGCCGCCCTCCGTGTGAGCGCGAGCGGCGATGCCGGCCGACAGGAAGAAGATCCTCGTCGTCGAGGACGAGAAGGACATCCGCGACCTGCTGCGCTACAACCTCGAGCAGGAAGGCTTCGGCGTCCTCGAGGCCGAGGACGCCGAGCTGGCGCTGGCGCTGGTGCAGCGCGAGCGCCCGGCCCTGGTCGTGCTCGACATCATGCTTCCGGGCATGTCCGGGCTCGACATCTGCCGCACGCTCCGCCAGGACGACGAGACCGCGCGTCTCCCGATCGTGATCCTCACGGCGAAGGCGGCGGAAGTGGACAAGGTGGTCGGGCTCGAGATGGGGGCCGACGACTACGTCACCAAGCCGTTCAGCCCCCGCGAGCTGATCGCGCGGATCAAGGCGGTGCTGCGGCGGGCGCTCGGCCCCGAGGCACAGCGCCCGCACGAGTTCTACGAGCGCGGCCGCCTGCGCATCGACTTCGACACCTACCAGGTCTTCCTCGACGAGCAGGAGGTGAAGCTCAGCCTGCGCGAGTACGAGCTGCTCGCGTTCTTCGTCCGCCATCCGAACCGCGTCTACGAGCGCACGCAGCTGCTCGACCTGGTGTGGGGACGGGACACCTACGTCGAGCCACGGACGGTGGACGTGCACGTGCGGCGTCTCAGGATGCGCATCGAGCGCGACGACGCGCACCCCGAGCTGATCGTGACCGTGCGCGGGGTGGGCTACAAGTTCAACGATGCCGCACTGGACGCGTAGCCTGGCTGTCAGGCTGGTCCTCCCGTACCTGGTGACGGTGCCGCCGCTCCTCGCGGTGGGCTACCTGCTCGCCAGCCGGGCGATCGACACGGCGGCGGTCGACCTCGCGGGGTCGGTCGCGCTCCAGGAAGCGCAGGCGATCGGCGCGCGCCTCCCGGCGGCGCTGCCGCCCGAGGCGCTCGCGCAGCGCTGTCGCGAGGAGGTCCGCGGGACGGTCGCCCGCTTGACCGTGATCGCCGCGAGCGGCGTGGTGCTGTGCGACAGCGAGGCTGCACCGGCGGAGATGGTGAACCACCTGCAGCGTCCCGAGGTGGCGGGGGCGCTGCGCCAGGGCAGCGGTATCGATCGACGCGAGAGCGCCACCGTTCACTACCCTCTGCTCTACGCCGCCGTGCGGCTCGGCGAGGGCGCGGACGCGCGCGTGGTGCGGGTGGGGATGCCGACGGAGCTCCTGGGCGCCGCGTTACGGCGACTCGAGACGGTGGTGCGGCTCATGGTCCTGTTCACGGGGATCGTGGGGCTTGCGCCCGCGCTCTATCTGGCGCGCCGGCTCGGTCGCCGTCTCGGTCGGATGACGAGCTTCGCGCGTGCGGTCGCGGCGGGCGACCTCTCGCAGCGCCTCGGGGCAGTGCAGCGTGACGAGCTGGGGGCGCTGGAGGAGCACCTCGACGGGATGGCGGTGCGCCTCGAACGCTGGTTCGACGACATGCAGAAGGAGGGGGAGAAGGTCCGCGGGGTGCTCGGCGGGATGCTGGAGGGCGTCGCGGTCATCGCGCGCACCGGCGAGGTGATGCTCATGAACCGGCGCGCGGAGCAGCTCTTCGGAATCGCGAGCGGGATCGGCACGCGCGGGCGCCATCTCGTCGAGATGTGCCGGGACCCGGAGCTGCAGGGCCTGCTGCGGGACGCGATCGCGGGAACCGTCCCGATGCCGAGCCGGGAGATCCTGCTCGCCGGGGACGCGCGGCGCTACCTCTCGGTGAGCGTGGCCCCGATCGGCGGCCGGCAGCAGGATGCACCGGGCCTCGTCCTGGTCCTCCACGACATCACCGAGCTCAAGCGGCTCGAGACCATGCGGCGCGACTTCGTGGCCAACGTGAGCCACGAGCTGCGCACCCCCTTGACCGCGATCCGCGGCTACGCGGAGACGCTGCTCGCAGGCGCGCTCGACGATCCTGCGCGCGCCCGCCAGTTCCTGGCCGTGATCGACCGCCACGCCGACAGGCTGGGGCGGCTCATCGACGACCTGCTCACGCTCTCCGACCTCGAGCTCGGCAAGACGGCCCTCAAGCGGGAGGCGGTCCAGGTCGAGGCGCTCGCCGACGAGGTGATCGAGGTCCTGCGCGAGAAGGCGGAACGTGGGAACGTCGCGCTCCGCAAGGAGATTCCCGTGGACATGCCGCTGCTCATGGGCGACGCGGATCGCCTGCAGCAGGTGCTCATCAATTTGACAGACAATGCGGTCAAGTATACGCCCGCCGGCGGCCGCGTGACGATCAGTGCCCGGGTCACGAGGGAGAGGGAGAAACCCATGGTCGAGGTCGCGGTCGCCGACACCGGCATCGGCATCCCGGCCGAGGTGCTGCCGCGCTTGACGGAACGTTTCTACCGGGTGGACAAGGCGCGCTCGCGCGAGCTCGGAGGAACCGGCCTGGGGTTGGCGATCGTGAAGCACCTCGTGCAGGCGCACGGGGGGCATCTCGACATCGCGAGCACGGTCAACGTGGGAACGACGGTGCGCTTCGCGATACCCGCGTGGGCCCCGATCGGGGAGCAGTGAGCGTGGCGCCGGCTGCACGGCGCGATGCGGAGGCATGATGCGACGCGAGCTGGTGGTGGCGCTGGCGGCCGTGGCTGCGCTGGCGGGATGCGGGGTTCCGAGCGTCCAGGAGGCCCGCTCGCGCGCGCCCGGAGCGGGGGCGAGCGAGCGCTTCGCGCGCCCCTACGCGGAGGTGTACGCGGCGACCAAGCGCGTTCTCATGGACGAGATCGGGACACCGGAGTGGAAGGAGCTGCGAGTCGTCGTCGACGACCCCGCGGGCGGCGTGCTGATCGCCGAGCGCGTGCTGCGGGGGATCGTTCCGGGCGTGCGCGTACGCGACCTGTGGTCGTTCTACCTGACCTCGGCCGGCGAGAGCCTCACCGCGGTGACGTTCGTGCTGGAGTCGTCCGACCGGCCCGCGGCCGCGACCGGCGCACGGAGCTGGGCGAAGGCCCGGGGCAGCATCTTCCCCGCCATCGCCGCCGCACTCGGGCCTTCCACCGTCGCGGCGGCAGCGCCGGGCGGGGCTGCCGCGCCGTCGGCTGCTGCTCCCGCACCGGCTCGCACCTTCGAGCCCGCGGCTGTGCCAACGGTGCCGGAGGAATCCCCGGCGACGGAGGGATCGAGCCCCGTGCCGCCGTCGCGCGCGTCCGCCGCGCCGGAGGAGGGGGAGCTGCCACCGGCGACGCCACCGGCGACGCCCGAGGGCCCGGCAAGCCGCGCGCGGACGGCGCTCGACCGGGCCTACGCGGCGCTGCAGGCGTCCGGGGACTGGCGCCCGTCCGTCAAGCGGCGCGTCATCGCCGGGGAGGACGTCGTCACGGTCGGTGAGTGGGCGCAGCTCACGACCGAGGGCGGGGACATCCAGGTGGCGTTTCCGACCTATCCCGCTCCGCCCGCGTACGACGTCGCGCGCCTCATGCGCTTCCTCGCCGACGCGGGCTTTGGGGTGGACGTCTTGCCGGGAACGAGCTTCCGCGCCCGCTGACGGGCGTGCGAGACCCGAGGCGGGGGGGCAGCGTCACGTGACTGAGCGCTCGCAGGAGACACTGCGTGTCGGCGTCATCGGGCTCGGCATCATGGGCCGACCCATGGCGCGCAACCTCGCGCGTGCCGGCTTCGCCGTGACGGGCTTCAGCCGCAGCCGGGCCTCGATCGACGCCGTCGCCGACGCTGGCGTGAGTCCCGGGGCGAGCCTGGGCACGACCATCGCCGGCGCGGACGTCGTCGTCACGATGCTGCCGGACACCCCCGACGTCGTGGCCGTCGTCCGGGGCGAGGACGGCCTTCTGGCCCGGGCGCATCCCGGTGTGATCTGGATCGACACCAGCACGATCGCTCCGTCGATGGCGGGCGAGCTCGCCGCCGAGGCCACTCGGCGCGGCATCCGCACCCTCGACGCGCCGGTCTCGGGCGGCGAGTCGGGTGCTGTTGCCGGGACGCTCACGATCATGGTCGGCGGCGACCGCGCCACCTTCGAAGCGGCTGGCCCGGTTCTCCGGGCGGTCGGGAAGACGATCACGTACGTCGGGTCCTCCGGTCATGGACAGGTCACGAAGCTCTGCAACCAGGTCGTTGCCGCGGGCACGCTGCTCGCCGTCGGCGAGGGGCTCGTGCTCGCGGAGCGCGCCGGCCTCGACACCGATGCCGTGCTGCGTGCGCTCGGCGCGGGTGCGGCGGCGTCCTGGATGCTCGAGAACCTCGGACCGCGGATGCTCGCCCGCGACTATCGCGCCGGGTTCTTCGTCGATCTGCAGCTCAAGGACCTCCGCCTGGTGGCCGAGGAGGCGAGGCGCCTGGCGCTGCCGCTGCCGGGCGCGGCGCTGTGCGAGCAGCTCTTCCGTGCCGTGGCTGCCGCCGGAGGCGGCAGGCTCGGGACGCAGGCCCTGATCACGGCGCTCCGCCGCCTCGCCGCCACCGGCGAATCGATTGACCCGTCCCCGACTCGTCGATAAGAGACTGCCGGGCTCGCGCCGCGCCGCCGGGCCCGACTCCCACGGGTCTCGACGGAGGTGACTGTGACCACGGCCTTGCACAACGTCCGGGTGCTCGATCTCTCGCGCCAGCTCCCTGGCCCTTTCTGCTCCATGATGCTCGGCGACCTGGGCGCGGACGTGCTGACGATCGCGGCCCCGAACGACCCTCTCGGGGCAGGCATCCCGTTGCTCGCGCGCAACAAGCGCCACATGACCCTCAACCTGAAGCACGAGGAAGGGCGCCAGATCTTCGCCCGGCTCGCCGCCGAGGCGGACGTCCTGCTCGAGGGCTTCCGGCCCGGGGTGACGGCGAAGCTCGGCATCGACTACTTGAGCCTCGCGGCGCGGAACCCGCGCCTGATCTACTGCTCGATCTCCGGCTACGGGCAGACCGGTCCCTATCGCGACAAGGTCGGGCACGACGTCAACTACCTCGGGTACGCCGGCGTGCTCGGTGTCACCGGCGTGGCGGGAGGACCGCCCGTGATTCCGGGCGTGCAGATCGCCGACATCGGGGGTGGAACCCTGATGGGCGTGATCGGCATCCTCGCCGCGCTGCTGGCGCGGCGCCACACCGGACAGGGGCAGTTCGTCGATATCGCCATGCTCGACGGGGCACTGACGTGGAACGTGTTCCACATCCTGCTGCATCTCATCGGCGAGGAGACGGCGCGGGGGGCGACACGGCTCACGGGGCGCTACGCGTGCTACGCCGTCTACGAGACCAAGGACCGGAAGTACGTCACCGTCGGTGCGCTCGAGCCGCACTTCTGGCAGAACCTCTGCGCCCACGTCGGGCGGCCCGACCTCGTCCCGCTGCAGTTCGCCGAGGGCGAGGATCGCGAGCGTGTGCTCGCGTTCTTCCGGGAGACGTTCCGCACCAAGACGCGGGACGAGTGGGTGCGCGAGCTCGAGCCGGTCGACATCTGCTTCGGCCCGGTCAACGACGTGGACGAGGCGCTCAACGACCCGCAGATCCTGGAGCGCAAGATGGTCCTCGAGGAGGAGCATCCGCAGTACGGGCGGGTCCGGACGCTGGGATCGCCGATCAAGCTCTCCGACACGCCGCCGGTCATGCGCCGGCCACCCCACACGTTCGGCGAGCACACCGACGCCGTCCTGACGGAGCTCGGCTACGACGACGGCGCCATCCGCGAGCTGCGCCAGCGCGGCATCGTGTGAGACCCCGGGTCGCGCCAGGGCGCAGCGACAAGGCCAGGGTGCCGCGAGAAGGCCAGGGTGCCGCGAGAACCCGGCTCGTGCCTGCACTGGTGCGGGACAGCCGCGATGCTCACCGCAACGCGCCGCCGATCTCGCTGAACACGTAGGGCGCGGCCTCGATCACCATCTCCTGCAGCACGCCGCGCAACGGCTTCCCAGGGTTCTCGAGCTTCGATACCAGCGACGAGAGCACGGCGAAGTAGCGCTCCTTCTGCTCGAGCGGCATCGCCGCCAGGCGTGCGTTCATGGCGGCGATGAAGCGCTCGTGGGCCATGCGGAGCTGGCTCTCGAGGTCGCGCTCGATCTCCGTCATTCGTACCTCCGTACGCCGGCCCTGTCCGGACGCCCCCGACCGCGCGGGACGGCGCCACGACCCACCCGTACCCCGTCCTCTTCTCGGATGCCA
>Ga0209253_10005823_pt1 | contig 10691 bp, 12 predicted proteins | sample FrelakmetBRP12BR_FD_187145 | JGI IMG/M metagenome (GOLD analysis project Ga0209253, IMG submission 187145) | Freshwater lake sediment microbial communities from the University of Notre Dame, USA, for methane emissions studies - BRP12 BR (SPAdes)... | ecosystem: Environmental > Aquatic >... | reverse complement strand
TCGGTTTTATGGCGGGCTTGCTGGGAGTCGGTGGCGGAGGAATACTAGTTCCTTTGCTGGCATCCGTTTTTACTTACCAAAATGTTGGCGTAGAAAACGCCGTGCATTTGGCATTAGGCACGGCATTGGCGTGCATGATTATTTCTTCAGTAGCAAGCATACGCGCACACTCATCTCATGGTGCTGTGGCGTGGAGGACCGTTGGCGGAATGGCCCCAGGAATTATTCTGGGCGCTTTTCTGGTTACCCAGATCGCGGTAGAACTTAACTCCGCCTACATTGCTCTATTTTTTTCGATGTTTATGGCACTTGTGGCGGGGCAAATATTTCTTGATTGGAAACCGAAACCAAGCAAAAGCCCGACTACTTTTGGCGGATTAATTATGGTCGGGACTGGGATCGGATCTGTATCAGCACTTGCCGCAGTTGGCGGGGGCTTCCTAACCGTTGCTTACTTAGGCTATAAGAATTTTGGAATAAAAAAAGCCATTGGCACATCATCTGCGATCGGATTTCCCATTGCTATCGCAGGCACTGTCGGCTACATGATTAGCGGCTGGTCTAAAACATCGAGCGATTCATATACCCTTGGCTTCATTTACGTGCCGGCATTCCTGGCAATTTCACTTGCTAGCGTTATTGCTGCTCCCTATGGCGCCCGTTGTTCCCATGGGCTACCTGAAGGTTATTTGAAAAAAATATTCGCTGTTATTTCGCTAATTTTGAGTATTAAAATGCTGGTCGCATTTGTATAACTCCACCCATAAAAATCTAAACCTGTTGCCTGGAAGCAGTCATTGGTCAAGGTCAGCAACGTGTCGGGAACCGACTATCGCCGACTGGCAGAACTGCGCTGATTGAAATTTTGCTATGAAGCTTCTGAACCGCTTGATTTGCGCGCACCCTGTCTTGTGCGGCAAGAATTCACGAGCTGCATGATAGCGCCGAACATCCTGGCTTGTTACGTGCCCATTCGGGACGCCGGTCTGCAAGCTCATCATGCGCGGGTTGTTCGTCGTAGGGGTGTTGCAATACCTGCATCAGCCGCATCATGACGGATGCATCGCCCTGCTGCAGCGCTTCGATTGCTTGCTGCGCCAGATAATTGCGCAGGACGTACTTGGGATTGGCGCGCCGCATCCGCTGCAGGCGCACGTTCACAAACTCCGGCAAATCCGTAGCCGCCGCATCCAGACGCACCCGCGCAATATAGCGGCGCAGCCAGCCGGCTAACTGGCTCAGTGGCGTGGGTGCAAAGACTTCTTCAGTATAGAACGCGCGCCGCAGCAGTCCGGCCAGTGCGGCATCCTCCAGCGTGTCGGCTGCGCCATCCACCGGAATGGTCATGAGACCGCGAAAGAAGAGCGTCATGTCGGTTTCAATCTGCTGCAACAGATCAAACAGGTCGCTCAGTAGCAGGTCATCGCCTTCATGTCCCAGCGTGACCAGCCCAAGCTTGTCGGCCAGCATTTCACGCCATGCGTTGTGGAAGGTATCGCCAAAGACAGTCAATCCCTGCTCCAGCGCCGCGCGGTCGCCGACCAGCGGGACGAGCGCGGTGGCAAGCCGGGTCAAATTCCATTGCGCGATCTCTGGCTGGTTGCCATAGCAATAACGCCGTCCCTGCGCATCCGTGGTATTGGGTGTCCATTGCAAATCGAAACTCTCCAGCCAGCCGTAGGGGCCGTAGTCGATCGTCAGCCCCAGTATCGACATATTGTCGGTGTTCATCACGCCGTGGACGAAACCAACCCGCATCCAGTGGGCTACCAGCGTTCCGGTGCGGCGGCAGATTTCTTCGAACCAGCGCGCGTAGGTTGAAGGTGAAGGCGCCCCCAGTTCTGGAAAGTGCTGACTTATGACGTAGTCAGCCAGGCGTTTGAGCGCATCCAGCTCACTGTGCGCGGCCAGTATCTCGAAGTTGCCGAAGCGCACGAATGACGGGGCAACGCGGCAGACGATGGCGCCCATTTCGGCCTGCGGGTTGCCATCATAAAACATGTCGCGCACCACAGATTCACCGGTCGCCACCAGACTCAACGCGCGCGTAGTCGGCACGCCCAGATGATGCATGGCTTCGCTGCACAGAAACTCACGCACCGACGAGCGCAGCACCGCGCGCCCATCCGCGGTGCGGGAATAGGGCGTTTTGCCCGCACCCTTGAACTGCAATTCTCGGCGCTTGCCATCCGGACTGAGTATCTCGCCCAGGGTGATGGCGCGGCCATCGCCGAGCTGCCCCGCCCAATGGCCGAACTGGTGCCCGCCGTAGCGTGCCGCGTAGGGCTGCATGCCGGGGAGGACGCGGTTGCCGCCGAGCACTTCTGCCGCCGGACCGACAGGCGACTCCGGGTGCGAGATGCCGAGTAATTCTCCTACCGGTTGTGCCCAGGCCAGCAGCCGTGGCGCTCGTACCGGGGTTGGATCGACGCGCGTATAACAGGCGTTGCGCACTGCACGGGGCACATTGTGAGTTTCCGCATCGCCGGGCAGCGCGCGCACGAAACTATTATCGAATTGCGCATCGCACAGATCGCGCAGAGCGCGCAGAGCGGAAAGATCAGGGGTAGCGGGAATATCCGGAATGGCAGTGCCGCGCTCGAGGTTGTTGTGTCTCATGAAATATTTGGTTGATACTGGTGCAGGGTGCTGACTGGCACAGGAGGTCTGGCCTGAAGTAGCAATTCATCGTGTTGCGGTTCAAGCTGTTGAGGCCAGCATCTCTTTTAGCTAGTCATGACCCTATCTTGTAGTCGGTGGTTAACATTTCCAGAAGATGGCCGTCAGCATCGCGAAAATAGACGCCACGCCCATCGTTGTCATGATTGATTTTCATGTTTTCTGATTCATAGGGGCCGCTGCCATACTTGATATTCTCGGCTTCCAGGCGGCTGAATATTTCGTCGAATTCCTGCTCAGTCACTTTGAATGCATAGTGATGAGATTCGAATTTCTCTTTATTATCAAAATCAAGACATAAAGTATCATTCACTCTCACCACAATAAAATGCGAAAACTCGCCGATATATTCGAAACCGAATATTCTCGAATAAAATTTGGCCGACGCGACCTTATCATGCGAAGGTACGATGGTGTGGTTTAGTGTTATTGCCAAAACAACTCTTTATTTGCGGTTTCAACCAGGCCATGGAAAATTATTGCAAACGCATATTGCCTGACCACCAAGTTGAATCAACACCCCCGTGCAAATTTGCGAGACCACTTCTCATTATGTGGTGGCGACAACCCAATCTCATTTGACCGGTTTTATCACCAGTCGGCTTTTAACTTCTTTTACTCCGGCCACCGCACCCGCCAGTACTTTGGCCATATCGCCATTTGCCGGCGAGTCGACCGATCCGCTTAACGTCACCACGCCTTTTGCGGTATCAACGCTGATTTGCAGTGTCTTGAGACCGGGTTCGGCAAAAATGGCTGCTTTGACCTTGGCCGTAATCTCGGCATCATCGATGACCACGACAGCTTTCTCGCCTTGTTCGCCCAGCTTTTCAACGACTTTATCGGCCACTTCACCTATTTTCTTGCCGGCTTCGCCAACTGTCTGGTCTATCTTTTTGCCTGCGGTCTCCGCCGGTCCCGGCGTGTCGCATGCGCTAAGCGCAGCGGCGAAGAGCAGCGAAATGCCGATTAATTTGATGAAATTCTTTGAGGAATTCATTTTGACTCCTTGAGGGTCTCAGTCATGTCGGGATGAATTAGGCTCAACGCTTGCTCAACAGGGTGAAATCTTTTGCGTAGCCATGCAGCTTCTGGGTTAAATGCAGGCGTTGTTTCGGCGTCAGCATCGCATCAAGCTCCAGCATCAGTTGCCGCAACTGCTTCACCCATTGCGCCCAGACCTGCTCATGTTCGGCGCTGCGACCGTTTCCCCAATCGATCAGCCATTGTCTGAGACCTTCTTCCAGCTTGTCCTTCGGTAGCCTGGCTTCGAGCAGTTCGCGCAGCATTTTTTGCCGGGTGGCACGGTGTGCGTAGCGATGTTCGGCGCTCTGCGGAAAAGCTTTCACCGTTGCAGTGACCCGTTCTTTCTGGTTCGGTTCAAGCGTCCCCACCCAGTCTTCGATGCGTTCCAGCGACCGCTTCACGCGCTTCTTTTCCAGCACATCGGGGGCGCCGTCAAGGTGTTCCTTACGGAACTTTGCATTTTCCTTGGCAAACTTCGTGTCCATGGTGCTGAACTGGGCTGGCTCCATGGTTCCCAGCACACCGGCCAAATCCCCAGCGACATAATGCATCAGCGCTTCTCTGCGCGCTTCCATCGCATCATCCATCCAGTCCAGATCAGCCGGTTTGAGTCCGGCTTCGACGCGTCTCGCTGTTTCGGCACACAGCATGGCGTATTTCGGCAGTTCCTCCCTGCGGTGCCAGGCGTGCACGCGCCGCAAATCCCGCTCGAACTGCGCCTGCTGATGGGTGTTGAAATCGAAGTAATCGGTGACGACCCAGCGTATCGCCATATCGACATTGTTGTAGGCGACGGTGACGACGCTGCAGCCGCTCAGCAGCAGGAGCAGTAGCGGCAGCAACAGTTGACGCAGTGAGATCCCGGGAAAACGCATTATGGCAATTGCAGGCACAGTCTAAAATCAGTCATCACTTCTCATCCATTGCACCAGCAGGATCACTCCCAGAATGAATCCCAGACCCAGGACAGCCTTTACAAATTCTTTGGCGAACCAGAACACCATGGATTCATATAGATCCAATTGGTCATCTCCTTTGCAGAAAGTTTGCAGGCACTCACTTGCGTGACCACCACCACAGCAGCAACGACAGCAGTATCGACACCAGCAGACCCGTGGTCAACGGAAAGTAAAAACTGAAGTTTTCCCGCTCGATGGTGATATCCCCCGGCAATCGTCCCAAGGGTAGCTTCGATAGCCAGGGCCATGCCAGCCCCACCAGTAACAACAACAGGCCGAGCAGAATAAGCAGACGTTGCATAGGGCTATCTGACTCCACTACCGGGATTGTACCTTTTCTTCCTATCTGGGATTTTTCAGTAATTTCTCGGGCAAGAGGCGCGCATCTTCAGATCCGACTATCGGGAAAATCCCGCGGTTCTCATTATCAATGGAGAACTGTACCTGCCAGATGCGGCCGCTGTCCTGATCCACCATCAGGAAGGTCCACATATTATCGGTCGGGTACAAGGTAAAACGTCCGTTCTTGCCATCGGCTGCCAGCGCCTCTGTGCCGATCGGTGTGCGTGTCCGATTATTATCGTTGTCCACGCTGAACTGTACCTGCCAGAGGCGGCCGGTCTGGGTATCGAGTTCCAGGAAATTCCACATGTTCCCCGTTTTGAACAAACGGTAGCGCACCTCCAGCCGCTGTGGCGGATCAGTCTCAAATTTCATTTTATCGGCAGCATGCACGCTGAAGCTGCCGCCATATCCGAGCCATACGGCCAGAATAATAGTGAGGTGAAGATGGAGAAATCTCATGGGCCGTTTCCGTAGAAGGCGTCGAGTAGAATTTTACAGTTGATTGCACTCACAGTTGGCAGGAATCGAGCACGATGCGGCGGAGAATATGCAGCCGACCGTGAAAGAAATGTTCCGCACCCGGAATCACCACTACCGGCAGTTCCTGCGGCGCAGCCCAGTCCAGCACGGATTTCAGCGGAACCACATCGTCTTGGTCACCGTGGATAATCAGCGTGCTGGCCGCGTGGCCGGCGACGGGTGGCGCTTTCAGCCGTTCCACCGAGGGTGCTACCATTACCAGTTTCTGCGGATTGAGATGTTGCGCCACATGCGCCTGGATGGCGCCACCGAAAGAAAACCCCGCCAGCAGCAACGGCAGATTATCAAACCGGGCAGCGAATTGACTGCGGATGGCTCTGACCACTGCAAGTACGTCCTCAATCTCGCCCACACCCATATCGTAGGCGCCGTCACTTTTGCCGACACCGCGAAAATTGAATTTGATAGTGGCAAATCCAAGTTCTGACAAAGCCTTGAACAGGGTATGCACTATCTTGTTGTCCATAGTGCCGCCGTAGAGCGGATGGGGATGAGCGATGACGGCTATGCCAGCAATGCTGCCGGGGCGGGCAGCATCCGGTTCAGCCAGCACCGTTTCCAGCTTGCCCGCCGGGCCGTCGATGAAGAATTTCTGGGGAATACTCACTGCTGCAATAGAGGAAAATAAGGTTTCAGATCTTTAGCCGTTCGACCACTCGGCCGTTTTTCAGATGTTCCTCGATGATTTCGTCAATGTCTTCCTTGTCCACATAGGTATACCAGACTTCTTCCGGATAGACCACGATCACCGGGCCTTTGTTGCATCGGTCCAGACACCCTGCCGTGTTGATCCGCACCCGCTTGCTTTTGCTATCGAGTTTGAGCGCCTTGATGCGCTCTTTGGCGTAATCGCGCATTGCCTGGGCACCATGGTTGTTGCAGCACAATGCACCGGCTTCGCGCTGGTTAGTGCAGAAGAATACATGGTAGCAATAGTAGCTCATGAGGATATTTGAAGAAGTGGTGGAATGAAGATTATACCCAGAACGAAACATTACCCGCCGAGCGTCTGATCCTGATTCTTGAACCAGGCGAGCGCGTGCTCAAAATGCTGCGGATCAAAATCAGGCCAGTATTCGTCCCTGACATAGAAATCAGCATAGACCGATTGCACCGGGAGAAAACCGCTCAATCGGCGCCCTCCTCCCCAGCGTACAATCAGATCCAGCCGTGAAACTTCATCTGAACGCAGGTCGCCGTTTTTAAGGCCGGCCAGATCCCATTCCCAGCCATAGTTGACGAGTAGATTCACTTTCATTCCGGTACCCTGGCGCTGGCGAAATTCTGTTAACGCCTTGGGGAATTGTGCCGAGGTCTCATCACCGACCACAAGCAGCGCCGCTCCGCGGCGTGCGACCTCGAAAGCGAATGCAACACAGGCTTCGCTGAATGCCTGTTTCTGAATGGAAGGTCGCCTGGTATTGTCTTGGGTAAAGCAGTAGATGGAAGCTTCCCTGATGCCGCATGCTTTACATTGCTCGTACAGCAGCAACCCTGGATCGATACCGTGAGTATATCCGGCTTCTTTCGGCAGGCCATGATCCACGGCCCAGCGGCGATTTCCATCGGGAATGAAACCGACGTGACGCGGGATATTATTTTTTGCCATCGCAACCTTCATTCCAACATGATATGGAGCATTCCGGTACGAAGATTAGCATTTTAAATGTGCAAACGGCATCTGTTTAAAGCCTCCGGTAGAGTGCCAGCAGATACGGCAATGCCAGGATCGCCCATAGCTCGGCCAGCAATCGGGTGAGGCCGTTGAAATTCAACAGGTGGCCATGACGCCAGTCAAACAATTGCAGTACTGTCGCGGGTAATCCGTAGCCCGTATTTGACATGGTCAGCACAGTCCCCGCAATCAGGAAGGCTGCCATCAGCCAGATCCGGTCGCGTAGCTGCAGGCGCAACGTGAGGGTCATCAAGATCGCGGCGTAGCCGATTCCGGCCAGAGATTCGGCGGACAGCCATTGGGATAGGGCCTCCGGTTTCAGCAGGGCTTGTGCGGCCAGCCACTTGATGACAGCACAGACGATGAGGAAGATCAGCGCCGCAATCCACAGTGGTCGGAGAGGCTGCAGAATCGCCGACAGCAGCATGCCAAGTGCAAGAGTGTTGAGCAGGATCGCGATCGTTAATACCATATCGAAATGCACTGGAGCAATAGAGGGGACTTGTCCCGACCAGACGCCCATGAGCGGTAGCGAAGGGTTGGCCTGGATGAATAGCCACAGTCCCAGCAGCACCAGCCCCCAATCGGCGATGCGGCCTGACAGGAACCAGCGGTTTCTCCACAGCACAAGTTTCTGCATGAGGTGGGAACGGCTGCCCAGAGAATGCGCCAATGCAGCACCCGCCAAACTGCCCGCGGTGTTGGTGAGAAGGTCAGGGATTGAAGCGATACGCCCAGGGACAAACACTTGCAGGGTTTCCATGCCGAGACTGACCGCGGCACCTACACCGGTAGCGGCCAGTATCAGTGCTCCGCCGCGCAGTCGGCGCAGGGAGAGCGCTGCCAGAAAACCAAGCGGGAGGTAAGCAAGGATGTTGATCAGGACATCGAAGCGCGTGATGTAGCGCGGCCAGACAGTGAGAAAATGAAATACATTGCTTTCCGGTGCGCGCCAGCCGGTGAAAGGCGACAGGCTGACATAGGCGATGAAAAGCACATAGACCGGGAAAATATAAGTGTTGAGTCCGTGACGATCTGGCTGAGTGTATTTCATGTTGGCTTCATGTGCAGCGGTGCGACAGCCCCATTCTATGACATATTTGCAGTTGGCATGGAGTGGCAGCACGCTCTACGGAGGGCTTGTTCAGCGCTTCCTTAGGGATTCCTTAATTTTATTTCAGTCCACAACCGGCTTAATAGCCGTCGCTGCTTGCGGTCGAGGTCTTGCAGCATTTCCAGCCGGGTGAGCAATTCCTGATCGGGGAAGATCGCTTTGTTGCCGGCGATTTCCGGCTGGATGAACTGGATTGCATCCATATTGGGATTGCCGGAGCCGGTCAGGTTGGTGAGTTCCGCTGAGTTTTTTCCATCCAGCATGAAATTGATGAATTGGTGGGCAAGGTCGGGACGTGCTCCGCTCTGATGCAGCACCATGCTGTCAAGCGCCAGCACCGCACCTTCTTTTGGCGTCGAGTAGCCGATGCTGAATTTGCGTCCGGTTTGTCTGGCATCGAGCGCCGCCCGGAACATGTCGTTGGAGTAGCCATGCGCCACCCACAGGTTGCCCACCGCCAGTTCCTTGACATAACTGGTATTGCTGAAAGCCGCCCAGTAAGGCTTGGCGCGCAGGATCAAATCTCTGGCCTGTTGCCAGTGCTGTTCGTCGGCATCGTTGACCGAGTAGCCCAGATACTTGAGCGCCGCCGCCATCAGCTCGCGTTGGCTGTCCAGCACGGTCACGCGCCCTTTGATTTTTTCCAGATACTTCGGCTCAAAAATAATTGCCCAGCTATCGGTGGGCAATCCCAGTTCCTTTACTTTCTCCTGGTTGAAGCCGAGCAGCGTGAGGGTATAAGCATAAGGGACGGAATATTTGTTGCCCGGATCGAACGCGCTGTTGAGATACGCCGGGTTGATATTCTTGAGGTTGGGCAATAGAGATTTATCCAGCGGCTTCAGCACGCTCTGGCGGATCAGGGTATCCATGGCGTTGCCGGTGGGCACGATCAGATCGTAACCACTTGCGCCTGCCGCCAGCTTCGCCAGCATTTCTTCATTGTCGGCGTAATAATCCTGCGCAAGCCTGCAGTTGCAGGATAGTTCGAAACGCTTGACCGTTCCCGGCGCGATGTAGTTATTCCAGTTGAATAGGTGCAGGACGTTTTTGCTGCTGGCAGTGGCGTTCTGTTGCTGGCTGCCGCAGCCTGCGAGCAGCAGCACTGCCGCCAGCAACGCGGACAGTACCGTGGAGCGGCCGGGCACATTCATTATTTCGCTTCCCGGCGCAATATGCCCGAATCGAGCTTGGCGGCAATGATGATCAGGGTCAATGTGAGCAGCATCAACAGAGTGGAAATGGCATTTACTTCCGGCGTCACCGCGACCTTGATCATGGTGTAAATCTGAATCGGCAGTATCGGTTCGCCCACGCCCTTGGTGAAGAAGGTGATGACAAAGTCATCGATCGACAGAGTGAACGACATCAGTGCACCCGCAACCACTGCCGGCATGATCAGTGGCAGTGTGATCAGGCGGAAAGTCTGCCAAGGGGACGCGCCCAGATCGCGTGCCGCTTCAAAGATGCTTTCGTCCATGCCTTGCAGGCGCGCCCGCACGATGATGGCGACAAAACCGATACAGAAGGTGGTATGCGCGATGATGATGGAGACCATGCCGAGCGTGAGGTTGAGTACCTGCAGAAAAAATAACAGTAATGCCACTCCCAGCAGAATTTCCGGCATCGCTACCGGCGTGAACACCAGTACCGGCAGAAATTTAAGTTTGTAGCGGTGTATCGCCAGACCGGCCATGGTGCCGAGCAGGGTGGCGAAAAAACTCGCGCTGACAGCAATGATCAGTGAATTGCGCGCGGCAGTGAGCATTTCCTGGTTGTTGAACAGCGCTACATACCAGGACAGGGTGAAGCCCACCCACTCAGCGTTCAGCTTGGAATCGTTGAATGAATACACCACCACGATGAGCAGCGGAATGTAGAGAAACGCGTAAGCCAGTGCCGCCGCAGACCATAACCAGATATTGTTGCGTCGCATGCCTTACCGCTCCGGAATGGCGGTGGGCCGCGCCAGCCATGCGGCCAATCCGGTGATAGCCAGTACCGCCAGTGTCAGCATGATCGACAGCGTTGAACCAAAAGGCCAGTCACGGGTGCCGAGGAATTGATCCTTGATCAGGTTGCCGATGAGGATGTCGCCGGTGCCGCCGAGTATGTCCGGTACCGCGAACATGCCCAGCACCGGGATGAATACCAGCGCCGAGCCTGAGAACACGCCCGGCAGTGACAGTGGCCAGGTAACGCGCCAGAAGCGTTGCCAGGCATTGGCACCCAGATCCTGTGCCGCATCCAGCAGTGCCGGATCGTGTTTCTCCAGATTGGTATAGAGCGGCAGCACCATGAACGGCAGATGCACATAGACCATGCCTACCAGTACCGCAAACGACGAGAACAG
>Ga0209253_10005822_pt1 | contig 10692 bp, 10 predicted proteins | sample FrelakmetBRP12BR_FD_187145 | JGI IMG/M metagenome (GOLD analysis project Ga0209253, IMG submission 187145) | Freshwater lake sediment microbial communities from the University of Notre Dame, USA, for methane emissions studies - BRP12 BR (SPAdes)... | ecosystem: Environmental > Aquatic >... | reverse complement strand
CTGCCCTTGGTAAAGAGTTCGACGGTGCTCCCCTGTCCCTCTTCGCCCTCAAGCAAACCCGTCGCCGGATCGACCTTGACGAACGTGACACCTTCCGGAATTGTAAAGGCCATGACCGGTAGCGGCTTGAGCGCAACTCGCATGAAATTGATCCAAATAGGCAGCGCGGCATGCGCCCCCGATTCCGTCTCGCCGAGTGACCGTCGATCGTCAAACCCGACGTAGATACCAGTGACCAAATTCGGCGCGCCGCCGATAAACCACGCATTGATAAACTCATCCGTAGTGCCGGTTTTCCCCGCAATCGGCCGCCCAAGTACTTTGGCCGCCTGACCGGTCCCCTTTTGGATCACGTCTTCCATCATGTTCGTAATCAAGTACGCCGTTTCTTTGGAAATCACGGGAATGGCTTGCGGTACCGCCTGTTCAAGCACCGTTCCCGCGTTGTCCTTTACGGATAGGATCGCATAGGGTTCCGCGCGACTCCCCTGGTTGAGCAACACCCCATAGGCAGAAGTCAGTTCCATCAGCCCGACAGAGGATGAGCCAAGCCCCAAGGACAAATCTGCCGCCAGCGGACTGGTCACCCCGACCGTTTTTGCAAACTCAATGACATCCTTCACGCCAACTTTATCCAGCAACCGAACGGTCGCCAGGTTATGCGAGTGGGCCAAGGCATCACGCAAACTCACCATGCCATGGACTTTTCTTCCATAGTTCTCCGGCTTCCAGGTTTTCTCATCCTGGTCCTGTTCATAGACCACCGGCGCATCGAGAATCACCGATGCGGGGCTCATCCCCTGACTCACAGCCGTCGCATAGATGATCGGCTTGAAGGCGGACCCGGGCTGACGGTGTGCCTGCACGGCCCGATTGTACTCGCTGCGAGCGAAATCGTAGCCTCCGACCATGGCCCGAATAGCGCCTTTATCCGGCTCCAGCGTAATCAATCCTCCCTCGACAAGGGGAGTCTGCTCCAGTTGCACATGGACGATGTCACGATCCAGCTTCTTCACCATGACCTCGATGACATCGCCGGGCTTCAGCACTTGCTTGAGGTTCTGATTGACGACGAAATCTTTCGCCGTATCGAACCCGGTCAAACGGCGCTTCGCCCATGCCATATCGTCAAAGGCGAGCTTGGCTACCGTCGTGCCGACCTGCACAAGAAAATGGTCTTTTGCCACTTTGCTGACGAACCCCTCGCGATAGTCCCCTGCCTTCAAGGCCTGATCGGTTATCGCTGCAACAACGGGCGCGGTCGGAGCAGTCGCTTCGACCGTTCGGAGCGGGCCACGCCACCCTTGGCGCTTATCCAATTCGCGCAGGCCTGCCGCAAAGGCCGCTTCAGCAGCCTTCTGCATTTCCATGTTCAACGTCGTAAATACTTTAAGTCCTCCCTTGTACACCATCGCTTCGCCATACTTCGCAACCAGCAACTGCCGGATATATTCTACAAAGTAGGGCGCAGCCTGTTCACCGCCAGGACGGCGGAAACTGAGTATCTCCGCCGCAGCCTGTTCGCGTTCTGCCGGGGTGAGGAACTTCGCCTCTTCCATGCGAGCCAGTACGTGCTCCTGCCGTTTTTTCGCGCGATCGTAGGCCTTGAAGGGCGAATAATGGTTTGGCGACTTCGGGAGACCGGCCAGAAATGCCGATTCTCCAATCGTCAGGGCAGAGAGGTCTTTCCCAAAATATGTCTGAGCTGCCGAGGCGACGCCGTAGGCGCCTTGGCCAAAGTAAATCTGGTTCAAATACAGTTCGAGAATTTGCTCTTTCGTCAGAACCAATTCCATCTTGTACGCAAGAATCAACTCGCGGACCTTGCGGTCGAAGGTGCGTTCTGACGAAAGGAACAGGGAACGCGCCAACTGTTGGGTAATAGTGCTGGCCCCTTCAACCTTGCCTCCTCGGCGCACATTCGTCCAAGCCGCGCGGAGCATGCCGATATAGTCGAGGCCGGGATGTTCAAAGAACCGGACATCCTCGACCGCGATGACTGCACGCCGCAGCTGTTCCGGAATGTCCGCCACCGGGGTGAGGATACGCCGCTCGATGAAAAATTGACCGATGAGCTGCTGGTCACTCGAATAGACCTGCGTCACCAGACTTGGCTGATAGGTTCCCAGCTGATCCAAGGCAGGAAGGTCTTTCGAGAAATGCCATAGCGCCCCGCCTGCTGCCAGCCCCCCTAGGAAGATTACCGCCACCAGGCTTATGAGCAAAATCTGCCACCAGCGCCACAGGCGACGCGATGGCTGTTGACGAAACGGATCCTGTAGGTATGTCGATTGATCCATCATGGTTACGCGGGGTTACCCTTGAATGAGGCTTGGCTTTAGGAGAAGAATACCACGGTCACCATACCGTGGAGGCCCTCAAAACTCAAGGTTCACGCCAGTACCGCTTGTGCCGGACACCATGCTTCAGGTATACTCGGTCCCCGACGCCTGGATGCCTGGGCGTCTTTTTTTTGGAGCATGTAGCAATATCTATGGATCAGACAGCCACAACAGAATCTCCCGTCGCAGCCGATATCGCTCCTAAGGGGCGTCGTAGCGACATTCGAAATATCGCCATTATCGCCCACGTCGACCATGGCAAAACGACATTGGTCGACGCCGTGCTCCGACAGACCCATGTCCATCGCAAGATCGACGATATGGGTGAACGGATCATGGACTCGATGGACCAGGAACGTGAGCGCGGGATCACCATTCGAGCCAAAAACGCCAGCGTGACCTACAAAGGCGTGAAGATCAACATCGTCGATACGCCGGGCCACGCCGACTTCGGCGGCGAAGTCGAACGGACCCTGCGCATGGTGGACGGCGTCCTCATCTTGATCGACGCGAAAGAAGGCCCCATGCCGCAAACGACCTTCGTGCTGCGGAAGGCGTTAGCGCTCGGCCACAAGGCCATCGTCGTCATCAACAAGATCGACCGTCCGGACGCGGTGATCGATGACGTGGTGAATCGAACCTTCGACTTGTTTGTCCATCTCGGCGCCACGGACGAGCAGCTCGATTTCCCGATCGTCTACACGGCGGCGATCAAGGGTACCGCAACACTCGACATCAATAAGCCCGGTACGGACATTCAGCCGCTCCTCGATACCGTGCTGGACAAAATTCCCGCACCGGCCATCGATGCCGAAGCGCCCCTCCAGATCCTGGTCCTCTCTCTGATCCAAGACCTCTACAAAGGCAAGATGGGAGTGGGGAAAATCCAATCAGGTTCGATCGCCCGCCGACAGAATGTGGTCGTACTCGGGAAAGATGGCGCCAAGTTCCCTGGAAAAGTGTCAGACCTCGCGGTCTATTCAGGGCTTGAACGGACGGATATCGAACGCGCGGAGGCAGGAGAAATCGTTGCGGTGGCAGGCCTGGACGAAGTGAGCATCGGCGATACGATTGCTGACGCAGAGCATCCGGTCGCACTGACCCGTGTCACGGTCGACGAGCCAACCGTCCAAATGACCTTCTCCGTGAACAATAGCCCGTTCGCCGGACGAGAAGGCAAGTACTTAACCTCGCGGCATTTGCGCGACCGACTCTTCAAAGAACTCGAGACCAACGTGTCGTTACGCGCGCAAGAGACAGATAGCGCGGATAAGTTCCTCGTGGCAGGCCGAGGCGAACTGCATCTCGGCGTCTTGATCGAACAAATGCGCCGGGAAGGATACGAGCTGCAAGTCTCGCAACCGGAAGTCATTATCCACCGGGATGGGGAGAAGGTCCTCGAACCCTATGAAGAGCTGACGATCCAGGTGCCGGAAACCTATCAAGGCGCCGTGATTGAAGAGCTCGGCAAACGCCGCGGCGAGTTGCGCCACATGCGACTCATCCATTCCGACGCAGGCCCGAGCGAAATGCATCTGGAGTACCATATCCCCACCCGCGGCATCATGGGGCTGAAGAACCTCTTGGTGGCTAAAACGCGTGGCACCATCATCATGCACCATGTCTTCGTCGCGTACGAACCGGTGGAGCAGCGCGACCTTACGGTGGCGACACACGGGTCGCTCGTCGCATGCGAAGACGGAGCCAGCACCGGCTATGCTATCTTCATGACTCAGGATCGAGGGACCATGTTCATCGGCCCTGTCGTGGATGTCTATCGCGGGATGGTTGTCGGCGAAAACAGCCGGGACGAAGACATGGACGTGAACGTCTGTAAAGAAAAGCAGCTGTCCAACATGCGGGCGTCTGGTACCGATGAGGCCCTGGTCCTCACGCCGCCACGGGAAATGGGCTTGGAGCTCGCGCTCGAATATATCGGCCCGGATGAACTGATTGAGGTGACGCCCAAGAGTCTGCGGATTCGCAAACGGATCCTCAACTCGGATGACCGCCGCAGGGCCAAGAAATCCAGCAAGTAGCCTTCTTGTAGCGATGAGAATCAGGAAGAAAACCCCCAAACCTTCCGCACGCCGCCCCCCGCTCTACTTTGTCGGTTATCGGGGGGCCGTGCCGTCGCCCGATGAACTCAAGACCTGGTATGATCTCGAATACGGCGGGCCGTTGGCGCTGCGCACCGGCGAGCAGGAACCGGAATCATGGCTTGCGACCCATGGGCCGTGGACAGCTCACATCGTCATACCACTCCCAGATTCTCATATCGCTGGCCTGAAGCAACAACTCGCATGGGAGCACGAGCATGTCGGCGCCGTCGCGCCAGCCCTGATGCCCCCGCGCGATATGCCGGACAGCATCCTGTTTGCCGCTCGACTCGCGCGGGGCCTCACACTCCTCACTCAAGGCACGGCCTATGACATCACCACCAACCAGTACGTCAACCCGTCGGATTGGCAGGATCGTCCCCTCACCAACTTTATCGTCGGTGATCACATCCCAATCGTACGGGGCGACGATGAGCCAAACCGCCGGACCTGGTGTTACACCCTCGGCCTCAGTAAGTTCGGAGTGGATGAACTTGAAATGTTTCTCCCCCTTGGTCTCCCGGACCAGCCTCTGCGCGATATGCTCAGAGACACAGCAGACGAATTGACAAGGACCGGACAGTCACCAAAAGTCGGAAGCCACATCAGCTTAAGCCTGGGTCAGAATGTTGCGATTGCCAATCACCGCACCGCTGCACCTGCCGGGCGCATGCTCGGATTTCGAGAAATTCGCCCGCTGCCATCTAGTTGATTTGGCTTGTTTGGTTTATCTGGTTGATTTGGTTCATCTAATTAGTTCGTTCAACCAAAAAACTAAACAAACGAAACAAACCAGAGTAACTAGTTGGTTTTCACGTTTCACCTTTCACGTCTAACGTTTCACGGGTCCCAGGAGCAACTTTCCCGGCATCCTGCTAGGCCTTCAGGCCCGTTGACAAGTTTCCAAGCCACACGGTACAAAATTGTAGGTGACAGTGTCAGTGGCCGGACTAAACCCAGTGAAGGAGGGACAGCGATGAGTGACGTAGCAGCAGAAATCAAGGTAGGCGATACCGCACCGGACTTTAATTTGAAGGACCAGGACCAAAAAGATGTGAAACTGAGCGACTACAAGGGCAAGAAGAATGTCGTGCTCTGCTTCTATCCGTTGGACTGGAGCCCTGTCTGTCAGGGCGAGAACAAGTGTCTGACCGACGACTTCCCCAAGTTCCAATCAGCGAACGCAGAACTGTTCGGCATCAGCTGCGACAGCTTCTTTTCGCACAAGGCTTGGGCCGATTCCATGGATCTCAAGCATCGCTTGCTGTCGGACGTGCACCGGACCACGGCGAAGGGCTACGGCCTCTACTTCGAGCCGTTGAACTGCTCGAAGCGTGCGACCGTCATCGTCGACAAGAACGGCAAGGTTGCCTACGCGAAGGTCCAAGAGCTCAAGGTGGCGCGGGAGGATAAGGATATCCTCGCGGCACTCGCGAAGCTGGGTTAATTTCAGTCAGAAAGTCCGAAAGTCGAATGTCTTCAAGTCGAAGGCGTTCCGACTTTCGGACTTTTGACGTTACGACTTGATGACTCTATGCCTGGCACCGTCGAAGACGTCAGAGACGAAAACTACAAAGAGTTCACCGGCGCGCCCGCGTCGATCGTGGCCTATGGCTTAGCGACCTGTGAACCCTGCATGGCCTACGATCCAATCCTGATAGAGACGGCCGCCAAGTTTCCCGACGTAAAAGTCGGCAAGGCCAAGATGCATGTCCCAGGCCGCTGCCGCGAGATTAAGAAAAGCCACACCTTCGAGACCTACCCCACGACCCATTTCTTTTCCAATGGCAAGCTGCTCCTCACCCGCGAAGGGGTGGTGGAGCCGGCTGAACTCGCCGCGCTGATTTCGGATCACTTACTCAAGTAGAAAAAAGAATTGGGAGAGCACCCACATTGGTCCTGTGCTCCCGGAACGCGCACGATCAGAATGTGCTCGTTCGACGGCCGCACGTAGACCAATATGGGTGCCCTCCCAAAAGAGGGAAAGCGAGCGAGCTTGGAAGGGAGCATGTGCATCCTTCGACGCGCGCACTGTGAGGCTCAAACAGGCTACCCGCTAGAGAATAACGGGAGGCCTTACTGAATAGGTTTCTGCGAAGGAATTCCCGAAGGCTTCCGCCAGGCCGAGCCCGCGAGGGTCGCTCCGGAGGCACGGGAGCGAGAGGCCACAGGCCATCGGCTCAGAGGCAGGGTGCTATTTCATTGATCGCGGCTTGGAGCAATGTTCATGCTGGATGAGCCAGGTTGAACCTTCTTTGCGCAGGACCGTGGTGCATTGCCCGGAGTCCTGCCCTTCGAGTTCACCTTTCCTGATCGACTGAAAGACATAGTCGTAAGTCGCCCAAGCCGCTGGGCTCAGCATTCGAACACGCAGGTTCGACAGGGCGCTGATAAAACGTAGGGTGCTTCCCTTGTTGAGTTCAGCGTCATAGTCCGACAGCCATTTTTCGATGGAATCCCGCGTCTCCGTCTCACCATCCTGAATACCGACATAGTCCTTGGTGTACAGCTTCAATACAGCTTGCTTATTTCTGGTTTCGGAGAAGGTCGAGGCTGCCATCGCGGCCTCCTTGACAGCCCTCTCAACCGCTTCCCCTTCTTCCGCAGACCAGGCCACGGCTGTCCATGAGAGACAAGCCATGAGCGCGGCGCATGCAAGTTGGCTTTTCCTCATCGCCGCTCCGATAGGATGACCTTCGACCGATCAACCGGCATAATCGAATGAGAGATCACGAGACTGGATCAAGTGAATATTGGCGAGTTGACCCGACGAGATACCGGACACGAGCGACTTCCAAATCCATTCGGCAAGTTGCTCGCCCGTGACATGCTCGGCGCCGAGGACATGCCGCAAATCCTGACGGTCCAACGCCTTCACGATTTTCTCTTGCGCCAAGCGATCCAGCGCACCGATATCCGTCACCATTCCCGTCACCGGATCGATCGTGCCCTGCACCGTGACGAAGCAATCCCATTCGCGGCCTTGATTGCCGTCTTGTAGGACCATGAATGAATAGCGCCGCGTGACACTGGCCACGTCGAGCCCGGCTGCTAGCGTCACCTCGGCGTACAGATCTTCATCCTCATATAACCGGATCGCGCGGAGGGTACCGATGTCCTTCTGCACTTCCAACTTGCTCCAAAGGACACGAGCCAAGTTTTCCGACGTGGGAATCCGGCTCTCGAAGTAGGGCATATCCAGGTTCAAATTTTTATGATCGAATTCTTCGAGCACATTGAGCAAAATGCGCTTCAAATCGAAGAGGTTTACAACCATACCGGTCTTCGGATCCACCTCGCCTACAACCGTCACCTCAACCATGTAATTGTGTCCGTGCGCCGGCGGGTTGTAGCAGAGACCGAACACTGCGCGGTTCTTGGCCTCATCCCATTCAGGCTTGAAATAGCGATGGGCCGCCGCAAACTCAATGCGCTTTGTCAGTAAAACGACAGACATAGTTTCCAGTTCTGAGTTCTTGGTTCTGAGTTCGAAACTTCGTCCAAACGGACAACTCAAAACTCAGCGCTCAGCAGGATGCTCAAAAAGGCCGTCCAGCAAGGCCGCAGCGAGCGAAGATCCGGAGGCGTACCCTCTGGGGTACGTTGAGGATCTGAGCGATGCGAGAACGCCGCTGGCGGACTTTTTCAGCTTCCTGCTAAATCAGAGAGCCACTCTTCCCTCATACTCCCAGGCACCGGCACCTCGGCATGGTACTCGTGATGATGCACCGTCAGCATAACCGACTGGCGCAAGTCGGCGAACGCAGCGGCCATCGACTTGGTCGGCCGGAAGCGAACGAAATGCACCGCGCTGATTTTTGTTTCATGACTGTGGCCACCTTCGAACTCTCCAAAGACCTGCTCGCTTCCGGCACGGATCGCGACGGTTTCGCCATGGTCGAGCCCCATGAACATGTCGAGCCACTCTTTCATCCGATCCGGTTCCGTAATCTCAATCATGAGCGTGGCGCTCAACTCGCTGGCTCCGGGCATGAGGGCATTATAGACGTCCAATTCATCCTGGATTTTGCGGGGTTCAAGAATGTACTCGACCCGGATCATTTCCTGGGTCTGAAACCGCAACGTCTCACGATTTTCGAAAATGAGCGTGACGAGCGGCCCAACAGAAATCCGGCGCCGCTGTTTGAGCGCAATGATCTGCGAGCGGAAGGGCTCCCGCTGACGCTCATAGTCAGCGATAGACAACAGATCAGTCTGTATAAGTTGCTTCATCGTCTTTCTCTCGCATCACGAATATGCCGCTCCTTGCGTTTCACCCCTCACCATTGACCATTTACCATTGACTGTTTCCCCCGTTACCCCTTCCCGTTACGGCCGAGCCCATAGGCATCGCGCACAATCTGAATCGGATGCTGCGTCGGCCTGCCGCCGGCATGGGCCATGGCGCCGGCTTGATCCAGCTGCAACCCCGCCAGCGGGCAGTCTGAGGCTACAACATCAGCCGGAGCCTGTTCAATCGCTCGAACGGCCTTCTGCGCGATCAGCATCGAGAGGGGAAAGAACTCCGTCTTGGCGGACCATGAGCCATCGTGGCCGGAACACTTTTCGATCACCTCAACCTGCGCGCCGGCGCATTCCATCAGTTCCTTGGATTTGAATCCAATGTTCTGATCCCGCAGATGGCAAGGCACCTGGTAGGCCACTCGGCCCGGCTTCTGCTGAAAGTCCATAGCCAGGACGCCTTCACGTTTCAACTTCATGAGATATTCGCTGATATCGAACGTTCGTTCCGCCACGCGCCGCACCTCATCGCCCCCAACGATCTCGGGATATTCCCGTTTCCACATCAGGCTGCAACTCGGCACCGGCGCGACAATATCGTACCCCTTCTCCACCCAGGGCAAAAACGAGGCGACATTGGCCGCGGCGGCCTGCTGAATCGCCGCCGCATCACCGATATCGAACGAGGGCATGCCGCAGCAACGCTGTTCGGGAAACACGACATGCACACCGTTCTTTTCAAGGACTTGGATCGTCGCTTTGCCGATATCCGTCGCTTGATAATTGACCATGCAGCTGCCAAAAAACGCGACCTTTCGCAGCGCGGAGGCTGGAATCTGCGACTTCCCTCGGCGCTGCCACCAATGGATAAACGTCTCCGAAGAAAATCGCAAGACCTGTCGATCCCGATGCACACCGATCCAGGATTCGATCACCCCGCGAACAAACCGGAGACCCAGGATCCAGTTGGCAAAAGGCGCCAGGAGGCCCCCGAGGGCGCCGATCATATCCGTCTTAATCAACAACCGATCGCGCCAGCTCACGCCGCGCGTCACGGCCAGATGCTTTTTCCACGCGATCATCAAGCGGGGAAAATCGAGGGCATATTGATGCGGCGGCGTGTAGGGACAGTGGTTGTAGCAGAGTTTACAGTAATAGCACTCATCGACGATCCGATGGTGGTCGGTGAGCGTAAGCTTGGCGACATCACCCTCATACCGGTCGATGCCGTCGAGCAGCGTGTTGAACGACGGACACAAATTGAAGCAGCGCCGGCAGCCATCGCAGACTTCATAGATGCGCTGGGTGTTTTTCTGGAGCTGCGCAGGATCGATGGGGTTGATCAGGCTCAGGCCATTCATGGGTGGGGGGAACATGCTCTCAGCCATCAGCCGTCAGCAACCCTGGTCACGTTTCTCTGGTTCATCTGGCTTATTGTGTTTCTCTGGTTTGAATCGGACAAACCAAATAGACCAAACAACCGAGACAGGCCAAATGCACGATGAACTGATCGCTGACGGCTGAACGCTGAAGGCTACTTTTCAGCCCTGCTTCAGGCTTTCGAGCCCCTTCGTGAAGCGATTCGCATGGGACCGCTCCGCCTTGGCGAGTGTCTCGAACCATTCAGCAAGCTCAGGGAATCCCTCGTCCCGGGCCGTTTTGGCCATGCCGGGATACATCTGCGTGTACTCGTAGGTTTCGCCTTCGACCGCCGACTTCAGATTGGCTTCGGTATTGCCGATCGCCACTCCGGTCGCCGGATCCCCGACTTCCTTCAAGAAATCCAGGTGCCCGAACGCATGGCCCGTTTCTGCCTCGGAGGTATCCCGGAACAAACCTCCGATATCGGGGAAGCCCTCGATGTCCGCCCGCCTGGCGAAATAGAGATAGCGCCGATTGGCCTGTGACTCGCCGGCAAATGCACCCTTGAGATTGTCGTGGCTCTTGGTCCCTTTTAAGCTCTTCCCCATCGTCTCCTCCTTATGCTTAGAAATCGTGCCGTCACTGCC
>Ga0209253_10005821_pt1 | contig 10692 bp, 10 predicted proteins | sample FrelakmetBRP12BR_FD_187145 | JGI IMG/M metagenome (GOLD analysis project Ga0209253, IMG submission 187145) | Freshwater lake sediment microbial communities from the University of Notre Dame, USA, for methane emissions studies - BRP12 BR (SPAdes)... | ecosystem: Environmental > Aquatic >... | reverse complement strand
CGCCGCGGCCGCTCGCCGAGCTCGACGACCGGGAGCGGGCGCGACTCGGCCGCCTCCTGCTGGCCCGGGGCTTCTCCGGCCCGGCGGTGTCGGCCGCGCTCGGGCTCCACGTGGACGACGACGGGGAGCGCTGATATGTATCTCGCCCCCATGCGCCGGACCGCCGCCCTGCCGCTCGCCCTGGCCCTCTCGCTCGCCGCCTGCGCCCACTCGGGGCCGAAGAAGACCTACGAGTCCCCCGCCGAGGAGGACTACACCGTCGGGGCCGAGGAGCTGAAGGACGGGAACTTCCCCCAGGCCCAGAGGCTCTTCGAGCGGGTCCGCAACAAGTACCCGTACTCGAAGTACGCAGCCCTGTCGGAGCTGCGGCTGGCCGACCTGCGCTACGACCAGGGGAAGTTCGTCGAGGCGGCCGAGAGCTACACGCTGTTCGTGAAGCTCCACCCGAACCACCCCGACGTGGACTACGCCGCCTATCGGTCGGCGCTTTCGCGGTGGCAGGATGGGCCGTCCGAGTTCTTCGCCTTTCCGCCCGTCTACGAGCGCGACCTCGCCCAGGTGGCGCAGGCGAGGGACGCGCTCGATGGCTTCGTCAAGACGTTCCCGGACTCGAAGTACGCTCCCGAGGCCCAGAAGCTGCTCGCCAAGGCGAAGGGCGTGCTGGCGGAGCGCGACTGGTACGTCGCGGAGTTCTACCGGTCCCGCGGCAAGTGGCAGGGCGTCGCCTACCGGCTGGAGCGGGTGATCAAGGACTACCCGGGAAGCGACCGCGAGCCCGACGCGCTCTACCAGCTCGCCGAGGCCTACCTGAAGCTCGAGGAGCGCTTCCGCGCGCAGCAAGCGCTTCAGCAACTGCTCGTGAAGTACCCCCAGAGCTCGCACAAGGCCAAGGCGGAGAAGCTGCTTGCCGATCTTCGGTCGCAGCCGAGGTGAGCGGGTCCGCCTCCCCGGCTCCCGGGCGCGCTTCCGGCCCTCCTTCCGCACTGGCGCCCCCTACCTGGTCCCGCTGATCGTCGCCGGGGCGACGGCCGCTGCGGCCTGGCACTGGCGCGGCCCGCTCCTCTCCTACGGGTCGTCCCTCTCGCTCCAGGCCCCGGAGACCCAGGTGCGGCAGGCGCTGGCGAACCAGACCCGCGCCCACCTCGAGGACGTCTACGGCTTCCAGAGCGGGGGCACCCTCGAGCTCGTGCCCGTGACCTTCGCCGAGGTGGTCCCGGTGGTGGAGGGGAACCGCGCCACGGTGGTGGCCATGCTCGACGCCGAGGGCCGTGCCGTCTGGCGCGACCAGGCGGCCCAGGTCTCCTACGTCGGCCGCGAGGTCTTCCACATGAGGCCGTGCAGCATCGCGCTGTGGTGCGCCGAGGGGGACCAGTTCTCCCGGCTGCGCGGCGTCCTGCGGACGCTCTTCCGCCGGACCGACGCGCTGCGGGCCCGCGATCCGGGGGCCTTCGCGACCCTGGTCGCCGAGGGCTACCGGGACGGCGCCGTGGACCGCGCCGCGCTGCTCGCCCGCGTCGGCGCCGACATGGCTCGGGGCGAACCCGCCGACCTGCGGCCGACCGCCTGGCAGATCCGCGTGGACCGGGACGGAGCGGAGGTCGGCGAGGACTACCAGGCCGCACGGCCGGGGGAGCTGCCGACGAGGCAGCGCGGCCGATATCGGCTGGTGCGGCAGGGCGAGCGCTGGCTCTTCGCCGCCGGGCTGTGACGCCGTCGACGCGGGTGCCGATGTAGGGGCGGCGGTGGTAGACTCGGCCGCCCGGGAGAACCGAGATGGACGAGCTCCTCAAGGAAAAGCTGGCGCTGGGGCGCTTTCACTACCTGCGCAAGGAGTTCGCGCGCGCCGAGCAGTACCTGACACAGGTGGTCGAGGAGAACCAGTCCTTCGCCGACGTCTACAACATGCTCGGCGTCTGCTACCACGACCAGGGGCAGTACCAGAAGGCGCAGCGGGCGTTCGAGGCGGCGCTGCGGATCAACCCCGGCTACACCGACGCCGCGCTGAACCTGGCCATCACCTACAACGACACCGGCAAGTACCGCGAGGCGCAGGAGGCCTACCAGCAGGCGCTGGCCCGCTCCGGCGCCGCGCCCGGGAAGCTCGACCACTTCGTCCGCGGCAAGCTCGCCAACATGTACGCCGAGGTCGGCGACGTCTACCTGTCGTCCGGCCTCTACGCCGAGGCCATCGCCGAGTACCAGCGGTCGCTCGCCCTGTGCCCGGCCTTCGTGGACATCCGGGCGCAGCTCGCCGGCGCCTATCGCGACTGGGGCAAGCGCGACGAGGCCATCGCCGAGTACACGGAGATCGTGCGCCAGAGCCCGAACTACATCCCGGGGCGGCTCAACCTCGGGCTCTGCCTCTACGCCGCCGGACGCAAGCTCGAGGCGGCCGAGCACTGGGACGCGGTGCTGCGGCTCTCGCCTGGCAACCGCAGCGCCGAGATGTACCTCAAGTTCGCCGGCCTGAACGGAAGCGGGGCGCCTCGGGCGCGCCCGGCCTGACCGGCGGTGCCGGCCGGCCCCACCGCCGCCGCGGCACGATCGCCCGAGGGGACAGCCATGGAGCCCGCAAAGGTCCGACTCACGTCGCTCTCGCACGGCGCGGGTTGAGCCTGCAAGATCCGCCCAGCGGATCTGGCGCAGGTCCTGCGCCACCTGCCGAAGGTCGAGAACGCGCGCGCGCTCGTGGGGCACGAGACGCGCGACGACGCGGCCGTGTACCAGATCTCGGAGAGCGAGGCGATCGTCGAGACGGTCGACTTCTTCACGCCGGTGGTCGACGACCCCTACTGGTTCGGGCGCATCGCCGCGGCGAACGCCTTCTCCGACATCTGGGCCATGGGCGCCCGCCCGCTCTTCGCGCTGAACGTCGTGGGCTTCCCGGTGAACGTGCTGCCGATGGAGCTGCTCGCCGAGATCCTGAGGGGAGGGTCGGAGGCGGCGGCGCTGGCCGGCGCGCCGGTGCTCGGCGGCCACAGCATCGACGACCCGGAGCCGAAGTACGGCATGGCGGTGACCGGGCTCGTCCACCCGGAGCGCATCCTGCGCAACGTCGGGGCGCGCCCGGGCGACCAGCTGCTGCTGACGAAGCCGCTCGGCTCGGGCATCCTCACCACCGCCATCAAGCGGGGGATCGCCACCGACGAGCAGGTGAAGCGGGTCACCGAGACGATGGCGGCGCTGAACCGCGCCGCGGGCGAGGTTCTGGCGGCGAGCGGTGCGGTGACGGCGCTGACCGACGTCACCGGCTTCGGGCTGCTCGGCCACGCCTGGGAGATGGCCGAGGGGTCGAAGGCGGTGCTCCGGCTCGAGGTGGCGCGCGTCCCGGTCCTCCCCGGCGTCCTCGCGTTCGCCGAGAAGGATGTGGTGCCGGGCGGCAGCAAGGCGAACCTGGAGTGGGTCCGCCCCCACCTCCGCCTCGGAGCGGCGGTGGATCCGGTGCGGGCGCAGGTGCTCGCCGACGCCCAGACGAACGGAGGGCTCCTCGCCGCGGTGACGGCCGACCGGCTGGAGGCGGTGCGGCGGCTGCTGGCCGACCGCGGCGTCGAGGCGGCACACGTCGGCGAGGTGCGCGCCGCGCCCGAGGGGCCGGGGCTCGTGGTGGAGTGACGGCCGCCGGGCCCACGGCGCCGCGCACGCGGTGGAGCGCAGGCCGTCGGGGCCGCTGCGCCGGCGCCGGTGGCGACGTGGCGCGTCGGCGCAGCGGGCGCATGCGAGTGGCCCGACGGCCGGGCCAGCCCTAGAATCGCCCCGTGACCACGTGGATCCTCGCAGGCGCCTTGCTGGCCGCGGCGGCAGACCCGGCGTCGGCCGCCCTCTCGAGGCCGCCGTTGCCGGTCGCGGCGGGCGTGGCGGGCGCGGTCGCCCCGAAGCCGGGCGGCGGCACGGCCGCCGCGCGCGGCCCGGCCTTCGTGGCGGTCATCGACCCCGGTCACGGCGGCGAGAAGGAGGGGGCGGTCGGGGCCGACGGGGCGATGGAGAAGGAGGTGACCCTGCAGATCGCGCGGCGGCTGAAGGCCCGGCTGGAGCGGATGGGCGGGAAGGTGCTCCTCACCCGGACCGGCGACACCACCGTTCCGCTCGCGAATCGCGCCGCCCTCGCCAACGCCGAGCGGGCCGACGTCTTCGTCTCCATCCACCTGAACTCGATGCCGGAGCGTGCCCGCAGCCGCGCCCGCGGGGTCGAGACCTACTTCCTCTCCGCCGACGCCACCGACGCGTCCGCCACGGCGGTGGCGGCCCGTGAGAACGCCGACCGCCTCGCCGGGGAGCCGGAGCCCGATCCGTCCGACCCGGTGGCCGGGATCCTCAGCAGCCTCGAGGACACCGCCAACCTCGCCGAGAGCTCGCGACTCGCCTACGCGGTGCACGAGCGGATGGTGGCTGCCGCGACCGCGGAGGACCGGGGCGTGAAGCAGGCGCCCTTCTACGTGCTCGCCGGGGCGCGCATGCCGGCGGTGCTCCTCGAGGTCGGCTTCCTCTCCCACCCGGAGGAGGGCGCCAAGCTTCGCAGCTCCGCGCACCAGGACCGGATTGCGCAGGGAATCGCCGACGGCGTCGCGGCCTGGCGCAAGGGCGGACGGGCCGCGGCCGCGCGATGACGCCCGGGCGCAGCGGGGAACCTCCTGGGCCCCGGCCCTCCGGCTCGGGGCGAGTCGAGCGAACGCGGCCCGGTCGCCCTGCGTGTCCGGCCGGCAACGGTTATGATGCGCGCCCCATGCGATCGAACGGCCGTGCCCCAGGGCAGCTCCGCCCCATCTCCCTCGAGGTGAACGTCTCCAAGCACGCCGAGGGCTCCTGCCTCGCCCGCTTCGGCGACACCCAGGTCCTCTGCACCGCCTCGGTGGAGAGCCGGGTCCCCCCCCACGTGCTCGGCACCGGTGCCGGGTGGGTGACCGCCGAGTACGGGATGCTGCCGCGCTCGACCCACGAGCGGATGGCGCGGGAGGCGGCGCGCGGCAAGCAAGGCGGCCGGACGCTGGAGATCCAGCGCCTGGTGGGGCGCGCCCTGCGGGCGGCCATCGACCTGCGTGAGCTCGGGACGCGCACCATCACCATCGACTGCGACGTGATCCAGGCCGACGGCGGCACCCGCACCGCCGCCATCACCGGCGGCTTCGTGGCGCTGGCGCTCGCCACCCGCGGGCTGCGGCGCGGGGGCATCCTCGGCGGCGAGCCGGTGAAGCGCCATGTGGCCGCGGTGAGCGTGGGCCTCAAGGACGGGGAGGTCCACCTCGACCTCGACTACGACGAGGACTCGACCGCCGACGTGGACATGAACGTGGTGGCCACCGGCGAGGGCGATCTCATCGAGGTGCAGGGCACCGCAGAGGGGAAGGCCTTCGCGCGGCCGCAGCTCGACGAGATGCTGGATGCGGCGCTGCGCGGCATCGCCGAGCTGAAGGCCCACCAGGAGAAGGCCCTGCGCTGAGCCCGGCGCGGGGCTTCATGCACCCCTCGCCACTCGCCGACGCGGCGCCCCGCCATGGACCTCTTCTTCGGCACGCGAAACCCCGGGAAGCTGCGCGAGCTGCGCCGGCTCGTCGCCGGGCTCCCCATCCGCGTCATCTCCCCCGACGACCTGGGCCGCGCGCTCGCCGAGGTGGAGGAGGACGGCCGCACCTTCGAGGCGAACGCCCGCAAGAAGGCCTCGGCCTACGCGGCGGCGACCGGGATGCACGCGCTGGCCGACGACTCCGGGCTGTGCATCGACGCGCTCTGGGGGAAGCCCGGCATCCGCTCGGCGCGATGGTCGGAGGAGGAGCGGCCCGGCCTCACCGGCCCGGACCGCGACGCCGCCAACAACGCCAAGCTCGTCGCCGTGCTCCAGGGCGTCTTTCCCGAGCACCGCGGCGCCGAGTACCGGGCGGTGGTGGCGCTGGCCGCGCCCGACGGCACCATCCTCGGCACCGCCGAGGGGAGCTGCCGCGGGAGCCTGGGCGAGGCGCCGCGCGGGGAGGGGGGCTTCGGCTACGATCCGCTGTTCCTCCCCGAGGCCTTCCCGGGCCGGACGATGGCGGAGCTCCCCGCCGCCGACAAGGACGCGATCTCCCACCGGGGCGAGGCCATGCGGCGCCTCCTCCCCCGGCTCCGCGAGACCGCATCGACCCTTTGACAAATCCCCGGCGGGGCGCTAGACACGCCCTCTCGGTTCGGGGCGGGGGGCGACTGTCCTCCGGAACTTCCGGGGCGTAGCGCAGCCTGGTAGCGCGCCTGCCTTGGGCGCAGGAGGTCGCGGGTCCGAATCCCGCCGCCCCGACTCTTTGACATGTGGATCGGATGGCCCGGGGGCCGCGAGGCCGCCGGAGCTGGGAAGCGGGAGTCGGGCTCTTGCGCCCGTAGCTCAGTTGGATAGAGCAGCGGCCTTCTAAGCCGCGGGTCGGGGGTTCGACTCCCTCCGGGCGCGTTCTTCTCCGCCTCGGAGCGGCGGCCGCCGCGAGCGGCGCGGAGGCCGAGGCGACAGTTTCACGGTGGGCGTAGCTCAACTGGCAGAGCACTGGACTGTGGATCCGGGGGTTAAGGGTTCGAAACCCTTCGCTCACCCCAATTTTCCCTCGCACCGCGAGCCGCTTCCCTCGTCACGCGCCCGTAGCTCAGATGGATAGAGCGTCGGCCTTCGAAGCCGCAGGTCGGGGGTTCGATTCCCTCCGGGCGCACTCCCTCGCTCCAGGCGCTCGCGAAAGCCCTCGCCGCGTTGACAACCCGGGTGCCCCCTGCTAGATCGGCGGCCCCTGCGGCCCCAGGCGCAGACTGCCATCCGATTCGTCCGGGCGCATAGCTCAACTGGCAGAGCAATGGACTCTTAATCCATAGGTTGAAGGTTCGATTCCTTCTGCGCTCATCACGACGACGGGGATCCGGGGAACCGGGTCCCCGTCTTCACGTCAGGACGTCGCGCGCGGCCTGACCCCGAAGCCCCGCGCCGCCTCCGCCGCCGAGGCGCCGCGCCGTCTCCGCCGCCGAAGCCCCGCGCCGTCTCCGCCGCCGAGGCGCCGCGCCGTCTCCGCCGGTGGCGGGGCGCGCCGCCCGAGGCCGCACCGGCCGCCTCGTCAGTCCTTCTTGCCGCCCTGGATGACGCCGAACCGCGGCCTGGCCCGCTCGGGAGGCCGCAGCACGCCGGCCACCACGGCTGGCCAGGGCATGGCGCACTCCACGCGCCGGCCCCGGAAGGTCAGGCTGGCGCGGATCCCCCACTCGTCGAGGAGCAGCTCGGGCGCGTCGCGCCCGGCCACCGTGTTGAGGCGGACCAGCTCCTCTTCCTGCAGGTAGTCGGGCAGCACGACGCCGGCGACGCCGGGCGCCACCACCACGAACTCGATCGCCGCCGCCGCCCGGCAGGCCGCGAGCATCTCCGGCCAGCGCTGCTGGAGGAAGAAGAGGTGCAGTGCCCCTTCGGCCCATCCCGGGCAGGCGGGAGCGCACGGGGCCGCGGGTGCGTGGTCGTGGCCGGTCTCCACGGGTGCCTTCTACACCACAAGACGCCCCGCAGGCGACATCGATGTGCCTGATATCCCTGGCTGAAATGGCAGGTGCCGATCCGGGGCGCTCCCGGAGGGCCGCTCGCAGGCCCTGACCATGCTCGCCGGCTGCCGGGCCTCGCGCGCTCCCGCGTCCGCCGCGTCGTCCCCGCCCACCGCGCCCGTGCGCAATGCATCCGGCAGGCGCGCCGACCGCGCCGACCGCGCCGGACCGGCCGCCGCCGCCGCCCTTCCCGAGTGCCCTTCCGCCAACTGGGCCTGCCGCCCTCGACGTGGTATCCGGAGCGAGCGTCGCCCGGGTCCCCGGGCGGCCACGGATCCGCGGGCGGGTGGCGGAACTGGCAGACGCACCGGACTTAGGATCCGGCGCCGCAAGGCATGAGGGTTCGAGTCCCTCCCCGCCCACTCCATTTCCCTTGACCCGGCACCGGCCGGGCCGTACGTCTACCCCCCTTTCCGCCAAGGAAACCCCATGAAGATCCAGGTCGAAACCCTCTCCCCCGTGGAGAAGAAGGTCACCGTCGAGGTCGATCCGGAGCGCGTCGCACAGGAATTCGACCGCGCCTACGCCGCGCTGGGTCGGCGCGTGAAGCTGAAGGGCTTTCGCCAGGGCAAGATCCCGCGCGCCGTGCTGGAGCGGAACTTCAGCGAGCAGGTGCAGGGCGACGTGGTCGAGAAGCTCGTCGCCGCCACCTTCGAGCAGGCCGTGCGCGAGCAGGAGATCGCCGCCGTGGCCCCACCGCAGGTGAACGTGGACGAGCCCGGCCTCGGCCTGGGGCGCCCGTTCTCCTACTCGGCGCGCGTCGAGGTGAAGCCGGCCATCGCCGTGAAGGACTACAAGGGGCTGCCGGTGGTCCGGAAGCCCGCCGCCATCACCGAGGAGACGGTGGAGGCCGAGCTCGAGAAGCTCCGCGACTCGATGGCCCAGCTCGTGGCGGTGGAGGGGCGCGACGTCGCCGCCAAGGGCGACTGGGCGGTCATCGACTACGCCGGCCAGGTCGCCGGCCAGCCCTTCGAGGGCGGCAAGGCCGAGGGGGCGGTCGTGGAGGTGAAGCAGGGCGACTTCTTCTCGGGCGAGATGGCGGCCCTGGACGGGCGCAAGCTCGGGGAGACCTTCGAGCTCGACGAGATCTTCCCGCCCGGCTTCCGCGACGAGAAGCTGCGCAACCGCCCGGTCCACTTCCGGGTGACGCTGAAGGGCATCCGCCATCGGAAGCTCCCGGCGCTGGACGACGCGATGGCGAAGGAGGTCGGCATCGAGGGGGTCGAGACGCTGGCGGCGCTGCGCGACCGGATCCGCGCCGACCTCGAGAAGCGGGAGGCTCGGCGCGTGGAAGCCGAGACCCACGACCAGCTCGTCAAGGGTGCGCTCGAGAAGAACGACTTCGAGGTGCCGGCGGCCCTGGTGGAGCGGGCCATCGACACGATGATGGACAGCACGGCGCAGCGCTTCGCCCGCCAGGGCGTCGACCTGCGCGAGCTCGACCTGGACGTGGCCCGGCTGCGCGCCGACCTCCGCGAGCACGCCATCCTGCAGGTGAAGGGAGCGCTGCTCCTGGAGGCCATCGCCGAGGCCGAGAAGATCGAGATCAGCGAGGAGGACGTGAAGACGGAGATCGCCAGACGGGCCGCCGAGATGGGCGTGCCGACCGCGAAGCTCCAGGTCCGCCCCGAGGCCCGTGCGGGACTGAAGCAGCGCATCCGCGAGGACAAGGCGGTTGCGCTGCTGGCCGCCCACGCTAACTACACCTAGGGCGGATCAGGCGCCGCCCGGAGGAACGATGCCCTACATCCCCATGCCCTACGTCGTGGAGCAGACCCATCGGGGCGAGCGCTCCTACGACATCTACTCGCGGCTGCTCAAGGACCGGATCGTCTTCATCGGGACGCCCATCGACGACGACGTGGCGAACATCGTCATCGCCCAGCTCCTGTTCCTCGAGTCCGAGGACCCGGACAAGGACATCTCCATCTACATCAACAGCCCCGGGGGCTCGGTGACCTCCGGCCTGGCCATCTACGACACCATGCAGTACGTGAAGGCCTCGGTGTCCACCATCTGCCTCGGCCAGGCGGCGAGCATGGCGGCGGTGCTGCTGGCGGCGGGGGCCAAGGGGAAGCGCTTCGCCGTGCGCAACGCCCGCATCATGATCCACCAGCTCTCCGGCGGCTTCTCCGGTCAGGCGAGCGACATCGAGATCCAGGCCCGCGAGGCGCTGCGGCTGAAGCGGACGCTCGACGAGATTCTCGCCAAGCACACCGGCCAGCCCATCGAGCGCATCTCCAAGGACACCGACCGCGACTACTTCATGAGCCCGGAAGAGGGCCAGGTCTACGGCCTCATCGACGAGGTCATCGTCCACAAGAAGGCAAGCGAGAAGAAGCCGCAGTAAGATGGATCGAGCCGGCGCAGCGCCGGTGCGGAAAGGTAGGAGGCTCGCGCCGCGCCCCCGAGGCGCCGCCGGGGGACCGATTGGAGAAGCGCGAGACACTCTGCTGCAGCTTCTGCGGGAAGTCGCAGAAGGAAGTGAAGAAGCTCATCGCCGGGCCGACCGTCTACATCTGCGACGAGTGCATCGGCCTCTGCAACGACATCATCGCGGAGGAGATGGCCGGCGAGGAGAAGCGGGACACGAAGCTGCGCATCCCGCGCCCCTCGGAGATCAAGGCCATCCTCGACGAGTACGTGGTCGGGCAGGAGCGTGCCAAGAAGACGCTCGCCGTCGCCGTCCACAACCACTACAAGCGCATCGAGAGCCGGGTCAACGTCGACGACGTCGAGCTGCAGAAGTCGAACATCCTGCTTCTCGGTCCGACCGGCTCGGGGAAGACGCTGCTCGCCCAGACGCTGGCGAAGATCCTGAACGTTCCCTTCACCATCGCCGACGCCACCACGCTCACCGAGGCGGGCTACGTCGGCGAGGACGTCGAGAACATCATCGTGAACCTCCTGCAGGCCGCCGACCACGACATCGAGCGGGCGCAGAAGGGCATCGTCTACATCGACGAGATCGACAAGATCGCCCGGAAGAGCGAGAACCCGAGCATCACCCGCGACGTCTCCGGCGAGGGCGTGCAGCAGGCGCTCCTGAAGCTCATCGAGGGCACCGTCGCCAACGTCCCGCCCAAGGGCGGCCGCAAGCACCCGCAGCAGGAGTTCCTGCAGGTCGACACCACCAACATCCTCTTCATCTGCGGCGGCGCCTTCTGC
>Ga0209253_10005820_pt1 | contig 10692 bp, 9 predicted proteins | sample FrelakmetBRP12BR_FD_187145 | JGI IMG/M metagenome (GOLD analysis project Ga0209253, IMG submission 187145) | Freshwater lake sediment microbial communities from the University of Notre Dame, USA, for methane emissions studies - BRP12 BR (SPAdes)... | ecosystem: Environmental > Aquatic >... | reverse complement strand
CGAGATGCAACGGCAGGGCTTCAGCATGCCGCTGCTGATCGGCGGCGCCACCACCAGCCGCGTGCACACCGCGGTGAAGATCGCACCGCACTACGCGCGCGGCCCGGTGATCTACGTCTCCGATGCCAGCCGCTCGGTCGGCGTCTGCCAGAACCTGGTTTCCGACGATGCCGCGCAGCGCTTCATCGCCGAGGTCACTGCCGAATACGAGAAGGTGCGAGCGCAGCACGCGGCGAAGAAAGGGCCCGAGCTGATTCCGCTGGCAGAAGCACGCGCCAACGCCACGCGCATCGACTGGACCGGCTACGTGCCACCGAAGCCCAAGTTCCTCGGCCGCCGCCTGTTCCGCAACTACGACCTGGCGATGATCGCCAAGTACATCGACTGGGGGCCGTTCTTCCAGACCTGGGATCTGCATGGCAAGTTCCCCGAGATCCTCGCCGACGAAGTGATCGGCGAGCACGCGCGGCAGGTCTTCGCCGAAGGCGAGAAGATGCTCGAGCGCTGCATCGCCGAGCGCTGGCTCGGCGCCAACGGCGCGATGGCGTTCTACCCGGCCAACAGCGTCGGCGATGACATCGAGGTCTACCGCGACGAGTCGCGCCGCGAGGTGCTCTTCACCTGGCACGGCCTGCGCCAGCAGACGAAAAAGCCGGTCGTCGACGGCCGGCCGAACCCGAACCAGTGCCTGTCGGACTTCATCGCACCGAAGCTCATCGACGGCAAGCCCAGCGGCATCGCCGACTACATCGGTCTGTTCGCGGTCACCAGCGGCATTGGACTCGAAAAGCGCGAAGCCATATTCCAAGCGACGCACGACGACTACGCCGCGATCATGCTCAAGGCGATCGCCGACCGGCTCGCCGAGGCCTTCGCCGAACTGCTGCACGAGCGCGTGCGCCGCGACCTCTGGGGCTACGCCTTCGGCGAGGACCTGACCGGCGAGCAGCTCATCCGCGAGCGTTACCGCGGCATCCGTCCGGCGCCCGGCTACCCGGCCTGCCCCGAGCACGCCGTCAAGCGCGCGATGTTCGAGGTGCTGGGCGCGGCCGAGATCGGCATGGACCTCACCGAGAACTACGCGATGACGCCGGCATCGAGCGTCAGCGGCTCCTATTTCTCCCATCCGCAGGCGAAGTACTTCAATGTCGGCCGCATCGGCCGCGACCAGCTCGAAGACCTGGCGCGACGCAAGCGCGAAAACGTCGATGAGCTCGAACGCTGGCTGGCGTCGAACCTCGGTTAGAGCTGCCTGCGGGCTCGCAGCGGCGATCGGCACCGCCGATGAGGGCAGCAAGAGGCTCCGACGGCCGATCGACACTTCTTGATTTTCGGCGGATCACGTCCATATCCGCGCCATAAGCTTGAGCTTTCAGCGGATCCAGCGGAGGCCGCGATGATGTCGATGAACGAGCCGGCGACGAGACCGGCAGCGGTGGCGGGCATGTTCTATCCCGCATCCCCGTCTGAGCTTGGACGTCAGGTCGATGAGCTGCTGGCGACGGCGGCCGGCCGTGAGAGCGCCGCCGCGCCCAAGGCCCTGATCGCACCGCACGCCGGGTACGTCTACTCCGGCCCGATCGCGGCCAGCGCCTACGCGCAGATCGCGACCTTCGCCGCGCACATTCGTCGCGTCGTGCTGCTCGGGCCGGCGCATCGGGTGGCGATCCGTGGACTCGCTCTGCCCGGCGTGCAACGTTTCGCCACGCCGCTCGGCGAGGTCAAGATCGACGGGTCCGCAGTTGCCGCGCTGCGCGACCTGCCGCAGGTCGTCGAAAGCCCGCTCGTCCACGAGGACGAGCACTCGCTCGAAGTGCAACTGCCTTTCCTGCAGCGACTGCTCGGCGACTTCTCGCTGGTGCCGCTGGCCGTCGGCCATGCGTCCGCCGAGCAGGTCGCCGAGGTGCTCGACCGCCTCTGGGGCGGCGACGAGACGCTGATCGTCGTCAGCTCCGACCTGTCGCATTACCTGCCCTACGACCGCGCCCGGCGCGTCGACCGCGACAGCATCGATCGCCTGCTCCGCCTCGATGCGCACCTCGATCACGAGCAGGCCTGCGGCGCCACGCCGATCAACGGCCTGCTGCTCGCTGCGCAACGGCGCGGGCTGCGCGCCGAACTGCTCGACCTGCGCAACTCGGGCGACACCGCCGGCGACCGCCGCCGCGTGGTGGGCTATGCCGCGGCGGCCTTCCGGCCAGCCACGTCGGGCAGCGTCAAGGAACCTGCCGACGAAGCACAAGCGTCCGAGGAACGCGGTCGCGTACTGCTCGCCCACGCCCGCTCGGCCATCGCCGAGGCCCTGCGACTGATCGCGTTGCCCGCGCCGGAGCGGCCATTCCTCCAGCACCACGGCGCATCCTTCGTGACCCTGCGCCAGGCCGGTGACCTGCGCGGCTGCATCGGTTCGCTGCAGGCGCGCCGCCCGCTCGGCGACGACGTGCGCGCCAATGCCGTGGCGGCGGCCTTCAGCGATCCACGCTTCGAGCCGCTGTCGGCCGACGAGTACACCGAGATCGACGTCGAGGTCTCGGTGCTTTCGCCCGCCGCGCCGCTGCCGGTGACGAGCGAGTTCGACCTGCACGCGCAACTGCGCACCGGCGTCGACGGACTGATCCTCGAACTCGGACATCGCCGCAGTACGTTCCTGCCGCAGGTGTGGGACGCGCTGCCCGCGCCGCGCGACTTCGTCGCCGAACTGAAGCGCAAGGCCGGGCTGCCGCGCGACTTCTGGTCGGCCGAACTGCGCTTCTCGCGCTACACGGTCGAGAAATTCACCGAGCGGGAGGTCGCATGAACCCCGCCCTCCACGAAGCCGGCGCCGACCAGAGGCCGGACGAGCACCATCCGGCGCGCTGGTGGCACGCGCTTCCCGACGGCCGCATCCAGTGCGACCTGTGCCCGCGCGACTGCAAGCTGCACGAGGGGCAGCGCGGGCTCTGTTTCGTCCGCAAGTGCGAAGGCGGCATGATGGTGCTCACCACCTATGGCCGCTCGTCCGGGTTCTGCGTCGACCCGATCGAGAAGAAGCCGCTCAACCACTTCTACCCCGGCTCGTCGGTGTTCAGCTTCGGCACCGCCGGCTGCAACCTGGCGTGCAAGTTCTGCCAGAACTGGGACATCTCGAAGTCGACCGAGATGGACCGGCTGATGGACGCCGCTTCGCCGGCGGCCATCGCCGAAGCCGCGCTCGAAGCCGGCTGCCGCAGCGTCGCCTTCACCTACAACGATCCGGTGATCTTCGCCGAGTACGCGATCGACGCCGCCGTCGCCTGCCAAGACCGCGGGCTGAAGACGGTGGCGGTGACCGCCGGCTACATCCACGCCGAGCCGCGCGCCGAGTTCTACGCCCACATGGACGCCGCCAACGTCGACCTGAAGGCATTCACCGAGGAGTTCTACTTCAAGCTGACCGGCGCGCACCTGGCGCCGGTGCTGGAGACGCTGAAGTACCTGGTGCACGAAACGCAGTGCTGGACCGAGATCACGACGCTGCTGATCCCGACCAAGAACGACTCCGACGCCGAGATCCGCGCCATGTGCCAGTGGGTCGCCAAGGAGTTGAGGCCGGACGTGCCGCTGCACTTCACCGCCTTCCATCCGGACTACAAGCTCGACGACCTGCCGCACACTCCCGCCTCGACGCTGGCCCGCGCCCGGCGCATCGCCCACGAGGAAGGCCTGCAATACGTCTACACCGGCAACGTGCACGACCGCGAGGGCGGCAGCACGTTCTGCCCGCGCTGCCACGCGGTGCTGATCGAGCGCGACTGGCATCGCATCCTGCGCTACGAGCTGACCGACGACGGCCGCTGCCCGCACTGCTCGACCGCGATCGCCGGCCGCTTCGAGCCGTATCGCGGCAGCTTCGGCAACCGGCGCTTCGCGGTGCGCGTGGCGCGGCGATAATCGTCTCGGCTACCGGCACCGCTCCGGCGCCGGCCCGACCGGAGAGGAACAGGGGACAGCAATGCTGCTCGGCTGCATCGCCGACGATTTCACCGGCGCCACCGACCTCGCGGGCACGATCGCGCTCGCCGGCCTCTCGGCGGTGCAGGTCAATGGCGTGCCCGAGGCAAACCTCTCGGTCAACCCGGCCGACGCGGTCGTCGTGGCGCTGAAATCGCGCACGGCCGAAGCTGGGGCGGCGGTGACGCAGTCGCTCGCCGCACTGGCGTGGCTGCGAGCGCACGGCGCGCAGCGGATCTACTTCAAGGTCTGCTCGACCTTCGATTCCACGCCGGCCGGCAACATCGGCCCGGTGGCCGATGCGCTGTGCGATGCGCTCGGCGCGAGGCTGAACATCGTCACGCCGGCGTATCCGCGCAACGCGCGCACCGTCTACCAGGGGCACCTGTTCGTCGGTGAGGCGCTGCTGTCGGATACCGGCATGCGCACGCATCCGCTGACTCCGATGACCGACAGCAACCTGGTCAGGGTGCTCGCCGCGCAGACGCCACGGCGCGTCGGCCTGCTGCCGCACGCCGTGATCACGCAAGGTCCGGCAGTCGTAGCGGGGAAACTCGCCGCGCTTGCCGAGGCCGGCTGCCGGCACGTGATCGCCGATGCGATCGACGACGCGCAACTGGAGCTGCTCGGCGCCGCGTTGGCGCCGGGCTGGCTGGCCACCGGCGGCTCCGGCCTGGCCGCAGGCATGGCCGCTGCGCTGCGCCCTCTTGTCAATGCGGCCGGGTCCGCATCGATCGACTGGCCGCGTGGCCCAGCAGTCATCCTCGCCGGCAGCTGCTCGACGGCAACGTTGGCGCAGATCGAACGCGTGAAGGACGCATTGCCGCAGCTGCAGCTCGACCCGCTTGCCCTTGCCCGCGATGGCAGCGCAGTGGCTGCCGCGCTCGAGTGGGCGAGAGCACGGCTCGGCGAGCGGCCGCTGCTGATCTATGCCTCTGCCGCTCCGGTGAAGGTTGCCGCGACGCAGGCTGCACTCGGCCGGGAGCGCGCCGCGCAGGTGGTCGAGGATGCGCTGCGCGCGATCGCGGTCGGCCTGGCGGCGGCCGGCGTGCGGCGCTTCGTGGTCGCCGGCGGCGAGACCTCTGGTGCGGTCGTCGAGGCGCTCGGCGTGCGCGCGCTGGCCATCGGCCCGGAGATCGCCCCCGGCGTGCCGTGGACACGAGCGGCAGACGGCAAGCCCTACGCGCTGGCGCTGAAGTCCGGCAATTTCGGCGGGCCGGACTTCTTCACGCGCGCATTCGAAGTCGCGCCATGAACGAGGCCGCGGCGCACCGATGAACCAGTCCGCTGCCCGGGAAGCGATCGTGCGCATCGCCCGCTCGATGTTCGAGCGCGGGCTGACGCATGGCTCGACCGGCAACATCAGCGTGCGCATCGACAACGGCTGGCTGATGACACCGACCGGATCGACCTTCGGCGACCTGGACCCGGCGCGGCTGTCGAGGCTCGACGCGGCAGGCAGACTGGTCGGTGGCGATGCGCCGACCAAGGAAGCGTTCCTGCACCGTGCGATGTACGACGAGCAGCCGCGCTTTTCTGCGGTGGTGCATCTGCATTCGGCGCACTCGGTCGCCGTCTCCGTGCTCGCCGACGTGAATGCCGACGACGTGCTGCCGCCGCTCACCGCCTACTACGTGATGCGCGTCGGCCGGCTGCCGCTGGTGCCGTACTTCGCACCGGGCGACGAGAAACTCGCCACGGCGGTACGCGGCTATGCGGGCAAGCATCACGCGCTGCTGCTGGCCAACCACGGGCCGGTGGTCGCCGGCACGTCGCTTGCCGCCGCCGCCGACGCGATCGAGGAACTCGAAGCCACCGCACGGCTTTATCTGCTGCTGCGGCACGAGCGGCTGCGTGGGCTGACCGAAGAGCAGATCGCCGAACTGCGCGGGGGCTACCCGACCTGATCGTCTTCGCGCGCGGCCGTCGCGGGGCGATCGAGCACACCGGCATCACGAAAGAACTGCGCACACATCTCGGCCAGCGGCGCACCACCGCTCACGCAGTAGCGATGCCCGCCGGGACCGCCGCTCCACTCGTGGCCAAGACCGGGCACTTCGATCCGCCGAACGCGCAGCCACTTACCGCGGCGAAAGTCGGTCACCGCGGCGGCGGCCGACGGCGCTTCGCTGCGTTCGCATTCGACGCTGTCCCGACGCAGGGATTCGAGTGTCTGCTCCTGCAACTGCTCGGCGCACCGTGGATGCACGACCACATCGTCGCTGCCGTGGATGATCGCCAGCGGCGCGCAGGCGCCCCGCTGCAAGCCGAGTGCGGTGATCGGCGGCAACAGCAGCCCGCGCCGCATGACGTCACGCGGATCCTGCATGTTCAGCGGGCCGAGCAGCGGCGGCGCGGCAACCGCCGCGACAGCGCGAATGCGGTCGGCAAGATGGAACGCCAGCAGCGCCGCCAGACCGCCGCCGGCCGAGATCCCCAGCGCCGCCACCGCGCCGGCCTGCACCTGCACCCGCGCAGCGACGTCGTCGAGCATCGCGCGGATCACGCGCAGTTCGCCTTCGCCGCACTGCGCCTGCGGCGCGAACCAGTTCCAGCAGCGGAACAGGTTGGCCAGCCGGCGTTGCTGCGGGCACAGCAGCCGCACGCGCGATCGATCGGCGAGTCGCGTGAGCCCGGCGGCGAACGCAAACCCGAGCGCCCGCTGCCTGCAGCCGTGCAGCACCACCAGCAGCGGCGCGGCCTCCTCGTCGCGCAGCCCCGTCGGCGCATAAAGCCCGTAGCGCCACGTCTGCGCGCCGAACGGCCCGGCGAGGAACTGCGCCCCGGCCACCGAAACCCGCCCACGCCGCCACTGCCCGCGCCACAGGCCCAGCCGCACCGCCACCCAGGTGCGCAGGCGAAGCACACGGTCGGCCAGCCAGCGGAACATGCAAGCAAGCTAGCACGCGCCGTCGTGATGAATCGTGCGAAATCCGGCAGTGCATCAGCCGGGCGCCGATGCGTTGTTGGTTCGGCCTGGGCCCAGGCGCCTCGTTGTTCCCGCCCATCGCAGCCGGCATTTCGTCGCCCGGCATCACGCCGGCGTCGGGCTCGCGGCTCGCCTTCACCATCAAGCGCGCGATCGGCTCTCCTGCGGGTTGCCCGTCGAGGTCGATGCGCCGGCCCCGCGCTCGAGCCGCCCGGTTGGGCGCAGAATCGGCAGCCGGCAAGCGCGGTCGCGGCGAGGCCGATCAGAGGCACGCCGCCGACGCGGGTGAACAGGAGGTCGTATGAACACGGCGAGCTTCAGGGACTTCGAGACCGATGCGCGCGCGCAGGGGTTCGACGAGGTGACCGAGCGGCACTGGGACGCCAAGCTGACGCTGGAAACGCATTCGCACCCGTTCGCGGTCAAGGCCGTGATGGTGCACGGCGAGATGTGGCTCACGGTCGGCGAGAACACCCGCCACCTGCGCCCCGGGGACGCCTTCGAACTGGAGCGCGACGTGCCGCATGCGGAGCAGTACGGTGTCGAGGGCGCGACGTACTGGGTGGCGCGGAAGCACGGCCCGGCCGGCACATAGACTGCCTGCCACATCTGTCGCAGGCAAACGCCGCTCGCGCGGCTGCACCAGACGCTCCCGGAACCGACCATGGCCGACTCACCCCTGTCCAACGCCGAAGGTGTCGTTCGCATCAGTGTGCTCAGCGGCGGTCAGCCGATCTCCGACGCTTCGATGCTGATCTCCGTGCATGTGAAGCGCGGCGTCAACACGATTCCCGGTGCCCGGCTGGTGCTGGCCGACGGCGACATGGCGTCGAACGAGTGGCCCCTGAGCGATGGCGCCCGCTTCGTGCCCGGGGCGGAACTCTGCATCCGCGCCGGCTACGGAGACATCGAGCACACCCTGTTCGAAGGCGTCGTGGTCAAGACCGGCGTGAACATCGACGGCGAGAACCAATCGCGCCTGACGGTTGAGTGCCGCGACAAGGCAGTGCGCATGACGACAGGCTGCAAGAGTGCCAGCCATGCCGGCATGACCGACGGCGCCGTCATCAGGTCGCTGGCCGAGGCTTACGGCCTGCCGGTGCGGGTCGACGACACCGCCGTCGTCCACGAGGACCTCGTGCAGTACTTCTGCACCGACTGGGACTTCCTCATCGCGCGCGCCGAGGCCAGTGGTCTGTTGGTGATTGCGCAGGACGGCACGCTGTCGGCCAGGGCGCCCGACGTGTCGGCCGTGCCGGTGTTGAGTGTCGCCTGGGGCGTGGACCTGATGGACTTCCAGGCGGAGATGGACGCGCGCAGCCAGTTCGCCGCCGTGCAGGCCGTGGCCTGGGACCCGGGATCGCAGTCCGTGTTGCAGGGCAGCCTGGTGGCGTCGGCGACGCTCAATGCCCAGGGCAACCTCGGCAGCGGCGATCTCGCGCGTGCGCTGGGCGGTCAGGCAATCCGGCTGCAGACCGCCGCATCGCCCGGGTTGGAAGCACTCGATCAGTGGAGCAGGACGCGGCAATTGCGCTCGGGCCTGGCCCGCATTCGTGGCCGCATGAAGTTCCAGGGCAGCGCGAAGGCCGTTCCGGGAACGCTGATCGAGGTCGCGGGCGTGGGTCAGCGCTACAACGGCAACGTATTCGTCAGTGCCGTCGAACACGCGATCCTCGACGGCAGCTGGACCACCGAGGTCGAGTTCGGCATCGCGCCCGAAGGGTTCGGCGAACGCAGCGGCGTTGCGACCCCGGCGGCGACCGGCTGGCCGCAGGGGGTCGACGGACTGCACATCGGCAAGGTGCTTGAACTGCGCACCGACCCGACGGGCGGGCAGCGCGTGCGGCTGGACCTGCCTTTGCTGCAGGACGGGCCGCGCGGCGTCTGGGCGCGGCTGGCGCAACCGCATGCATCCAACGGTTTCGGGACCTGCTTCCTGCCCGAGGTGGGCGACGAGGTGGTGGTTGGCTTCTTCGGCAACGACGCGTCGCACCCGGTGGTGCTCGGCAGCCTCTACAGCAGCCACCGCGCACCGCCTTATCCGCTCTGTGCAGAGGGCGGCATCAAGGCCATCGTCACGCGATGCCGGGCCAGGATCGAAATCGACGAAACGCAGGAGACGATCACGATCAGCACGCCGGCAGGGCGCGAGATCGTGGTCAGCGACAAGCGCGAGTCGATCCGGCTTCAGGACGGGCAGCGGAACAAGGTCGAACTCCACCCACAGGGCGTGTCGATCGAGAGCGCAAAGGACATCCGCATTACGGCCGGTGGCACTGTCACGATCAGCGCGGGCGGCGCGATCGACCTCGGCGCACAGGCCGATGTCTCGGCGCAAGGCCTCAACGTAAGCTGCACGGCCAAGGCCAGCTTCAGCGCCCAGGGCGGCGCCAGCGCCGAGCTGGCGGCCGACGGACAGACGACCGTCAAGGGCGCCCTGGTGCTGATCAACTGAGGCCATCGTGCCCTCCGCCGCGCGTCTGTCCGACATGCATACCTGCCCGCTGGTGCCCCCGGGCCGGCCGCCCGTCCCACACGGCGGTGGACCGGTCATCGGACCTGGCGTTACCACCGTGCTGATCGGCGGCTTGCCTGCCGCCGTTGTCGGTGACAACGCGGCCTGCGCCGGCCCGCCGGACACCATCGTCCAGGGCTCGACCACGGTCCTCATCGGTGGGCGACCCGCCGCGCGCGTTGGCGACGCCACGGCGCACGGCGGCAGCATCGTGGGTGGATGCCCCACCGTGATCCTGGGTGGCTGATCCGGGCGTCAAACGCGGACAGTGCTCGCTCGGCGGGTCACCCCCCGCTCAACGCCTGCACGATGCACAGTTCGTCGGAAGGCCGAAGCGGCTGCGCCAGGTCGAACATCTGCGCGCCGTTGACGAAGAGGCGGATGTGCCGGCGCACCCGCTCCTGCTCGTCGATCATGCGGAAGCGGATGCCGGGGAACTGGCGCTCCAGGTCGGTGAGTACCTCGGCGAGCGTCGCACCGCTCGCCTCGACCCAGCTGCGCCCGGAGCTGTACGAGCGCAAGGGGCTGGGGATCAGCACTTTCATCGCAACAGCCCGCGCCTATCGCAGCTCGCCGGCCTCGACGGCGTAAATCTCCGGCAGGCCGCGGGCGATGCACTTCCATTTCGCGCCTTCATCGCGGCTGGCCCACAGTTCGCCGCCGGTGGTGCCGAAGTACAGGCCCACGGGGTCGCCGGCATCGGCGCACATTGCCTGCCGCTTCACAGTCCACCATGCCTGCTCGCGGGGCATGCCGGCGTCGAGGCGCTGCCAGGTCTTGCCGGCGTTGCGCGTGCCGTAGACGGCAGGCTTGCCGGCGGGGCTGGTGCGCGGCCACACGCTGCGCCCGTCCATCGGGAACACCCAGGCGGAGTCAGCATCGCGCGGATGCACGACCATGTTGAAGCCGATGTCGCCGACCTTCTTCGGCATCTTGCTGCCTACGCGTACCCAGCTGGTTGACGGCCGGTCGATGCGGTAGATGCCGCAGTGATTCTGCTGGTACAGGCGATCGGGACTGCTCGGGCAGATACGGATGCAGTGCGGGTCGTGAACGGCGGGGTCGTCGCGCGGGAAGCCCTCGACCACGTCGAGCCCGTCGATCAGCGTGCAGAAGGTGGCGCCGCCGTCGGTTGACTCGTGCACCCCGCCGCCGGACATGCCGAAGTACAGGTGTTTCGGGTCGCGCGGGTCGACGATGATCGAGTGCAGCTTCGGCCCGTCGGGCGTGCCGTCCTGCACGGTGCCGAACCACTTCAGGTACTGCGGGTCGTCGTTGA
>Ga0209253_10005819_pt1 | contig 10693 bp, 12 predicted proteins | sample FrelakmetBRP12BR_FD_187145 | JGI IMG/M metagenome (GOLD analysis project Ga0209253, IMG submission 187145) | Freshwater lake sediment microbial communities from the University of Notre Dame, USA, for methane emissions studies - BRP12 BR (SPAdes)... | ecosystem: Environmental > Aquatic >... | reverse complement strand
CCAGCCAGCACAGCGCCGTGGTCGCCAGTCCGGCGCGCACATGGTAGCCGAGGCGCCAGACCATCCACAGGAGCAGCAGCGGCAGGAACACATGGAACAGCGACAGCAACCGCACCGGTAGTGACTGTTGGGCATTGAACATGTAACCAGTCGCATCCAAGCCGATCACATCCTGACCCATGATCAGATGCAGGATGAAATCCAGGTTCCACACGAGCTCCGGCAGCAGCACCGCCACCGCCATCATGCTCGCGAGCAGGCTGCTTGCGCGCCACAAGGCGATCACCGTCACGAGCAGCGCGATATCGCATGCCCACAGGAAATTCACAGGGCCATAGTGCACCCAATACACCAGCACCAGCACCGCAACGAACAGGGTGTACGAAATCTTGAGCCAAAGCGGAATCGTTCTGCGTTCGCGCGCCCTCATCGCGCCAGAAAATCCGCGACCGCCTGGAAGCGGCTCTGGTGAAGGTCTGCGCTGGCATCCATAAAAGGATGCGCCAGGTCCGGATGGCGCAGCACCTGCGCGCCGCGGCTTTGCGCGATCCGCATCAGCTCTTCCACTTGCGCGATCGGCACCACGCGGTCGCGCTCGCCGCCGATGACCAGAATCCGGGAGCTGTCCGGCGGAAGCTGATGAACCGGGTCGTAGATTTTCGGGCAACCATAGCGCGATATCCGGCTCGGCGACGAATCGACCACCAGCGCGGTGTACTCTCCGGTTGCACCGACTGCGTTCAACAGGATCACCCCGCCCATCGACATGCCGTACAGCAGCCGCCGGCGATACGGCTGGGCGTTCAGGCTGGCGATGATCTCGCGGTAGTCTTCGACAATCGCGCGCAGCCGGCTTTTGCCTTCCGACAGGCCATAGCCACGGTAGTCATACAGGTAGATGTCGACGCCCAGGCGGCGGAAGGTTTGCAGCTCGTGCGCGATCTGGTCGACGAGCGTGGCATTGCCCTGCGCCACCAGCAGATAGCCGCTGGCAGCGGGCACGCGCAATCGGTAGCCGCCCAGCTGCCGGCCATCGCGGGTCGTAAAGGCGATACGTTCGATATCCGCAATGCCAGCCACGCGCCCGGCCTGCACGCTGCCGGCACCATGCCGGAATGCCCAGAACGCCAGCGGTTCCCGCAGTGCGCCGCACACACACGTTTCGGGATCGGACTCGTCGGCCATGGCCGGGCCGGGCCCATAAAAGCTACAGGCCGCGACCATCGCCAGTATCAGAATTATCAGCGTGCGCGGATCAAACGACGCGCATCCGGGGCGCGGCATGTTTGCGTGCAGCGGTGGCTGTGGGAACCTTGTTGTTGCGTGCTCGCAGGAGTGTCCAGTAGCCGAGAGCATTCACGGGTATTCGCTCGGACACCTCCAAACCTGTTTCCTGCAGAAAATTTTCCAGCGGAAAATCCGGGTGAAATCCCAGCAGCCGGGAGAGCGGCGCCAGCAGGCGCTCGATGCCGGCGACGAGCGGATTGGCATGCTGAAAGTGATTCACGATGTACAGCTCGCCGCCGGGCCGGCACACCCGGCGCATCTCCGCCACCAACTGCGCGGGCGATGGCACGACCGAGACGACATACATCGCCACCACCTTGTCGAATCGGTCATCGCGAAAATCCATGTGCTCGGCATCCATGCGCAGCAGCGCGGCAACCTGCTCCAGTTGGTCGCGCGCCGCGCGTGCCCGCGCACGCGCCAGCATCGCCTCGGAGATGTCGATACCCGTGACCTGCACACCGGACGGATAAAGCGGCAGCGACAGGCCGGTGCCAACGCCGACCTCCAGAACGCGCTCGCCCGGCTGGCAGTGCATCCGGTTGATGACCGCCTTGCGGCCGGGCTGGAACAGGGCGCCAAAGTAGAAATCATAGCGTTTGGCGTAGCGCCGGTAGACTTTCTCGATAACAGGCAGTTCCATGCGCGTCCATTCTCCTTGCGGTTAACCCGGCTCATTCCCTGACATGAACAGATACCATGACTGCATGGCGCACCTCAACCCGGCCCCTGACCATGCTCGGGGCTGGTACGAAGACGTGCGGGTTTCATTCACCCGGGCACATGGTGCTTGCCCAGGCTCACCATACGTGCCTGCGGGCCTTCGTTCCCCATCTCTTCGACGAACTCGACCTCGGTGCCGATCTCCAGCCGGTCATAACCGGGTTGCGCCACGCTGTTGCGGTGGAAATAGATCTGACGCCGGTCTGGTGTCTCGATAAAGCCGTAACCCTGCACCGGGAACATCTGGATGACGCGCCCGATGTGCGGCACATCGTGCGTCTTCACGTCGCCACGCTGGCGCCGCACATGGTCTTCGAGCTGACGCGCAGCCGCATTGAAGGCGTCGCGGATGGCGACATAGATATCCTCGTTCTCCATGCGGTTTACCACCAGTTCGCCACCGCCTGGCACCTTCATGTCGATGTGCACGCTGTAGAGCTTGCCCTGATGCTTGCGGTGCTGGGGTGACTCGACCGTCACCCGGCAGCTCATGACACGTTCGTGGAAACGATCGAGCTTCTCGATCTTTTCGCGAATGCGGGTCTCCACCGCATCGGAATGCGGGATATCTCGCAGGGTAATTTCAATAGGGATTTGCATATTTAACTCCTTTTCTCACCTGTACCAACTGTTTACCGTCACGCGACGGTCACACCTTTTTCCAGATACACATCCTGAATGGCATTCAGCAGTGCCACGCCGTCCTTCACCGGCTTCTGAAAGGCCTTGCGGCCAGAGATCAACCCCATGCCGCCAGCACGCTTGTTGATGACGGCGGTGCGTACCGCCTGCGCCAGATCGTTTGCGCCCGAGGCACCGCCCGAGTTGATCATGCCCACTCGCCCGAAGTAACAACTCGCCACCTGATAGCGCGTGAGATCAATGGGATGATCGGTGGTGAGCTCGCTGTACACCTTCTTGTGGGTCTTGCCAAAATTGAGCGCGGTGTAACCACCGTTGTTCTCGGCCTGCTTCTGTTTGATGATGTCGGCGCCGAGTGTCGCGCCGAGATGATTCGCCTGGCCGGTGAGATCGGCGGACAGGTGATAATCCACGCCGTCCTTCTTGAAGGCGTTGTTGCGCAGGTAGCACCAGAGCACGCACGCTAGGCCGAGCTCGTGCGCTTCCTGGAAGGCGTCACGTACCTCTTCCAGCTGGCGCGACGACTCCTCGGAGCCGAAGTAGATGGTGGCGCCGACCGCGACCGCGCCCAGCTCCCAGGCCTGCTGCACGGTGGCGAACATTACCTGGTCATATTTGTTCGGATAGGTCAGCAGCTCGTTGTGATTGAGCTTGATGATAAACGGAATGCGGTGCGCGTACTTGTGGGAGACCGACGCGAGTACGCCGTAGGTCGAGGCAACGGCATTGCAGCCACCCTCAATGGCGAGCTTGACGATGTTCTCCGGGTCGAAGAAATCCGGATTCGGCGCAAACGACGCGCCGGCCGAGTGTTCCACGCCCTGATCAACCGGCAGGATCGAGAGATAGCCGGTGCCGGCGAGGCGCCCGTGGTGGAAAATCGCCGCCAGCGAGCGCTTCACACGCGCATTCCGGTCGCTGTCGGCATGCACGCGCTCAAGGAAATCCGGGCCGGGCAAGTGCAAACGCTCCTTCGGGATGGTCCGGCACTCGTGCCGCAGCAATGACTCGGCCTCGCTGCCGAGCAGGGAAACGATGTGTTCCAGCATGCTAGCCTCCCACGGCGCGCCGTTTGTCTTTGTATGTCGGATTGACCCAGCATCGCGGTAAGATTTCGCCCGACGGAAACACCAGGTCGTCCTTCCCGAACGCCACTGGCGCCTGCAGTTCATCGCCGGCGAGGAAGCGGCCGTTGACTTCCTTCTGAAACGGATTGAACAATCTGTCGAGATTCAGGATTTCGACCAAGTCGCCACTCGGCTTGTGCATGAGATACATGCGACCTCCTTATGATCACGCCATGCCCGTTCTTTCCCATGCACGTGCACCGTGTGCGCGCGCCAGCACCTTCCCGCCGCATCCCCTTATCATACAACTCAGGTCGAATGCCAAGTTGTGGGATATTTCTTAATGCAGCATGACACGCCACACCGGATCAGACTCTGATCAAGATCAAATCTCCGGACTGCCCGGCATGCTTTACATTTTCCGACAGCGGTGGAAGGATGGACACATTGCCCCAAACTGCAACACACGGCTCGCGCCCGACTGCCTGCGGATAACATAGAGATGTGTCATGAAAACAGAAACCATCGAAGCGCTACGCGCACTGGCCAAAAAGCTTGGCCTGACCGGTTATTCAAAATTGCGCAAGGATGCGCTGCTCAAGCTCATCGCCAACCAGGAACGCAAGGCTGGTGCGAAATCTGCTACAAAGTCACGATACGCGTCAGCGCGCACCGTTACGAAGCAGAAAAAGCCGCGCCGCACGCCAGGTAAAACCGCCGGCGCCACACCGGCCAAGCAGCCTCCGGTTGCAACCGTGACGCCCGCGCCGCAGAACGCTGCCGAGGCGGAGCAGCGGGTTGAATCCGCCAAGTATGCATTCGCGCTACCGGGTGCGCAGGAACCGACCTATGCCGCGGATCTCAGCGAGGACATCGATCGTTTGCCGGTGATCCGCGAGCCGCTGCTGTGTCTGCTGCCGCAGAAACCCGGGGTACTGCACGGCTACTGGGTGCTGCCAGCCGCATCGCTCGATGCAGAGCGATCCGTCCGCTTGCGCCTCGCAACTTATGTCGGCGACCGCCTGGCCATTCTCGGAGAGCACCCCGTGCCCTCCGAGCGCGGCCACTGGTATTTCCATGTCGAGGAAGGTGTCGAGTTCGGCGCGGTCTATCTGCAGCTCGGCCGCTATCGGCCCGACGGCGAGTTTGTCAGCATCATCGAGCGCGGCGTTGCACGCATCCCGAACCTGTATGCCTCGACGCATACCGATCGTCGCTGGTGGGTCAGCGACGCGCAATTCCGCACTATGTACCGGCGTGCCGGCGGTCTTGAGCGCGGCAAGCAGCTTGGCTGGGCCGACTCCGCCAGCAGTCCCGGCGGACCGCTCGCCTGGCCCGGTAACATCAGCAGTCAGAGATAAAAAGAGATTCGCACCACCCCCCCCTCTCCCTCCGGGAGAGGGCAATGGGTGAGGAAATCCAAAATTTCACATCAACCGATCATGGAACCCAAAGGCTATTTCGCTCTCGTGTTGCACGCGCACCTGCCGTTCGTGCGCCACCCGGAACATGCGCGCTTCCTGGAAGAAGACTGGTTCTTCGAGGCGTTGACCGAAACCTATCTGCCGCTGCTCGACGTCTTCGAAGGCCTGGCACGCGATGGTGTGCATTTCCGCGTTACCTTGTCGCTCACGCCGCCGCTGCTGTCGATGATGACCGACCCGCTGCTGCAACAACGCTACCTGAACTATCTCGACGAACGGCTTGAAGCGCTGGCGGGTGAGCAGCGGCGCACCGCGGGTGATACCAATTATCATCCAGTCGTGTTGTTCTACACCGAGCTGTTTACGCGCCTGCGCAAGCGCTTCGTCGAGCAGGACCGGATGGACGTGAGCCAGTCGTTCCGCCGCCTGATGGAGGCCGGTCATCTCGAGATCATTACCTGCGGCGCAACGCACGGATATTTTCCGCTGCTCGCGGTGAACGAAGAAAGCATTTACGCGCAGCTCTCCATGGCGGTGCGCACCCACGAACGCATCCTCGGGCGCAAGCCGCGCGGCATCTGGCTGCCGGAGTGCGGTTACAAACCGGGCGTGGACCGCATCATGAAGGAGTTCGGCATCGAGTTCTTCATTCTCGATTCACATGGCCTGCTCAACGCCGAGCCGCGCCCGCGCTATGGCGTACACCGCCCGATCCGCACCCCCGGCGGGCCGGCTGCGTTCGCGCGCGATTACGAGTCGAGCAAGCAGGTGTGGTCGGCGGAAGAAGGCTATCCCGGCGATCACCTGTACCGCGAGTTCTACCGCGACGCCGGTTTCGACGTGCACCAGCCGCACATCGAAAAGCTGCGGCACGCCGGCATTGCGACGTTCACCGGCCTCAAGTATCACCGCATCACCGGCAAGACCACGTGGAAGGAGCCGTACCATCCCGGCTGGGCACGCGATCGCGCCGCTGAACACGCCGGGCATTTCCTGTTTAACCGTCAACAGCAGGTGCAGTGGCTCACCTCGTTCCTCGACCGCCCGCCGGTGATCCTCGCTCCGTATGACGCCGAGCTGTTCGGCCACTGGTGGTTCGAAGGTCCGCAGTGGATCGACTTCCTGCTGCGCAAGATGGCCTACGACCAGAGCGAGGTGAAGGCCATCACGCCGGCCGAGTACATCGACTGGTTCGGCGACCTGCAGCCGGCGTCACCGCCCGAGTGTAGCTGGGGCGCGGGTGGCTATCACGAAGTTTGGTTGAACGGCGCGAATGACTGGATCTATCCCTACCTGCATGACGCGGCCGAACGCATGAGCGCCCTGGTGCAACGCTTTCCGGATGCGCAGGGCATGCAGCGCTGGGCGCTCGACCAGGCGGCGCGCGAACTACTGCTCGCACAGTCCAGCGACTGGGCGTTCATCATGAAAACCGGCACCAGCGTAGAGTATGCGGTGCGACGCCAGAAGACCCACATTCATCGTTTTGACCGCCTGGCCACGATGGCAGAGTCCGGCGACTACGACGAGGGCTACCTGCGCGAGGTGGCCGCACGCGACAGCCCGTTCCCGGACATGGACTACCGGATATTCCAGACACGGCCTTGGGTGTAAGCCGTAACGTCGCGCGCGCGGGCGGCAGCGAAGACTGGCCCGCGTGCACTCAGGCAGGATCGGCGCCGGTCAGTCGGGCCGCCACCAGCACCGCCCCATACAGGCCGACGTCGGTATTCGTAATGACCCGCACTGGTATAGCACTCACGTAGTGCGACATGGCGCCCTTGTTGCGAAAAGCGCTCAGAAAATTCTCGCCCAAGACGGACACGATCTTTGGTGCAATCCCGCCGGCGATATCGATCCCGCCGGTCGCGCCAGCAGCCAGCGCCAGATTACCGGCCTGGGCGCCATAGATACGCACGAACAGGTCCAGGGCCTGCTGCGCAAGCGGATCGCCCTGGTGCAGGGCCGCTTGCGTGATGACCGCCGCCGGGTCGCCGCTCTGCATGGCCTGCGCCACGGTTGCCGATTCGGCTGTCGCGCCACGCGCACGCAGGAATGCATACAGACGCACGAGTCCCGGGCCGGAAAGGATCTTCTCATACGAAGCATGGCCGCATTGGCGAAGCAGGTAACGCGCCAAGTCGAGCTGCAGTTCGTCCACCGGCCCGAAATCCGCTCGCCCGCCCTCGGTCGGGATCACTGCATACTGATTGCCCTGCCAGACAAGTATCGCCTGCCCCAAACCAGTGCCGGCGCCGATCAGCGCACGCGGTCCACACGGCGCGGGGTCGCCCTTTTGCAGCACAACATAATCGGAAGCCGCCAGCATCGGAAGCCCGTGGCCGATCGCCTCGAAGTCATTGATCAGGCGAATGCGCGGAAAGCCAAAGGTCTGTGCGAGCGCGCCAGTCTCGATCTCCCACGGCAGGTTCGTGACTTTGGCCGACTGACCCACCGATGTGGAGCGCACCGGTCCAGCTATGGCCAGACACACGGCATCGAAGCTGGGCGCGGATTCCTGCTGCAGAAACTCAGCCAAGATCTCCGCCACGCCGGTGTACCGAGCGCTGGCGAACTGCTGCGTGCGCCGCAAACGGCAGGCTCCCTCTGTGCATTCAGCCGTACACAGACGTGTTGAAGTGCCTCCGATGTCTCCCGCGAGGACGCGCATCACACAGCTTGTTCCTTGGCCTTGAAAAATTTTGACACGTTATCCGGTCAATTGTGGTTCGTGACCACAGCCGATGCCGGTCTAGCCTCGGGCGACGCGCAGCTTGGTTTTGTAGGCAGGATCCAACCAGCAACGCGGTAGATACTCTTCGGAGGGAAAGACCAGATCGCCCTTGGCAAACGTCGCTGGTTCTTGCATTACCTGGCCGGCATGAAAACGCCCGCTCACCTCTTTCCGGAATGGATCGAACAGGGCTTCCAGGTTCAGCACTTCGACCAGATCACCGCTGGGCCTGTGCATGAGGTACATGTTGATCTCCCTTCGTAACCGGTAACCGCCAGCCGTCATGATTCGCAAAACATCATGGCATGACGCTCCTGGCCATACTCTGACCAGGATCAAATGCCGCTGTTGGCCACGATTGGGACTAGCGGCAAATTCGGTAACTCCGAAAAACTGAGGTCAGCCATACACACATCACATAATGATGTGTCTGAGCGCTGGCGTGAGCCTCGGGATCGTGCGCCACCGAACGACCCACAGCCACTTTCAGAAACGTCTGATCTGCCCATGTCGATCCGGGGTTAAGCCCCGCGTGCGGGAAATTGACCGGTCGCGCGCCAAAAGCGTACACTTGGCGCCGCTTTTCGGGCGATTAGCTCAGCGGTAGAGCACTGCCTTCACACGGCAGGTGTCGCAGGTTCGATCCCTGCATCGCCCACCACTTCCTCCTCCGCTGATACTGCTCAGCATCGCGATCAGCAGCGGCTACGTGTATCTGCGATATTTCATGTAAGGCGCATGGAGCGCGCCCTACTGCGCGGCTTCAATCTCTTTCCACACGCACTTCCCGCCGCTTTTCTTTTCGATCTCGCCCAGCACCTTTGCATGCTCGGCCAGTTCCTCATCACTGGCACGAATCACCACGAGCGCCGGACGAATGGGGTCGAGCCGCCGGATGGCGTGCGCCGACACGGTCTGTTTGGCGGCGGAGGCCGCCTCGCCCGGCTCCTGAAAGAGTGTCGCCTGACCGCCGGTCATGGCGAGATACACATCCGCCAGGATTTCGGCATCGAGCAAGGCGCCGTGCAGGTTGCGCTGCGAGTTGTCGATGCTGTAATGCCGGCACAGGGAATCGAGGTCGTTCTTCTGACCGGGACGCAGCTTGCGCGCCAACTTGAGGGTATCGAGCACCGTGCAAACTGCTTCAATGTTCTCGGCCGGCACCGCTGCGCTCAGCAGGCGGAACTCACTATTGATAAAGCCGGTGTCGAACGGTGCGTTATGAATGACCAGCTCGGCGCCCTGCACAAACGCCAGAAAGTCCGCGGCGATGTCGGCAAACTTCGGCTTGTCGGCGAGCATCTCGTTGGTAATGCCATGTACCTCAATCGCCCCGGCGTCAATATCCCGCTCCGGGTTGAGATACTGGTGAAAGCGATTGCCGGTGAGCCGTCGATTCAGCATTTCCACCGCGCCGATTTCGATAATGCGATGGCCCTGCGAGGGTTCCAGGCCGGTGGTTTCGGTATCGAGAATGATCTGGCGCGTCACATGCTTATCCTCGCGCTCATCACTTGCGAGACAGGAAGGCCAGATAGGCACCGACTGCCATTACGACCGCACCACCTATGTACAACATCGTCGCCTTGTCGGACATCGATCCGGAGAACGCCTGCTTGAACTGTGAGCCTACTGACTGGGCAGCATTGTAACCCATCACCAAAAGCACAATGCCCACGGCAAACAGTACAAAGCCAATCAACTTGTTGCTCGACATGATTTTTCTCCTTTATGTTTAACCTGGCTTTCACAGAAAACTGCTCATGCGTTTTCAGTGCTTTCGCGCCGGAGTAACGGATCGAGATAGTTCGTGAACAACATTACCAGCCTACTCCAACATCTCATCAATCGCCCGATTGGCAAGCTGATCGGCACGCTCGTTCTCTTCATGCCCACTGTGGCCCTTGATCCACTTCCAGTGAATCTTGTGCTTGTGCGTCGCCGCCTCCAGTCGCTGCCATAAGTCCTGATTCTTCACCGGCTTCTTGTCGGCTGTTTTCCAGCCGCGTCGCTTCCAGTTCACGATCCACTCGGTGATGCCCTTGCGCACATACTGCGAGTCGGTGGTCAGCGTGACTTCGCATGCACGCTTGAGGAATTCGAGCGCGATGATGGCGGCCATGAGTTCCATGCGGTTGTTGGTAGTCTCGCGCTCACTGCCATACAGCTCCTTCTCGCGCTCGCCGTGCCGCAGCAACGCACCCCAGCCACCGGGACCGGGGTTACCACGACACGCGCCGTCGGTGAAAATATCAACCTTATCCGCCACGTATCACCCTTAGCGCGGGGCGAGCCACGGCCCGGCCGAAGGCTTTGGCAGTGCGCCACTCGGGGCGCAGCGGTGTCATGCCAACGACGCGCTTCTTTGCCACCAGCAGATACACCGCTCCGGCCATGGGCCACCAGCGATCGCCAGCCTTGTCGAGGAAATGCAGCCGATCCATCGTGGTTTCGCTTGCGAGCGGCGGGCGGTAATACAACATGCTGCCGCGGTCGATTTCGAAATCGAGCAGTTTCAGCCAGTCCTTGATACGCGCAAGCTGCAAGAACTGGCCATTCCACGGCGCGTTGTCGCGCCGATGTCGCAGCAGACGCCACAGACCCCACAGACTGAAGGGATTGAAGCCAAGAATCACCACATGCCCCTCGGGCGTGAGCACGCGGCTGACCTCGCGCAACACTTGGTGCGGGTCATCGGCAAATTCGAGAGTGTGTGGCAGGAGCATCAGATCCACGCTGCGGCTGTCGAACGGCAACTGCTCGGGTACGCCGTGCACGCGTGCCACCGGCGCGCCGGCGGCGCCTGGCAAATCGAG
>Ga0209253_10005818_pt1 | contig 10695 bp, 8 predicted proteins | sample FrelakmetBRP12BR_FD_187145 | JGI IMG/M metagenome (GOLD analysis project Ga0209253, IMG submission 187145) | Freshwater lake sediment microbial communities from the University of Notre Dame, USA, for methane emissions studies - BRP12 BR (SPAdes)... | ecosystem: Environmental > Aquatic >... | reverse complement strand
CCATTGACCATGAAATCAGCCGGCTGGATAATCATGATGGATTGCATGTGAAGCCTCTTGAACAGCGTCAGCGGCGACCGTGCCACCGTGTGGAGAAACGCGGAGGCTGTCCGGGCAATCCCCTTGTCTAACGGAGAGAGGAGAAGCATTGATCGGGCACGGCCGAGGACCTTCGGACTTGCATAAGCAAGGTATGTGCCGTTCATCAGATGGTGCAGGCTTTGCCCAAGCTCCATGAATTTCGGCCCCGAATATCCGAAGATCTTCTCCTTCGTTCCGATGCGCATCGTCAGGAGCCACTTGAAATGATCCGGACGCTCGGTACTGTTCAGATAGGCCGACGGCTGAAAATCAGGGTACCGCGTTCGTATCGCCTCGAGGATGTCCGTGGACATGATGGAGATCTGCTTTTCCTCGTCAATCGCGTATGCGATCGGCGCCATGTCGATTTCCTTCCCCCCCACGAAGTAGTTGTATCCTTTGTGGATCGGTGCCGCACGATAAGCGATGAAAACGAGAATATTGACAATATCGATGTGCTCCTGCCCCCACGCAGCGATCTCGGGGACGTCCTTCAGCGTCCTTTCATAGACGGTTGCGTTAAATGCGCAGGAAATGCCCCCTACCTCGGCGAGCATGCGGGCGTACTTCAAGCGAAGATCATTCAACTCCAGCTCGGTCTTCCCCTTCATGTGCGGACGCTGCTGTCCGCTGTCAATGTGAAACGTGAATCCGGTCACCCCGGCCTTTTTCAGGCCAATCAGCTTCTCTTTCGTGAGCGCCAGGCCGTTCGTGTTGAGGATCGGTTTCTGACCGTAGGAGGCGATCATCTCAACGATCTTCTCGATTTCGGGGTGCATCAGCGGATCCCCCCCGGCAATGGATATGCTGTCGGTCTTTCGCAGACTGGTAAACGTCTCAAGGTCCTTCCGTACCTCTTCCAGGGACTTGTGTCCTTTGGGGTCGTTTTTCCGGTAGCAGCCCTCACAATAGAGATTGCAGGAACTGGTGGGTTCGAGCCAGCTGATGGCATTGTCCGGAAGAGTCCAGGGAAGTCGATACAATTTGGTGCTATCGATATACGTACCCATAGGAGGATCCTTGATTTTTGTGAATAGATCTACGATTGAGCTTCGTCATGCACAACCCGCCGGCGCGGCAACGAAGAGGGGGATTTCCACCGGTGAATAATACGCAACGCAAAGCACATGTTCAAGTAGCCACCGCACCGGTCCCGGTGAGACACCTGAACATCGAGCCTGAAAATCGAATCCCCGCCCCCCCTGCTGCCTCACCTGAAAACCGCGTCAAATCCTCCCGTGCATTTGGCGATGCAATTTTATATATTTGTCAAGTGATACTCCACACCCAGAAGCATCCCCGGACACGTATGACTCCTTCTCCTCCTGATCGTCCTGTGCATTCCGCGGCATTTCGCCGCCGTCGTGCATTCAACTGGCTGCCTCTCGGTCTGACGTATGCCTTCCTCTACATGGCGCGCTACAACCTGACCGTGTCCAAGAACGCTCTCGGCGACCTCATGCCGAAGGACGCCTTCGGCATCATTTTCGCCGCCGGGACGATCACCTACGCCTTCTCTTTCCTGATCAACGGTCCGCTTACCGACCGGATCGGCGGCAAACGCGCCATGCTCATCGGGGCGACCGGATCGGCCGTGATGAACATCCTCCTGGGAATCATCGTCTTCGGCATCCTGGCGGAACAGTGGGCGCTGAATCTGACGCTCGTCTTCTCGATACTCTACGCGATGAATATGTACTTCCAGAGTTTCGGTGCTGTCGCCATCGTCAAAGTAAACGCTTCCTGGTTTCATGTGCGCGAACGGGGAATATTCGGCGGGATATTCGGTATCCTGATCTCCCTCGGCCTCTATTTCGCCTTCGACTGGAGTCAGGCGATTGTCCGCTTCACGGAACAGATGAGCCCCGCCGGCCCCCAGTACTGGTTGGTCTTTTTCATCCCTGCGGGGATACTGCTGTTCTGGGTTCTTCTCGACCTTCTGTTACTCCGCGACACCCCGTCTCAGGCAGGTTTCGAAGACTTCAACACGGGTGACGCCTCTTCGGGTGAGGCCGACACCCCGTTTGACCTGAAGACCATTCTCCTGCGTGTTTTTACAAACAAGGTCATCATCGTCGTGGGGATGATCGAATTCTGCACGGGCGTGCTACGTAACGGCGTGATGCACTGGTTCCCGATCTTCGCCAAGGAGCAGATACCGCTTCATCCGGAGCACGGCGAAGCATGGCAATTCTGGCTGAACAACTGGGGGTTGATGCTCATGCTCGCGGGAGCGGGCGGGGGTATGCTCGCGGGATGGATGTCCGATCACCTCTTCGGCTCGAGGCGCGCCCCGGTTGCCGGCATCCTGTACACAATGCTGTTCCTGGCCACCGTGGGCATGACGTTCACGCTGTTCGGCAGCCCCACAACGCTCGGGGTGTTTGTCTGCCTGGTGTCGGTTGCCGTCATTGGCACGCATGGAATGCTCAGCGGGACGGCAACCATGGATTTCGGAGGAAGGAAAGCGGCGGCCACCGCAGTTGGGTTGATCGACGGTTTGGTGTACCTGGGAACCGGAGTGCAGTCCCTTGCCCTCGGGTTCATCACCACGTGGAACTGGCAGTACTGGCCCGTGTTCCTGATCCCCTTCTCAATCCTGGGCATCGCACTCACGGGACGCATCTGGCAGGCAATACCAGAGGGGAAGAAAGCGGCGCACTAGCCGGTGGTACCGCGGCCGACGGGAACGTGCATGGTACGCCACGGTCATCGTGCCCCGGAGAGTTTCCCCACCACCCGTTCAAGCTCATGCCCGATCTGCTCCGGATCAAGCGTCTTCTCGGGCTCGTTCTCGAACACCGCATACGGGATCTTGTATCCCTTCACGTTCAAGAAGCGCGGGTCACGCCCTTCCAGCGCCGCCCAGTCATTCGTCCTGTAGTAGAACTCCATTTTTTCATCCGGCAACGAATGGTACAGGATGGAATCTTCCTGTCCCTTTCTTGCCCGCCTGCGGTTTTTCCGCACCGACTCTTCGTACGACACCCGGATGTAGATCAGGCAGGCCCGCTTGAGGATCTCTTCGTGCAGATAGCCAAGCGCTTCGGCGATCCCGTTTTCCCCGCCCCGGGCAAACTCAATCAGGGCCGTTTTCTCGTCCGCGTAATGTGGATCCCTGGCTATCTTCTTCCTGTATTCCAGGTTGATCCGTTCGATGTACAGGTTCCAGATGAATGGATCCTTGAAGAAGTATTTCTCGTCGGTCCAGACCCGCGGTTTGCCGTGCCGCGTGAGAATGTCGTCGGTTTCGAACGTTTCCCAGACGTAGAGAAAATCGTCCAGTTCTTCGAAGTCGGCGATGCCGAAACGGCGCAGCCGTTCCGCCGGTTCGCATTTTTTCAGGTAATCAATCAGCTCGGACTTGCCGGCCGCGGGACGTCCGGTGATGATGAGCACCGGGAAGTGATCTGGCGTTGCCATGGCGATCCTCGTCTTGGGAATGGTTCAGGGAACCCGGCGCACGGTCGCCGCCACACGGGGCTGGATGTCGTGTTCGGCCCGCACGGCCTTCTCTACGGTCTCGAACAGCGTGCGTGACAGGAAGATAGTGCCGGCAGGCTCGAGGCCGAGATACCGGCGGGCCTCCCCCACAAAATAATCGCTCGCCGTGCAACTGTACCGGCGTTGTTCGTCGATCGGCGAAGACCCCACCCGCAGACCGGACCAGACCACGCTGCCGTCCGCCTTTTGTTTCCACTGCCCGCTGACGCCGGTCACGTAGATGGCCTGGCGGGTCCTCACAGCATGGTCCAGCACCTGCCGGAGTTCTTTGCCGCTGAGCTGAAACGTCGTCAGCAGATTGCGGAACGGCAGCGCTTCGAACAGATCACGCTTTGTCATGGGCCCGGCGGCAATATCCTTGCGAATGCCGTGGACATTCATAAACGCCACATCCGCCTGCACGGCCACACGCTGGGCTTCGGTGACGAAGCTCGCAAACGCCGTCAATGTATCCCGCCGGATCCAATCCGCCCGCAAGATTCCGATCACCTCGCTGTACTCCTTTTCAATCTCCTTCTGCATCGAGTCCGCAAGAACGCTCACGTTGCTCGCCGGCCGTTCCTGTCCAGCCCAGAGCGGGATCAGCCGTCCGTCATAGTGCACGACACGGTCATCCGCAACGGTGAGGTCCAGCAGACCCAGATTCTCGGTATTCGAACCCGTCTGGACGATGATCACATCGTTCACCAGCTTCGGTTTCTTCAAGCGGGTGTGTGAATGTCCGCCCACGATCACATCCAGACCGCGGACCTCCGAGGCCAGGGCGGAGTCTTCGTCAGCACCTTGATGCGTGAGGGCGATAAGCAGATCGGTCTTCGGATCGAGTTCGTCCACATACCGCTGAACGGTTGCAGACGGCGAGAGCACCCTGAGTCCGACAAGATTGTTCTGGTTGACGAGGGACGCCAATTGCTGTGACATAATGCCGATAATGCCGATCCTGATCCCGGCACGTTCGAGAATAACGAAGGGACGGTTTCCCAGAGGGAATCCCTTCCGGTCATCCAGCAGGTTGGCCGACACCGTGGGGAAACGGGCGATGGAGACGAGACCGCGCAGGTTGTCCTGCGAGATGTCGAGATCATGATTGCCGGGGCACCAGACATCGTACCCCATCATATTCATCATTTCGAAGAGGGCCCCCCCCGATGCGCCACGGTAGAGACGTTCCGTGATCGGATTTCCGGTCATCACATCGCCGGCATCCATCATCAGGACGTCCGGCCGGCCGGCCCGGATCGAATCGGCAACCGCGTACAGCTCGGCGAATCCTCCCACCAGCGGCCGCGGAGTGGTTTTCACCCACATTGCCTCCCGCGGCACAAAGGTTGCGTGCATATCGTTCGTGTGGAGAATGGTCAGTGTGCGCGGATCTCCCGCGAATACCGCCGCCGAAAGAAGGAGTGTGGGAACAGGGCTGCAGAACAGCCGGAACAGTGTGCGGATTTTCATGCGTGCTCTATACCAGTGACCGGAAATTGAAGTTCGAAAAAGATAAGAAGAATCGGCATTAATTGGTACTCCCGGAGGTGTTCCGCCTCGTCCATTGTCGCGCCCCGTGCACGGCATGCTCCGCTTCCTTGCTTTGTTCTTCCCTCTTCTGTACATTTTTCTCTCGCAGATATCACCACCACTCAGGAGGACCTTCCATGGCACAACGTCGGGCGGTCTCGAAGAAGCAGCAGTTCACGCTCACCTGGTTCGGCCATTCCGCGTTCAAGCTCGAATCGCCAACAGGCATCGTTGTCCTGATCGACCCATGGCTGGACAATCCGAAAGCCCCGCCCGGCGCAAAGGAGTTGGCACGGGTGGACATCATTCTGGTGACCCATGGGCACGGCGACCATCTTGGCAATACCCTGGAGATCGCCAGGCAAACAAACGCCCGGGTCGTCGCGATTTACGAGATCGGGCTGTTTCTGCAGAGCAAGGGGCTGAACCGTGTCGAGGGAATCAACAAATCCGGCACCGTGACGATCGAGGGTGTCCGCGTGACCATGACGCATGCCCAGCACAGCAGCGGCCTTGAACCCGGCGGTGAGATTCTGGCAGGCGGGGATCCGGCGGGATATGTGGTGCGGTTCGAGAATGGTTTTACCGTGTACCACGCGGGTGACACCGGCCTGTTTGGCGACATGAAACTGATCGGCGAGCTGTACAGGCCCGATCTGGTGCTGCTTCCCATCGGCGGCGTGTTTACCATGGGACCCGAGGAAGCCGCCTACGCCTGCCGCCTGCTGAAGCCCAAAAGCATCGTGGGCATGCACTACGGCACCTATCCGGTTCTCGCGGGAACGCCGGCCGAATTGCGACGCCATCTTCCGGCACCCATGCGCAAGGCCGTCAGGGAGTTGATACCGGGCGTTCCTGTAAAGATGTAACAGCGCGTCCGGAACGTCCCTATGACACGGGAGGTGGGCAACCGGCGAGCGTGCAGGCTTCGCTGGCGTGCAGCGGTGCACAGCCTCCCGCCCGGCCGCGGATGTGTTGCCCCATGCGAAAGAGGCGGCGGCCCTGCCGCGGACACCCCGGGCAATGTGCGGCCTCTCCACAGCAGGTCGCTGCATTGATCACACTCAACGACAGGATTGACCATCCATGGAACTCCTCGACACCGTCTACTTTGACAACACCCTTCGCCTCTGGCTGACCGCACTGGGAATCGTCGTCGCGACATTCCTCATCCTGTCGCTGGGCAAACGGCTCATCGTGCGACGCCTGCACAGGTTCGCCAAAACCACCACGACCGATGTTGACGACCTGATCGTCGAACTGATCCGGCGCACACGGTGGTACTTTCTTCTGACAGTCTCTCTCTATGCAGCTTCCTACACCCTGCGCATATCCACAACCTTTCACGACGTGGTCCGCGTGTTTGCCATTCTTGCCTTCCTCCTCCAGACCGCTGTATGGGGGAACGGGATCATTGCCTACGCGATTGCACGCATGACGAAGCAGCGGCTTTCGGATGGATCCGCCGACGCAACAATGCTGGCAGCTGCCGGCTTTCTGCTGCGCCTTCTTCTCTGGACAATCGTCCTGATTCTCGCACTCGACAACTTCGGAGTCAACATCACCACGCTGATTGCCGGTCTGGGCATCGGGGGCATTGCGGTGGCGCTGGCGCTGCAGAACGTTCTGGGGGACCTCTTTGCATCACTTTCCATCGTGCTGGACAAGCCCTTTTCGGTCGGTGATTTTATTGTCGTCGATGCTGTTCAGGGGACGGTGGATCGTATCGGGCTCAAGACCACGCGGCTGAGAAGCCTGTCAGGCGAGGAGATCATCGTTGCCAACGCGGATCTGCTGAAGAGCCGGATCCGGAACTACAAGAGGATGCAGGAACGGCGCGCGGTGTTCACGATGGGTATCACATATTCCACGCCGCCGGAGACGGTTGCGCGGGTGCCTGCAATGTTGCGTGAAGTGATCACCGCACAGCCGGATGCGCGCTTCGACCGCGCGCACTTCCAGTCATTCGGTGAGTCTGCTCTGCTCTTCGAGGCGGTGTACTATGTCACGAAACCGGAGTACGTAGTGTATATGGATGTGCAGCAGGAAATCAATCTGGAAGTGCTCCGCCGCTGTACGGCGGAGGGAATCGTATTCGCCTTCCCCACACGTACCGTCTACCTCAGACAATCATGACGACGGGGACACGCTACGCCGTATCCCCGTCCTGTTGCGCGGGCTTCTGAGGCTCCGGCAGGCGGCGCGACTTGCGCACCGCCTCCGTCAGCAGATACTCCATCTGTGCGTTTACGCTCCGGAGTTCGTCCGCCGCCCACTTCTCCAGTACCTCGTACAGATCCGCGTTCAACCGGAGCAGAAAACGCTTCTTCTCGCTCATGTATAGAGGGTACCGGTGTTGATCACCGGCTGGGCTTCCCGGTCGGCGACCAGGGCGACCAGAAGGTTGTTGATCATGGCCGCCTTCTTTTCGTTGTCGAGCGTCACGACGTTCTGCTCGCTGAGCATCTTCAGCGCCATCTCCACCATTCCTACCGCTCCCTCCACAATCTTCTGGCGGGCAGCCACGATGGCTTCCGCCTGCTGCCGGCGCAACATTGCCTGCGCAATCTCGGGCGCATACGCCAGATGCGTTAGCCGCGCATCGGTGATCTCCACTCCTGCCACATCAAGGCGAGCCTGCACCTGGTGCCTGAGGCTGTCCGAAACCTCCCCCGGGCTCCCGCGCAATGACGGGCGTCCGTCATCATGAGAATCATACGGATAGTGGGACGCGAGCGTGCGGATGGCGGTCTCGCTCTGAATCGCGACGAATCCCTCAAAATTCTCCACATCAAAAAGCGCCTTCGCAGAGTCGACTACCCGCCAAACAACCACGGCCGCAATTTCGATGGGATTCCCCTGCAGATCGTTGACTTTCAACTGCTCGCTGTTGAAGTTCCGGATCCGCAAGGAGAGATGCCGCTTGATCGCAATGGGATTCGACCACCAGAAACCCGCCTCGCGAACCGAACCGATGTACCTTCCGACGAAGACCAGAACACGGGCCTCATTGGGTTGAACGATGTAGAACCCGTTGAGTGTCAGGGAACCCAGCAGCAAAACCGGGATCGCAAACCAGAGCAAGGCGGGGTCGTGCGTGCGGATAACATCAACCAGAATCCACGCACCAGTAACCCAGATGAGCAGAGCGCCCAGGACCGCAACGAAACCGCTTATCTTGATCGCCCCTTTTTCCTGAATCGTCTCCATGAGCTTCTCCTTGTTGTGACATCAGAATGATATCACTCTTATATCACAATGTCAAGAGAAAAAAATGCCGCCGGTGCAATAACGGCGGCAGAAGGATCCAGATGAACTGCCGGGCCCAAACCTGTCGGCCCGCCTGAACAGCTGCCATCGCGGACCCTGCGTCAACGAGACGCGTGCTTCTTCGTTCTCCTGCCTTGAATGATCCGTTCGATCTCTTTCAACTCGCCCGGTATGGCTTCGCTCAACACCAGACAGCCACTCTCCGTGACCAGTATGTCGTCTTCCAGGCGAATCCCCACGCCGCGATATCCTGCCGCCAGGAGAGTATCCTCCACAGGAACATAGACACCGGGCTCAACGGTGATCACCATACCGGCCCGCAGGGTGTCCGTCACCCCCGCATCGTGCACGTCCAGCCCAAGATGATGCGATATGCCATGGCGCCGGTAATTCCCGAATCCCCGTGCGGTAAGAGAAGCCTTTGCGGTCGCCTCCAGATCCGCCCAGGCCAGTCCCGGCCTGATGCGTCCAATCACATCCTTCTGCGCCTGCCGCACCGCAGCGTACATCTCCCGCTGTTCACGGGTGAACGTTCCCCCCACGGGGAGCGTTCGCGTGACATCCGCTGCATATCCGTCCACCTCCGCCCCGACATCCATCACCACGATCTCTCCGGCCCCCATCGTCCTGCGATTTGCATCGTAATGCAGAATCAGGGAATTCGCACCTGACCCCACGATCGAAGGGAAGGCGGGTCCGGATACCCCTTGCCGCAGCATCTCCCCTTCCAGGGCGGCCTGTAATTCGTACTCCTTTGCGCCTGGAGCACACACAGCCATAGCGCGTCGAAGTCCGTCTCCGGTTATCGCTATTGCGCGACGAATCTTCTCCACTTCGGCCGGCGTTTTGTACACCCGGAGCCTCGCCACCAGCGGCCCGGCATTCTTCACCTTCAGATTCGGGAACCGGCGCTCAAGTTCACGGCGGCTCTCCCGTTCGACGAAAAGTGGTTTCGCGTTGAGCCAGTCCTGCAGAAATGGAGTACCGAACGACGAGGCATAGAGCGTCTCCACACGGGGGCACAGCCCTTGCAAGACTTCACCGAACCGGCTCCAATCCAGCGTGATGCCGTCGTCGATCCTGGCCATCGTGCCGCCATCACGCTGCACGAACAGCACGACCCGGGCCACCGTATCGCCCACCACCACGCCTCCCGGCGCAACAATCAGCGCAATGTCCGGGCGGTTTGCTCCGGTGAGGTACAGGAGATTGCTCTCCTGCCGGTACGGATAGTTGACATCGTTGTTCCGCGTCCGTCCCTCCGGCGCCCGAAACACGGCGGCCGACGAGGAATCCATGAAGTGCAGGCCGGGACTTGTGGGGGCTTCAGCCGGTTTAAGGATGGAGACAACGGTACAGCGGCCCATTTTTTCCACGTTTCCGAGTGCCTTCTCCTCGATCGTCGAAAGCCCTCCACGGATATTGCCTTCCGTCGGCTGGGTGCCGAGCAGGCTGACGCCCTGCGCCTCTACCAAATCCTGGTAGTCGTCGAAAGCAGCCTTGAACTGGGCGGCGATTTCCGGTGTGGCGCACTGCTCCATGATCTTGTCTTCTGCGCCGGTCACTTCGGTGGTTTCTCCGAAGATGAGCGTGTTGCCGTTTTTCTCAAGCCGCTCAAATACCCGCCCCACCGTGGGGTTTGAGGCCAGTCCGCTGGTGGTATCTGACTCGCCGCATTTGGTCGAAACCAGGATCTCTTTCCATTCGACGGGTACCCGCGGCAACTCTGAGGCATAATGAATGAACTCCTTGGCTTTCCAGGCAGCCTTTTCGATCGTCTTCAAGTCGCCGGAGCGTTCGATGCTGAATCCGGTCACGGGTTTTCCGGTTTTGGCAATCCCGTTGACGATGTAATCGGTCCAGTTGGGCTCGATGCCAATCACCACCACTGCCGCGACATTGGGATTCATACCAGCGCCGATCAGGGTATTGAAGGTCAGGTCCAGGTCTTCGCCGAACTGCAATCGACCGTAGGGGTGGGGCAGGGCCATCGTGCCGCGGATCAGGCTGGCTACGCCGTTCACAGCGGCATTGGAGATGTCGTCCACCGGGAGGATCAACACGTGGTTGCGGATGCCAACGCGGCTGTTATCGCGCCGATAGCCAATCAGGGGGATGTCTTGATAAGCTGTCATGAGATCACCTACTCTACGAGAACCTTGGATGCGCTGGCTGCCCAGCGTAAACTCTTGAGATTATGAACGTGGACATGCGCACCCACTGCGATCGGTGCCACGGCGCTACCGATGACGCGTCCATATTCAATCACGTGCTTTTCGGCCTCCAGGCCGCGCATAGCCAGCTTGTGACCGAGGGGGATATCTTCCG
>Ga0209253_10005817_pt1 | contig 10695 bp, 4 predicted proteins | sample FrelakmetBRP12BR_FD_187145 | JGI IMG/M metagenome (GOLD analysis project Ga0209253, IMG submission 187145) | Freshwater lake sediment microbial communities from the University of Notre Dame, USA, for methane emissions studies - BRP12 BR (SPAdes)... | ecosystem: Environmental > Aquatic >... | reverse complement strand
GGCAGCCTCGGCGTCGAACACCGACATCCGTGCACCAAGCCGCGCCTCGGCGACCTCCATCGCTTGCAGCAGCAACTCCGGCTGATTCTGGGCGAGACGGTGCGCGTCGGATAGCATCCGGCGCCAAGCGCGTGCACCCGGTTGCCCGTGATAGAGGCCGAGCAAGTGGCGCGCGATGGCGCGGAGCGGCGTCCCGGCCGCCACGTGCACTCGCGCATACTCGGTGATCGTCTCGACGATCGCCGCGCGCGTCGGCAGCGCGTGCTCGTCGCCGAAGACCGTCATGTCCACGCCGGCGAGCACAAAGGGGTGATGATAGGTGGTTCGCCCGAGCATCGCGCCGTCGACACGCAGCAGGTGTGCGGCCGCCTCCCGAAGGGTGTGGATACCGCCGTTGACCACGATCTCGAGCTCCGGCAAGTCCCGTTTCAGACGGTACACGTCGGCGTATCGCAACGGCGGCACCTCGCGGTTCTCCTTCGGCGACAGACCCTTGAGCCAGGCATTGCGCGCATGCACGACGAACGTGCGACAGCCCGCCCGCGCGAGCGTCTCGACGAAGCGCCGCATGAACTCGTAGTCCTCGATCCGATCGATGCCGAGCCGATGCTTGACCGTCACCGGGATCGAGACCGCGTCGCGCATCGCCTTGATGCAATCGGCGACGAGTGCCGGTTCGGCCATCAGACACGCGCCGAATGCGCCGCGCCGGACCCGTTCCGACGGGCAGCCACAGTTGAGGTTGATCTCGTCGTAGCCCCAGCGTTCGCCGAGCTTCGCGCAGGTGGCGAGCTCGTCCGGCTCGCTGCCGCCGAGCTGCAACGCGACCGGGCGCTCCGCTGCATCGAAGTCGAGATGCCGCGCGACGTCGCCGTGCAGCAACGCACCCGTCGTCACCATCTCGGTGTACAGGAGCGCATGCCGTGACAGCTGGCGGAAGAAGAACCGGCAATGCCGGTCCGACCAGTCCATCATCGGGGCGGTGCAAAAGCGATGCGAGAGCGGCGCGGGCGACAGGCTCATGCTTGGAGCAGTGTAGCGGATCGCGCTCCCGACAGCGGCGCGCGCGCGTTCGCCGAGCGCCCTTAGAATGCGCCCTATGATCCGCAGGCTATTCGCGCGGCGCGCGATGCTTGCCGACGAGTGGGCGAGCGACGTGTTCATCACGCTCGGCGAGGACGGGATTATCGCGAGTGTCACGCCGAACGCACCGCCGGGTAACGCCGAGCGCGCCGCGGGACCGGTCATTCCAGGGATAGCCGAGTCTGAATTCGCATGCCGGCTTATCTCGATGCCGGCGGAAAGTTCGGGATCGGCGGAGGGCCGCGCAGACGGCGAGGACGCGATTGCGGCGCGCTATCGGAACGCGCTTCTCCGACTGATCGACTGACTTCGCGATCTTGCAGCCGTCGTGCCCCGCACTCTCAGGCGTTCGCCGCTTCGGCCGCTCGCCGGGCGATGTGCGCGAGCGCCGCTTCGATCTGATCCACCAGAATCAGGCAGAGGTCGTCCCGCTCGAGACGCGCCAGGGCCGTGTCGATGGCGACGAACTCGCCGCGCAGCTCCTTGACCGTGCGGGTGCGTTTGGCGTCATCGAGTCCCTGCCTGAGCAGCGCAATGACCTCGCCGTCCGAGCGGCCCCTCTGACACATGTCCTCGTACAGGATGACATCGTCGAAAGCGTCCCCGAGAATGCGAGTCTGCTCGCGCAGATCGTCATCGCGCCGGTCGCCCGCGCCGCTGATGACGACCACACGCCGTTTTGCCGGCATGGTGTCGAGCCCGGCGACCAGGGCGCGCATTGCATCCGGGTTGTGGCCATAGTCGGCAACCACGGTTGCCCCGCGGTAGTCGAAGAGGTTGAACCGTCCGGGAACGTTGTCGGGACGCGTTTCGAACGAGGCGAGCCCCGAACGGATCACCGCCCAGTCGAGGCCCACCGCCCAGGCGGCCGCTACGGCGGCCATGACGTTCTCGACCTGGAACCCGAGGGTGCCGTTGCGCGTCGCGGGCACCTCCGCGAGCGGAATCCTCTGTCTGAAGCCGCCTTCCACGGCGACGATTGCCCCGCCGTCGACGTAGACGACGCGCCGGCCCTGCGCACGATGCGCCGCCATGACCCGGTGATGGCTGTCGGCGGCGAAAAACGTGACCGAGCCCGGGCAGTTGTGCGCCATGGAGGCGACCATCGGATCGGCCGCGTTCAGCACGGCCGTGCCGTTCGGCGCCACGTTCTGGACGATGACGCGCTTCAGAACGGCGAGGTCCTGCGCCGTGGTGATGTAGTTCAGACCGAGATGGTCGCCCGAGCCGATGTTCGTGACCACCGCCACCTTGCATCGGTCGAACGCGAGTCCTTCGCGCAGGATGCCGCCGCGCGCCGTCTCGAACACCGCCGCATCGACGTCCGGATGCATCAGCACGTTCCTTGCGCTACGCGGACCGCTGCAATCCCCCGTGTCGACGCGTCGGTTCCCGATGTAGACGCCGTCCGAGTTGGTCATGCCGACCCGCAGGCCGCTCGACGCGATGAGGTGGGCAATGAGGCGCACCGTCGTCGTCTTGCCGTTGGTTCCGGTGACGGCGACCACCGGAATGCGCCCGTCCTCGCCCGGGGCGAACATGTTCGCAATGATGGCCTCGCCCACCGGTCGGCCCTTGCCGTAAGACGGCTGCAGATGCATCCGCAGACCAGGCGCGGCGTTCACCTCGACGATGCCGCCGCCCTGCTCCTCGAGCGGCGCGAGCACGCTCTCGCACACGACGTCGACGCCGGACAGATCGAGTCCGACCATCTGGGCCGCGGTCACGGCGCGCGCGGCGACTTCCGGGTGGACGTCGTCGGTCACGTCGGTTGCCGTGCCACCGGTGCTCAGGTTCGCGTTGTTGCGCAGGATCACGCGCGTGCCCCGCTGCGGCACCGAGTCGGCCGCGTAACCCTGCTCGGCAAGTCGCGCGAGCGCGATGTCGTCGAACCGGATCTTGGTGAGCGATGTCGCATGCCCTTCGCCGCGGCGCGGGTCGCGGTTCACCTGCTCGACGAGCTCGCCCACCGTGTGAATGCCGTCGCCGATGACCTGAGGCGGATCGCGGCGCGCGGCAGCGACCACATGCTCCCCCACGACGAGTAGGCGGAAGTCGTTGCCCGGGAGGTAACGTTCGACAATGACCTCGTCCCGGACCTGAGCCGCGGCCTCGTAAGCCGCCAGCACCTGTTCACGGGTCTGGATGTTCACGGCCACGCCCTTGCCCTGATTCCCGTCGCGCGGCTTCACCACCACCGCGCCTCCGAGCTCACGGACAAAGGCCCATGCATCCTCTGCATCCGAGACCGGCCGTCCGATCGGCACGGGAACGCCGGCGGCGTCGAGCAGCTTCTTGGTGAGTTCCTTGTCCTGCGCGATTGATTCGGCTATCGCGCTCGAGTGATCCGTCTCGGCGGCCTGAATGCGGCGCTGGCGACTTCCCCAGCCGAACTGGACCAGACTCCCTGCGGTGAGGCGGCGGTAAGGAACTCCACGCGACACAGCAGCCGCGACGATAGCGCCCGTGCTGGGGCCGAGGCGGAGATCCTCGTCGAGTTCCCTCAGCCGCGCGAGCGCGCCGGTGAGATCGAACGGCTGATTCTCCACGGCAGCACGGCACAGCACTTGCGCGAGTTCCAGTGCGAGGCGGCCCACGGGCTCTTCCGTGTACTCCACGACCACTTGATAGACCCCCGGCTCGACCGTGTGCGTCGTGCGGCTGAAGGTCACGGGGCATCGGGCCTGTGCCTGGAGCCCGAGCGTCGCCCACTCGAGCGCGTGCGCCATGGAACCGGACTGCGCCGGGATCGCCGGTCCGAGGAAGCCAATCTCTGGAAACCGCGCGCGCAGCCGGGCTTCAAAGCCCGGCATCGCGCGGATCGAGCGTTCGTCGTCGCGGCAAGCCACGATGGCCTCGATGGCAGTGTGCCGGCTCCACAGATTGGGGCCGCGCAGAGCGCGGATTCGCGATACTTCCATCGTCTGGTTCCTGAAGGGTTCTTAGGGTATCCGGCGCGGTTCTTTCTGGAGTAGATGCCACGAGAGCGCAGACAGCCCCAATGCTCCCGATCTCGCGGGAATCCGCCGCTACACAGCGGCGATTCCTCCGCTAATGCGACATCGACACCGCCTTCGAGTAACCGTTGGCCCGCGCGGCCCCGGTGCCGTTCGGATCGAAGGTTTCGAGGCCGGTGACGATGACGTCCGTCGAGAGACCCAACGCGACCGCGGCGCCTACGCCCGCAACGACGCTTTCCTCCGGAACGATCGGCTTGCCGCCGCGTGCGCGCCGGATGGACGCGAGGGAGACCAGCGCAGTGCTGTCCGAGCCCGTGCCCAACACGACCTGCCCATCGCGGATGAAGACCGCGCGACCGCCCCGCGCCCGGTGCTCGGCAATGACCGGGAGATCCGGCGCCAGGCCATAGAAGATCACCTCGCCGTCACAAAGCGGTGCCATCTCCGCGACCCGTGGATCGGCGGCATTGAGGACCGCGACTCCCGCAGGCAGCACGACGTCCACCTGGGTGCGCAAGACGTCGAACACGCGTTTCGGCTCGCACACGTCGAACTCCGCGAGCTCGGGCGCCACGCTCACATCGGTAACGATGCCCACCTGGCACCGGTCGTACACGAGACCTTCGCTGAGGATCGTCGCCGCGCCGTTCTCGAAGACCGCTGCTTCAACCGCGCGGTTCACGAGCAGCCGCTGCCCCGCGCCCCAGTTCGCGCTGTCGCGCTTCTCGACCTGGCGCCAATTCAGGAACAGCCCGTCGCGGCACGCGAGCCCGGTATGCTTCCCGGCGAGATGGAGCATCCACGCCACGAGCCGCGCAATCGCGGTGGTGCCGTTCGCGCCGGCGACGCCGATCACCGGAATGCGCCCGTCGTCCTCCTGCGGAAAGAGGTGGTCGACGATGGCGCGCCCGACGGGGCGCGGCTTGCCGTTCGCGGGCTTCAGGTGATAGAGCAGCCCGGGCCCCGCATTGACCTCCACGATCGCGCCGCCCTGGGCTTCGAGGGGCCGCGAGATGTCCTCGGCGACCAGATCGATGCCCGCGATGTCCAGTCCGACGACACGCGCGGCGAGACACGCCGCGTACGCAACCTCCGGATGAACCTGATCGGTCACCTCGAATGCGACGTTGCCGTTCCTGGAGATCAGAACGGACTTGCCCTTCGGCGGCACCGAATCCGACTCGAACCCCTGACGCTGCAGCTCGAGCCGTATGGTCGAATCGATCCGGACCATGTTGAGCGGGAAATCCTCGGTCGTGCCGCGCCGCGGGTCGGTGTTGAGCTGGCTGTTGATGAGCGCCTTTACCGTCGAGCGCCCGTCGCCGACGACGTACGTAGTCTCGCCCTTCGCCGCCGCTGCGACGCGTCCTCCGACGACGAGCACGCGATGCTCGGTGCCGAGCACGAAGCGCTCGACGATGACGCCGCTGCCCTCCTCGATCGCGACCCGGTAGGCAGCCTCGACTTCGTCTCGGGTCGTCAGGTTGGTGAACACCCCGCGCGCGTGGTTGCCGTCGGTGGGCTTCACGACCACCGGCACGCCGATCTCTTCGGCCGCCCTCCACGCGTCCTCCGGGCCCTCCACCATGCGCCCCTCGGGCACCGGCACGCCACACGATTTCAACAGGCTCTTGGTGAGATCCTTGTCCCGAGAGATGGTCTCGGCGATCGCGCTGGTCCGATCCGTTTCCGCGGTCCAAATCCGGTGTTGCCGGGCGCCGTAGCCAAGCTGCACGAGATTGCGCTCGGATAGCCGGATTGCGGGAATGTCCCGATCGTCGGCAGCGTCGACGATGCAGGCCGTGCTCGGCCCGAGACAGAGCGAGTCCACCTGATCGCGCAGATCCGCGATCACGGCGGCAACGTCGAAGGGTCGATCTTCGATGGAGGCCATGACGAGATCGCGCGCCGCCTGCAGCGCCTCGCGCGTGACCTTCTCGTGCTGGGCCCTGATGATCACCTTGTAGACGCCGCGCGTCGAGGTAGCGCGCGTCTTGCCAAATCGGGCTGGCAGGCCGACGAGGTTCTGCAGGTCGAGCGCGACGTGCTCGAGGATGTGCGCCGGCCAGGTTCCCTCCCGCAGCCGTCGCAGGAAGCCGCCTCGCTCGCCGTAGCTGCAGTGGTGCTCCACGAGCGACGGCAGCCACGACGAGAGGCGCTCGTAGAAGCCGGGAATCGTGTTCGAAGGCGACTCTTCGAGCTCCCCGATGTCGATCCACGCCTCGAGGACCGGGCCGTAAGTCCACAGGTTCGGTCCGCGCAGGTGCATCACACGCAGAAACTCGATGCTTCTTTTGCTCATGATCGGATTGCTCGAGCTTGGTGAACGCGCGCCGACGAGGTGCTACTCTTCGCGTCGGGCGCCAAGGCTCGCCCGTCGAAGACCGCGCGCAGTCAGCGGGTCTTGCTGCCGGGGCGCTGCGTTGGTGTCAACGTGTCGAGGCCGTATGGCGTTGACGGGAGAAACACAAAAAAGTGCGAGTCGGGCAGGCGCAGCAGCGCTCTTTAGCACGAACCGAAGGGAAACGCGTGGGTACCAGACATTTTGTTGTCGGCGTTGGCCGACACATCGACCTCTCGGATCGAGACTGACCGTCCGCACGACCGACCCGATGCACCCACGATGACCAACGCGACGCCCGTGCCGACCCCCAACGGCTCGGTACCCGAGCCCTGGGCCGCGGAACTCGGGAGCATGGTCACCGGTCAGGAAAAGGTCCTCGCGTGGCTCGAACTCGATCTCGATCCACGTCTTCGCTTTTCTCGCGGCATAGTCGTCGTGACAGACCGACGCATGCTGGCTCTCCCGGCGGGCGAATCGGCCTGGCAGGACTGGCCTTATCGCACAGGGCTCGCCCTGCAGCACCACGACCACGGCGGCCTGGGCACGATCGAGCTCCACGACGAGCGCACGCGACTCGCCTACTGGCGCTTCACCCTCGGTCGCCACGCCCAGGCCTTGCGCCTCGTCGAGCACTTCGAGCGGCAGCTCGCGAGCCGCAACGCCGTCGAGCCGGCGGCCCACCCAACCGAGACCCTCTGCCCGCGATGCGGAGCAGCACTCGAGCCTGCGCAGGAAGAATGCCCGAGTTGCGCGCGCGAGCTTTACACGCCGCCCTCGACCTGGACGCTGCTACGCCTGTGGCGTTTCGCAAAGCCCTACAAGGGGCAGCTCCTCTTCGCCTTTCTCCTGACGCTCGCGTCCACGGGGGCGACGCTCGTGCCGCCCTACCTCACGATGCCGATGATGGACAACGTGCTGATCCCGTTCCAGAAGGGCATCCCCGTCGACTTCGGCCTCGTCCGTCTTTATCTGGGCGGTCTTCTCGGCGCCTCGCTGCTCGCATGGTTTCTCGGCTGGGCCCGGACCTACATCCTCGCGCTCGTGAGTGAGCGCATCGGCGCCGACCTTCGCACGACCACCTACGAGCATCTGCTGCACCTCTCGCTCGAATACTTCGGAGGCAAGCGCACGGGCGACCTCATGGCGCGCATCGGCTCCGAGACCGATCGCATCTGCATCTTCCTGTCGCTCCACCTGCTCGATTTCGCGACCGACGTACTGATGATCGCGATGACGGCAGTGATCCTGTTCTCGATCAATCCCTGGCTCGCGCTGGTGACCTTGCTGCCATTGCCGTTCATCGCGTGGATGATCCAGGTCGTTCGCGAGAAGCTGCGCACCGGGTTCGAGAAAGTCGACCGCGTCTGGTCGGAAGTCAGCAACGTCCTTGCCGACACCATCCCCGGCATCCGTGTGGTCAAGGCCTTCGCTCAGGAAAAGCGTGAAGCCGCGCGCTTCCGGGAAGCCAACAAGCACAACCTGGTCGCCAACGATCGTTTGAACAAGGTGTGGTCGCTGTTCTCGCCGACGGTTTCCTTGTTGACCGAGATCGGCCTGCTGATCGTCTGGGCCTTCGGGGTGTGGCAGGTCTCGCGCGGCCAGATCACGGTCGGTGTCCTGACCGCCTTCCTCGCCTACATCAGCCGCTTCTACGCGCGTCTCGATTCGATGAGCCGCATCGTGTCGACCACCCAGAAGGCGGCGGCCGGCGCGAAGCGCATCTTCGACATCCTCGACCATGTTTCGAGCGTTCCCGAGACGACCCGCCCGGTGCATCTCGCACAGGTCGAGGGCGCGATCGACATCCGCGGCGTGGGATTCCGCTACGGCAACCGCACGGTCCTGCGCGGCGTCGACCTCGCCATCGCGCCGGGCGAGATGATCGGCCTCGTCGGCCACAGCGGCTCGGGCAAGAGCACGCTCGTCAATCTGATCTGCCGCTTCTACGACGTGAGCGAAGGGGCGATCCTCGTCGACGGCGTCGACATCCGCTCCCTCCCGGTCGCGGAGTGGCGCCGCCACATCGGCCTCGTCCTTCAGGAGCCGTTCCTCTTCTTCGGCACGATTGCCGAGAACATCGCGTACGGCAAGCCGGAGGCGTCGCGCGAGGAGATCGTCGCCGCCGCGCGCGCCGCGCACGCGCACGAGTTCATCTTGCGCCTGCCGCGCGGCTACGACTCCCTCGTCGGCGAGCGCGGGCAAGGCCTCTCGGGCGGCGAGCGCCAGCGCATCTCGATTGCGCGCGCGCTGCTCGTCGATCCTCGCCTCCTCATCCTGGACGAAGCGACTTCCTCGGTCGACACCGAGACCGAGCAGGAGATCCAGAAAGCGCTCGACAACCTGGTGCAGGGCCGGACGACCATCGCCATTGCCCACCGCCTGAGCACGCTGCGCCGCGCCGACCGTCTCGTGGTCATGGACCGCGGGCAGATCGTCGAAACCGGCAAGCACGAGGAACTCATCGCACGCGAGGGCGCCTACTACCGGCTCTACGAAGCGCAGGCGCGCCAGGTCGATCGCGAATTCGCGAGTGCGGCATGGAACGGCGAAGCCGAAGAGATCGCGGCTTCGCAGTGAGGCGGGTGAAATGGGCGAATGCGACTTCCGGCTGACCCGCAACGCGTTTGGACGACTCGTGCTCGTCACGCGCGACGGCACGGTTCACGAGGGCGTGGTGCCGGTGCGCTTCTTCCCCATCTCGGCGCCCGACGAAGGGATCGGGCTCGTGACGGTCGATGGCCACGAAGCGGCCTGGATCGAACGCCTGACCGATGTGCCGATCGGCATTCGTAACCTCGTCGAGGACGAACTGGCAGCGCGTGAGTTCGTGCCGGAAATACGACGGCTGCGCGGTGTTTCCAGCTTTGCTACGCCGAGTACGTGGGACGTCGAAACCGACCGGGGCAACACGGTCTTCGTGTTGAGGGGCGAGGAAGACATCCGGCGCCTGGGCCAATCGACGCTGCTCGTCGCCGACAGCCACGGGATCCAGTTCCTGGTCCGCGACCTGCGCAAACTCGACAGCGCGAGCCGGAGGCTGCTCGATCGATTCCTATGACGCCGTCGCGTCTCGCGCCGACGTGCCTTGTCCTCGCGGCGGCGCCCGAGTGGTCGTTGTCAGTGCGGGAGATCTTCGCAACCGGCGCGTAATGAGAATGCACGGACACTCAACGAGATCTGCCCATTCGCTTCGGTCTTGATCGGTCGGATCTGGAAATACGGATCCCTGAGTCGCCGCACCGAGCGCGCGTGAGCCTGAGTTGAGGAAACCGACGGGGCGGCGGTCTTTCGAGATCGGGGAGCGCGAACGGGCCGTGCCCTCTCTGAGCCCGTAACACCGGCTAGGGCAGCAACGCGATCTCCAACTGATCAACGCCGAGCGGAGTCGTCATGGCGATGATCACGTGGCCCGCCTTGATCTGGAAATCTTCGGGCGGATTGAAGTGCCAATCCTTGCCAACGCGCACCGCCAGCACCACGTACTCGTTGCTGCGCAAGTCGACCGTGCCCAGTCCACGCGGCTTGAAGTGTTCCGGCACGACGATCTCTTCCAGCCTGAGCTTGTGCTCGCTTCGCAGCATCTCGTCAAAGAAGGAGACCACGTGCGGCCGTATCATCGTCGAGGCGAGGCGCATCCCGCCGGTGAAGTCCGGCGACACCACGTTGTCTGCACCGGCCTTGCGCAGTTTCTCCGCGTTTCGCAGCTCGTGGCAGCGCGCGACGACGCGCACCCGGGGGTTGATCTGTTTCGCGGTGAGCGTGACCATGATGTTCTTGCCGTCATCGCCGGTAACGGCGAACACCCCGCGCGCATTGGCAACGTCGGCGGCGATCATGAGGTCGTCGTCACTTGCGTCGCCATGCAGGTAGAGCAACCCCGGGAAGCGCTCGCGGCTTATCTCGAAGTTGGACGCGTCCGGATCAATCGCCACGAAATGGCGCCCCGTGGAGTACAGCTCCTGCGCGATATTGCGGCCGACGCGCCCAAAGCCGCAGACGATGTAATGCTGGCGTAGCATCTTGATCCGCTTTTCCATGCGACGCCTCCGCAGCGTTTCATCCAGGTCGGTTTCGAGAAAGAAGACGGTCAGGCTGGTGAAGAGGAAGGTCAGCGTGCCGAATCCCGCGATCGCGAGCATGCCGGCGAACAGCTGTTCCGGGACCGTGTGCAGCGGAACGACCTCACCGTAGCCGACGGTGGTGATCGTGATGAGCGTCATGTGCATCGCATCGGAAAAAGTCGGCCCGGGAGCGGCGCCAAAGTAAAAGCCCCCGGTTCCGATGACAATGAGCAGAACGAGCACACCG